>CEVL01012557.1_pt1 | contig 12974 bp, 12 predicted proteins | sample 427051 | NCBI WGS metagenome assembly CEVL01 (sample SAMEA2623673, study PRJEB7988) | marine metagenome | biome: marine biome (ENVO:00000447); feature: surface water layer (ENVO:00002042); material: "saline water (ENVO:00002010), including plankton (ENVO:xxxxxxxx)" | depth 5 m
CTTATCACGGGTGCCGCAAGCGGTATTGGAGCTGCAATGGCAGAAACCTTTAGTGATCACGGAGCTTCTTTGATATTGGCGGATATCAATAAAATGGATCCCAATTATAATAAAAAAAGAATCCCGAGCCTCTTACAAACTATTGAATTTGACCAGGCTGACCCACGATCCATAGAAAGGATGGTCGCGCAGGCAGGCAGGGTCGATATTTTGCTCAATAATGCGGGCATTGTATGGATGGGGCCATTCGAAGAAATGTCAGAAGCAGATATTAGCAAATTAATTGCTATAAATCTTTCTGGTCATATTCAAGTTGCTCAAAAGGTAGGTAAAACCATGTTAGCGCATGGGGCTGGCGTAATAATAAATACTTCATCCCAGCTAGCATTTCACGGGTCCGCTGAAAGGGCAGTGTATGCTGCTACTAAAGCGGGTGTTGCTCAATTCACAAAATCGATCGCTGCAGAATGGGCTCCAAAAGGGATCAAGGTGGCGGGTATCGCACCGGGCAGGACCCTTACAGCATTGAATAAAGATGCCCTAAATACTCAATCAAAGCGAGACTATGCTTTAAAAGGCATACCAGCTGGCCGGTTTGCTGAAGCCCATGAAATGGCGAGATTAGCTCTGCTATTATCTTCTGATTTGCTTAGTTATGTGGTTGGTGAAACAATAATTTCTGATGGTGGTTACGTTCTTCTTTAATAGAGGACTCTTAATGAGAAGTTCATGTCTTTATCATTGTTTCTCTCTTGAAGACATAGATACCTGAAAGAACGATAATGGTGATTCCAAGCCAAGCTGTAATTGTAGGAAAATCGCCAAATAACCAAAACCCGAAAAATGTAGCGCCAATGATTTCAAGATACTGAAATGGCGCTAAAACATTTGCTTCGATAGATTTTGAAGCAAATATCAAAATGAAGTGCCCCAGTGTAGCTATTAATCCTATTAGAAGAAGAAGTATCCATTCTAATTCTTTTGGCATTGTTATTTTAAAGATGGGAATATCAGCATTATAAAAGACCATGAGGACCAAACTCATAAATATCAATCCAGATAAGCCGGAATTAAAGTGTAAAACCGCGGCATTTTCTATTTGAGAGAGCTTTCTTGTAAGAATTATATAAATTGCGAAACAGAGTGCCGCTAGAAATGGTAGCAGTGAGAAAAGTCCAAACATTTCGTAGTTTGGCTGAACAACGATTAAAGCGCCAAAAAATCCAATAGTTGTAGCAACTAGTCTTCTCCAGCCTAGTTTTTCTCCCAAAATTATTGCAGAAAGTATGGTAACGAGCAAAGGCTCGATAAAGAAAATTGATATCACCTCGGCCAAGGGCATTATTTTGACAGCGGCAAATATCAAGACTGTTGTAGATGCGATTAATATCCCCCGCATTGCCTGCAAAAAGATTTTCTGTGTTTTATGTTTTCGTAAAACCCAAAAGAAAACTGGGAACATTAGGATAGTCTGTATAAAAAAGCGGCTCCATGCAATTTGGCCCGCTGAAATATTATCACCCAAAAGTTTTGCCAGCGCATCAATTGCAGGGAGAAAAAGAAAGGCAAAAACAATTAAAAATAATGCTAGTTTTTGCTGGGGGAAGCAGAAATAGCGCGTGAAAACTATCATTTCTAACGAACCTTAAACTTTGAAAGGAGCTAATAAACTGTTCTATATTATAGCCAGTCAAACGAAGGCGACTACGAATAATTATGAGAAAAAAATTAGAATACTTGCTTTGGCAATGTGAATTAGTTTGGAAAATTGATTGAAAATGGAAAAAAGATGACAAATTTGGCGGTTTATTTATCGGGTGAAATACATACTGATTGGCGCGAAAAAATTCAATCTGGTGTAGCTGCTGCAGGTTTATCCGTTGATTTTAATTCCCCTGTCACAGACCATGATAGTAGTGATGATTGTGGTGTTGTGATTTTAGGAGACGAGGAACTTCCATTCTGGAAAGATCACAAGGGTGCAAAACTGAACGCAATAAGAACAAGGACGCTGATAGAAAAGTCTGATTTGGTTGTGGTTCGTTTTGGTGACAAATATAGGCAGTGGAATGCTGCATTCGACGCAGGGTTTGCAGTAGCTCTTGGGAAGCCTCTTATCGTTCTTCATGATCCCAGTTTGACACATCCCCTCAAAGAAGTTGATGCAGCTGCGCTGGCAGTGGCAGAAACTCCAGAGCAAGTTATTGCAATTATCGCTTATGTTCTAACCGGGCAACTCTAATCGATTAATCATTTCAATTGTAAATTCTGTTTCAAAACCCGATGAAGTGTTAAGGATTAATAGTGTAATTATTTTTGTGCTATCCTTGGCAGAGTGCAACAAATAATAGCGGCTATAGCAAAAGCTGTCCCACCGATTGCGAAAATAAGAGTATAGTTATTTGTGAGATTAAATAGGGTGACTAGAAAAAAACTACCAATGATTTGAGAAGTTCCAACCGCTAGTACCATGTGCCGCCAAAGCTTAACCATTGAGTTTTTGCCCGTTGCCAATTGTGCTCTTCCCGCTATTATCGCAGCTGAACCAGGCTGAGAGCCAAAAAAAAGAGATGAAAGTGTTATCGATATTAAGCTAGTTAGGATAAGAGGTAACACAGCCGAACTTGCTAGTATGAGAAAAACTAGAACTAAAGAAATATTAAGACCGATTTTGTCTGCTAATTTTCCCCATAAGATAGTTCCAACTAGACCTCCCAGTCCGACTAAGACCCATTGTGTGGATCCAAATTCAAGTGGATTTCCTATGTCGCGGACTAAATAATCAACCCAGTAGATAGAATGTGGAATAAGGCCAATAGAGAATAACGCCTGAACGATTATTAATTTTTGGCCAGTTATTGATAACTTGGGTTCGACAACTGGGTATGACGAACTTGTATGTTCTAGATTCGGGGCTCCTCTCCACGCCCATAAACCAACCAGAGTAGCGACAACACCTATCCCTGCACTTCCAGTCCAACCCCACGCAAGACCAAACTCTAATAGTTGGGGTAATATTGCAGACGAAAATAGGATACCTGCCCCCACCCCTGTAAAACTAATAGAGGTGGCCAGAGCCACCTTATTAGCGGGCGCAAATCTAGTTACGTAAGAGATGCATAGAATCATGATAATGGCTACTAGTACCCCTAGGCAAAAGCGCCAAAAAGCCAACCAGAGAAAACCAAAAGGTGCTATGCTAGCAAATAACGCTGAGAGACCGACAACAAAACAGATGCGAATTAATATTGGCTCACCTGCCAAATTCCTTAATTTCGGTAAAAGTAATGCTCCAAAAATATAACCACTTAAATTTATAGCACCAACGTAGCCGGCTTCCGAAGGTGTGAGGTGGTTGGATTGAATAAGCATTGGGATAATCGGGGTATAGCTAAACCGTCCTAGGCCCATTCCCAATAAAAGGCCAGCATGAGCACCGATTGAGTATTTTAACCAGTGGCGCATTTGGAAATTCGCTACCCTAATCGAATTATAATATTAATATAAAATATATTTTGGATCTTTAGTACGTTAGCTCATAACATAATTAGTAAATAAAATTAATATCAGGATTAGACCAATCCCTATTATTTGAATTTGGCGGGCGGTGTTGTTTGGGTTTTTGTTCAAACCTTCATTTTCATCTGCGATTGTAAGCTTCCCTTCGGCTAATTTTTCTACAGCCACTTCCAAATTTCTCAGCAGGTTGGGTAGTCGGTAAGCTAATTCAGATATTTCCATACCCATGTTTTGTAAATGTACTTTTGGAGATTGGGTCTCCACTATCCAATCCCTTATCATTGGCTGAGCCAACTCCCAGATATTGACTGTTGGATCGATTTGCCGTCCCACGCCTTCTGTAACGAGCATTGTCTTTTGGAGTAATAAAAGTTGTGGTTGCGTCTCCATCCTAAATTGTTTGGTTACATGGAAGAGTTGGGATAATAAACTGGCCAGGGAAATTTCGGCTAGAGGACGGTTTAAAATAGGTTCGCCTATCGAGCGACATGCCTGGGCAAAAATTTCAATCGACTGATCTCCAGAGATATACCCTGCTTTGAAATGTATTCTTGCAACCGAATGGTAGTCCTTTGTAAGAAAACCAATTAGCATTTTTCCTAAAAAAACTCTGGTAGTGATATCGAGCCGCCCCATTATTCCAAAGTCAACTGGTGCAATCTTTCCATTTTCCAGAATGAATACATTTCCTGGATGCATATCACCGTGGAAAAAACCATCCCTAAAAACCTGGTTAAAAAAAATGCGAGCAGATTTTTCTAGGATTTGTCTGGGGCTTAGCCTCATCTTTGCAAGTCCTTGCATATCATCAGGTCGACAGCCAACGACTTTTTCAATTGTAAGCACGCGTCTAGATGTATAGTCCCAATAAATTTCTGGCACTTTAAAATCTTTGTCATTAGAAAAATTTTCTGCTAACTCAGAAGCAGCGCTTGCTTCCATTCTTAGGTCCAACTCAAGTTTTACGGTTTCTGAAAAAACTTCTACAACTTTCGTAGGTCTCAATCGCCTGGTTTTGGGAAAGAAACGTTCAAGTAATCTCGCTAACCAAAACAAGAGTTTGATATCTCGTTCGAATAGTGCGTCGATATTTGGCCGAAGTATTTTAACTGCGACTTCCTGACCGCTGATAAGTGTGGCGCAGTGAACTTGAGCAATTGATGCTGCTGCCATAGGTTTTTTTTCAAAGTGTGAAAATAACTCCTCGACGGGACAGCTGAAATCATTTTTTACAATAGCTTCAACCTCCGAAAAACTGAATGGAGAGAGATTATCTTGAAGCTGAGTTAAAGCCAGAGCGGTATCCGTGCCAATAATATCCGAACGAGTTGCTAATGTTTGTCCAAATTTTATAAAACTAGGACCGAGAGTTATCAAGCAAAGAGACAAACGTTCTCCCCAGCTATGATTGTCAAAACTGCGGTCGCGTAGGAGAGAAGATTTTAACGCTAGTTTACCCATAAAAGGGTAATTTTGGAAAAATTCAATAGGCGAAATAATATTGTATCGTAAAAGTTTAAAAAGCAACCGAAGTAAGATGATTATATTATTTAGGAAGTGTATCATTGATGCCAGTTACAGTCGCCATGCCGAGTGTATAGCCGCTATCCCACCGGATAGATTTCTAAATTTGCATCGTTCTAAACCAGTTTCTCTAATCTGAAAACTGAGTTGGTGTTGGTCGGGAAATTTTCTTATACTTTCAACAAGATATTTATACGATTCTTTATCGTTCGCAACCAACCTACCAATTTGTGGAATTATTTTAAAAGAATATGCTTCATACAGGGGTTTTAGGGCTGTTATGACAAAGCTGCTAAATTCAAGGCATAGAAATCTTCCGCCCGGCCGCAAAACCCTATAAGCTTCCTCGAGAGCAACTTGAATATTAGTAACGTTTCGCAGGCCAAAAGCGATGGTATAGATGTCAATGGACTTATCCTCTACCGGTAAATTCTCGGCATCGCCGCATATCCAAAGAGTGTCCCGCATAGGAATAGAATCAGCGAATTTTTTTTGACCGCTTCTCAACATTTCTTGATTTATATCGCATATTATTGCTCGACCCCCGCCCCGTTTTTTGAAGCGGTTAGTAATGTCGCCTGTTCCTCCGGCAACATCCAATAAGGTTTGTTCTTTCTGAGGGTTTAACCAATCGACTAGGGAATCTTTCCAAAGTCTGTGAACACCTAGGCTCATAAGGTCATTCATCAAGTCATATCGGTTGGCGACAGAATCAAAAACATCCCTTACCAATTGGCTTTTTTGCGATTTGCTAACCTCCTTGAAACCGAAATGGGTAAAATCTTGCTTCAAACTAGCCATTACGCTTTTGCACCTTTTTAATAATCGGCTCTGTTCTAGTTTATTCCACCTTTTGAATTTAGCGCAAATAACATTAACTTCCAAGACAGCTCATGGTAATAGTCGAGCAGACCATTGGATGACGTATAGCGTTGAAAAACGAGCGTGGGCTCGAGTGAAGAGAAAATGAAGTTATGCCAGAACTACCTGAGGTTGAAACAGTTAAGCGTGGTCTTAGCCCTTTCTTAGAAAAACGCAGAATAATAAGCGTGACGAAAACCCGAACAGATTTACGCAAACCTATTCCGCTTTCGTTAGAGGAGGCCTTAATAGGTAAGCGAGTATTAAAATTAGATCGACGTGGGAAATATCTTCTTTGGCATACTGAAGATAGGATGGTAATCATTTTGCATCTAGGGATGTCTGGTCGAGTTGTTGTTACCAAAAATTTGCCAAAAATAATCAATGTGCATGATCACTTAACTTTCCAAACTGAGGATGGATTTTTTATAAGATATAATGACCCAAGGCGGTTTGGCTTTGTCGATGTAGTTTCTTTAGACAACCTGTCGAAATATCCCTCCCTCGCTTTTCTCGGCCTTGAGCCTCTGAGCAATGAGTTCAATGCCCCCTCCTTAAGGCAAAAAATCATTAAAAAACAATCGCCGATAAAATCTGTTTTATTAGATCAATCCATAATAGCAGGATTAGGAAACATATACGTTTGTGAAGCGCTTCACAGGGCGGGAATATCGCCACGGCGCAAGGCGAAAAACATTTCAGAAAAAAAAATTGAAGATCTGGTGATTTCTATTCAGGTTGTTCTCAAAGACGCGATAAATGCGGGAGGCTCTTCCCTGAAAGACCATGTTCAAACCACTGGAGAGATGGGTTATTTTCAACACCAATTTCGAGTTTATTCTCGAGAAAGTAAAGAATGTGCTAAAAAGTATTGTACAGGAAAAATTAGGCGTATTATTCAATCAGGAAGATCTACGTTTTTCTGTAATCAATGCCAGCGGTAGCTTTGGGTTTGTGCCATGATGAGGAATAAATCGTTATTAGCGGTATTTAGGTTAGCCCTTTTGATATCTTCACTAGGGTTAATATCCGGTGTTTCTCATAGTGGTGAGCGATTTATAAATGGCTTCAACGACGTACCGTTAATGTTGGGTATGACAGAGGCGATCGAAAGTAATGTTGCATTCGATACAGTTCAGGGCAGAATACTGGTCTCTTTTGCTCGATCTAGGGAAAGTAAGGATAAAATAATAGCATTTTATGAAGAATCTTTAATCCAATTGGGGTGGAAGATGAAAGAAGATGGGCAATTTGTCAGGGGGGTGGAAATTTTAAACGTAGACTTCTTCCCGGACGGGGAATATTTAGTGGTTCGGTTTTCATTAGAGCCACGTTGAATTTACATAAAGTTTTAATAAAGTTATTTAAAAGACGAAATTTTAGAGTTTAGGAGCTAAAAATGGTCTACGAAAATATCATTGTCGAACGTAAAGATTGTGTAGGGATAATAACTTTAAATCGTCCAAAAGCCCTCAATGCGCTTTCTGCAAACCTTACCATGGAGCTAGAAGCAGCTCTAATAGATCTGGATAATGATGACGGGATCGGATGTATGGTTTTAGCTGGATCTGAGAAGGCGTTCGCTGCTGGAGCAGATATCAAGGAGATGCAGTCTAAAACATTTATGGACGTATATCTCCAAGACTTCATAACTGTGGCATGGGAACATGTTTCTAAGGTTCGAAAACCAATAATTGCGGCCGTTTCCGGTTATGCCCTTGGAGGCGGATGTGAAATGGCTATGATGTGTGATTTCATCATAGCGGCCGATAATGCTAAATTCGGTCAGCCAGAAATAACGATAGGTACTATTCCTGGAGCAGGTGGGACACAACGTCTTACTCGTTTAGTTGGAAAATCCAAAGCTATGGAGATGTGTTTAACGGGCCGAATGATGGATGCTGAAGAGGCAGAAAGAGCTGGATTAGTTAGCCGTGTGGTTCCTCTCGCAGACTTAATGCCTGAAGTGATGAAGGTGGCACAGAGGATTTCTGAATTATCCAGACCGGCCATCCTTATGGCCAAGGAATCTGTTAACAAATCCTACGAAATGTCCCTTGCTGAGGGAATTAAATTTGAGCGGCGGTTGTTCCACTCAACATTTGCTACAGAGGATCAAAAAGAGGGGATGGTGGCCTTTTCGGAAAAACGCGAGCCAAATTTCAAAAATAGGTAGAGGTTTACTTTATTCCTCGTTGACGAACGGTATTATGCTGCTTATAACGCCGTACTGTATAGTAATCCGGATTGGAATAACGATGGCTCAGCACAAATCTGCTAAAAAGAGAATACTTCGTAATGAAAAGAAAAGAGTTATAAATCACGCCCGTATCTCAAGAATTAGAACATTTATTAAAAGAGTAGAATCTGCTATAGTCGCTGGGGACAAGGATCTAGCCGCAGCAGCGTTTAAAGTAGCACAACCGGAATTACATAAAGGCGTGTCCCGAGGTGTTTTAGTTAAAAATACAGTTGCTAGAAAGCTGTCTCGCCTATCAAAAAATATTAAAGCACTTTCCGCTTAGCGCCTTCAACAGCGAATAGCGTGTATGCACCAAACATCTCAATATTTAATTTACTCCCTGCCACGATAAATTCTCGTGAAAGAAGTAGTATATTCCAATTAGGAAATGTAATTAGTTAGCACGTTATCTCTACTCCTCCGAGCAAACTATTGATTCCAAAAAGAGAACTTTTTTTTTTAAAAAAAAAGTAAATTTTATCAATCTTTTTTGTTTTGAGAGGTTGCCAGAAAGGCAAATGTTAGCTTAACTTGATGGTCTAATTTTTGTCATTTGGTCATTCATTATAGTTCGTCTTTGTCCTGTTTTAAAATTTCTTTCAGGGTAGCTTTTAGCCCCGATTAGTAACCGGGATTAACGTCGGTTTGACATGAACTCAGAGAGGAGGGAGCGCATTTTGTCTGAAGAACGCCAGTTCCTTCCTGATAAAGTTTGGGCCCGGGTACGAGGGAAATTACGTCAAGATTTCGGCGAATCTGTCTACAGAAGTTGGTTTAAGCCCCTAGTTTTGCACTCAATAGTTGGTTCCGAGGTTGAACTCAGTGCCCCAACAACATTTATGCAGGAGAGAATAGAGACGCAATATGCAGATCGCATAAAGTCTATATGGATGTTAGAAAGCAATGGTTCAATTGACAGTTTACGGATTAGTGTACTTAGTACCAATTCCGGAGAAGACTTAGAATACGGAAATATTCTGGATCTGGGAAAAGGTTCGCCCGCGATAGTTCATAAAAATATTAGAGAAGAGAATTCCTTCGAGGCATCCCTTGATTCGCGTTTCACCTTTGAGAATTTTGTTGTGGGAAAACCCAATGAATTGGCATACGCGGCAGCGCAGAGGGTTGCAGGTAGTGATGAGGTAAATTTCAACCCGCTATTTTTGTATGGTGGTGTAGGGTTAGGAAAAACCCATTTAATGCATTCTATCGCCTGGGAAATAAGGCGACGTGACCCCTCTCGACGCGTTCTCTATTTATCGGCAGAGAAGTTTATGTACCAATTTATCCGCGCCTTAAGATTCAAGGATACTATGGCGTTTAAAGATCAGTTTAGATCCGTGGATGTTTTGATGATTGACGATGTCCAATTCATTGGAGGTAAAGACTCCACCCAAGAGGAGTTTTTTCACACTTTCAACGCTTTAGTTGATCAAAATAGACAGGTTGTAGTATCTGCTGATAAGTCTCCTAACGATTTGGAAGGCTTAGAGGAACGTTTGCGTTCTAGACTTGGGTGGGGTTTGGTCGCTGATATCCATCCAACTACTTATGAGTTGCGCCTTGGTATTCTACAGTCAAAAGTAGATAAAACAGGCGTCCATGTTCCAGTGAAAGTACTAGAGTTTTTAGCGCATAAAATTACGTCAAATGTTCGAGAGCTTGAGGGTGCTATGAACCGTATTACTGCTCACGCTACATTGGTTGGCCGGGATATAACTTTGGAAACAACCCAAGAAGTTCTTCATGACCTTCTGCGCGCTTACGATAGGAGAATAACGGTTGAAGAAATTCAGCGGCAAGTTGCAAGTCATTACCAGGTTAGAATGGGCGACATGCACTCGGCGCGGAGGTCCAGGGCAGTCGCTAGGCCAAGACAAATAGCCATGTACCTTTCTAAGCAGTTAACGCAACACTCCTTGCCAGATATTGGGCGTCGCTTTGGGGGAAGAGACCATACGACGGTCCTGCATGCAGTAAAAAAGGTGGACGAACTCTGCGCTGTAGATGTTGGTTTTAGAGACGATGTTGAGTTTCTGAAAAGGATGTTGGAGACTTAGCATTTTTTTGGCGTTTATTTCCCTGAAACTGTGTTATAATTCGAGTCATTAAAGTTCTAATGCCATGACCTTGGCTAATTTTTTAATAAATTAACAATCGCCATTGTAAAATATGTGCGGGTAAAGAAAAATTAATGAAATTAATAATAGATAGATCGTCATTTCTTCGGCCGCTTGGCCACGTTCAAAGTGTTGTGGAACGGCGGAATACAATCCCTATACTAGCCAATGTTCTTCTCAAAGCGAGAAATGGCAAGGTTCAGTTAACGGCAACTGATATGGACATGGATATACTAGAAAGTATTGCTTGCAATATTTTGCAGGAAGGAAGTCTAACGGTACCAGCCCATACGCTCTATGATATTATTAGAAAGTTACCTGAGGGCGCTGAGGTAAGTCTTGAGACGGACACCGAAAACAAACGGCTTCTTGTTTCAGCTGGGCGGTCCAAGTTTACACTGCCTTCACTTCCAGCGGATGAATTTCCCGCAATGAGTGAAGAGACGCTTCCATATTCTTTCTCGTTAGCCGTTGATGACGGAAGAGCTTTGATTGACAAAACCCGCTTTGCTATCTCGAATGAAGAAACGCGCTATTATCTAAACGGGATCTACTTTCACGCTTCGGAAACAAGTGACGTACCTATGTTAAGAGCAGTAGCCACTGATGGGCATAGGTTGGCACGTGTAGAAATACCTTTGCCCGAAGGCGCAAAAGATATGCCTAGTATCATTATTCCTAAAAAAGCGGTCGCTGAAATCAGGAAACTAATAGATGATTGGTCAGATGATATAGATGTTAGCCTATCTGATACAAAAATATGTTTCTCAATTGGCGATATAGTTTTATCTACCAAATTGATAGATGGTACTTTTCCAGACTATGAAAGAGTCATCCCATCTGGGAATGACAAAACTATGTATGTAGACTGCAAAGGTTTATCTGAAGCTGTAGATAGGGTAGCAACCATATCTACAGAAAAATCAAGAGCTATAAAACTTAATTTGACTGGCGGTAACCTTGTTTTGAGCGCAAGTAGTCCGGAAAGTGGAACGGCCACAGAGGAACTGGAAGTCAATTATGCTGGGGAAGAAATCGAGATAGGCTTCAATTCTCGTTACTTGTTGGATATATCTAATCAAATAGAAGGCGAAAATATAGAATTTTCGCTGGCAGACCCTGGTTCACCTACAATCGTGCGCGATCAGGATGATAATTCGGCCCTCTATGTCCTTATGCCAATGCGTGTTTGATTGGGGAGCTGATATCATATTTAACTTAATGTTGCTTTGGTCCACAAAGAATTATGGCTTTTGAATTGGGTCAACCTGAGCCAGGTTCAAACATAAAGCGACAAGTTGATGGCCCATTAATAAGAAAGCTGTCAATATCGAATTTTCGGAACTACGCCGAGGCCTCGTTAAAACCCTGCAGTCCGCTTGTCGTGTTATTGGGAAATAACGGTGCAGGAAAGACAAACCTTTTAGAGGCAATCTCTATGTTGTCACCGGGAAGGGGTTTAAGAAGAGCGCAGCTTGCTCAAATGGCCCGAGCAAAAACCCAGACGGCACTGACAGAAAATTCTTGTGAATCACCGGATCAATGGGCCGTGTCGGCAAAGATTGAGTCACATGGTTTTCAAACAAAAATTGGTACTGCATACGATCCAACCATCGCGGAGGAAAAAACTACAAAACGCCTTGTGAAGATTAACGGAAATGTTGTTAACTCGCAGACCGCACTCAATGATTATTTAACAATATCTTGGTTAACTCCGCAGATGGACAGACTGTTCGTTGATGGCAGTAGTCAAAGGAGAAGGTTTTTAGATAGACTGGTTTTTGCTTTCGATGCACTGCATTCCAAGCGTGTAAACCGTTACAATTATGCGCTTAGGGAACGGAGGAAACTTTTGAAATCTTGGAGCCAGGAAACTTCCTGGCTAGAGGCACTGGAAAATAGTTTGGCCGAGATGGGTGTAGCGATAGTTGTAACCAGACAGGATCTTATAAGACGTTTAAGTCCAATCATAGGAAAGAGCATGGGTTTATTTCCAGGCGCTATAATTTCAATAGAGGGTAAAATAGAGACTTGGCTCAAGGATCGTTCAGCTCTGGATGTAGAGCAAAAGTTTAAAGAAGAATTAAAACAGTCGAGACTGAATAGACTTTCTGATCCTAATGATATTCCCGGGCCTCATCGTAGTGAGTTTAACTGCCTGCATTCGGTAAATAAGATGGAAGCATCGTCATGTTCAACTGGGGAGCAAAAAGCCCTTCTGATTTCAATTATTCTTTCGCATGCAATTTTAAGAAAACAAGATTTTGGAAGCGCTCCTATTTTACTTCTTGATGAAATTGCTGCTCATTTGGATGAAATGAGAAGATCTTCTTTATTTGATCTGCTGCGGGACCTTGAAAGTCAGATATGGATGACTGGTACCGATAGTAGTTCCTTTTCGGCGATTTTAAGCAGAGGCGAGTTTTATGATATTTCTGAAGGAACAATTTTATAGTATAATCAACTTATCTGCACTCAGGGGATTTGTCCATCAATGTCCGAAATAGAAAATTCTCAATCGAATGATGAAAACGATTACGATGCCGACTCAATTCAAGTACTCCGAGGATTAGACGCCGTTCGCAAACGTCCAGGGATGTATATAGGGGATACAGATGATGGATCTGGTCTCCATCATATGATCTACGAAGTTGTCGACAATGCTATAGATGAGTCATTAGCGGGGCATTGCGACTTGGTAGAGGTAA
>CEVL01042919.1_pt1 | contig 12959 bp, 6 predicted proteins | sample 427051 | NCBI WGS metagenome assembly CEVL01 (sample SAMEA2623673, study PRJEB7988) | marine metagenome | biome: marine biome (ENVO:00000447); feature: surface water layer (ENVO:00002042); material: "saline water (ENVO:00002010), including plankton (ENVO:xxxxxxxx)" | depth 5 m
CTGAGTTCAACTGGGACCTTGACTTAGAGGTTGATTCTGATGGTGATGGCAACACAGAGAATGATGCAGACCTAACCGGTGAATCAGTCGAATGGAAAGATGTTGCACCTGGAGAATACCAAATCAATCTCTCAGTAGTAAATAGTGCAGGTAAGATGGACGGCGATAAAATCAAAGTTTACGTTTCATTTTATGGCCATTGGTCAGAGGATGGCTGGCTAATAGATAGTGGGAATTCCAACGACCCAGAAGAGATTAGGTTTGACATGCCGGTTGTTTATGATAAAGACCAAGGTAATACAATTAGAAAAGTCGAATTGATTTTGACTTATCCGCAAATTGATGATGACTGCCAAGATATTACTCCTGGTGAAGGCAATAACTGTCGTAATAAGTTAGATATTTATGCTTATAATGAGGAAGATGAAGAGGCAAGAAATACTAGTGAGACTCCATTAGAAAATCGTGATTATGATGATTGCGATGATGATAACGATTGTTTGCAATTACTGCTTAGCTCATACATGTTTACTGAAACCGAATCGACATTCGGTGATGGAGAGTGGGTTGTAGCGATTCACAATGAGAAGATAAACGACCAAAAAATCGAATCATTTGTTATTATTCTACATTACAAGTGATTTTTTGTTTATAGAAAGCCCTTTGATGGGTAGCCATGAGGATTAACCATGCGAAGAACTCGTATCGTCGCAACAATCGGTCCTGCATCCAGTGATGACAAGACATTACTTTCCTTGTTGAAGAGCGGAGTAAACGTATGTCGCTTGAATTATTCTCATGGTGAGCCAGAACAAAAAACTGAGTTATATCAAAGAATTAGAGCGTTAGAATCACAAATAGGTCGCCCAACTTGTATCTTAGCAGATTTACCAGGTCCTAAACTAAGGTTGGGAGAATTCGAGGGAATTCATGTCTTAGGTATGAGGAAAAAAGTCGAATTGCATTGTGGCATGGCGTATATGGAAGATGCAAGTAACAAGAAATTACCAGTACAATATGATGGTTTGTCTGCTGAATTGAAGAAAGGCGACCCAGTTTTATTGTCGGATGGTCTAATCCGCTTGAAAGTTCTTTCAACAACTGGAAAACCGGGTGGAGTAGTAACTTGTCGAATCCAAGATGGAGGACCAATTAGTTCGAGAAAAGGTATCAACGTTCCAGGAACCTTGGTTGATTTGCCAGCGATTGGGCCAAAAGATGAGCGCGCTTTAGCACATGCACTTGATACAGGAGCAGATGTTATTGCAGTATCATATGTTAGAACAGCAAAGGATTTGCAACCAGCCAAGGAGACCATCAAGAAGCGAGGTCTCTCGACATGGATTGTCGCTAAGATAGAACACCCAATGGCCTTAGATCATCTTGATGAAATTTTAGATGTAGCTGATGCAGTAATGGTGGCAAGAGGTGATTTGGGAGTAGAAATACCGCTTGAAGAAGTACCGATTGCGCAACAAAAAATCATCGATAGCGCGCTTGAGCGGGGAATGCCAGTTATTGTTGCCACTCAAATGCTTGAAACTATGACAGTCAATCCAAGACCAACGCGTGCTGAAGTTAGCGATATTTCAACCGCGATAAGGCAAGGAGCAACCGGTGTAATGTTGTCTGGAGAAACAGCCTCAGGGAAATATCCAGTAAAATCAGTTCAAACAATGGCCAAAATAGCCGAATCTACCGAACAAGGTTTGGAATCGAGTAATCTTACACCAGAATCAGTATCTCGCTACAAATCAACCAGAGCGGTTGCTCACGCCGGAGTTGAGTTGGCTAAGATGTCTAATGCAGCACGAATTTTAGTAGCGACAGAAAGAGGTAATGCTCCGCGCTTAGTCTCATCATATCGTCCAGGGATTCCAGTTACTGCGGTAACAAATAGTATTGAGACAGCAAGGAAAGTCCAAATTTTGCCGGGTATAGATAGTATCTTGGTTGAAGAATATGATCGAGGTTCTAAGACAATGCAGAATGCACTTTCTCTTCAAGTAGAATCAGGAGAAGTCAAGCCAGGACAGAAGATTGTTGCAATTTCAGGTTCTCCAAAAGCGATAAGTGGCCTAACCAGTACTGCGAGATTGTACAAAGTTTCCAAAGCGGGCGAAATAGTCGGCACGGAATGAAATCAATCCTCAATATGGCGTACAGTATTGGGTTTTTTGCTGGTAAATAGATAATTTATCATGCGTCGCTTTCAAATAGGGGTTGTATCTCGGAAGGCTCGATAAGGAGTTATTAATATGCCAGCTCAATGGGAAGATAAGAGTAAGCCACACCGTAATATTGTATTCGTAGGTCACGTAGATCACGGAAAGTCGACAACCGTAGGTCGTCTACTTCTGGACTCAGGCCACATCGAAGAACACGTAATTGAAAAGAACGAAAAGTTAGCAGCAGAAGCCGGTAAGGCTGGTTTTGGTCTAGCTTACGTTATGGACGGATTGAAAGAAGAGAGAGAGCGTGGAATTACTATCGACGTAGCTCACAAAGAATTCTTTACTCCTAAGTACTACTGGACTATCATCGATGCTCCAGGTCACCGTGACTTCGTAAAGAACATGATTACTGGTGCTTCACAAGCTGACACAGCAGTTCTTCTATGTGCTGCTAACGATGGTGTTAACGCACAAACCAAGGAACACGCTTTCCTAGCAAAGGTACTTGGTGTAAAGGAACTTATTGTCCACGTAAACAAGATGGATATTTCTGGTGTTGACTGGTCAGAAGACAAGTACAAGGCTGCTTGCACAGAAGTTTCCAACCTACTAAAGATGGCTGGATTCGGTTCTCAACTTGATAAGATACCAATGATCCCTGCATCTTCTTTGAAGGGTGACAACGTATTCCACAAGAGTGACAACACACCATGGTACAATGGACCAACACTTTTCGAAGCTATCGACGCTGCTGCAATGCCAGACAAGCCAGTCGACAAGCCTCTAAGACTACCTATCCAAGATGTGTACAAGATTTCCGGAATCGGTACTGTGCCAGTCGGTAAGATTGAAACAGGTACTCTAAACGTTGGTAAGACAGTTGTTTTCAACCCATCACAAAAGTCTGCTGAAGTTAAGTCAATTGAAATGCACCACACAATGGTACCAAAGGCTGAGCCAGGTGACAACGTTGGTTTCAACGTTCGTGGTCTAGCTGCTGATGACATCCGCCGTGGTGACGTTGCAGGTTATTCTGACAGTGAACCAACATATGTTAGACATGATGAGCACTTCGTTGGACAAATTCAGTTGATGGATATTCCAAAGGCTGTATCTGTTGGATACACTCCAGTATTCCACGCACACACTGCACAAGTTGCTGTTAAGTTCATGGAACTTCTTGAGAAGACCAACAAGTCAGGAAAGGAAGCAAACCCGTCATTCTTGAAGACTGGTGACGCATGTCTAATTCGTTTCCAACCTACCAAGCCTCTTGCAATCGAGCAGATGGACAAATTCCCAGAACTGTCCCGTTTCGCTATTCGTGATATGGGTAAGACAGTAGCTGCTGGTGTCTGTTTAAAGATCGAGAAAAAGTAATTGTAAGATTTTGAGGCTCAATAGGTTGGAGGATTAAATTTGGCAGCGGTAACAATTATCAAACTGACCGGTGAAAATCACCAAGATATTGATAGAGTTGCTAGCCAAATCAAAACAATCTGTGACGCAGGCGGAATCTCTCTAAGAGGTCCAATCCCGTTACCAACTAGAAGATTGGTTGTACCAGTTAGAAAAGCACCAGATGGTGAAGGTAGTGAGACATATGATCACTGGGAACTACGAGTTCACAAGCGTTTGTTAGAGATGGACATTAACTCCGGTAAGGATGAGTCTGCGCTCAGACAAGTAACCAGAATCGAGATTCCAGACACTGTTAGTATTGAGTTATCAATGAGAGTTGCAAACTAAAGTTAGAGATTCTCTACCTCAGCAACACCTGATTCGACTAACCAATCAGCCGTGTCTTTGTCAATAAAGTGAATATCATTTTCTTCCAAACTGATTTCCATACCATCGCCAAGCATAATTGGGTCTGGAAGTGATTGAATTATTTTGATTCGAATCATTTCGTCATTGTCTTTAGAAATAGTTTCTTGTTCGACCTCAAGTTCTGTACCTTCTTCAAGATCTACTGGAGTTTCTTCAATATCTTTACTGGTCTTTTTCTTAGAAGGCGCCAATTCCATTGCTGCCATATGTTTCTCAGTTTTTTCAGCTGGCTTTTCGATTGTTTCAGTTTGTTCATCGCTTGGAGTTTCAAGTCCAGATTTGACATATTCATCGATATCTGGCCATTCTTCATTGTAGATTCTTTCTTCATCATCATATTGTGAGTCAGTAATTTCAATGTCTGGCTCACCATCTTCAATAATCAATTCTGGTGGAGATTGTCCAGTCAAACCCTCTGGACTTTCAATAAAAGAATCTAGTTGCATAGTACCTTTTGAGTGCTTTCTTCTTTCGATCATACCTTCTCCAAGTATGCCTCTTTGCATCGATTCCCAATCTATCGCTTTCTTAAAGCGGTCCATTTGAGTAACAATTCCTGAGTAAAATGCCTTCTCAGCAGGATCATGACGAGACCAATCCATCGGCGGCAAATCTTGATTGGTTCCTAATTGCGAATCTGTTCTTAGTGACTGGCTAGCAAGATACTGCATCATCGTAACCAAGCGTTTACGAGATAATTCCGAGGCGATTCTTCGAATATTTGCTTGACGCTTCTGGGCATTTTGCAGGCGTAATCCAGTAATTCCATTCATTAACATATCTTGGATTTCATCGTCAATTCCAGCGAGTAATTTTCCAACCATTTCCCAAAAATTTTGTCGAGGTAAAGGGACTGGCATATGTCTTGATGCCTGCTGTCTTCTAGTGGCGAATAATTCCTCTTCAATATCTCGCGCTTGCGCTTTGTCGAGATATCTATCCTCCGCCATATCTAAGGCTCAATTATGAAAGGACTTGAACATTCATACTCAAACATCTCATCAACTGGTTCATAATCAAAGACCTCACCTCGCGCAGCGAGGTGATATGAGATGGCAAGCCAATTAGCATCACAAAATCGTCGAGTAGGGGGGATAATCTCAATTTTACTCGTCGGTTTAATGGTTGGTACACCATTGGCAAATTTTGTTAGCGGCAACTCTCAATCATGGTCTCCTAATGAAGAGAATAGTTGGGATAGTGAAGTATCATTTTCACCTAATGGTAATCTAACTTATGTCAATGAAACAAACGGTGATATGTTTCAAGTTCCAGTTAATCACACTATTACAGAAGCCAACCTTTCTCTGTCATCTTTTTGGAATCCTGTTACATATCAAAACAGCACATTTGGTAGCAATCAATCTCTACAATGGAATGGTACTCTAATTGACACGGAGATTAAAACAAATAACCAACACTTAACTTTAGAGAAAGTCAATACTGCCAATAATGTTGATGATTTTGAAATTGTTTCAACGGTTCCAAGTGGTGGTTGGCTAACCAATGGCGTTGACGGCGAAGTATGGACTATCGTCCAAAATAATACTACCCTGACGAGTAGTTCAAACATGAATTTGCCCATAAGCGGTTTTGAAAACACCTCATTTTTGTCTACTACTGGAAAAGGAGATTTGCAGGCAGATGCCGATGCATGTATCAGAAGTCCAATTATTGATTTACCTCGAGTAATCAACAATTACTCATTAACATTCCAACATTGGTTAGCATTAGATACAACAGATACAATTAGTTTAAAATTTCTTGATGAGAATAATATTTGGATAGAACTACCATTTTCCAGTACTATCACGACTAATAGTAATAATGATGAATGGCAAAGTGTAAATATCTCGCTCGACAATCATTTTAGTCAATACTTAACAACAACACATCTTCAGTTTTGTATACAAACCAGTCAATTGCCCTCGTTACGTGGAGGATGGTTTATTGATGAGTTGACTTTATTCAATGAGGGGGATCAAAAAGGCGCTTGGTTCCACGGTAATTTCTCTGGTAACTATTTGCCTAACGCAGCTTCTGAATTTATTATCCCTGCAAATCTATCGAGTTTTCCTTATCTCGATGAACTTGAAATCAATGCAAATTGGGATATTCAAGGATATTTACATGATTATCTTGTTGTTGAATTTTCATTTGATAATGGCTCATCATGGAATGTCATATCTGGAAATTATGGTATACCAGGTCTAGGAGTCTGGCATAATGGCAATTTGCACTATGCTGAATCTAGAGGGTGGGTGCCAATTTATTTGCCAATTGTTCATAATTTCACTAATTCTGGTGGCTTAAATCATACCTTATTCAAATTCACTGTGTACACCAATGCTGGGATAAATTATGGTGGTTCGTCATCTTCAGGATGGGAAGGTATTGCGATTGACCAATTGGTATTCCATCATAATAGAGGTAGTAGCCAAAGCCAAAAGTACGAATTCAAAGATTTCAATTCTGTACCTTCAATAGGGCTTAATTCGCCAGACGGTTGGCTGCAGACTAAATTATCAACACCCAATGAGTGGCAATGGACACAGGATATGGGCTTGAGTGCTCAGCAATTTCAAGCATTTTCATTCAATAATTATGACGAATTACCATTAGGTTGGGCAATATCATCTCATGATAACAATAAATGGCAACATGGACAAATACCGAGTAGTGCAATCTACGGTCCTAACCATTGGAATTCTGGGCAGTACGGAATTGGAATTGCTTTACAAGGCAAATATACCAATGAAATGTATACTCATTTGATATCTCCAGAATATTCAATCCCATCTAGTGCGTCATCTAGGTTGTCATTCAATAGTTGGGTCTGTACAGAGGCAAATTGGGATGGAGGTGCGATTTCTGCATCGACAGATGGAGGTATTAACTGGTGGTATTTACCACCACAAATTGGTACCTTTCACGACCAAATTTCAACAGCAAATACCAATTCTCCATTTTACGGAGAAGGAATTTTTGATGGTTCAACTATAGCTAATGGATGTCGAAACTCCTCATTACCTTTCCAACTTAAGCAGTATGACGTCTCTAATTTATCAGGTCAAGAAGTTAGATTTAGGTACAGTTTCTTTTCTGATCAATTAATTGAATTAGATGGTTGGTATCTTGATGATGTTGGTATTGAAATAGATTTATTCAAACAGAATGGAACTTGGATTTCTCAACCGATATATCCAGATTCAAACTTTGGCTGGGCAAAAATCGATGGCTTGGTAAAAGAGCCAACAGGTACTGAGGTTCTATTCGATATCATAGATACTTCATCAGGAGAATTAATCGATGGTTATGCCAATTTAACGTTGCCAATTGAGTTATTGTTCAATCCGTCAGAAATCAATAGTATTCAAGTTAAAGCAAAATTATCTAGTAATAATCAATTTGTTACCCCATCCATTGAGAAAATTGAAATGGGTGTAGCATCTTATTTTGATTGGTATCACGTAAAGCACGGGCAACCAGATTTATTGAATAATCAACTTTTATTTGTTGACGAAAATGGTGAAGTAACAGCAAACTCTCAACTGGAGGTCGCTTTCAATACTAATCCAGTATGTCCCTCAATGGATACAAAAATAACTACTACAGGTACCAATATATCTTATCAATCAGCGTATTTTACTTTTGATTATGATTATCAGGGGTCTAATTCAATAGTTAGTGAATTTGAGAATAGTTTTTCAGTACCAACTCTATCTGATAATGTCACAATTTCTTTAGATCGCAATTCAAACTTGTTGAATTTTCATTACATGCCTCAATGCGTATTGTCGACCAGAAATACCAGTGTTGGTTTAATTGATGAAACCAATATGATATATTCAGACCCCATGATTACTGGATTAAACACAATCTTCGCTACAGATTCTTTCTCAACAGTTGCCGCTGATGACATTGTCTATTTGCCCGATAATCATGGAAACTATATTCTGACGCTACAACCCAACCAAGTGCTAAATTTGAGTTATTATTTGTTGAACCACGATATACCCTATACTTCAGTTGAGAATACTGGTCTGAATATTTATGCTGAAATCCAATCAACAATAGCTGGAGAATTACAAATTTATGGCAATAATGAGATAGTTGCAGAATATTCTGATACTGCAATTATTCATAACATAATGACTGATGAACAGTGTCAAAATAGCCAACTAAGTTCCAATTTAATCGGAATCAATGTTGGAATTGCATCTTGCACATTATCACTTCACTCAACCACAGAAATCGATTTGAAAATTAATAATTTTAAGGCAATTTCTTCAGTTAGTGAAATCCTAGTCCACTTAGATCCGTACCATATTAATTCAATAAAACACCAAGTTGAGAACACTACAAATGAAGATGTAATTGATTTACCAGTTTTGATTAAAACAGATTATGGCTCTATCACGACAAATCTTGCTTACAAATCTTATCTACATCAAATTGATCGAGTAGAAAATATTGATCTATTGCAGTGGTTACCTGGTCAAGAATTAACCATTCAAACCTCACACGTACGGTTTAATCCAATTACCATGAGTGAAAACGGATTCGAATTTGATAGTGTAGAGTTGTTTGCTTCAATCGATTCAACAACTAGCGGAGCACAATTTGTCATTGAAGTCTCAAATCTATACTCAAACATAGCCTCATTTAGTATCAAAACTGGTGCGAATAAAATTATACTGAATCAAGCAAAATCAAATGTCAACTGTAATGAGGGATATTGTATAATAAATTGGACATTACAGAGCACCTGGCATCTTGATGATGTTGATGATGTTGTTTGGATGGTTAATGCTAGAGATTCTGATGGATTTCAAACAGGTCCAGCAACAATGATTAGAGAAACACAGTACAATGAAATTGAAAATGACTTAGAAGTGTTTGAGTTATCAGTATTTGATTTATCAAATAACCAAATCAATGATTGGACGAATCCAAATTGGCCTTATCGATTATCCGAACAAAATACACTATCGGTTGCTGGTTCAGTAAGATTTGAAGGAATAACTAATTCGCTAATCAATCAAGGTGATGCTGAAATAGAAATTAGACTAACTGCAATTCCGCCAATAAATAACTCAGGAGGTCCAAATGAGTGGTCGAATGAAGAGGTTGATTGGACTATGTCATGGTTCACAGAAGTAGGTCATCAAGGAGTATTCTCAAGTGAAATTGAAACTCCGGATGCTGGGTCTATCCCATCCAACACTACAATCGAATTATCTGTTCATATTTCGAGAGTTGGCCCGAATATGTCATCTAATGAATTCGCAATGGACCAAACATCTTCCAACATGAAAACCCGCTTCATATACGATATTTCCAGTCCTTCTGTTGCTTCTATCAGTATTTATGATCCATCGGGTCTAACTCCGGCAGATGGTCATATTTGGACATTGAATCAAGATATTCCGCTTCAAGTAATAATCGAAGATGTTGAAGGACTTAGTACTGAATTAATTGTCTATACTTGGGCTGAATATGCTGATGACGCCAATGGTGATTCATTGATGGACGTAGAAGAATATCGAACAACGACAGTATCAGTTAACTATGCCTCAAATGTCGCAGTATTAGACATTCCAGCAATCTCTTGGCAGGAAATAAAAGGACCTTTTGAATCAGGCAGATTAAGCATAGTTCTTGCCATAGATGATTTAGCCGGTAATGAATTACTTAATGGCGGAGATTTTGGTGAACAAAATGATGCAGCCACGATTATTGTTCAAGATCAACTTCAGACACTGATGGATTCATCAGCCTTATCACTAGATTTAGTAAGTGACAATTTGTTGCCATCCCATCAACATACATTCATTTATTCAATAACAGATTACAATGGAATAGAATCACTTGATAAAATCAGTATAGCGTTAGTCGGAAGAGATTCACCTAACCAATGTTATATCGATTATTATCCGAGATTTAACTTGGTAGATTATGATGCTAATTGTTTTTCAAGCCAGCCAATTGTAGAGGCCTCAAAAGTACCCGGTATGCAAAAATGGTATGTCGAGACCAAATTCATCATCAGTTGGTCAGCTGTTTATTCAAATTCAGAATTATCAGGAATTCCATCTCTAAAAATCTTTGATGATGGTCAAGACTTACAACTCGGGACATCTTTTATCAGAGGCCTGTCTTGGAGTATAAATGATGTAATTTTAGTTGATGACATCAAATTTAGTGACACTATTAGTCCAATAGGAATATCGACAAATGGTGAAATTTGGGCCAATCCAAATGACATAATCATTGCATCCAGTAATCTAATTTACAACGACACCAATGTAGCGCTAAGTAGTCTTTCACAATATGATCAAATCGGTTGTAAAGTCAATTCCGAAGTCCAACCAACCGATTCGGTTCAATTTTTAGATGGCAAATTAATGTGTCAATACACGATTCCAAGCAATTCAAACGTCGACATTTATGATATTGAATTGTGGGCTTTATCTAGTAATGGGCAACAAAATAATACTCAAACTGGAATCATTTTTGTCGATAAAGAAAGTCCAGTATTGGCCTTGGAGTTAAAGGATTTATTGCGTTTGAATTCTAACCAATTAAGCAATGTTTTGTTTGAAGGAGTTGTAAAGGAATCATCAACTGTTATCGATCAGCAACTGATAGTTAACTGGGATATACTAAGGAATGGTGTTGTTGTCAATGATAACTCATTTACTCATAATATCTCTATCATTCAAAACAATGATGATGGATATGAATTTGCTGATTTTGTCGATTTAAATAATACTGATGATTACATACTTTCTGAAGGCGATGAACTCATCATTTGGCTTTCTTTTGCCGATAACTCAGGTCAAGAATTGATTGGTTTCGCAACAGAAAGTGAACCACTAATGCCACGAATTACATGGTTTGACTTTGACCCAATGATCAGTTTAATCGAGTTGAAAAGTGATAATCCTGTCAATGGAGAATCATTGATAATTGTTACTAGAATACTGAATGCTGGTTTAGAATCTGGTAATGTTAGCATCATCTTATCAGATAACTCAGGGAAGTTATTGGATAGTCAAGAAATACAACTCGATGGCGGTAAATGGCAATTGGTGGAGTGGGAGATAGAAGCCTGGACTACCGGCGATATTGAAATTACAGTTTCATTAGAAAATTACTCAGAATCACAATTACTGTTGATTGAGGATGTTGAAGAATTTGAATCGAAGCAGCAGGACTTGATGGGGACCATAGGACTAGTAATTGTTTTCTTGATTGTAGTAGTTGGAGGATTTTCCTATGCTTATCTTCAAAGGTCGAAAGAATTAGATCAGTATACAAAACATCATCTTGCTCAAATAGCGATTAAGAAGCGAGAAAGACAGCAAAATTTGCAAGAATCTGCTGACCCTTCTCAAGAGGAATAGTCAAGAATGAAATGTACCACCGTCTGCATACTGGCGAGGTTCCCGAGCGGTCAAAGGGGGTGGACTCAAGATCCTCTGCGTAAAGCTTCGCAGGTTCGAATCCTGCCCTCGCCACCATCAATCAACTATTGTTATGATTACTCTTTGTTGGTCTAAATTGTACAATTAACGACAACCATCCAATTATAATTATCCAACTTAACCAATTATAATTATTGAACCGGGTAATAGTCCACAATCCAACATAAAATAATGCTATGCTACTAGCAAGACCAACAGCAAATATAGGAGCAATTTTGGGCTTAGGGTGTAAGAAACTGTAAACAAAATATCCGCTGCTAAAATATGCCAATTGATACGCGAATGAGATATAGAGAATACCAAATAATAATCCAAAAATAGCAAAATCAGGTTGAAGTTCTGGTTGAACAATTAACATTTCAAAGGCGAAGAATATTGCTGCAAAGTTATGCATGATTTGTTCATGGAAAAGAAACATATGTCCATGTTCACGCCCATTCTTTACTTCATCTGGTAAAATTATGTGTCTTACTACTGTTGCAGTTAGAAAAGACATTGAAATCCCAGCGACGAAGATAATCATTTGCCAAGAATATAGCCATGAAATAGAGTTAACATTTAGTAAATCCATTGTTTGATTTATTACAGCAATTAAGAAATATCCAAGGCACATTAACAATGTCCAAGACGAAAAGGTGACGAATTTTTCAATACCTACTGGATTTAGAATAAATTCGTTGTTCTCGTTTAAGCTAACTACTCGCATATTACCAGGTCCACAAGTAAACATGTACATTATAGCATAAACACATACTGATAAACATACTAGACGATAAAGCAAAACTATTGATGAAGAACTAGAGAAACTCTCCGACTTTTCTGAAATAATTTGTCCGATATTGGAAAACAAAAAATATAGTATTATTATGAATGAAATACTCACAATTGTAGTGATGGTGATTTTGGTATAGTCGCCACCATCAATGTTGTCTTGTTGCATGATTTTCCCCCTAATGAATAATGCTAAGAAAGTTCGTTTAATTTACGATTATAGTTGTTCAATCTAATATGGCATCAACAAGTGGTTTTATTGTTTCACCATGAGGGAATGGGGATGCGACATCAGCGGCCTGAGTGACGTAAGCAAACGCACCTCCAACTGCAACTGACCATTTAGCAATCTCAAACATCGAAAGGTCGTTCGGAGCATCACCAACGCATAGTAAATCATCTGGAGTAAGTCCCATTTTGTTTAGGATAATTTTCAGACCAGAGCCTTTTGACAACTGCGGCTCCATCAAATGAATAGCAAAACCAGTACGTACGATAGATAGATGCGACCACTCACTTTCTTTGATCAATTGAGTAATTCTTTCCAAATCCTCATTAGGATTTAGGCACCACTCGCTTTCTCGCCATTGATTTGTTTCGATACCTTCCCATTTCAATCCATCAATTTTAGTTGCCAGCCATTGTGCAGCAGCTTTTGCTTCACTGCCATCAGCTCGATAATTGGTTTCACCCC
>CEVL01020075.1_pt1 | contig 12892 bp, 7 predicted proteins | sample 427051 | NCBI WGS metagenome assembly CEVL01 (sample SAMEA2623673, study PRJEB7988) | marine metagenome | biome: marine biome (ENVO:00000447); feature: surface water layer (ENVO:00002042); material: "saline water (ENVO:00002010), including plankton (ENVO:xxxxxxxx)" | depth 5 m
ATCCATTTTCTCCTTTTTTTCCATAAATTTCATTATTTTTTTTTAAATTTATATTTATTCCTGGATTCTCTGTTATTATATTATTATTTCGTATTGTTATTTCTTTTATACCTAAACCTCCTTTTCCACCTTTTGCTATTATATCACCAAATGAAGTATCATTACCATCTGTTCCATATGATGTACTTAAATTTTCATTATCTGATACTTTCATTAATATTATTTTTTGCCAAGCATCACCCTGATAACCAATATAACCTCTATAATCTTCTGTTTCTCTATAAGTTGGACTATTACTATATTGATGTTTAAAATATATATTATAAATATTTTCATCTATACTATTATTCCAATCTCCATATTTATTATTCCATCCTAATGTACCAACTGTATGTAATACTATTGCAGTTTCTTTTTTTAAAGTAAAATAAAATTCTGGTATATTTGGATGAAATACACTTCCCTGATGATGCCAACTTTGCCAACCTTTTACACAACCAATTGCTCTTGTTAATGGTATAGAATCAATATTTTTTTCCCATCTATTTAATATTGTATTATATGTACATTCATATAATGTTGATGTATCTGTATGATTAGATGGCATATATCCTTGAAACCATATTACACGATATGTTCCTGCTGGATATAATATTCCTTTAATATTTCTTTTAGTACTAGATGATCTAGTTTCTCCTGTGTCTAATACTACATCAACAACTTTATAATTATTATTTGTACTTCCTAAATCATTTAATTGCCAACTATCTGTGCCAACATATTTTTGTTCATAATAATATATTTCTTTTTCTAAATTTTTTTTATAGTATTTATTTCCATATCCCCCATTACCTACATTTATATCATATTCACCATTTAATATTAAATTTTTTTTTAATATAACTTCACCACCATATCCACCTTCACCTTCTCCACTTCCACCACCACCTCCCCCTCCTACTACTAAAATATCACATTCTGTATCTTCTGAAAAATTTATTTTATAATTACTTTGTTGAACATTATTTGATATAGTTATTTTAAGATTTTTTATTGTTGCATAATCTTCTTCTATTTTTAATATATCTCCTGTTTTATAATATCCTTCATATATTGTACTTTCTGTTTTTCTTAAACTTACTAATACTGGTGCTGTTTCTAAATTTTGATCAATATATAATTTTGTTGTACCTGTTCCTATTGCACTATCATTATTTGTATATTCTACTTTTATATAATTATGACTATTTGGTAAAACTATTTTAATCCAACCTATTGCTTCTGCTCCATTCCATACACCATCTTGAGATGTATATGTATTTAATTGATAAGTTATATTTGAACCAAATATTGATATTCCATAATTTTTATATTCTGTTAAATTATTTATTGAATTATTTGCCCAATTTGCTACTATATCTTCTATTTTTGTATTATTTAATTCTGATACCATTCTAATATGAAATCCAGACCATTCTTCTGCATTACCTGTTTCCCCTGATATTGATATTTCCATATTTCTATATCCTGAAAATGGATGAGGATTTGGATATTCATTTGTATTACCTACTTGTAATAAACAATAACCATTTTCATTATCCTCTCTTACAAATGTCCATTTACTTTCTGTTAATGGAAATTTTGTTTGACCCGAATTTGCTAACCAATTCTGAAATTCTGATACTTTTGGTATATATGATGTATATGTTTTATCATTTTTTACATAATTAATATTATTTCCCCATTCTATTGCTTCTTTTAATCCATATGGACTTATTGATACTTCTCTCCATTCTATTTGTCTTTTTACTACCCATCTATATCCTAGATAAGAAACATCACTATTTGAAGCAGGTTCATCAGCAAATATACCTGCACCATTTCCTGCATCATGATTATTATCTCTAAATGATAATATCCAAGGTGTCCATACACTTGAACCTACTTGCATAAAATCTTTTGTATAACCATCATCATGATATACTGGTACCCACATATCTATATCTAATGGATAATTATCAAGAGATAATAAATAGTTTTTTAATTCTGTTTCTTTTGGTATTGATGCATCTATTGAATATGCCCATTTTTCTGCATCTGCCCATGTCTCTGGTGGTTCTTTATCATCAATAAATATAAATTTATAATTATATGGATTATATTTAAAAGTTAGATATTTTTCATTATTATTTTTATTTATTACTAATTTTTCTATAAAATAAGAATTATATAAATTTTTTATTTCTATATCTGATAATGACTTATTATAAAATCTTAAATCATCATAATTTCCATATCCATCATAATTTGATGCATGTCCATTTTCTTTAAAATATCCACCAAAACCTATTTTATTTTCATTTATTGTTCCTGTAAAATCTGTTGTATGTACCCATGATGATGTTATTTTAACTTCATTATCTAATATTCCATTTATATATATCTTACTCCCTTTATCATAACATACTACTGATACATGTATCCACTTATTTAAATTATTTCTAAATGAAAAATTTGATAAATTTGTTGACCAACTACTTGTATTATATAACCTCTCAAATCTTATTACACCACTTGGATTATCTGTTCTAGCATAATAACTTATATTAAAACCTCCTCTTGGACTTCCACCATTATCATATCTTGCTATTATACCCATTGATTGTGTTTCATCTATTGATGATATATATACCCAAAATGTTATTGTCCAATCATCTTTTTCTAATAAATTTACTAAATTACTACTTTCTATTGTATATTTATTTCCATTTAATTCTATACTATTACTATTTACAATTGCACCACTATTATATTTTATACTACCTTCATATAATGTCATTGTTGATTCACCAATTTCATCAATCAAATTACCATTAAATTTATAGTGTGCTACTAAATTATTTTCATTATTATTAATGTCTTTTAAATATACTTTTTCCATACCATATATATACCATTCTCCAAAATTTAAATAACTACCACCATTTGCTAATTTATCTACAATTAATAAATAATTTTTATAAAATTTATTATTATCTATTATTATTCCAGTATAACCTTCTGTTCCTGGATAATCTACTGATGTTAATGAATCCTTTTCTAATTTTTCTACTACTATATTCCAATCTATATCATTATTACTTCCGTATATTCTAAATCCACCAGGACATCTAAATCCATCTGCATAACTTTCTCTTGGAGTAAATTTATATCTTGATAAATTTATTTCAACAGGTAATTTAATTATTACCCAATCACCTCTATAATTTATTGAATCTAATTTTCCATTATAATTATTAAATGTTCCATTATATATTGTTTCATTTATTGTATAATTACCTGCCCAATGTCCTGAATCATTACTATTATTATTAAATAATAGTATTGGATCATGATTTGTACTATATGAACTAGATCTTTCAATATAATATATTCCATTTCCATATAAATGTCCTGTCATATCTAATTCTTTATTAGCATCACCGCTTTTAATATTTTCTCTAATGCTTATTGGTGGATATAATCTTTCTTCTGTTAAAATATAATTATTATTTAAAACTGTTTTATAATTATTTATTGCTATTTCACTATTATTTATTTTTGGCGAGTTAATTGTTTTATTTTCAATATTTGTTATATCAAAATTTGTATTTATATTTATTAAATTTGTTCTATCATTTTTATTTAAAATTTTTAAACCATTTAAATCTATCTCATCAATATATATATTTTCATTCATTTTTGAATTTAAAGATTCTAATTTAATTTTTTTAATAAATTCTGTCATACTTATTAAATAAATTTTTCTTGTAATCTATTTATATAATATTATATTATATATAATATAGAATACTCAACTTTTAATATTATTATGAGTAATAATTATTATAAAAAAATAAATAATATTGATTATGATTCTAAACTATTAGAAAAAGCGGAAGAACTTATATCTGGTAAAGGTGATGGTAGAATTTCTGCTGATGATACTGAAATATTAATTAAATATATATTTGATAGAGGCACTATTACTAATGTTGAACATAGAACTATTTATTATATTTTAAATAATTTTAAATTTACTGAAACTGGTTTAAAAAATTTCTTATATAAATTACAAATTTATTAATACATTATTTTATTATTATTATTTTTCCATTTATTAAATGTTTCTATCGCATTTGTTTCTTTTATTTGTTCTATTTTTATTTTTCTATTCTCATTTGCTTTTGATATCTCTTCATATATTTCTTTATCATCAAATCCGATTGATGCTGCATCATTTTTAGTATTAGCATAATATACTGTTTTTATTCTTGACCAATATATTGCTGATAAACACATTGGGCATGGTTCACAACTTGTATATAATATACAATCTTCTAATGAAAAATTATTTATCTTATTACATGCATTTCTTATTGCTATTATTTCTGCATGTGCTGTTGGATCATTTGTTGTTGTTACACGATTATTACCTACACCTATTATTCTTTCATCTTTTGTTATTACTGCTCCAAATGGTCCTCCTTCACTTTTATTTGCCATATCTATTGCTCTGTTCATAAATATAGAATTAATTCTTTCTGTATGGTTTTTTTTATAACTATCTATAAAATTTTTATTTGTATTTTCCATTATAATTATAATTATAATTATAATTATTTTTATATATACTTTTCTTGTTTTGAAATTTTATTTTTTAGTTTATTTATTAAAGAAATTATAATTTTAATATTAGATGCTTTTATATTTTCATCTTTTTCTTTTTTTATTTTTTCATGTAATGATTGTATATTACTTATTTCATTTTGTATATCTTTATCTTTTTCTTTTGCTAATATATCATTTATATTAGTTTCTATATCATCTAATGTTTTATTTATTTCATTTGTTTTTGTTTGTTTTTCTTCTTCTTTTTTTGCTTCTTCTTTTTTTGCTTCTTCTTTTTTTGCTTCTTCTTTTTTTTCTTCTTCTTTTTTTGCTTCTTCTTTTTTTGCATCTTGTATTGTTTTTTTTATTTCTGTAATAAAATTTTCAAAATCTTTATATGTATCATATTTATTTATATTATCTTTTTCATCGTTTTCTTTTAATTTTTTTATTATATAATTACTATCTATTATATTATTATAAATATTATTATATTTTTTTGTTATTATATTAAAAATATAATAATGAATTAAATATATTTTATATATTGTTTTTAAAACTTTAATAGTCTCATTATCTAAATTATTATTTTTAATAAAATTTATAAATAAATTAATATCATTATTGTATAAATTATTTGGTGGTAAATATTTTTCATAATTATTAATAATATCTATTTTTAAAATTAAATTATAACTTATTTTAATAAAAATTTTGATTATATAAATTAAAATATCCGAAATTAATAATTTATATTTTTTTAATTTACAGATATCATTATCAGTCTTATTAAAATTAATATATAATGCATAATTTGATAAATTATTTAAATTAATTTTAGTATTATCATTTATATATTTATTTTTTACAATAAAATCTATATAATTATATAATATATCTATAAAATTTTCTATTTTTATATTATCTTCTATATCTTTATATTTATCTCCAATAGTATATTCTTTATATTTGTAGTTAAGTAAATTATTATTTATATTAGTTTGTTTTACAAATTCTTTAATTTTATATTTATTTAGAGATATAATAACATTTATAATTGTTCTTATTAATATATCATAATTATTAATATTAATACGACTAAATATAATTTTTTCTGATCCTTCATTGATAATCTCTATTTTATTTTTTAATACTTTATTTATTAAATTAATTATATTTTTAATATTATCTAATGTAAGACTATTAGTACTTTTAGTTAATTTTAATTCAAATCTATTTATACCAAAACTTATTTTTGATGATTTTTCTGCTGCTTCTTTTTTAATTGTTTTTAAATATTGTTCAATTTGTTCTAAATATTCTTCTAATTTTTTATATTTATTATTATTATTATTTTTTTTTTCTTTTTCTTTTTCTTTTTCATTAACAATAATTTTTATTATTTTATCAATATTTTCTTTATGTAAATTATTAATAGATACATAATCTATTGGTCTTCTACTACTAAAAGAATGTGATTCATCATAACCTGTTAAATCTGTATTATAATAAGTATTATTTATAATTTCTTTTAAAGATTTTGTTGTTTTATTATTATTATTATTACTATTACTTAATTCATCATAATAAGTAGTAGTATAATAATTAATATAAAATATAATAATACAAGTATATAATAATAAAAAACTAAATAAAATATTATTTTTATTATTATTATAATTAAAAATATCAGAATAATTATCAATATTTTTATGAAAATTTTTATAGTAATATATATGATTATCATGAGTAGAATTAACTTTATAAATATTATTTAAAATATATGTTAATAAAACTTTATCATTTATTAAATTAATTTTTTTTTCAGTATCATTTGAACAATTATCATAAATATATTGATAACTATTATTATTTAAAGAGGGTTCATCATTATCAAATAAATTATATAATTTTTTAATAAAATTACCACCATATATTGTATTATTATCTAAATAAGCATTATAGAAATTATTTTGTTTTTTTATAGTCATATATTACTAATAGAAGATAAAATAAATCTAAAATATAATAATATAAAATAATAGAAACAATGGATATAAATGTTAAACCTAAAGAATGGATATTAGATAATAGAATAGGTTATGGAAAAAAGACATATGAAACATTTAATAGAGAGAGATATCCAGAAACAAAAAAGAGAGAAAAATGCAGTTGTGAAAAGGGCGAATGTGATATAGATATTAAAACGATAAGTTTATTTCCTCATCAAAAAATATTACGAGATTATATGCAATTTGATAGTCCATATCGTGGAATATTAGCATATCATGAATTAGGTTCGGGAAAATCAGCTGCATCAATAGCAGCAGCAGAAGGATTTATAGAGAAAAGAAATATATTTGTTTTAACACCAGCATCATTAGCGAAAAATTATGAGAATGAATTAATGAAGATATCAAAGATAGGATTAAATATGAAAAAATCGTGGACATTATTAAAAATAAAAAAAAAGGATTATTCAAAATATTTAATAGATAAATTAGAAGAGTATGGTATAAAAAATAAATTTATAAAAAGTGATAAATTAGTATGGATACCATTATATAAAAATGATATAGAAAAAGATGAAGTTGAAATAATAAAAAAGGATGTTGGATATAAATCGAAAGAAATATCAGATAATGAGAAAAATAAGATAGATGATACAATATTACATATAATAAGAAATAGATATAGATTTATAAGTTATAATGGTTTAACACAAAAGATGATAAAAGAGATGGGAAAAGATATATTTAATGATTCATTTATAATAGTGGATGAGGTACATAATTTTATAAGTAGAATAGTGAATGGTTCAAAAATAGCGAGAGAAGTATATAATAAGATAATGGATGCAGTAAATTGTAAATTAGTATTATTATCAGGAACACCGATAATAAATAATCCATATGAAATAGCGACATTAATAAATTTATTAAGAGGACCAATGAAAATACATAAATTAAAATTATTAGATAAATCAGTAGATGTAACAAATAAAGAGATATTAAAAGAATTAGAAAATACAGAATATATAAAATATATAGATTATGTATATATAAAAGATAGAACAATAAATGTAGCACTATTACCAGTTGGATATAAAAAGAAAATAGAAAGTATAGAGATATTAAAAGAAGAATGGGAAAAAGATGAAAATAAAATAATAAAAGAGATAATAGAAAAAATAAATAAAAAGAAAGAAATAAAAATTAGTAAAATAGTTAAAAGTGAATTATACTATGCATTACCAAATGAGAAAGAAGAATTTAATAAATTATTTATAAACAATGAAGATATAGAAGATCCAAAATTACAAAATTTAGATTTATTTCAAAGAAGAATATTAGGAACAGTAAGTTATTATAGAACATCGGGGTCAGAATATTTTCCAAAATTATTACCAATAAAAATAAAATATTTAACATTAACAAATCATCAATTAAGTATATATGATGAAGTAAGAGAGAGAGAAAGAAAAATAGATGAGATAGGTAAATTTAAAAATAGAGGGAAGGGTGGATATAATGGGGTATTAGAAGATACATCATCAGTATATAGAGCATTTAGTAGAATGGTATGTAATTTTGCATTTCCAAAAGAAATAAAAAGAGTATATCCTCAGGATATAAGAAAATTATTAAAAAAAGAATTAGATGATCAAATAGAAGAAGAAAATGATATAGAAAAAGAGAATGTAAAAGAAAAAGATAAAATAAAAGAGAAATCAGTAGTGGAATATGATGAAAAAATAAATGAGGCATTAAAAGAATTAGATAATAGTGATATGAATTATTTATCAAGAGAAAATTTAAAAGAGAATTATAGTCCAAAATATTCAAAGATGTTAGAAGATATAGAAGAATCACCAGGAACAGTATTAATATATTCACAATTTAGATCAGTTGAAGGATTAGGAATATTTATGAAAGTACTAGATAAAGAAGAATATAAACAAATAGTATTAGTTAAAAAAGATAATAAATATGAATTTGAAGATTTATCAATATTTGATATTAAATATGATAATAAACGATATGTAGTATTTAATAGTGATCGTGAAAAAACGAATCAATTAATGCATTTATATAATGGAGATTATGATTTATTAGATCAAAATTTATATGAGTCATTACCAGATAGAATAAAATCAGATAAAAAGATACAATTAAAAGGGAAAATAGCAAAAATAATGATGATAACACAATCGGGTGCAGAAGGGATATCATTAAAAAATGTAAGAAGAGTATTAATAATGGAATATTTTTGGAATTCAGTAAGAATAAATCAAGTAATAGGTAGAGCAGTAAGAACGTGTTCACATGAATTATTAGATAAAGAAGAAAGAAATGTAGAAGTGATATGTTATTTAATGAAATTAAGTGAAGAACAATTAAAGAAAAATTTTACGATAAAAACATTAGATAATGGATTAACAACAGATGAATTTATATTTAATAAGGCAACTAAAAAGGAAAAAATAATAAATGAATTTTTAAAATTATTAAAAGCATCATCATTTGATTGTGTAATAAATTCAAAAATAAATAAACCATTAGAAAGTGGATATAAATGTTATAATTGGCCTATAAATGTAGATAATAGAAAATTATCATATACAAAAAATATTAAAGAAGATAATAAAATATTACAACATGATAAATATAAAAAATTAAAAAAAGATAAAGGAATTGTAGTTATGATTAAAAATAAGAAATATGTAGAATTAAACAAAAAATTATATGATTATAATAGTTATAAAAATGCTGGTATTTTACTAGAAATAAAATAAAGAATTATATAAAAATAAAATATAATAGAATTGTAATATAAAGAAAAAATTAAAATGGAAAATACATGTATTTATAGAACAAGATATAAATATCATAAATGTAATAAAGAATGTGTTGAAAATAATAAATTTTGTAAAGATCATATTAAATTTAAAAATATAGGTTTTTTTGAAATAGTAAATGATGCTTGTGGTAATAAAATAAATTTATTAAATAATGTTGATTTATATAAAATATTAAAAACAATATTTATTAATTATAAATTAGATAAAGATGAATTAAAAAAAAAATTATTTATAAAAATTATAGCTTATTTATTTAATTTAGAAGATTTATATTTATATTTAAAAAAAAATAATTTTAAAATAAAAAAAAATTGTAAACAAGAACTTATTAATGAAATATATAAATTGTTATATAATATTTATTTATATGAAAATAATGATAATGAAATTATTAAAATACAATATATTATTAGAAAATATATAAAAAAAAATATTAATATAAAACAAGATATTTGTAATTTAAATCATCTTGAAGATCCTTTTACATTAGATAAAATTGAAGAAATTGATGATAATATAAAATTTTATTTTCAAGATAATAATAAATATTATTGTTTTAATGCAATAGAATTTGAATATTATTTAAGAAAAAATAAATTAAATCCTTTTACAAAAAAAGAAATTAATACTAATATTGAAAGAAAATTAAATTTATTTATTAAATATAATAATTTAAAAATTAAAAATCATGAAAATGATATTGATATTAATTGGAATACAATAGAACAAGCTTATACTGATGTTGTATATTATATGGAAAAAATAGGTTTTTATAATAATATATTATGGTTTAAAGAATTAAATTATAGAAATGTAATTCATATTATAAATTTATATCAAGATTTAACAAATAATATTAATTTTGAATATAAATTTTTTGATGAAAATATTTTAATTGATATTAATGAACAAAATTATGTTTTTGTATTTGCTAAAGAGATTATTAAATTATTTAAAAATGGTAATGAACATTTTATTTTATGTTGTAATTTTATAAAATCATTATCATTAGTATCGGATAATTTTTACAATAATTTACCTGAATGGTTATCTACAGTTAATAATAATTTATATAATAGAAGATATACAACAGGTTTATTAGAAAATCGTTTTGCTATATATTTAAATAGTAATTATGATATTGTATTTCCTCCTATTAATTTACAAAATAATATTATTGAAAGAACTTTAGGTACATTTGAAGATTTTGATAATAATAATAATAATGATGATACAAATATTATTGATCCAAGTACTATACATTATATTTTAGATATGTTAAATAGATATAATTAATTTATAATATTATTATAAGAGTATAATAAAATAAAAACAAATATGAATAATGAAAATATATATTATAATTTTAATAATGATAGTACTAAATATAAAATAAAACGAGAAAATAATACTAAAAAAAAAAATAATTCAGATAATAATTATATACACAAATTTAAAATTGCTATATATTGTTTTATATTATTTATTATATTATCAAATAATAATGCATATAAAATATTAGATATTATTGTTAAATTATTTAGAAAAGATACTAATGATATTATAAATGATGATGGTAATCCACTATTATTTGGAACAATTTTAATGGGTTTAATTTTTGCTTTTATAATATTAATATTTAATTAAATTATGTACGATTATTATTTTAATTTTATAATATTAATATATTATAGAAAATTATTTAATTATAATGGCTTCTATTAAATCTGAAATAATACATATAGATGAACCTATGATTATTAATGATGTTATACCACCTGTTTCTACTAAAATTGAAAAAATAAAATTAGATGATGATATAAAAACTAATTTAAATAAAACACAAATAAATTTACTAAAACAATACAAAGATAAAAGTTTAATTACTAGTATTTTAGCTAAAAGATCTTTTGATTATTTTTCAACTATTAAAACATTAGTTAATTTACCTTTAATTCTTTCTAGTACTAGTTTAGCTATTTTAAATAGTGCTAGTTTAAATGCTAATGAAATGAAAATGCCCAATATTATAATTAATGGTATTACTGGTCTAACATTAGCAATGATTGGTAATTTTAAAATTACTGAAAAAGTTGAATTATATAAAAATTTATCTAATAAAATGACTAAATTAAATCACAGAATTGAAGAATCTTTAATTAATGATATTGAAAATTTAGATAAAGAAAAATTATCTAATTTTATTAAAGAATATGAATCTCTTATTGAATTATTAGATTATCCTTTTCCTATTAGTGTTAAAAAGAAAGTTTATGAAAAATATAAAAATTCTGGATTATATTTACCTAATTCATTAATTGGTTTTGATGATATTAATATTAGTGATTTAAATTCTTTAAATTTAAGTGGAAGTAATATGGTATAATTTATATATATAAAATAGTACATTTTTAAATTTATTTTTATTTTTATAAAATTATTTTAAAATTTTAAATTTTTTTATGAAATGTACTTTTTAATTATATTTCCTTTATTTAAGATGATTAAAAAAAATCATACTAAAAAATATATATCAAAAGCTGGTGCTAATTTAGCTGCTATATTAAGACATAAAAAACAAAATACTAATAAGTATCAATCATCGCCATCATCATCACCATCATCATCACCTAGAACATCTCATACACTTGAATCGCTATTATCTAGACCATCTTCGTCAAAAATATCATCAATATCAACTAGATCACATTCATCACCTACATCAATACCTGATAGACCACAATCATCACCAGCATCAATACCTGCTAGACCACAATTAGCATCAATGCTAAAACCATCATCTCCTGATTTAGTATCTTCTTTAAATACATCAGTATCATCTGAAAATAATATAAATTTATTTTTAGAAGCTATAGAAGAATTAATAAGTGTTTATACAGTAATATTTAATAATCCAAATTCAGTTAAAAATGAAGAATTAAAAAAAGATTTAAATATGGTTATAAATTTAATTGGTAAAGAAAAAGTATTATCAGAATTAAAAAAAGCAAATCAAATTGTAATAAAAAAAGATACAAAACTTTTAATTAATATGTTAATGTCATCATATAAAGATACATGTACAGGTTTATTTGGTGCTAAAGAATTAGCATGTACAACAGTTGTTAATTCAAAAAAAATTAATGGATTATCAGAAATATGGGATAAAATTAAAACAGAATTAAAAAAATCATCACCAGAACAAATTGATGTTAATATTTTATTTAAAAATATGAAATTATATTTAATTGAAATATTAAAAAGATATGTAGATGGCGATAATAATTTATTATATAGTGTTATAAAAAAATTAACAGAAATTAAATTTGGTGGAAAAAGAAGAAAAAATAAAACAAAATTAAAAAATAAGAAAGTAAAAAA
>CEVL01173262.1_pt1 | contig 12877 bp, 9 predicted proteins | sample 427051 | NCBI WGS metagenome assembly CEVL01 (sample SAMEA2623673, study PRJEB7988) | marine metagenome | biome: marine biome (ENVO:00000447); feature: surface water layer (ENVO:00002042); material: "saline water (ENVO:00002010), including plankton (ENVO:xxxxxxxx)" | depth 5 m
CGCAGAGGATCTTGAGCCCTCCCCCTTTGACCACTCGGGTACACCTGCAAGGCGTGGAGGGGAGTTGGGGTCTTGATACTCGCGCCTCTGAGGTGATTCTTGATGAAGACGAGGAATTGTTCAATAGTTACCTGTGGTCCACTCGCATCGGGTTGCTCAGATGGATGATGGAGGTGAAGTACCTAGGCTCAACGAGAAGCAATTGGCGGTGGTCGAAAAGTCCCTGTTTGAACTGCTTCGAAACCAGAAGAGTCAAGCAATCCCTGTTGAGTTACCTGTGCCTTCCTTCTGGTCCTCAGTAGGGCAGTTATTGCATCATCTAGAGACTGAATTGGCCGAGACTATTCGCGACAAAGGCATGGGTGCTGAAGCTCAGATGAAGTCCCGTAGGCTCGGCAACATCAGAACCTGTATCAGCGACCTGACTAGGATGCGTCTAAACGCATTCACCCAAAACGCTGTGCTATCTAATCTAATGAAGTCACCACAAGGAGATGCAATGAGTGCGACGACTGGTTTTCAGAGCCTAGACTGGCAAAGGCATGACGCAGCAGAGAGAGCTTTTCATGCTGGTATTGGGCATCTAGTTGAGAAATACAAACATGAGGTATCTTGGAATGCCCTGCAGCACGGTTCGAACATTGAGACAACTAGCGCTCCAAAAGCAGTAGGACATTCTCCACTAACAGAATTCTCCGAGCCTGAAAACGAAGATTCGGTTGCCCCCTCGTCTGCTGAACACATTCAGCCTTCTTCTGCGGGAGACTGGGATGATCCAGACATGGATGAGGAAGATAGGATTCGACAAATGGATGCTTTTCCAGATAGAGCCACTGGAGCTTCTTCTCCTCCTGCTCCTGAAGTTCCCATAGAAAGTGATGGGCTCATGCGTATATTGATTCTCAAAGATCTAGATGATCCGATTATCTCGGCCGACGGTTCTGAGATGGTACTGACTGCAGGAGATGTCGAGTCGTGTTCATCCTTGATTGCTGAGACTCTAATCGCTGCTGGTCTGGCTGAGCCGGCCCCGCTTTGAGGAATAACTTAGTGTCGTCTGAGGAGGCTTGGCTCACCATAGGTGAGCCAATGGGCAAGACAATCACTAGGAAACAAGTGGAACAACTGAGGAAGGAGTTTACCTCTGACCCATCGAACAAAGTGGCGCAGAATGCTGTAACCAATGTGCAGCTCCCAGATCTGGCTCTGAACCGAGATGTCGTACAAGACACGGCCAATACATTTAGCACAAAACTGGATGACTGGAAGGTGACTGCTCAGATGAGGAGCGGTAGGTGCTGGTTATTTGCCACGCTAAACCTGTTCCGTCCTGGGACGATGAAGAAGTTGAATGTCAAGAATTTCGAATTCAGTCAAGCTCACATCCACTTCTGGGATAAGTTCGAGCGGGCCAATCACCTATTGGAGGCAATTATCGAAACTGCAGATAGACCAGTTGATGATCGGACCATTCACTTCCTACTATCTGACCCAATCGGCGATGGCGGTCAGTGGAATATGGCAATGAACTTGATTCGAAAGCATGGCTTGGTTCCAAAGTCAGCATATCCTGAATCGAAAACTAGCAGTTCTACGCGCCCGATGAATACAGAGTTGAAGAATTTCCTCAGGACATCAGCCTGTGAGATTCGCGCCATCCTCGCTGAGGGTGGTTCGGTAAGTGATGCTCGCGAACACAAGGAGAAGCGTATAGCGGATGTCTGGAAGATGTTGTGCATCCATCTTGGAACTCCTCCGAAGAGTTTTGACTGGCAGTGGAGAGACAAGAAGGGGAAGTTTCACCGAAAAGGAACAATGACTCCTCAGGAATTCGCAGCAGAATATGTTGATATTGAGTGGGAGGACTATGTTTGCGTGGTCAACGATCCAAGAAACGAGTACTACCGCACCTATACCGTGGACTTTCTGCAGAATGTCGCTGGAGGCCCTCCTGTTGTCTACCTCAATGTACCTAGTAATGAGATGAAGGCGATAACTCAGAAATTGTTAGAGGACGGTACGCCAGTATGGATGGGTTGCGATGTTGGTAAAGAGATGGATCGCAAGAGAGGCTTGTGGGATGCAAATCTGTTTGATGTCGAAGGGCTGTATGGAGTAAGCTATGGTATGGACAAGGCCGATCGTTTGAGACATAATCAGACAATGATGACTCATGCAATGCTATTCACTGGAGTAGATGTGGTGAACGGTAAGCCACGACGATGGCGTGTCGAAAACTCATGGGGAGAGGATAACGGTCAGAAAGGATACTACACGATGAACGACTCATGGTACGACGAGTATATGTTCGAAATCGCCGCACCAAGGGACTACCTAAACGAGAAGATGCTCAAGGGACTCGAAACCGAGCCGGTCGTTCTGCCGGCTTGGGATCCGATGGGCAGCCTAGCCTAGGTTGCGCAGATTGATCTCGATGGTGACAGAGTCGGGGATAGGGATCCTGAGTACCTTTCTCAGTGCCTTCTCATCCTTCGCTGTGTTCGTAACAAGCTCCAGTAGACGCTTGTGGACTCTCATCTCCCAGTGATCCCATGTCTCTGAGCCTTCTCCATCGGGACTCTTACGGCATGGAACAACGAGTCTGCGGGTGGGCAGAGGGATTGGTCCACGTAGATTGACACCGGTCTCCTCGGAGATCGACTTAATCTGGCCGCAAACATGGTCGACATCAGTGTGATTTTCACCAGTCAGTCTGATGGTAGTGACTACTGGCATTAACTCACCGTTTGCCGAATCACTTCTTATCGATCTTCATGCAGACGCCGGCAGCCACTGTCTTACCCATATCGCGGATAGCGAAGCGGGCAAGCTCAGGGAATGCATCCATCTGCTCGATTGCCATAGGCTTGGTAGGTCCGAATCTGACTAGACAGGCATCTCCGGTCTTCAGGAAAGCAGGGTTAGCTTCCTTCTGGCCCTTAGAGGTCTTCTCAAGTAGCTCAATGAAGCGAACTGCGACCTGTGAGGTGTGGCAGTGGAATACAGGAGTGTATCCAGCACCGATAGCCTTCGGGATATCCATTAGCTGAATCTGTCCGACGAAGGTCTCGTCGTGGCGGACGAACATAGGAGCGTTGTCCTGATATCCAGCAACGTCACCACGGCGGATGTCCTGGGCAGAAAGACCGCGGACATTGAATCCTACATTGTCGCCAGGCTCGGCCTTGTCGACCATAGTGTGGTGCATCTCGATGCTCTTGACCTCAGCTGACTGTTGGCTTGGGTTGAACACGACAGTCTTGCCAGCGTTCAGGATTCCAGTCTCGATCTTGCCCACAGGGACAGTACCGATTCCGCTAATCTTGTAGACATCCTGAATTGGTAGACGTAGTGGCCTGTCAGTTGGCTTAGGCGGCATCTGGATAGCGTCAATTGCCTCGAAGAGAGTTGGGCCGCTGTACCAAGATGTGTTGTCGCTCTTGTTGAAGATATTGTCACCGTTGAATGCGCTGCATGGAACGAATGGTATCTCGTCGGTGTTGAAACCGGCCATCTTCAGAAGTCCAGATACCTCGGCTACAACGCTGTTGTACTTGTCCTGGGACCAATCTACGCCACTGATGTCCATCTTGTTGATGTTGACAATCAGTTGCTTGACACCCAATACGCGTGCAAGGAAAGCGTGCTCCTTGGTCTGAGCGTTGACGCCGTCGTTGGCGGCTACGTTCAGGACCGCTGCATCAGCCTGACTGGTACCTGTGATCATGTTCTTGACGAAGTCACGGTGACCGGGTGCATCGATGACGGTGAAGTAGTAGTTAGGAGTGTAGAACTCCTTGTGTGCGACGTCGATGGTAATTCCACGCTCGCGCTCCTCCTTCAGACCATCCATAACGTATGCAAAACCGAATCCGGCCTTACCACGCTCTGATGCTTCCTGTTCGAACTTGTCAATGACGTGCTGCTCTATGTGACCGCTGTCCAATAGTAGTCTACCGACGGTAGTCGACTTTCCATGGTCGACGTGTCCGACGAATACGATATTCAAATGCGGCTTGCTTTTATCTTCCCATTGTGAACCCATAATGTACACCTTCTGAGTGTCCCGCCGACCGATGGGGTATATATGAACATCACCCCCTATTCTAGGAGGCGAAAATATGAGTGCTGCTTGGAATGATTCGCCGTCATCTGTATTGAAGTTCGATAACCATCGACTTGACTTCGGTGTTGTGGGTCTCCTCATTGACTAGATCGACCGTCCACTCTCCGGGTTCGTAACCGCGTACTGTCGAGCCTCCAATAACCATCCATAGGCAGCGATCATCAGAGGAGCAGTCGCCTGCATTCCTATTATCATCCTCAATCGAGGAAGTGTTCGCAACTTCCTCAGTGGTACTATTGTACATGTATAGATCCAGTCTGTTGTTGGTTGTGCTCACGCCACCACCGCCAATTCCGCCACCAGGTTGATCATCGTCCTCTGCAGGATAAGTGAGCTTAACTCGAAGATATCGAATTCTGTCCTTGGTCTCATCGTCGTATGTAACCGGGTAGTCCCAAGTCATGATGATTGATTCCTGAATTCTTCTATCGATTACGAAGTCACTCCAGACTCCTCTATAGTTGACATATAGAGTTGAATCGTGGTGGTCGACAAGTCCCTGATTATCCTTCACTGTGAGTCTGATTCCCCAAGCACCTGCAGGGAGATCTTCCCATTCATAGGTCTCTCCAGTGGCATCGATGTCGTTCTTGGGGTCACCATCTCCATCTGAGTCAGTATAGGTGTCTAGGTCCCAGTTATACTCAACGATGTACTCATCAGAAAAACAGGAGGATTCGTCTGGGTCACATCCGGCCCAAGAGTTAGAGGCGTCTAGAGTCACAGTTGTGGAAACCTCGACGCTTCTATCATTCACATCATTATCCACTTCACAGACCCAAACCAGTACGAAGTCACCGGCTGGTGGGTCGTCACCATCACAGTCGTTGTCCTTGTTGGCTGAAATCTCTGCATTTGGTTCACGCGCAGATGAGTCTAGCACATTGATCGGTTCACTGATACTGGTCTCGTATGTGCCATCTCCCACTGAAAGGCGTACCACATACTCGCCGGGCTGAACATAGGTGTGACTTGTGGTTAGGCCAGTGCCTGTGTTACCATCACCGAATGTCCATGTGAAAGTCATCGAATCTCCGTCTGGATCCGAAGAGCCAGCTGCACTGAAGGTCACTGGATTGTCGGTCCTGATATTCTCAGACGGATTCATGGACATCTGTGCAGTAGGTGGATCGTTGCCCGATAAGGCATCGAGACACCCTGCTAACGGAGAGCATACAAGCAGGATTGCGATTAGCGGAGTGAGTGTTCGCATGCTTGCCATTGTAGAGGTCTAAAGGCGAGTATGAAATCAACCCTACGCTGCTATGTCATTCGATAGTTCGTTATCAATAGGCTTGCAGTATATCATTCAGAAGTCGAATATCGACTGTTGACGCGAGCCTGATAGCAATTCCTTCTCCGACCATCCAAAGGCCTCGGTGATTCTACCCAGTGATTTAGCGAGGCGGCGGGCATAGTAAGTAGGATCGTATACTGGTGGGTCCTCGCCTATCTCATCGACAAGCCAAGGCTCAACATCCATCGGACTGGCCTTCGAGTCAGTGACAATGTAGCCTACCTTCATACCCGGGGTGAACTGAAGTCCTCTTCTGATTCTCTCCTTAGCTGCTCTGACATATGGAAGGCCGTCTGGATTGTCGTATACCTTGGAGAAATCGACTGAACCATCACGCTTGGGTGTGCCTTTGCAAGAGCGGCTGATTACCAACTCTGCTGGGTTAGCTCTGCCTTGTTTTACATCATCTATAACCGACTTAGTCATCTCTACAGCCGCCCATTCCTCGCCATCGAGAATCATCTCAAACATCTCAGTCATTGTGCGTGTGAGTAAAGCGAATGAATCGGTCCTACGAACCTCATATCCTCGAATTAGCATCTCCTCACGAGGCCAGATTACTCGTCCAACATACCTCTTCTTAGCGCCGTGGCTGAAGAATGCCGATAGCGCAGTCTCAAACTCAAGTTCGGCGCCTTCCTTGGTGAATCGTTCGGCCAGCCTCTCTCCAAAACGAATAGTCTCACTCCTCGCCTGATTCCACGATTCAAATTCAGAAGAGGATTCCTCCGGCTTGTTGATTGGAGCATCTGCATCCACTGGAGCGCGTACGAAGATAGAGTCTGTATCAGAGTAGACAACATCGTAACCCTCAGTCTCTAGGTCGGTGATGATTTTTCTGATATTGTGCCTAGCCCACTCGGTGATACTGGCACCTAAATCCGGGTGAGTAAAGCGGTAGAAGCTTGAGGCGAATACTCCGTAAAATGAATTCATCAGGATTTTCACAGCGTATTGCAGTTGATCCTGGAGGAACGCCTCGGCCTCATCTCCAGACTCTCTTGCCGCGGCCAGCGCTGTCTTGTGCTGGTCACGGCTACTCATCAATTGCTCAAGGAGGCGGGGGACGAGTCCTAGTCGCTCATCTTTGGATAGGTATCTGGTCTCGGTGGTAGGAGAGACGCTGTGAGAATCATCTAGTGAGTCATCTCTAACCAAAGTGGTTGAGCAGATGTTACTAGAGATCATGATTGAGGGATACATCGATTTGAAGTCAAGCACGACAATCCAGGGGCTTATTCCAGCATCTACTTCGTGAACATATCCACCTGCAATCTGATCCCTCCTACGGGGTCCTGAGATTGTGGTCGGAACAGCAACTCCTGTTCTGTCAGCGAGCCTAATGACCAGGGAGTCGATCCACTGACTGGTAGTCCCTACTGAGGCTGTCTCAACTGTAGTCAGCGATACGGATGCAAGAGCCTCCTTACGCGCGACCGACTGTAACCGATCGAGGATGTCGAGAGGGAGAATGGTGTCACGCACACAGTACTCGAGGACTTCGTCTGGTCTCTCGGCCCACTCTCGGTCCATCTGGCTGGCATCGACATCGAGTTTGTGCATCTCTTCATCCTCAGGCCACAATAATTTTGAGACATAGCGCAAGGATTCTCGCTCTGGCCTGAGTGTCTGACGAACTTGCCACCATGCATCAAGAGGGACCCTTCCTGGAATCCTCCATACTCGATTCTGTTGGCGCTTCGGGAACTTACGCCGGTCTGATTGACTCTGAAGCATTGGCACTCTTCCCCATCCGTAAAGTGCCTCCTTATCCACACTTGAGCGGCCAGAAAGGACATCCATCCGCTCTTCCATACGAGGAAGGTCGAAATTATCGATATTGTATCCGGTAATGAAATCTGGATCTTCCAATCTAAGTAACTTGGTCATGCCTTCCATGATATCGGCTTCTTCGCCTCTGAACGAATGCTCGCTGCGCTCACCTCCTCTATCGATAACAGCTGCAGCGCACAGAATTCGATTCGTCTGGATACTGGTCTCTAGATCGAACGAAAAGGTGACGAATGGAGTCCTGAATGGCTCGGTTTTAGATAAATCATCGACACTGCAAGATACGACCATGTCAGTAGGGTACAATCCAGCGCCACCAAAATCTAGGATTTTGTCTGTCGCAGTAATGTGGTCTCCTGTAATTTCGTCGCGTACATCTGTGGGTGCCCTTTCGCCTGCCCAGAGGACTTCTCCGCGTGCGAGAATATGCGGTCCTAGATCGTAGTCTAACAGAAGTCTTCTCTCAAACAATATGTCAGCACTGCTCACTTCCCAACCCAAACCTTTCAACGACTTACGAATATTTGGGCCATTAGTAATCATCCAGGGCTGTGGAACTTCGACTTTCCAATGGGGCTTTTCTCCGTCTTTAGTCCACTTATTTCCAATTGGAGTTACATTCACAGCCCAGTCTTTACTATTCAGAAATTCCAACATTGGCTCTGCTTCTGAGGCGGGTTGCGGCCGGCCCGGTTGTGCAACCACAAGATAGGGGCGAAGCCCTTCGACTAGTAATGTAACAGAATGGCCTGACTTAGACCTGCACCACAACTCGACTGTTGTTTTGTGCGTCTTTCCTTCATTCGACTGGTAGGAGCCTGCCACTATGCACATCTCCTCCTCCCACTGCATGCGTGCCCCTCGTTGTCAGGCTGTGCTCAGACGCCTTCAACCTATGTCAGGGTGATAGCACAAAACGATAGCGGAATGAAACAGCGGAACCGTTGAAAGCCGAGTCGCTCACCTGTCGGGTAATCGGGGTGCGCAGGTGCTGGATAACGACCTCCCAGAGATAGACTGGGACAAGATGACATTCAGTTACCAGAAGACCGATCGGATGTATGTCGCTTACTGTAAACAAGGCGAAGAATGGAAGTCCGGGGAAATGCAAGATTTTGGTGACATCAGTCTGTCTCCAGCCGCTGGAGTACTAAACTACGGACAGGGACTGTTTGAGGGAATGAAGGCTCAGCGAGCCGCTGACGGTAGCATCGTTCTGTTCCGGCCAGAGAGAAACGCGATGAGGATGCAGGAGGGTGCTGAGCGCCTTGGCATCCCTCCGATTCCTGAGTCTATGTTCTTGGATGCTGTGCGGCAGGCTGTTCTCGAGAATCTACGCTGGGTGCCACCAATGGGCAAGGGTGCTCTATATGTCCGTCCGCTGCTGATGGGTAGTGGAGCAATACTGGGTGTTGCACCTGCTCCTTCCTACCGCTTCCTCGTCTATGTCTCGCCAGTTGGCCCGTACTTCAAGGGTGGAATGAAACCAATCTCGCTGAAGATTTCTGACGAGTTTCACCGAGCAGCTCCTGGTGGCTCGGGCGGAGTGAAGGCGATTGGTAACTACGCCCCAGGGATGGTTCCCTCAAAGATGGCCAAAGCTGAGGGATATGCCGAGATAATCTACCTTGATGCAGTTCATCACAGGTACATCGAGGAAGTAGGTGCTGCCAACTTCTTTTGCGTAAAGGACGGGGTAGTCTCAACACCTGAGCTGACAGGAACAATTCTACCTGGTGTAACTAGAGCCTCGGTTCTAGAGATAGCAGCAGATTTGGGTTACGAAGTCAAAGAAGAAAAGGTCGATGTTGACTATGCCATGAGTGCAGACGAGTGTTTCTGCGCTGGTACAGCGGCTGTAATCTCGCCAATCGGATCAATCAGATTCGGCGACAAAGTCTACGAATTTGGAGATGAGGTTGGGCTGGTTACTCAGAAGTTGTATGACGAGTTGACTGCTGTCCAACAGAGAAAGATTCCCGACGAGCGCGGATGGACCGTCTCTGTCGAGTAATTACTCTTTGACCATGGCCTGAAAGTAGCCTGCAAAACCGAATGGTAGAGCGGTTGGCCCACCAGTGGCAGACCAACCCTCAGACATTGCTTGGTTCACCTCAGTCTCTAGGCTCTCAAGGGTCTTCGATCTAATGATACGATATTCCATGAGGTGCCATAGAGACTTGAGGTGAATAGTTGTGGCGCTCAGCGTAGTCTACGACCAGCAATCAGGACTGCTCCGAGTAAAGCTAGAGCGGCTATGCCGGCACCGAACCCTGGAAGGCTGGAATCTTCTTCCTCTTCCATGACATCGATACTACCTGTACCGACTACAATCTGCCCTGCCATACCCATAGTTGCATGTGGTTCGCAGATGTAGTTGAAGGTCTGATCGACATCGAAGGTGTATCTGAAGTCGACAGTTGTCAACGACTCTCCACTGTATACTCCGCTCATGTAGCGGGTTGTGTCTCCTTCCTTAGCAATCTGTGCTACATTGTGGGCCATTGACTCATCTGTCCAAATCCAGCAGACGGTGGCTCCTACATCGACCTCTAAGTAGGGTGTGTCGTATGCTAGACCAGAATCGTCTACTCCAATTACAGCATCACAGCCAGTCGTGTCAGGTGCATCGGCAGGCGGCATTAGCACCTTATCGATAACATGGATTATTCCGTTTGAAGCCATGACATCAGCAGTGGTGACAGTTGCGTCTCCAATCATCACAGATTCATTTGTGACGGTGAATGTAGCATCATCACCATTCAGCATTGTTGCTGTCATACCATCGGTAACCTGCGAGGATTCAACAGATCCTGAATACACATGATAAGTCAAGATATCAACTAGGGTTGCATTCTCCTCATCAGTATCGAAGGTGCTCAGATCAATACCGGCAGCGGCGAACGCATCATCGGTTGGAGCGAATACTGTGAACGGGCCTTCTCCCTGCAGGGCGCTAACAAGCCCCGCGTGTGAGAGAGCCGCTACTAGAGAGTCATGGACACCTGTATTCTGGGCGTTTGTGGGTATGTCCTCATTCTCGTCTGCCACAACGACTGGCGAGACCAAGAGGCTGGCGATTACTAGTATGGCTAATGTTGCATTTCTATTGCTCATGGCCAAGCCATCTGTGTTCGACTTATCAACAGGTGTTTCGTTGTACTGCAAGTATGAAACTAGCATATATATACTCAGAAAAAGGAATTAAACTCTCCCTTATATTCTCCATAATTACGCCCTTATCATGGACCCATTACCATACAGAAAAAATGGCACAACAACGAAAGCAACTCTGGGAGTCTTGTCAGTAATTCTGCTGTTCGGAACCCAGACGGTGAGTGCAGAGACAACCGCGCTCGCAACTAACGATTGGGTAGGAATCAGCTTCTGGATTGCTACAGCAGCAATGCTGGCTTCCACTGTGTTCTTCCTAGTTGAGAGAGGGAATGTAGCACCCAAGTGGAAGACATCGATGACGGTAGCAGCGCTTGTTACTGGAGTCGCATGGTATCACTACACATACATGCGTGAGGTTTGGGCGATGGATGGATCATCGCCACTAGTCTACCGATACATTGACTGGCTGATTACCGTACCTCTGCAGATTGCAGAGTTCTACCTAATCCTAGCCGCTATTGGTGTAGCTAGTGTAGTGATGTTCAGGAATTTGATGGTCGCTTCCCTTGTGATGCTAGTGGCTGGATTCTTCGGAGAATCAGGAGCAATGGATTCCACCATTGAGCTCAGCTCGACTGTTTGGTGGAGCATTGGAATGGTCGGTTGGATATACATCCTTTACGAGTTGTTCCGGGGCTCTGTCAAGGAAGCTGCAGCAACCGCTAGTGAAGGCGTTCAGTTCGCCTTCAATTCAATGAGATGGATTGTACTAGTAGGGTGGTCAATCTACCCTATCGGATACATGATGGGAGATGTCAATGATCTCAACATCCTGTACAACATCGCCGATGTGGTCAACAAGACTGCTTTCGGTATGATGGTCTGGTACGCTGCCACTATTGACAGCGAGTAAACATAATCCGGGCGGTCGGGAAACCGGCCGTCCGGACCAAATACAACTGAATCCTCGTTCTTGGCCGGGGTAAAGTATGTGTATCGATATACTTCTGAAAGAGTATGACGAGAGCAATTGCTTTGTTTCTAGCCCTACTTTTGATTGCCGTGCCTCTTGCCGGATGCACGGGTGACGACACCTCGAGTGACGACGATACCTCGAGTGACGGAACCGAACTAAACGACGCTAACGAGAGAATCGCCGAACTTGAGGCAGTCATCCAGAGTGATCAAACGATGATTTCCGCGCTGGTGGCACAGGCCGAGGTTGACCAGGCAAGAATTGCCGATCTTGAGGAAGATCTTGACGAATTGTGTTGTACCTTGGAGGAAATGGCAGTTCAGTATCAGTACGGATATGACGAAGGTTCTGATGATGCTTGGTATGAAGGATATGACGAAGGATATGTTGCCGGGAGTGCTGGATCGATACAAGAAAGTACACTGGATACGATTCTCGAACGCGGTTCAATGAAATGCGGAGTTAAGGAGTCCCAGTACGGAATGGGATATCTAGATGCTCAAACCGGAGTTCGCTCTGGATTGGACATCGATTATTGTCGTGCCCTAGCCGCTGCAATTGGCTTGGACCCTAATACTGATGTCGAGTATGTCCCGGCCTCAGGCTCAGACCGCTTCGACAAGCTAGCCTCCGGTACAATCGATGTACTAATCCGCACAACTACTTGGACAACCAGCCGTGATGCGGATCTGAACGCTGATTTCGCTGGAACCAACTTCTTCGATGGACAGGGCATCCTAGTACGTGAGGATGCTTTTCCGGCTAACATGGCTGGTAATTCTGCTGAAGGATTGTACAATGCTCACATCTGTGTCGGAATAGGAACTACTACTGAGGGTAATCTACAGGATTGGTTCTCTTCAAGAGGCATCGAGTTCACCCCCGTCCCTGTGGCTGATGCCTCTGAGGCAACTGCCAAATTCATCGATGGTTCGTGCGATGCCTTCACCGGCGATATGTCGGCAATGGTTGCCAAGAAGTGGCAACTTGATCAAGACAATGCAATGAATGGAGTTGACATCTGGATTGCTCAGGAATTGTTGTCCAAAGAGCCTCTGGCTGCGGTTACAAGAGACTACGACAGTGAATGGAACGAGATAGTAGGTTGGGTCTGGTGGGGGATGATTACGGCTGAGGAGATGGGTGTTACATCAAACAACTATGGTTCCATGGCCTCAAATGCATGCTCTCAATCAGATTCAGGAGGTCAAAACGACCCGAGTATGTGTCGTCTACTGACTCAGAACCTTGGTCTAGGTACATCCGCTAACCCTCTTGCAGATACATGGATGCAAGATGTCTTGAGTGCAGTAGGTAACTATGGAGAGGCCTATGACAACGCGTTCTGCGACGGTACCTATGATGGTTTCAGTGGATCCGATGCCATGACTGGATGCTTGATCTCGCGCACTGGAACTCTGAATGCTCTCGTTTCCGAGGGCGGGCTGCAGTACGCGCCGCCAATGCGATGAGGATTCTAATCCGAGAGTCTTAGGAACATTCCACGAGAGTTGGGGATGGTGGGCTTGAAGCCCCATCTCTCGTAGAACCCATCCACATCAGCCATGAG
>CEVL01163932.1_pt1 | contig 12874 bp, 8 predicted proteins | sample 427051 | NCBI WGS metagenome assembly CEVL01 (sample SAMEA2623673, study PRJEB7988) | marine metagenome | biome: marine biome (ENVO:00000447); feature: surface water layer (ENVO:00002042); material: "saline water (ENVO:00002010), including plankton (ENVO:xxxxxxxx)" | depth 5 m
GACGCGCGAACGGGGGCGAGGGCGCGCGCGGGCGAGCGCGTGGACCCCTCGAGTCGGCCGCCGCCGGGGACGCCCTTATCCGCTCGAATCATCGACTGACGAAGGGTGACTCGCGTTTTCTCGACGAAGCAGCGGCGGAAGGGACCGGAAACGCGGTCGCGCGCGATGAGATTCGTAACATCGCCATCATCGCGCACGTCGATCACGGGAAGACGACGCTCGTCGACTCCATGTTGGCGCAATCCAAGGTTTTCCGGGAGAATGAAAAAGTCGAGGAACGCATCATGGACTCGAACGATCTCGAACGCGAGCGTGGCATCACGATTCTGTCCAAGAACACGGCGGTGACGTACAAGGATAAGAAGATCAACATTATCGATACCCCGGGACACGCTGATTTCGGTGGTGAGGTTGAACGCGTGTTGAATATGGTTGACGGCGTGCTTTTGCTCGTCGATAGCGTCGAAGGTCCGATGCCGCAGACGCGTTTCGTGTTGAAGAAGGCTTTGGAGATCGGTCTCAAGGTTGTCGTCGTTGTGAACAAGATCGATCGGGATGGTGCGCGTCCGGATTACGTCGTCGATAACACGTTTGATTTGTTTTGCAACCTCGGCGCGACGGATGAGCAGTGCGAATTCCCCGTCGTGTACGCCTCTGGTTTCCAGGGCATCGCCGGCATGGAACCGGATGAATTGGCCGACAACCTCGAGCCGCTCTTCGAGATGATCTGCAACGACGTTCCGGCGCCGGTCGCCGACGTCAACGCGCCGCTTCAAATGTTGGTGACAAACTTGGACTACGACGAATTCAAGGGTCGCATCGCCCTCGGTCGCGTGCGCGCCGGCACGATGACAAAGGCGAGCAACGTGAAGGTTGGCGTCCCAGGTAAAGACGCTCGCAACGGTAAGGTGTCTGAGGTGTTCATCTACAACAACTTCATCCGTTCGCCGGTCGACTCTGTCGGCGCGGGTGACATTTGCGCCATCGCCGGTCTCGACGACGTCATGATCGGCGAAACCATCATGGTGGACGGCGCCGAGCCGTTGCCGACGATCACCGTCGAAGAACCGACCGTGCGCATGTCCATGTCCGTGAACACGTCTCCGTTCGCGGGTCAAGAGGGTAAGTATGTCACCTCCCGTAACTTGAAGGCGCGCCTCGATCAAGAACTCGAGCGTAACTTGGCGCTCAAGGTTGAACCGGGCGACACTGCGGATACCTTCATCTTGTGCGGTCGCGGTGCGCTTCACATCACGATTCTCATCGAAACGATGCGTCGTGAGGGTTACGAATTCACCATCGGTCCGCCGGAAGTCATCACCAAGCAAGACGAGGAGGGACGCAAGGTTGAACCGTACGAGGAGGCGTACATCGAAGTGCCGGAGGAATACACCGGCTCGTGCGTCGACCTGTTCGCCAACCGTAAGGGCGCCATGCTCGACCTCATGACCGACGACAAGGGCAACACGAAGATGAAGTACAAGGTTCCGACCCGCGGTTTGCTCGGTTTGCGTAACGCCATCCTCACCGCCACTCGCGGTACCGCCGTGTTGAACACCAACTTTGACGAATACGGCGCGTGGGCGGGTGATATTTCTATGCGCGACAACGGTTCCCTCGTCGCGCACGAGACCGGCCAAGTCACCTCTTACGCGCTTCAAAGCGCGCAAGACCGCGGTATCTTGATCGTGAAGCCGGGTGATGAAGTCTACGCAGGTCAAGTCGTGGGTGTCCATCAACGCTCGGGCGACTTGAAGGTGAACGTGTGCAAGAAGAAGGCGGCGACGAACGTCCGATCCAACAAGGACGCGACCGTCGTCCTCAACGAATCCAAGGATATGAGCTTGGACGACTGCGTCGAATACATCAGCCAGGATGAACTCGTTGAGGTTACCCCGCTTAACATTCGCATCACGAAGAACCCGAAAATGAAAACGCGCAACAAAAAAAATTAATTTCCCCCATTGGCATTGTGTATTCCTTCAATTTTTTAGAGTTGTACATAGAGAGGCAAACTAATTCATTCGCTAAAAAGCATCTAATTTTGTTCGAGCATCGCGTCTATCTCTTCATCGCCGTCGTCCCTGGGCCTTTCCTCTTCGGCGGGGAAGAGCTCGTCGGCGTCGCCGAAGAGTTTCGCGTACGCACGTCTCGCGGCTCGGATCGCGCCTTGGTACGTCGCGAGATCGTCCGCCCCGGGACAGAGCGCGACGTTCGAGCTCGTGCACGTCGCGTCTTCTGACGTACTCGCGTTCTGCACGTACATCGTGCCCCAGAGAATTTCGGGCTTGGCGTACTCTTCGCCGAAAATGCTCGACGCGTCCTCCGCGACGCGACGAGTCATCGCATCCAAAGCCGCTTTCACGTCGGCGTAGGGGTCCGTCGAATCGCGTGCGACGATGTTTGAAAGGTACAGGAGATACTTCCCGTCCGGACAACAACCCGTGTGCGAACCGATTTGGAGCGCGCGAATGACGCCGGTTTGCGTCGCCGAGACGCTTCCGGGCGGGAAAACGACGAGCATCTGACCGTACTCTGGCACGAGCGGACCATCGAGCACGCACGCCGCGTGGACTAAAACGTGCGAACTTTGCTCGTTCGTCGGTTCGTGCATGACGACGTGACGGACGCGAATCTCTTGTCCACCCTTTGAGGTGACCGACGTCACCTCGTCGGCGTTAACATCGACGTCGCGCACCGCTTGGCGCAACACGTACGTCGCGCCCTTCACAGCGCCCACGCGACAAAACGCCTGCGGAATGTCTCCCGAACCGTACACCGGGATCAAACACGCGCCCGTCTGTGGGCCGTACTTGGCCACGCTCAAAATGTACACCTTTAAATCTTCGAGCGCGTCAACGGCGGAACAATCGGCGCGCGTCTGCAACGCGAGCGCGTACGTGACGGCCGCACGAAGTTTCGGAGTCAGCCCTTGCCTCGTCAAGAACGCATCCATCGTCTCACCGTCTCGCACTTCTAAATCATCGCCTCCCGACCCGTCTTCGGCGGCGGCTTCGCCTCCCCACTCGCTCCCCGGCGCCCCGACCGCGACGTTCGTCTCCTCCCCGCTCTTCCCACTCCTACGTCGCGACGTCTCGTCGCGCATCGCCACGTTGTGCACAATCTTTAAAAAACGCATCAACGCCCGCTTCTCCGCCCCCGTCAACGTTTTATCCTTGAAGACGTCGTTTCGATTACTCGCCACCGCGCGCGCGACGCCGTCGTCGTACACGAACGTGCGCTCGACCGGTTTAAACTCCAAATACTTGTGCGCCCCAGAGCGTACGAGCGCTTCGCAGAACGCATCCGCGCCGAGTACGAGTTTCGGGGCGCCGAGATCGATCGAATATCCTCTCGTCGGCGACGACGTCGCGCGGGACGTCTCCGTTTGTAACCGTCGACACGCCTCCTCGTCCACCTCTCCCGTCTCCTCGCGCACGCTCGCGCCGAACGGCGCGTGAAATGATCGCACGTCGCCCGCGTCGCTCACGAACAGCCCCTCGCGCGCCGTCGTCGCTCTGAACGCGCCGAACGCACCGCCATAAGATGCGCGCGAATCCAGATGCACCACGCGCGCGCCGCGTCGCGCGCAGGCCGCGGAGAGGATGGACTCGACGAGACTGGTCCCGAGAATCAACACGTCGCACTCGCTCGGGAGGTCGAACTCGTCGTCGTCGTCCGGCGACGTCATGGGTGAGGGGCGGGACGCGGTGTGGCGTCGCTACGGCAAAAATCGCCGCGTTTTACAACTCGCACGCTCTCTATGACTAATCAGCGCTTGGCGGACGGTTTGCCCTTGTCGGCGAATTTACCCTTGCCTTTCTCGAGGAGCGGATCGAAGACGACGTAATCGTCGACGTCGGCGACGTACGCGCCCTGGTCGTTTCTCTTCGATTCCGGGACAAAGTCCAATTTGTGCGCCTTCCAATCGCTCGCGTCGTCCTCGTCCTCGTCGTCCTCCATGTAGTATAAACCCTGAGGGACGAATCTCGAGACGCCAGCGCGACCGGTTTCCTCGTTGTTGTTCTCGTCGTCGTCTCGATCGGGTTTGGGGTCGGATTTCGGCGCCGTGGGTTGTTTGGACGAAAAGGCTGCCAAACGCGCGAGCGTGTCCTTTTCGCGATCGTGCACGCGAGAGCGTCTCGCTTTGGCCTCCACGCGCTTCACCTCTTCGTTCGTCATGAGGGCGGCGTCCGCATCTTGAACAGCGCACTTGCCGAGGCCAAGTTTTTTCAATTTCGTCGCACGGCGGTGCGCGCGCTCGGCTTCTCGCGCTTCTTTTTCAGCCTTGCGTTTCGCCTTCATCTCGCGCTTGTCGAGTTTAGACGCCAACGCGTCGGATTGCTTGCGAATATCTTCTTCGATCTCTTTCAAACCACCGTCGACGTCGCCCAACTCGCGTCGCTTGCGAAGCATTTTGTCGCGCATCTGATCCTGGAACGCGGCAGCATCGTCCGCGCCCGCGTCGTCGTCCCATCCACTCTTCCCGCGACCCTTCCCTTCGTCCGCGTCGTCATCGCTAACGTCCGCGCCCATGTCTTGCATGCGCTCCTTCACGCGCGCCTTCTTCTCCTTCGCCATGGCCTTTTCGCGAGCCGTCTGTTCGAGCGTCGCGCGCGTCTCCTCCGCGTCGGCGCTCACGAGCGTCGCGTCTCCACCGACATCGTGCGACGATTTAATCCCCTTGATTCCCACTTCATCCAACGTCGCATCTTCCTCCGCCGCTTCCTCGCCGAACGATAACAGATTGAGCTTCTTTTTCGCCTTTTTCTTCTTTCTAAAATCCTCCACCACTTCCTCCTCCTCGACGTTGGTCGGCTTTCTCGGCTCGATATCCGGAAACGGGTTCGCTAACACCTCCGTCTTCACGATCTTCGGCGCCGGCGCCACCGGTCGATCTTTTTCCGTCTCCACGTTTCCGATCTGTATCGCGTTATACATCGTCGCCCCGACGATTTTACCGAAAATCGTGTGCTTTCGATTGAGCCACTCGCATTCGCCGAGCGTCACGAACCATTGACTCCCGTTGCTATCCTTACGACCCTCGTTCGCCATCGCCACTCGCCCGCGCGTGTTAAACCTCAAACGAGAGTGAAATTCATCCTTGAACGGTCGCCCGCCGTCGAACACGCTCGAACCACCGCGTCCCGTGTTCGTCGGGTCGCCCGTCTGCGCCATGAAGTTGCTCACGCACCGCGTAAACTCATTCTCATCGAAATACCTGCGACGAAGACGCGATCGGTCAGTCTCAGAGCGTACAACGCGTTCGCGTTCGTCATCACGCACCCTTCGAGACACAATTGCACGAAATTTCGACACGCCAACGGCGCCTCTCTGGAGAAGAGCTCAATCTCCAGTTCACCCAGCGTCGTGTACACGACCACTTTACCCTCCGTCGGGGGTTCGAGCGCGTACACGGACGACATGACGACGTCCTTAAAGTCCTCGACTTTTACTCCTCCCCGTCGCTCGACCGATTCGAGCGCGCGCGTCGCCGAAAAGTGCGGGGCCCGTTTCTTCGACCGGGACCACCCGTCGGAGCGCCGCCGCAGACCTCGCCGCGAAGGTTCTCGTCCACCGTCGACATGGTGACCCGAGACCGCGCGGTGGACGTCGCCGGACGAAGCGAGGCCGAGCGAAGGGTGAGCGCGATCGCCGAGATCGTCGCCGCGCTCGTCTCGCGCGGGGACGAGGAAGGATACGGTCTGAACCTCAATGCGCTGAAAAACGCCACGGCGAGAAAATACAAGCTGAGCAAGGCGCCGAAACTCACCGAGCTGATCGCGGCGGTGCCGGTGGAGCATCGCGATCACTTGATGCCGAAATTGAGGGCAAAACCGGTGCGAACGGCGAGCGGGGTGGCGGTGGTGGCGGTGATGAGTAAACCGCACCGTTGTCCGCACATCGCGACGACGGGCAACGTGTGCGTGTATTGCCCGGGCGGGCCGGACAGTGATTTCGAGTACAGCACGCAGTCGTACACGGGGTACGAGCCGACATCCATGCGGGCGATTCGAGCGAGGTACGATCCGTACGCGCAGAGTCGAGGACGTGTGGACCAGTTGCGGCGGCTGGGACACGCCGTCGATAAAGTGGAATTCGTGCTCATGGGAGGGACATTCATGTCGCTGCCAATCGATTATAGGGATTATTTCATTAGAAATTTGCACGATTCGTTGAGCGGAGCGAGCAGCTCGTGCGTGACGGAGGCGGTGCGAGCGTCAGAACAGAGTCGGACCAAGTGCGTGGGGTTGACAATCGAGACGCGTCCCGATTACTGTCAATCGCCGCATTTGCGCCAGATGCTCTCCTACGGGTGCACGCGCTTGGAGATTGGGTTACAGAGCATCTACGAAGACGTCGCGCGCGACACCAATCGCGGGCACACGGTGGCGGCGGTTCAAAAGTGTTTCGAGCTGGCCAAGGACGCTGGTTTCAAGGTCATCGCGCACATGATGCCCGATTTACCGAACGTCGGGATGGAGCGCGATTTAGAATCGTTTAGAGAGTTTTTCGAGTCGCCCGACTTTCGCACGGACGGCTTGAAGCTCTACCCCACGCTCGTCATTCGCGGCACGGGTTTGTACGAGCTCTGGCGCACGGGCAAGTATCGAAACTATCACCCGGAGCGACTGGTTGATTTAGTCGCGCGAGTCCTCGCCCTCGTGCCGCCTTGGGTGCGCGTGTATCGCGTCCAGCGCGACATTCCCATGCCTCTCGTCACCGCGGGCGTCGAGAAGGGTAACCTCCGCGAGCTTGCCATGGCGCGCATGGCAGACTTGGGCTTGCGGTGTCGAGACGTTCGCACGCGCGAAGTCGGTTTACAAGACATTCACAACCGCGTCGCACCGACGCACGTCGAGCTCGTTCGACGCGATTACGTCGCGAACGGTGGTTGGGAGACGTTTTTATCCTACGAAGATCCGCGTCAGGACATTTTAGTCGGTCTCCTGCGTCTTCGCAAGTGCGGCAGAACCGCCGCCAAGACGTCGCCGGCGCTCAAAGGCAAATGCTCCATGGTTCGCGAATTACACGTCTACGGCACCGCCGTCGCCGTGCACTCTCGTGATAAGGGTAGATTCCAACACCGAGGCTACGGCACCCTTCTCATGCGCGAGGCTGAGCGCATCGCTCGCGAAGAGCATGGTTCTCGCAAGCTCGCCGTCATCTCGGGCGTCGGCACACGACACTACTACCGCAAGCTCGGCTTCGAATTAGAGGAGACATACATGGTAAAAACGTTAGAGTAGAGCGATTCGCCGCTAGAAATTGTAGATAGAAGACACCTAGCCAAAACGAACCGCCGCGCCCATTTTCGTGGATTACGCTCTAGATCTCCCCACATCGCTGCGCGCGGCGCACTCGTACACCGAGCGCCCACGACCGCGACTCACGCTCACCATGAGCATCAACATCGACATGAGCTTCCTGGATGCCCCCGCGCGCGGCGGCGCGGCGTCCAGACACCTCGAAGAGACGTGCGTGTTGCGATCCAATCTCATCGAGATCGACGACTGACGACGCGCTCTCCCTCGCGCGCAGGCTCGAAAACATCCAAGGAACGATGCATGAGTGTGACTTCAAGGCACCCGCGGTAGAAAACGTGCGTGACGACGCCTCGACGCGCGCGCGGACGATGCGAACACGCGCGTCGGGACAACGGTTTTTATACTAGGTCAACGAGCGCGAGAGAGAGACTGACCGAAGAGCGCGCGTTGCGCGTGTCGACGCGCAGTTTGATGAGTTTCAACGCGAGGTGATGAATTACGTGAAACCGAACCACGGAACGACGACGTTGGGGTTCATCTTTGAACACGGCATCGTCATCGCCGTCGACTCGCGCGCGTCGCAGGGACCGTACGTGTCCTCGCAGACGGTGAAAAAGGTGATTGAAATCAATCCGTTTTTGCTCGGTACCATGGCTGGCGGCGCCGCAGATTGTCAGTTTTGGCAGCGCAATCTCGGAATTCAGTGTCGGTTGCACGAACTGGAGAATGGAAAGAGAATCACCGTGCGCGCGGCGTCGAAGCTATTGGCCAACACGTTGTACAGTTACAAAGGGCGAGGACTCTCCATGGGTACCATGGTCGCGGGGTGGGATCTGAACGGTCCGGGTCTGTATTACGTCGACAGCGAGGGCACGCGATTGAAGGGGCAGCGATTCAGCGTCGGCTCCGGGTCGTTGTTCGCGTACGGGGTGTTGGATCAAGGGTACAAGTGGGATTTGAGCGTGAAGGAGGCGTGCGAACTCGGACGACGCGCGATTTACCACGCGACGTATCGCGACGCGTTTTCGGGAGGTACGGTGAGCGTATATCACGTCGGGGAGAACGGGTGGACGAAGGTGACCGGTGATGACGTCGGAGAACTTCATTTTCATTACTATCCCTCGACGCCGATCGACGACATCGACTCGCTCGGCGGACTCGGGAAGAAGGAGGCGGAGGAACGCGAAGCCGCCATGGAGACGTGATTTAGCACACATGTACTTTTAATTGATGATCTGAACTAATCCGGATTACAAATCTTCTATAATTAGGCGTCGCTACATTTCCTCGTCTTCATCTGCGGCGAATAAACCTTTGAAGAGCGGCGACTTGATGGGAGACGCGGCGGGCGTTCTCGGCGTCCTCGACGTCGACGTTCGAGGCGATGCGCGCGGCGACGAACGCGGCGAACGAACCGCCGTGATCGGTGTCGGCGCCGGACGCGTCAGAGGCGTGAAACTTCCCGGCGTGAGGAAGAAACTTTTACTCGCGCTACCAGGAGACGCACTCGGCGAAGAGGACGGCATGGGAGATCCCGAGACGGACGTCTCGAGCGATCGCAGACGATGCGACAGCGAGCTCACCTGAGATTTACTCGCAGACATGGCGTCGTCTTGCAATTTTGTCAGCTCCTGGTACCGTCCGATCTGTTCGCGCAGTTCCTCAACCTCTTCGTTGGCTAACTTCTTCGATTCGAGCGCCTCGGCCAATTCGCGCTCGAGCGCGTCCACGCGTCCCTCGTGTTCGCTCGTCGCACGGTGCGCCGACATCTCCATCCCGCGTCGCAACGCGTCGATCTCTAATTGTGCCGTCTGTTCGGCACTCTTCACCGCCGCCGACGTCTCCGCTTTAGCGTCATCGAGCTCTCGCTCGAGTCGTTCGAGCCTCTGCGCGAGAGTCGCCGAATGACTCTGCAGACGACGCGTCTCCTCGTCTTCGTCGTCGCTTGAGCTCTTGCGCTTGTTGAGCAACGTCCCCAAATCGCGTACATTAGCTTCAGACTCGTCTAACCGCGATTGTAATCGCCGGTGCGCGTCCTCGGACGTCGCGCGTTCCGCCTTGAGCGCGGCGACGCGCTCGTTGGCGACGCTGAGCGCCTCCTCCATCGCGTCTCGCTCCCTCTCCATCGACTCGAGTCGCTCTTGCGTCTCGCGTGCCGTCAACTCAGCGATCGCCTTGGCTTTCTCCGCCTCGATCGTGCGCTGCGTGGAGGAACGAATGGACATCTCGGACGCGCTCGCGGCGGAGTCGCGCTCCGCTGCCAACGCCGCCGCCAATTCCGCCTCGTGACTTTGTTTCAAATCTTCAATGTCTCGCTCGAGTCTTTTCACCTCGCGGAGCAACTCGGCGACGCGATCGACGCTCGACGCGCGCAGACGGACCTCGTAGTGTCGCTGCACCGTCTCGATCACCTCTCTCGCGTCGCGCATCGTTGCCGACGCGACTGCTTGGATTTCGTCGGCGACGGTTCTCTTCGTCGCCGCCGTGCACTCCTTGGCGCGTTGAATCTCAGACGTGAGATGCGTGACTCGTCCGCGCAAAATCATGATGTTGCGCTTGTGACCACCGACGTCGCCCAAGACTTCCTCCAGCGACGACACTTTGAGGGCGAGATCTGCGTTTTCCGACTCGAGTCGCCGCGTTCGGCTTCGCGCGTCGTCGAGCTCGACGCGCGTCGTTCGCAAATCTCGTCTCGCGTCCGCCAATTCGCCGTCTCGAGCGTGAATGACGTCGCGCGCGCTCGTAAGTTCAGCTTTATACGATTCAAACTGTCCCACAGCGTCGTCCATCTCTCGCTTCGCTGTCTCGGCGGAGCGCGTCGCAGCCGAACGCTCTCGCCGCGCCTCGGCGACTTCGTCCTCCAATTGTTGCATTTTCGCTCGAAGCGCGTTCGCCTCTCGCGTCGCTCGCACTTCGGTCGACGATGCCAACGCCCCAAATCGTCCGACGGCGTCTCGCGCGCGCGAGGCCGCCTCACGCTCGGCTTCGCCCATGCGTCTCTCGCAGTGCGCCACGCGCTCGGCGACGCGATCCTCCACACGCGCCGCCGCCTCTTCCGCGTCTCTCATGCGTGCCTCGGCCGCTCGGCGCATCGCGTCGATCTCCGTCACCTGTGTCGCACGCCACGTCTCGTTGGCGCGTCGCAACTCATCGAGACGCGTCTCGCTCACGCTTCGTTCCTCATCCAACCGTTTCGAGAGTTCGTCGACGCGCCGACTCGCTGCGCGTTCGCGAGACGTCGACGCCTCCAACGACGCCCGCGCGTCGTCGCGCTGACGCAACACGACGTTCGCGTGCGCGCCGAGCTCTTCATATTTCGATTTTGTCTCCCCGTGCGCCCTGCGTTCGCGCTCCAACGCGCTCACGACGACGTCAAAGTGTTCTCGGCTCGCCGCCAATTTCGAGCTCGCGCCTCGAAACGCCTCGCGTCTCGCCTCCCTCGCCGACCGCGCGCCGGCGCCGCCACCGCGTCGCGCCTCACCGCCCGCACCGCCTTTCTTCCTCGCCATGGGATGTCCCGGACGCAGATTCCCGCGCAATTCATCCATTAACGCGTCGTCGCTCGTCTCCGCCGCCGCGTCGCCGAACCGCGCGCTCAAATCTTCCCCCACTTCCTTCCCCTCCATCGTCGTCCACCGACGTCCCGACGCGTCGACGTCATCCATCGTCCCGTTCGCGTCCTCCGCCTCGTCTCTCGCCACCTCGCGCGCCATGCGCGCGGCGAATCCTCGCGCGCGACGAATGTACGCGCTCGACGGTTCGTCCCGCGCCGGCGACCCCCACGTCGGCACCGCGCTCGCGATGTCCTCCTCGCTCTCGCTCGACGCGGACTCGACGCCGCGAAGGGCTTTATCGATCAAATCTTTGACGCTCGACATGACGCGCGCGCGCGTCGCGACGGGGACGCGTCGAGATGATTCAAATTCGAGACTCCAGAAACCGTAATCTTTTCTCGCGCGCGCGTCCGTCGAGACGCGCGAGACGGTCGCGCGACGACGCGCGGCGGCGCGTGACGACGCGCGTTCGACGAGACGCGTCCGACGAGACGCGTCCGACGACGGCGTTGACGGCGTGTGACGCGCGAATGTGATTTTTCGGGACATTTTTTTGACTTTTTCGGGACGCGAACGCGCGAATACGCGTATTCGCATTTGGAATCGCGCGCGACGACGACCGTCGACTACGACGACTAGTGTACGATTACAAACGATGACTAACGCACCTCCCCGCGGGCGATTTTACCCGCGCGCTCGCGTTCGTCGATCATGACCTCGCGCAGTTTTCGATACGCCTCGGTCGGCGACGTCCCCTTGGCCAACAACGTCCTCGACGTTTGTTTATGCCCGCGCATGAGCGACATCTGCGCCAGACGCAATCCCAACACGCGACCTAAAAATTCCACCAACGCGCCGTCGCACGCGTGCGCCGGACCGACGACGTCGACGTCGACGCGAGACGCGGATATCGTACGAATCGCGTGCGTCTCGCGCCGCTGCCGAACCTCCAGGTCGATCTGCGTCGCCCCGCCCGCACCGCCGACGATGCACGGCGGCGGCGGCGCGTCCTCTCTCACATCTGCCCCTCCCGCACCGTGATCTCGCTCGTAATCGAACGCGCTCAGGGCGTTCGGATGAATGTACAACGTCTCGCCCGCGCGCTCGCCGCCGCCGCTCGCGTCCCGGTACCCCACGGGAACGTCCCCGAGCGTCACCCGTCGTCTCTTCTCGTACGTGCCGTCTTTCCCGCGAACGGCGATCGTCGTCGCGGACGTCTCCGCGAGCACGCGCGTGGGATGCGCGCGGAGATCGAGCATGAGCGCGCCGTCCGTGCGACGTCGAGGGAGCGCGCTAATGTCGGCGGTGGTGGTGAGGACGTGTTCGCCCGAGAATTTACAGTAATACGCCGTGTACCGCGCGCGTTTGGCGTCGGATTCGTTCTCGGCGTCTTCGCTCGTGAAGACGTGCGCGCTCGCGCGCTTTTTGCCCGCCATGTCGACGCGAGTCGGAGGGTGAGGGAACGGGCTCGAAACGAGCTCGGGAGCGCGCGCGCGAGCTCGAGGGAAAGGGTCTCGTTACAACGCGTCGAGGGCGCGCGCGGTGAGGGTCTGTGGATCGTCTGTCATTCGTCGTCTTTGGCGACGCGCACGCGGGCGAGGGCGTCGTCGACGCGACGTCGACGTTTCTCGTACCTCGCGCGACCGGCTTCGCCGGCGGCGCGCGTGGCGGCGAGACGCGCCCACGCGGCGGCGGCGAGACGCCGCGCGAGGCGGTCGCCAGGTCGACGATCGCGCGTCTGTTTCGTGATTCGGAGACCGTGAATGGGTGAATCGTCGACGGTGACGGCGACGTCGTCGTTGAGGACGAGTCGGGTGAGGGGCGCGAGGGAGGCGTCTCGGCGCGCGCGAGACGGAGACGCGGCGGGAACGACGTTGAGGTTTTCCACCGCTCGCGCGTCGTCGTCTCCGTCGTCGTCGTCGTCGTCGTCCGCGGTGCCGATGGGTGTTCGAGTCACCCTCGTCTTGATGACCTCTCGCATCGCGTTCGAGAGGCTGGACGCCGCCGGACGCGCGGGCGCGCGGCTCGCCGCGGCGGCTCGCGCGCCGGCGT
>CEVL01027312.1_pt1 | contig 12866 bp, 23 predicted proteins | sample 427051 | NCBI WGS metagenome assembly CEVL01 (sample SAMEA2623673, study PRJEB7988) | marine metagenome | biome: marine biome (ENVO:00000447); feature: surface water layer (ENVO:00002042); material: "saline water (ENVO:00002010), including plankton (ENVO:xxxxxxxx)" | depth 5 m
ATGTGGACTGCCCTGGTCATGCAGATTACGTTAAAAATATGATCACGGGCGCCGCTCAAATGGACGGGGCGATATTAGTTGTTTCCGCGGCTGATGGCCCCATGCCTCAGACTCGGGAGCATATTCTCTTAGCGCGTCAAGTTGGTGTCCCCGCACTTGTTGTTTTTATGAATAAAGTTGATCAGGTGGATGATGAAGAGCTTCTGGAGCTTGTTGAGTTAGAAGTTAGAGAACTGCTTTCTTCGTACGATTTCCCAGGTGACGATATTCCAATAGTAAAAGGTTCTGCGTTAGCCGCTATTGAAGATTCAGATACTGCAACGGGTAAAGATTCTATTATGGAGCTGATGACTGCAGTTGATGAGTATATCCCTCAGCCGGAGCGCCCAAAAGACCAGCCATTTTTGATGCCTATTGAAGATGTGTTTTCAATTTCTGGAAGGGGAACAGTTGTTACAGGACGTGTTGAGACAGGTGTAATCAACGTGAATGATCCAGTTGAAATTATTGGTATTCGCGAAACAGGTAAGTCAGTTTGCACTGGAGTTGAAATGTTCCGCAAACTGCTTGACCAAGGAGAAGCAGGCGATAATGTTGGATTATTGCTCCGTGGTATAAACCGTGATGATGTTGAGCGTGGTCAGGTTATAGCAGCTCCTGGATCTATTAGTCCTCATACAAAGTTTTCTTGTGAGGCGTATATTTTGACCAAGGAGGAAGGTGGCCGTCATACACCGTTCTTCTCTAATTATCGTCCTCAATTCTACTTTCGTACAACTGATGTGACCGGTTCTGTTGTGTTGCCCGATGGTACAGAGATGGTCATGCCCGGCGATAATATATCGATGGAAGTAAATTTAATTGCGCCGATAGCTATGGATGAAGGTCTGCGCTTTGCAATTCGAGAGGGTGGACGCACTGTTGGTGCAGGTGTTGTCTCTAAAGTTATAGAATAATAGAGGCGGTAAAGAGCATTACTCTAGCCTTCAGATGTTATTTAACTGGGGAAAAGTATGGATAGTCAGAATATAAGAATACGACTGAAGGCATTCGATCATAGAGTGTTGGATCAGTCAACTGGCGAGATAGTCAATACGGCTAAACGAACCGGCGCACAGGTGAGAGGACCTATACCGCTCCCAAACCGAATTCAAAAATTTACTATTTTACGCGGACCTCACGTAGACAAGAAAAGCCGGGAACAGTTTGAAATTCGGACCCACAAGAGATTGCTGGATATTATAGATCCAACACCCCAAACAGTTGACGCATTAATGAAGCTCGATTTGGCGGCGGGCGTTGACGTTGAAATTAAGCTCTAAGAGCGGAGATGATAGATGCGATCTGGAATGATTGCCCAAAAAGTAGGGATGACGAGAGTTTTTAGTGAAGACGGGAGTCACATCCCCGTAACGGTTTTGAAAGTTGAAAACTGCCAGGTTGTCGCTAGAAAGACGGATGAGACGGATGGTTATACGGCACTTCAAGTCGGGGTGGGTGGTGCAAGAGTAAAGCGTGTGCCAAAGCCAATGCGCGGATATTTTGCCAAGGCAAAAATTGAGCCAAAACAGCGGTTATATGAATTTAGAGTAAGTCCAGAAGCCCTGATTGATGTGGGTGCAGAAATTCTAGTTGACCATTTCATTCCAGGCCAGAAAGTCGACGTCGCGGGGACCTCTATTGGTAAAGGGTTTGCTGGAGCGATGAAACGGCATAATTTTTCCGGCCTGAGAGCTTCGCATGGCGTCAGCGTCTCCCATAGATCCCACGGTTCTACGGGAAATAGCCAGGACCCAGGCAAGGTTTGGAAAGGCAAAAAAATGGCCGGGCACATGGGTGACGCTAGAGTTACAACTCAGAACTTGACCGTCGTATCAACCGATCTTGGGAAAGGTATTATTTTGTTAAAGGGGGCGGTGCCAGGTTCGAAGGGTTCCTACGTTTTGATAAGCGATGCCGTGAAAGTTGATTTGCCGGAAACAGCGCCATTTCCTGCTTCAATAAAGACAACGAGTTCTGAGGATGCGGTAAATCAACCCATTAATGAATCTGATGATTTGACAAAAGAAGTAAAAGAGCCGACTGAAGTAGTTGAAAGTGGCGAGGATAGTAAAACCAATCTGGCTGCTGAAGATACACCGGATTCTGGGAGTGCAGACACGGAAGCGGGTGACGAAGAGGATGGTGGCAATGAAGTGTCAAGTTAAAGACTTCAACAATAAGGCAAAAGGCCAGATTGAGCTAAACGATAGCGTCTTCGGTATTGAACCAAGAAAAGACATTCTGGCTCGAACAGTAAACTGGCAATTAGCAAAACGGCGATCAGGAACGCATAAAGTTAAGTTAGTGGGCGATATAAGGGGTACAACGGCCAAACCTTTTCGTCAAAAGGGAACGGGTAGAGCGCGTCAGGGCTCCTCGAGGGCAACCCAATTCCGAGGAGGGGCAACAGTGCATGGACCAGTTGTGAGAAGCCATGGTTATAAGCTCCCCAAAAAAATAAGAAAACTTGCTCTTAAATGTGCTCTCTCTTCCAAACAAGTTGATGGAAAACTACTTGTCTTGGATAATTTTGAAGTTAGTGGCAAGACTAAAGATCTGGTGGAAACTATAAAAAAATTTGGTTTCAAATCAGTACTCTTTATTGATGGTCCAAATCAGAACACCACATTCGCCCAGGCTTCTAGCAATATACCTAAATGTGACTTTCTGCCGTCAGCTGGTGCGAACGTATACGATATATTGCGGCGTGATTACCTAGTGCTAAGTAGAGAAGCAGTTCAACATTTAGAGGAGCGTCTTGGATGAGTATGAGGCCCCGCAACGCTGCAGAGGTAAAAATGACCTCGGAACGGATGTATCAAATTATAAGGTACCCAGTCGTGACCGAAAAAAGTACATTAGGTTCGCAATTTGGTCAGGCCACGTTTGTTGTCGATTTGCACGCAACAAAACCGGAGATAAAAGTTGCGGTTGAAACTCTCTTCGATAGAAAAGTCAGAGCTGTAAATACACTGCGACAAAAGGGAAAAGTAAAAAGATTCAGAGGCCGGTTAGGCAGGAGGTCTGACTTCAAGAAAGCAATTGTCACGTTTGAAGATGGCGGTGACATCGATGTAAGTCAGGGAGTTTAGCCAAATGGCATTAAAACACTACAACCCAACAACACCATCGCAACGGCAACTGGTAACTGTTGACCGGTCAGACCTTTGGAAGGGTAAGCCAATAAAAAAACTCACCCGGGGAATGAGTAAATCTGGGGGACGCAATAATACTGGTAGAGTTACCATGTGGCACCGAGGAGGTGGGCACAAGCGGAGGTATAGAATTGTAGACTTCCACAGGAAGAAATTTGACATTCCCGGTATTGTGGAGCGACTAGAATATGATCCTAATCGAACAGCGTTCATAGCTCTTATAAAGTATGAAGACGGTGAACAAGCTTACATATTAGCGCCACAGCGACTGGGTGTTGGCGATAAAGTGGTTGCAGGCTCTCAAACAGATGTTAAACCAGGCAACGCTATGCCTCTTAAAAACATTCCTGTCGGTACAATTTTGCATAACGTAGAGCTTAAAGCGGGTAAAGGTGGGCAACTTGCCAGGGCGGCAGGAACATATGTTCAGCTAGTGGGAAGAGAATCAGGCTATGCACTGTTGCGGTTGACATCGGGAGAGGTTCGGCGAGTTCGATCTGAATGTATGGCTTCAATAGGAGCAGTTTCTAATCCCGACCAGAAAAATATCAACTTAGGAAAGGCAGGGCGCAAGCGTTGGTTAGGAAAACGGCCTGTTGTCAGAGGCGTTGTTATGAACCCGATTGATCATCCGCACGGTGGCGGTGAAGGGCGTACGTCTGGTGGGAGGCACCCTGTGACCCCCTGGGGTGTTCCCACAAAAGGAAAAAGAACAAGAAATAATAAGAAGACGGACAGGTTAATTGTGCGTCGTCGGCGAAAATAAGAGAGGATTAGGATATTGGCTCGCTCTGTTTGGAAAGGCCCGTTTGTTGATGGCTATATGCTGAAGAAAGCTGAAACTGCACTTGAGTCGGGTCGCAACGACGTTATCAAAACGTGGTCAAGGCGTTCAACTATTATGCCACAATTTGTTGGCCTAACGTTCGGTGTACACAACGGGCAAAAGTTTGTGCCAGTTCTGATAACTGAGCACATGGTAGGGCACAAATTTGGTGAGTTCGCACCTACCAGAACCTATTTTGGTCATGCGGCTGATAAAAAAGCCCGTCGTTAATATTGGAGCGCATAGATATGAGTAAGACTTCGGCAGGACGTAGAGTTGGTGAAACAGACGCACTTTCTGTTCTTAAAAACCTTCGAGTCAGTCCGCAGAAACTTAATCTAATTGCAAGTATGATAAGGGGAATGGATGCAGAAAAGGCTTTGGCTGCTTTAACCTTCTCGCGGCGGAGGATCAGTAATGACGTTAAAAAGGCAGTGCAGTCGGCTATTGCAAATGCGGAAAACAATCACCAACTAGACGTCGATCGTTTATTTATAAAAGAAGCATTTGTCGGTAAAGCGATAACAATGCGCCGTTTTCGACCGAGGGCACGTGGCCGGACGGGAAGATTGAGGAAGCCATTTTCCCACTTAACAGTAGTAGTTAGTGAACGCCAGGAGACCGCATAATGGGACATAAAGTTAATCCGATTGGCCTTAGGTTAGGTATAAATAGAACTTGGGACTCGAGATGGTTTGCCGGCAAAGGATATGCTGACCTTCTTCATCAGGATCTGCGGATGAGGAAGTTTTTGCGCAAGCGACTGCAACAGGCTGGCGTTAGCCGCATCGTTATCGAGCGGCCCGCGAAAAGTGCGAAAGTTACGATTTACACAGCCCGACCCGGTGTCGTTATAGGGAAGAAGGGGGGCGATATCGAAAAACTTCGTTCTGAACTTTCCAGTATGACTGAAACAGATGTCAATCTGAATATAATAGAGGTTCGAAAGCCAGAAATCGATGCTAACCTTATTGCAGAAAACGTAGCGCAACAACTCAGCAGAAGAGTTGCTTTTAGACGAGCCATGAAAAGAGCTGTCCAGTCGGCTATGCGTTTAGGAGCGTTGGGTATTCGTATTAATTGTAGCGGGCGTTTGGGCGGTGCTGAAATAGCTAGAACGGAATGGTATAGAGAAGGTCGAGTTCCATTACACACTCTGCGAGCTGAAATTGATTATGGGGAGTCAACTGCCCAGACAACCTATGGGGCTTGCGGTGTAAAAGTCTGGGTTTTTAAAGGTGAAATAATGGCCCACGATCCAATGGCTCAAGACAAGCGTATGGCTGAGCTACAACCTGCCACGACCCAACGTTAGCGAGTGCGAAAGAAGGAATTAAATTATGTTAAGTCCAAAACGTACAAAATATAGAAAAGCCCATAAGGGTCGAATTCACGGAAATGCAAAAGGCGGGACTCAACTCAATTTTGGGGCATACGGGCTGAAAGCTCTTACACCTGCACGGGTAACGGCTCGCCAAATTGAGGCCGCTAGACGAGCGATAACAAGACATATCCGTAGGGCGGGCAGAGTATGGATCCGTATTTTCCCAGATGTCCCCGTCTCCAGCAAGCCAGCTGAGGTTAGAATGGGAAAAGGCAAGGGTTCGCCCGAGTTTTGGGTGTGCCGGGTAAAGCCTGGGCGAATAATGTTTGAGTTGGATGGTGTCCCGAGAGATTTAGCCCAACAGGCTTTCACGCTGGCATCAGCTAAACTCCCTGTTGACACCCGGTTTATTGCTCGGGTAGGCGGCGAGTGATACTAGGAGAATATTGTGCCAAATAAAACTGCTACTGATTTTCGAACTAAAACATCCGACGAATTGGAGACACAACTTGAAGAGTTATCCAAGGAACAGTTCAATCTACGTTTCCAAAGGGCAAATGGACAGCTAGAAAACACCGCACGTGTTAGGAAGATACGTCGCGATATAGCTAGAACAAAGCTAATAATATCGGAAAAAAGAGCTGAATCAGCGAAATAGTAGTCTAGACTTTGACAGGAGCAAATAAATGCCAAAGCGAGAATTGCAGGGTATAGTGGTTAGCGATAAGGGTGATAAAACGGTTGTCGTAAACGTCGAACGTCGAATAACCCATCCTGTTTATAAGAAAATTATTAAGAGGTCGAAGAAATTTTCGGCACACGATGAATCCAATAGTTGTAAAACAGGGCAAACAGTAAAAATTAGAGAATGCGCACCAAAGTCAAAAACCAAGACTTGGGAAGTCGTGGACTCGACGAATTAGTGAAGTTTTCTGAAATGGGACTCGAACGATGATCCAGATGCAATCAAACCTCGAAGTAGCCGATAACTCGGGGGCACGTCGCGTGCAGTGTATAAAGGTACTGGGAGGTTCAAAGCGCAAAGTTGCCGGTGTCGGCGATGTCATAGTGGTTTCGGTAAAGGAAGCCATCCCGCGAGGTCGTGTAAAAAAGGGAGAGGTTCTTAAAGCTGTTATAGTTAGAACAGCAAAAGAGATTAGAAGAGTGGACGGTTCGGCAATAAGATTTGATAGAAACGCGGCGGTACTTATTAACAACCAGAATGAACCAATTGGAACGCGTATATTTGGGCCTGTGACAAGAGAATTAAGAGCCAAGCGTTTCATGAAAATAGTATCGCTTGCGCCAGAGGTGTTGTGATGAGCAGTAAAATAAAAAAAGGTGATAACGTCATGGTTATGACGGGTAAGGACAAAGGAAAAACCGGCGAGGTGCTGAGCGTTTTACCTGCTAAAGAGCGATTGCTTGTTCGAGGGGTAAATATCGTTAAAAGGCATACAAAACCGAGCCAAACAGCTCCAGGTGGCATAATAGAGCGTGAAAATGCAATTCATATATCGAACGTTGCATTAGTTGACCCTACTTCTAACAAAGCGACGAAGATTGGATTTCGGATCCTAGAGGATGGCCGAAAGGTTAGGTTTTCCAAATCCTCTAGTGAAATCTTAGACGCGTAACTTGAATTGGATGTATTGAAAATGACGCGTTTAAACGAGATGTATACGAAGTCCATTAGGCCAGACCTGCTTCAGCAGCTTGGCTATAAAAATCTTTTGGAAGTCCCAAAACTACAAAAAATTGTTATAAATACTGGACTCGGGGAAGCAGTTCAGGATTCAAAGAAGGTCGCATCGGCTGTAGCAGATCTCGCTAAAATAACTGGTCAGAAACCTGTCATAACGAAAGCTTCGAAATCAGTGGCAGGGTTCAAGTTGCGTGAGGGTATGCCCATAGGGTGTAAGGTAACGTTGCGTCGCGATCGTATGTATGAATTTCTGGATAGGCTAATAACAATAGCATTGCCTAGAGTTAGAGATTTCCGTGGTCTTAACCCATCTAGTTTTGATGGCTGCGGAAATTACGCAATGGGGTTAAAGGAACAAATAGTTTTTCCCGAAATTGATTACGACCAAATAGATACAATACGTGGAATGGATATTGTATTTGTCACGTCTGCGAAAACCGATGACGAAGCCCGCGAACTACTGCGGCGATTTGATTTTCCGTTCACTGACTAAAGGGGTGGAGGTGTAAATGGCTAGAAAGAGCTCTATAGAGAAAAATAAAAACCGTGCTAATAAAGTTGTTTTGCACGCCAATAAACGGGCCCGTCTCAAGGCAATTGTAAGCAATAAGGAGCTTCCTATTGAGGAGCGATTTCGTGCCGGTTTAAAGCTAAATGAAATGCCAAGAAATGGTGCAAAAATTCGACTTCGGAATAGATGTCAAGTTTCAGGTCGCCCAAGAGGGTATTACAGAAAGTTTAAAATGTCTCGTATAGCTCTGCGTGATCTGGGTTCAGCTGGTCAGGTTCCTGGATTAGTAAAGTCAAGTTGGTAGGGGGATTGATATGACAATGAGTGATCCACTTGGGGATATGTTGACACGTATTCGTAATGGGCAAATGGCTCGAAAAAGTGTTATCTCTAGTCCTAGTTCGAGGATGCGAAGCAATGTTCTAGAGGTGCTAAAACGCGAGGGTTATATAAGAGGTTTTTCAAAGTCAGACCCTCAGGAATCTAAGAATTCGGCAGAACTATCAATAGAACTTAAATATTATGAGGGGGAACCGGTTATTCGCGAAATTAAGCGCGTGTCAAAGCCAGGCCGTCGTGTTTACGCAAAAATTAATGATCTGCCAAGAGTATTTAATGGGCTTGGAATTTCTATTATTTCCACTCCGCGAGGGGTCATGTCTGATAATGAAGCTAGAGCCGCTAATGTAGGTGGCGAAGTTCTCTGCCAGGTATTCTGAGATTAGGAGTGTTGCGAAATGTCTCGAGTAGGTCAAAGTCCAGTAAGAGTTCCAGATGGTGTCTCCATAGAGCTGTTAGATGGCGTGTTAACTGCTAAAGGTAAGCTGGGGGAACAATCTTTGCCAATCTCTGATCAAGTGGATGTCTCAATAAAAGAGGATATCGTCACCGTGACCCCTAAAAGTGAGACTAAGCGATCCCGTTCTATGTGGGGCACTACTAGAGCAAGGATTAATAATATTTTAACAGGCGTGAACGAAGGGTTCACAATAGATTTGGAAATAAACGGTGTTGGTTACCGGGCCGCAGTTGAAGGGAAAGACCTAGTCTTGTCGCTTGGCTTTAGCCATCCTGTTAGATATCCTATACCCGAGGGTGTGACTATGAAATGTGAGCGCCCAACGGCTATTTCTATTCATGGAGGAGATAAGCAAAAGGTAGGGCAGTTAGCTGCAGAGATAAGGGCATATAGACCCCCGGAACCGTTTAAAGGGAAGGGTATTAAATATGCAGACGAAACAATAAGAAGAAAAGAAGGTAAGAAAAAGTAAGGATTAGATTATGTTGAAATCGAAGGAACTTTTTCTTAAGCGTGCACGTCGTAATAGGCAAGCAATAAGAAAAAAAAGCGATAATAAATTGCGCCTGTCTGTATTTCGGTCATCTAAAAATATTTACGCACAACTTATAGATGATGAACTAGGAAATACGTTGGTTGCCGCTTCGTCGCTAGATAAAGAGTTAAAAGCAAAAATTAAGTCAGGAAATAATAAGCCAGCGGCTGAAGCTGTTGGGAAACTAGTGGCGGAACGAGCTCTTAAGGAGGGGCTTAATAACGTCGTTTTCGATCGGGGGGGATATCGATACCACGGACGTGTAAAAGCTCTCGCCGAGGGTGCACGCGACGCCGGTCTCAAATTTTAAAGGAACGCTTAAATGGCACGAGTAGATAGGCAAGAAAGAGGTAATCGGGAGCAAAAAGAAGATCCTGAATTGATTGAAAAATTAGTCGGTATCAATCGAGTTGCCAAGGTGGTGAAAGGTGGCAGGCGATTTGGCTTTGCCGCTTTAGTTGTTGTTGGCGATGGTAGAGGAAGAGTCGGGCATGGAGCAGGTAAAGCTCGCGAGGTTCCCGAGGCCATACGGAAAGCTACGGAACAAGCTAAACGTTCCATGGTACGAGTTCCTTTACGGGAAGGTAGGACCCTTCATCACGACATTAAGGGTGATTATGGGGCGGGTCATGTAATACTCCGGTCAGCTCCGGCCGGGACTGGTGTAATTGCTGGTGGCCCTATGCGCGCAATATTCGAATCTCTGGGTGTGCAAGATGTGGTTGCAAAATCAACAGGATCATCCAACCCACACAATATGATTAAGGCAACCTTTGCGGCATTAAATAAAATTGGTTCCCCTCGGTTGGTCGCTGCAAAGCGAGGGAAAAAGGTAGCTGAGGTTTTTGGACGAAATAATACTGACGTGAACTCGTCCTCTCCAGAAAAATAATAGTTTCAATAGGTAAAGCTAATGGCGAAAGAAAAAAATAATATACAGACCTTCAGGGTTACGCAGGTTAGGAGCGCTATCGGGCGTAAGCCAGGACAAAGGGAAACTCTTATCGGCCTGGGTTTAAATAAGTTAAATAAAAGCAGTGTATTAGAGGATACACCATCGATAAGAGGTATGGTTGAAAAAGTTAAACACCTCGTTCGCGTTGAGTAAGGTAACCAACTACCAATGGATTGCTCGTAAAATTCCTAAGGAAAATAGGCTATGAGATTAAATGAAATAAGTGATAACGAAGGCGCAACTAAAAATCGCAAGCGCGTAGGTCGGGGAGCTGGATCGGGAACTGGAAAAACCAGTGGCCGAGGACATAAAGGCCAAAAATCTCGTGCAGGAGCTACCATTAACGGTTTTGAAGGCGGGCAAATGCCGATTTATCGTCGTTTGCCTAAACGGGGGTTCAAGAATCCCTTCCGTAAACAATTTTGTGTTGTGAATATAGACGATATACAGAAGGCAATCGACTCTGGAAAAATCAAAGCTGGAGCAGAATTAGACGAAAAAGCTTTAAGAGAATTCGGTTTAGTAGGTAAAGGTAGAACAGGTATTCGTGTCTTAGGACGTGGGGAAATCAGTGTGGCTGTTAATTTAAGTGTTACAGGGGCCTCGAAGACCGCAATTTCGGCTATAGAGAAAGTTGGCGGCAAGGTTACTATCACAGCGAAATTAGACAAAAACTTAGACTAGGGTAGGTAGCATGGCGTCTAGCGCCGAACAATTTGCATCTTCTTTTAACTTTAGCGCAATTTCGAAAGCGGCCGAGTTAAAAAAACGAATATGGTTCACCCTAGGTGCGCTCATCGTTTATAGACTTGGAACATATATTCCTATCCCTGGAATAGACCCGGGAATTCTGGAAGAGATATTCGAGCAGAACGCCGGCGGTATTCTGGGCATGTTCGATATGTTTGCTGGCGGAGCATTGGGCAGGATGACCATTTTCGCTTTGAACATAATGCCCTACATCTCCGCTGCAATAATCATGCAGCTCATGACGGCGGTGTCACCTAATCTAGAGACTTTAAAAAAAGAGGGTGAAGCGGGTCGGAAAAAGATTAATCAGTATACAAGATATCTCACCGTCCTGTTAGCGGCGGTTCAGGCGTATGGAATATCAGTCGGATTGGAAAATATGGCAAGTGGAGGCAACTCTGCTGTCACGAACCCTGGTTTATTTTTTAGAGCAACTACTGTAATTACGCTAGTTGGGGGCACAGTTTTCTTGATGTGGCTGGGCGAGCAGATAACCGCACGTGGAATAGGCAATGGTATATCCTTGATAATATTCGCCGGTATTGTAGCTAACCTTCCACAGGCGTTAGCAGGTACTCTAGAACTTGGAAGAACTGGTGCTCTATCGGCGGCCTTTATAATACTACTGGTACTGATGGCCGTGGGCGTAATTGCGTTTATAGTTTTCATAGAGCGGTCCCAACGCAGAATAAATATCCAATACCCCAAGCGACAGGTAGGGAATAAAATGACTGGTGGGGAGTCATCCCACCTTCCGCTGAAATTAAATGTTTCAGGAGTAATACCGCCGATTTTTGCAAGCTCTATCTTGCTCATGCCAGTGACCTTTGCTCAATTTTCGGCTAGTGGTGGTGGGCCAGAGTGGTTAAATACTATTAATGCGCTCCTAGGTCGTGGACAACCACTCTATCTTGCGGTGTATATTGGACTAATTGTCTTTTTCGCATTTTTCTATACAGCTATCGTTTTTAATCCTGCTGAGACTGCAGATAATCTGAAGAGATATGGCGGTTTCGTGCCTGGAATAAGACCAGGTAAGAATACTGCTGATTACCTGGATTACGTTCTAACTCGGCTGACGGTCGTAGGGGCCATGTACCTAGCCGCCGTTTGCATGTTGCCAGAGATACTAATTAGTCAGTACCAAGTACCCTTTTACTTTGGTGGGACTAGTTTGCTTATTGTTGTAACTGTAACGCTCGATACTGTTGGGCAGGTTCAATCGCATTTGATAGCGCATCAATATGATGGACTGATAAAAAAATCCAAACTGCGAGGTAGGCGCGGATGAATATCATCTTAATTGGGCCACCAGGGGCAGGCAAAGGAACCCAAGCTGCGTTTCTGGAGAATAATTTCAGTCTGAAGCAGTTGTCTACGGGCGATATGTGCCGTGCCACAATGAAAGAAAATACAGATCTTGGAAATAAAGTCCGAGTCATCGTAGAAGCAGGTGACCTCGTACCTGACGATATAATGGTCCAAATGATATCAGAGCGTATAGTAGCTCCTGACTGCACCAACGGTTTCATTTTAGATGGATTTCCTCGTACCGTGCCTCAGGCAGAGGCCCTTGCTGAGATGCTGGATCATAAAGAACTAAAGATTGATTGCGTTATTTACTTTTCGGTGGACGATGAAATTTTGTTAGAGCGCATCAGAAGCAGGATTTCTGAAACACCACCGGATCAGCGACGAAAAGATGATAACGAAGAAACACTGGGTCACCGACTGAAAGTATACAACAAACAAACTGCACCACTTCTTCCATTTTATGAAAAACATGGTGCTTTAAAGACAGTAGACGGAATGTTGCCTGTCGAGGAAGTAAGCCTGAAACTGGTGGATATTTTAAGGAGTAAAAAAGCTGAATAAGAGGCAACGTTATTGACTTGGCCTCGTTGATCCGTATAATCCAGCGCCTTGGGGTGTGAGAGGCGCTGTAATGAAGATTTTGGCGTAAAAAGGGCTCGTGTCCTTGGAGCAACGACAAAACCTCAGTTGTTTGTAACTTTATAGGGGAGTAGTTATTTTGGCGCGCATAGCGGGAGTCAATATTCCGACGCAGAAACGGGTGCAGGTTGCTCTTACCTACATCTATGGTATTGGCCAAACCACGGCTTTGGATATATGCCAAAAATTGGATATTCCAGCAGAGCGTAGGGTTAGTGACCTGATGGAAGATGAGCTGACACGGATACGTGAAATGATAGATGGTGACGTCGTGGTTGAGGGGGATTTGCGCAGAAAAACGGCTATGGACA
>CEVL01158827.1_pt1 | contig 12800 bp, 12 predicted proteins | sample 427051 | NCBI WGS metagenome assembly CEVL01 (sample SAMEA2623673, study PRJEB7988) | marine metagenome | biome: marine biome (ENVO:00000447); feature: surface water layer (ENVO:00002042); material: "saline water (ENVO:00002010), including plankton (ENVO:xxxxxxxx)" | depth 5 m
GGCACCGGCAGTTGTCCTTCAGCCGCCAGTTCCCCACCGACTACTACCTGGGCCTGGTGCTGGCGCTGCACTTCGTCGGCCTGCGCGTGCTGTTGCGCGATGTCGAGGCTATTCCCGGCTGGTTCGACCGGGGCGTGCGCTATTTCGCCGGCGCGACGTTTTCCATCTACCTGTTCCACCAGCCGCTGCTGTGGTTCTACAGCGCGGTGTTCTCCTTCGTCGACGAGGGCCTGTCGCGCTACCTGCTGGTGGTGCCCATGACGCTGCTGACCGCGCTGGCCCTGGCCACGGTCACCGAGCATCGCAAGCAGGGCTGGAAGCGCGGGCTGGAACGCCTGTGGCCCGCCGGCGGCCTGCGCCTGGGCCAGTCACCCGCCACCTGAACGGCGCGCGCCGGTGTCGCCGGCGCTCAGGGGTGCAGCAGGTACGCCGGGTCGTGCGCGTCCATGATCGCCTGGCCGATCAGACGCAGGTCGGTCGAGTACGCCGGGTTATGCGGCAGGGATGTCAGGTACACGCCGTAGATCGCCCCCATCCAGATCAGTGAACCCAGGTCGCGCAGTATGCCGTCGGCATGCCCGAGATTGTCCCGGAATATGGCCGGCTGGCTGCTGCTGATCAGCGCCTGCACCTCGGGCAGGTTGCCGTCGGCGTACAGCTCGCGCAGGGCGCCGGCGGCCAGGCTGTAGGGGTTGCAGACGATATCGACGCCGTGATACTCGGCGCGCAACTGGTCGATGAGCGTGTGCGAGTGGTCGTGCAGGCCGGCGTTGGAGGCGGCGTAGGTGGCGGCGTCGAGGTTGCCCGGGTAGGGCAGCCAGGGGAAGGCGAGCATGATGCGCGTATCCGGGTTCTGCGCCAGGGCGTAGTCGATCCAGTTGCGGTAGCCGGTGAGGCTGGGGTAGTCGTAGTGGAAGGTCATCGCCAGCAGGTCGATGTCGCCCGCGTCCAGGTCCGCCTGTATCTGCGGCCGGGTCACCGGGTTCAGCCAGAAGGCCTCCGGCGCCCCCTGGCCGTTGCCGGCGAAGTAATTGTGCTGCGTGTGGTCGCTGAAACCGGCGGCCTGGGCGTCGGCGGGCAGCGCGTTGGCGAAGGGGTTGAAGAAACTGTGGCCCATGAGCAACGCGTCGTAGCCGGTGATGACATCCGGCCTGAAAATGGCGACCAGCGGGTCCGCACTCTGCCCCCAGAAATGCTGCACCGCGCTGGCCGGCACGTCGAAGGAACACGCGCTGCCGTCGGCGTTGTAGCAGTTCACCCAGCGGTGAAAATGCCAGCCCGCGTGGGGCAGGGCCTGGTAGGTTTCCTGGTAGTCCCCGGTGACCAGGTTGTCCTGGCAGTTGGGCAGGCCCGCGAGGTAATCCGCGTGCGTGCAGTGCCGGTCGCCGGAGGCAGTGGTGATATCACCCTCGCCGACGATCTCCAGCGGGTGGCTGCAGCCGTAGACGAGCAGGGTGAGGAGGGTGCAGCCAACTGCGGCGAGTCGCTTGTTCATGGGCTTCTCCGGGATTTTATTGTCGTTTTGCGATGCGCTCTGTCCCGATTCTAGCGCATTTTGGCGCCGGCTCGCGCCGGCAGGCGAGCCCAGGTCTGCGACCCGAGCCCTGTCGCCGCCTCAGCCATGCACACCCGCACACCCGCGAGCGCCCGGCCCTAGTCGACGATTGAAACCAGCTCCAGTTCGTAGATCAGCGTTGAGCCTGGCTTGACCATCCCCGCTTTGCGGTCGCCGAAGCCAAGCTCGGGCGGCAGGGTCAGGTGAATTTTTCCACCCGGCTTGATCAGTTGCAGTCCTTCCGCCACGCCGGGCAGCAGGCTGGACATGGACACCTCGGTCGGCCCGGCCGCGTAGGAGTCATCCATGTGCCGGCCATCGACGAGCTTGCCAACCCCCACGATGGTGACGCGGTCTGTCGGCAGCGGATGCCGGCCTCCACCCATGGCCAGTATGGTGTACTGCAAACCACTGGCGGTTTGCGACACATTGCCCTGCGCGCTGATGGCCTGCCGGTAGCGCGCGCCTGCCTCGCGATTCGCCGCCGCCACGCCGGCCTGCTCTTCAGCGCTGTCCTGCCGCGCGTCCCGGCTGGCGGGTGCGGGCGCCGCGGGGCGCGGCAGCCACTGGTATTTTTGCTCCAGGTAGAGCGCTGTCATCGACGCGAGGTTTCGCTCAAACTGCGTACTTTCACTGGACAAGCAGGCGTGCGCGTCAACCAGCTCCTGGACACCGCTGAGCGTCAAGTTCGCGCCGCCATGCCCCAGCGAGGCGAGGGCGGAGCGCTCGCTGCGGCCACCGAGATGGTCACAGACGCTGTCACACAGCGGGACCAGCGCCGGCTTGAGCACATAGGTGAATCGATATACCTCACCGCCACCCTGGCCCTCATAGAGTCCGTCAGCATCGAACATGTCGTAGGTTGGCGTCTTGCGTATGACCGTTTTCCTGACCAGGTCATCGGCACAGGAGCCGGAAACCTCGCTGGTGCGCGCGGCGAGGTAGGCGTTCGCCAGCGCCGGGAGCAGGGAGAAATCCTGTGGCTCCCTCCCCATGTCCCGGGACAGCGAGAGGATTGCCCCGAGCTTCTTTCTCACCGTGTTGTCGATGGAGCTGTCAAAGCGCTTTACCAGCTCGATATCATTCTGGTAAACCGCGTGCAGATAGGCGCCGCCGGGCAATTTACAAAATGCGCCGCTGCAGCTTGCCTCGCCGTTCTTCCAGCTTATGACTGGATTGGCGCTTGCCTCCCGAATCTTGCCCTGGGCGGTCCTCACTCCACAAAGTACCGGCAGGTGATCCCAGCCGCCGCTGTGGGACGAGCCGTACACCGCGAAGAGTTCGTCCCAGCTCACGAGCTTGCGCCTGGCCTTGCTGTACCAGAAGTCAGCACTGCGCAGGCCGAGGTAGGGCGCGTCGCCCGCGAGCGCCTGATACTCGGCCTCGGTGAAGTTTTCGTTGTCCTGTGACTGGAAACCCTTGTAGGCAATGACCCTCGGCAGCTTGCCGCAGTCGATGCCATTCTTATTTCTGTTTACGTATTCCTTGTAGGTGATGACGAAGACATCGCCGTGTGCGGTGTTGATAATCTCATGTGCGTGGGTGGTTGGGGCGACGCACAGGTAAGCGATGCAGGTGGAGATCAGGAGGGTTTGAACTAGTTTCATTGGCTTTGTCGATGGGTGCGGTATTGTTCGGTCGGTTTCCTGAGGTTGAACTGTACTTGGTGTTCGGGTTGCGGCCAAGGCCTCTCGGCGCGAAGCGCCCTTACATCCTTGACAGGTCAGTGCTGTTTAGCGCCGAAGACCTCATCCAGATACTTGCTAACGCTGCTGGTACCAGCTTTCGTCGAACTTGGCGGCCTGTGATACCACAATTCTGGACAAAAGCGCTCGATCCACCCAAATTCGATATGGCTGATAATCGCTGTTCTTTCTGACTCTTCTTCGTGGCCATAATCCAACTCGGCAACCAGGTAGTCTTTAGCTCGTTTCAGAATTCGCAGGTCCAGACTGAAATCTTGTACTCCCTCAGCATAGAAGACGTTTATGAAACTTATGCGCAGTAGACCCTTGCCGGTTTTCAATGGTTTGAGGTTCGTTACGAATATGGGTGAGCAATAGGATACGCAGCGCTCACCCATATATCCCGGGATCATTTGCCAGGCAAACCATCCGTTACTATGAATCTTGAACTGTTCCATACCCTAAGGCGTGCTAATGTCTACGGCTGGGGTACGGTAACCGCATAGCGGTTTTGGCGTCCGGCACCGTAGGGGCGAACTGCCGGTTGTTGGGTGCACCGTTCTACGCATAATAAACACCTAAGTTGCCAGAAAGTACACGCAGAAAACTAACGACACCCATGCACATACCTTGATGTAGACGGCATTCTCTCCTGCAACACCATATTCGAAATACCCGAGGAACGTATTCTCTAGCCGTTCAGCACCCCCCATAAAGATAATCCATATGTTAAATGCAATGCCTGCCAACCAGAACATAGGCCACTGATCCTACCCACCAAAAGTAGACAGTTTTCTACGCACACCGCGCATAGTAATCCTGCTCGTACTGTTTGGGACTACGGTAGCCATTCGCCGAGTGGCGACGGATGTTGTTGTAGAACAGCTCAATGTATTCGAAGACTTCGGCATAGGCCTCTTCCTTGTTCGCTGGTTGTACTGCGTAGATGGATTCTACCTTCAGTCGAGCAAAGAACGATTCCATCGCCGCATTGTCCCAGCAGTTGCCTTTACGGCTCATACTAGGCCTGATGCCCGTTTCCAGCAACATGCCCTGGTACTCACTGGAGCGGTACTGGACGCCCCGGTCTGAGTGCAGGATCAGGCCCGGCCTGACCTCGCGGCGCGCCACGGCCATGTCGAATGCCTCGACGATCAGGTCCGTCGTCATCTGCGTATCCAGCGCCCAGCCAATGACCTGGCGCGAGAACAGGTCCATGATCACCGCCAGGTATACAAAACCCCGATCGATCTTGATGTAGGTAATGTCCGATACCCACTTCTCGTCGGGCCGGCTGGCCTCGAAGTCGCGGCCCAGCAGGTTATCGCTGACGTGGGTCAGGGCGTTGGCGCTGGGAAAGTACTTGTACTGCTTGCCGTTGCGGGCCTTCAGGCCGTTTTCCGCCATCAACCTGGCAATATGGTTCACGCTGCAGGGAATGCCGGCCTCATTCAGTTCGACAACCAGCCGCGGGGCACCATAGCGCTGCTTGAACTGTTCGAAGGTCACGATGAGGGCCTGCTCGACCAACGTCCGCTGACGAGCTCGCGAGCTTGGGGTGCGGTTGCGCCATTTGTAGTAGCCGGACCGGCTGACCTGGAGCCACTCGCACATCCTGTGGATGGCATGCGCCCCGCGCAGGGATTCGATGTAGGCGTACTTCACCGATTTTGATTGGAAAAGTACGCCGCCGCCTTTTTTAGGAAGTCACGCTCTTCCTTGAGGTCCGCGATCTCGCGTTTGAGCTTGCGGATTTCTTCACTCTCTTCCATGGAGTAGTCCAACCCGTTCAATGAATTGAACTGCTTTTCCGACAGGCGCTTGTACTGTCGACGCCAATTGTAGATCTGGCCGGGGTGGATGCCGAGCTCCCTGGCCACCTCGGTAGCAGACGTGTTGGGGTCATCGGCGCGGCGGACGGCCTCGCGTCGGAAATCTTCCGTGTAGTGTTTGTACTTGTTCTTGTGCTTCTTGTTCTTGGTCATCGTTAAACACCTCGTTAGTGGCTAATGAGATGTCTACTTTTCATGGGTAGCTTGGCCACCTAACGCCGCCGGCACGGGCGAGCGGAGCGCAGTGTAGCGAATCCAGCACTGCTTGCTGCGCGATTGTGCCCGGCCTTGTTATGTGCCGCACCAGGGGCCGGTTGAATTCGCTCTAACCCCAAGCTCCATGTAGAAGGTGTAGAGGAGCCAATTGCTTAAAGCCTGCTTCGGGCCCAGGCTAAACTGGCCAGGGCCAAAACAAACAAAGCTAATATGGGTGGTGCAGGAACAGGCTCCAAAGGTGTCGCGCTGCCTAGGGTTACGTTGTCAAAACCCAGCGTGCCCGATTCTCCGCTAAACACCACTGATCGCGCGACGCCTGGAAAACTGGCTCCACGCAAAGTCCAGTTACAATAGGCGCCATCAGGATCACCTACGCAGCCGTCAAAGGCCTGTGCCGTTAAAGCCACAGCAGTAAGCAGGTCTCCCGAGCCATCTAGTCCGTCATAGACAGTAACCAGGCCGTCACGAAATGCAGTGAAATAGAATGCAATTCCTGTATCAAATCCGCCAGCGACGTTCATCACTGCCAATCCTGAATCGAACGTCATAGTCGTATCAGGGCTAGGTTCATTGGCAAAATTGCCAGTTCCGCCCGCGTCGGCATCGACCGAGGCAATCGTATCGCCGTTAAAAATTACGCCGTAGTTAACTCCCGAGTTACCTTGAGAGTCCGTCCCGCCTCCATAGAACCTATCGATCGTGGCAGTATTACCAACGCCCTCGAAGTCCAATAGAATTGGAAGTGCCTGAACGCTCATTGCCGAGGACATCAAGCCTACAACTACGGCGAGAAACAACAAATTCTTATTCACACTTTAACCCCTGCAATTCGAACTCTATCGAATAGGCGCTTGAAAAATTATCAAAGCAATATTCGCACCAACCCAGTGTATGCAAGACTATCGCAAAGATACTGCAGAAGACTGTAAAATTTCCTGACGCCAAAAATTAAATCGATCCAATGCATTATGCAGCCAGAGGCACATAACGCCGCCAGCTCCGGCGAGCAAGCCGCGTAGCGGTTTGCGATTCCAGCGCCCGAAGGGCGCAGTGGTGACTGGCCTTGATATGTGGCCTACTCATTTTTGTACGGAACCTCAATGACGGAGGCGTGAGCCAGATACCTGAACACCTTCGGGGATGTGAAATTACCGAATACGTAAGCTTCCAGTACCATCCGCAATCGTTGTTGTGTTCGTTCGTTTGTGCCCCCTACCTGGAAGTTGCCAGTGTGCTCCAGACAGTACTTTCGGTGTCTCTCGATAGGTTCTCCGTCGAAGTGATGAACAATATCGAAGAACTCGTCAGTGAAACCTAGTTTGACCAGACGGTCTAGAATCTCAACTGTGACTATCGGCTGGGACATCGAACCTCCGGGGCCACATGACGCCTACGGCTGGGGCGGCTGTCACGCCTTCCCAGCCAGCCCGTAATTGTTAAGTGTTCAATCAATGGACCGTCCCAACAGCTTTGACAAGAAGGTAACCCATTTGATTTCGGTACCCCGAGCCTGCTTAGCAAGAAAATAGTTTCTAACTGAAAAATAGATGCCAAGCAGCAAGGAAGCTAGAGCTACCCACTTGAATAGATAGGACCTGCGGCCGGCAATGACCTCCAGCCCAGCGTGGACGGGGCGTCCCTCCGTGCCAGACACAATACCTTCCAGGTATCCGGGTACTAGAAAATAGAACAACACAAATGTAGTCGCTCCAAAGAGTAATGCACCCCACCAAGGTAGCCTAGCCCCAATATAGGCCGCATCTCCTATTGTGGAGGATGCTTTCGACTTCCTGCTTCTTCGTTTTCTTGCCATACGAGATTATGCTGAGAACTTAACGCCTGAGCTTAGCGGCATTTGAGGTGACGCCCGATTTTGCGGTAGAAAAAACGGGTGGCGGGGCAAATGTCCGCTGCAACGATTTGTTATGCGGATTTGTATGCAGCAACTGGGGAAACGACCAAATCGTTCAGTAATGGCTCTCCCTCTTTGGCCACATCGCTACCGACAACTTTCTCCTCCGCCGCTAAAAGATCGGTTTGGGCCTGGGCCTCCAGTGCTGCGATGACATCCACAATGGGAAAGTCCCTGCGCATCTCGAGTTCTCGAGCAACCTGCCTATCAGCAGGCGATGGCAATGAAACAGGTTTTGGAACTTTTGCGTCTGCGGCAATAAACTGCTGGACGATTCGCCAACCTGTATAAAAGAGCTCCATGAATGAGCCGTCATATGGCACCGGGCAAACGATCAAATTTTTTGCCTGATCTTTGAAAATTCTGTCGGAGGCCCCTTGTGTTGATGGAACGATGCCGACGCGTAGCCCTCTCGCACCCTCTAGATGCTTGGCGTTAATTTTTAAGGTTGTCCCCAGCCAGCGATCTGCATCAGTAGAACCGAAGAAGAGATCAGCCTTCCAAAGTCCATTAATTGATGACGGCAATGCGGATCTGGTTTCAGGTCGATGAAATGCTGCTGCCAGCTGATTCATATATCCCTTTAACTTGGGGGGTTGGGCTTGTGCGCCAGTAAGGATCCTAGAGTCGTCCGTCAATACGTCATTGGCCGTATCAATAATTCGAGTTTTGCCAGATTTTTCCACCCCAAAGAGAATCGAATCAAAATCCGCACCCGGAAGCTTGCATAACTTCGCGGCGTCCGTAAGCCGCTCCATGACCATAGGATCATTTCGACGAATAGCGTCGTGGACCGCCCACTCGAAACAAAAACCAACGTCCCCGCATCCGTCACGGTATGCGCGAGGCAACATGAACAGCTTCATTGCGTCCAGGCCGCCTAGTTCACCTAAAACCTCTTGTTTGATGCCTGTAAGGAGCGCGATGAGTATTGGTCGAACAATCGCGATCCGCGCGAGCACCTCGCTGCCTACAGGGTTCTGCTGGGTTTGAATGAGTAGTTTCATCGTCTCACTTTATTGTAAACTCTGAGATCAGCCTAGCGTCCCACGCGGCGGCGAGAAGCGTCCGACAGCCTTGGCTTGTTATGCATTTCGAATGACTTTACCTTATTTTTCCGCAGCTAATTTCTTTAATACGTCTATCAGGCCAGACTTACTTGCTTCAGAAGTTACTAGTTCTGAGACTGAAATAAGAATACTTATTGCGCCGAGCATACTATAAATTTGGTCCCACACTTTCTGTGCTTGGGTCGTATGGCCGTCAATGTGAACCCCTACGTAGTCAATAAACTCATCAATCATTGTATCTGTCTTCTCATTCGGCAGGTTGTGAGCAAGATGATTCCTTAAACTGTTCAGTTTCTTAATACCGCCAAACGTGCTTTCGTGAGGCGGTATTTTTGATATGGCTTTTACCATGTTTAAGAGCTGGGCAAATGATAGCTTCGCATCTTCAAGGTATTTATGGTTGTGCATATTTATTTGCAATATTTCAAACAGACACCTTTCAACAACTAGGTGTCCCTTTATAACAACTAGGGTTACGTCATCAATTCTTGGTATCTGCTTCGATAGTTCGTGAACTTTAATATCGTTATTGTTAAAGAATTGTTTAATATCAATAGCTTTAGACATAAAACGTCCTTGTGAGGATTGCTGCTGTCAGTGCATAACGTCTGCAACAGGGGCGGGACGCGAAGCGGCCCGCCCAGCCATCAAAGGGAGCGACTTGATTGCACTGCTTATGTGTCATCCCTACTTCAACACCTTAATAAGAGGCATAAACTCTGCTTCAGGAATTCTAGACAAACCCATTTCATTGTATAGATCGGCACCTATTCCTTGAACTTCCATTGAACCCGGGATGACGTCCGTTGGCCCGAAAGCCACACTTCCCCCAAAGTTCAAGTAACCTTTCTGATAAAGATGAAATAATTCGTACAAAACTTGATAAAGCTCCATATCAAAATGGCTTTGCCCTCGATAGTTGCTCGACCTTAGGCTGGCCCTCTTGCGAGCGGCTAAGCTAAGAAGGCAAAGTTGCCTGTAGGTGAGTTCTTCGCCAGCTTTTATCAAGTGGTGAGCAAGAGCGGCGCTGATCTCAGCATTAAAGGATGCGTTCGAAAGTAGCTTACCCATATATATGAGCTTATGTTCTTCCGGCTCCCGCTGACTTTTCAGCAGTACACTTTCCGCCACTTCCTCGGCGTTGGATCGCTGACCCACTACTGCATCGAAAAAACCGTCACTACGGAGAGTTTCCCCTTGTTCGATTCGTCTTGCTATCTCATCGGAAGCGAGAGCGAGAACGCCGCCAACGCGGACAGCTTCACGTGGCCCAAGCAGCCGGTCAGATACTTCTTTGCCTACCGCCGTAAGTGCCTTGGCGGCGGCAACGGAAGCAGCACCAGCCACTGTGGCACCGACTGGCCCGCCCGCTAGAAAACCGATCGCACCCCCAACGGCTCCTCCTGCTATTTCAGCCCCGCCAGAAAGGAATTTTCTTAGAGATTCATCTTCCTCGGGATTGTCCTTGTGTTCAGTTATTGGCACAAAATATCCCCGACACATAACGCCTCAATAACCGACGCAGCTCTGCTGCGTCCGGCGTCAAAGGCGCGAAATTGATTGATTTGTTATGTGTTTACAATGCATTAGGATTTGGAAATCACTGTAGCCCGCATACATGGCGTAACCAGCATAGTTTGCATAGCGAGCGTATCCTGCGCGATTATCATACGGGGTGAACGAATAGCCTCGGTATGAAATTTTGGCATTGTTAGTGATTAGGTGATTCTCGTTCATCACCTCACCTAGGTATTGCCCGGTGCTACCGTGAATTTCATCGCCATCCCGTATACGTACATTCCAAAGTTTGGAAACCCGCACGCAGATCAACCTCCTGTCGAAAACAATGGAGCACACAAGTGCACACATGAGGAAAGATGCCTTCCTCGGCAGCGGCCTCTCTGGTTCGAAAGCGCGCGCTTCCAAATCTCGAGCCTAAAAACAAAGGGCGGGGAAACATGATGCGCCATCCTTGGTCCGCATAGGTGGGTGGTACGATGCCTATCTACCGTCTACATAATGACGAACATAGCCTAAGCCGCTGCCAAATTCCAGATTCGCTTGTTTCTTGATTTTAATATGGTACCGGAGGCCGGACTTGAACCGGCACGCCATCGCTGGCATCGGATTTTGAATTCACTCTTTATACTCATTTCTCGACGTTGAATAACGTTCCGCGAAGTAGATTAAAGCTCTCTATGTTGTTGATATAAAAGGCTTTGTATCTATATTCTGTCTGCGGTAGGCAATTCTGGTGTTACTCAAGATTTCTCTTGGGATGCAAAAATTACTTTCATTTGCATCCCATTTGCATCCCAGATTTTGCCGGTGAGGATGAACAAAAGGAGATCTTATGGGAGCTATATCTGACAACCGAATCAAGTTCAATAAACCGAATCTGAAAGCCATTGAGAATCGTATTAATCGAGGAGAGTTTACCAAAGAAACCTATATTTATGATGCTGATAGTCACCTGGCTGTTCGAGTTAGGCCTGGACGTTCCTATATTGATAGTGTTTTTTGTATGTATGCTCGTATTCGAGTTCGTGGTGAATATAAGAGTCGTATGTATAAGCGCCAGATAATGAAGGTTGGCGAAGCTCGTAATGCTGAGATCACCATTTCAGAACTACGGCAGAAGGTTGATAGCTTATTTTTGGAAATTCAGGAGGGCCGGGACCCTCAAGTAATAGCTCAAAAAGAAGCTGCAAAACAGGCTGATAATCAAGTCCTGATAGAGGCAAGGCGCTCATTTAAAGATATGATCTACGGAACACCGGTTGATGAAAGTGATGAATGCCTGCCAGATGGGTTTATTGCCGAGAGGCGATCAGGTCAGCGTTATTTAGTGGATATCAGAAATAAATGCGAGGTTCTCTTAGTTGACCTGTTAGACCTGCCATTACACAGTATTTCGCCAGAGCAGGTAAAAACTGTTTATCTCCAGAAAGTAGGTCGTGGTAAAACCCAGCTCGATTGCGCTATGCGTATTCTTAGGTCGATCTGGAATTGGGCGCAGACCAAATACGATGATTCGGATCTCTTTATCCGAAACCCGGTTAGCCGTGCAATGAAGCAACTGGGTGTAAATATTAATCGTACCAATCGCTGTACTGGTCGGTTAGATGATGCTGATTTTAAGCCATATCTGAAGTCTGTCTTAGCACTTCGAGAGCATGATCATACATCCGCTTATCGTAATGGCCGTGATGCATTGTTATTCATGTTATTTTCCGGTGTAAGACGAACTGGGACGATGACTGTCCGAATGGAGGGAATTGATCTCAATAGATTAGTGTTCAACATTATTAAAAAAGGGGGCGACCAAGTAGAGCTACCCCTAAATACAGTGACCGCGGCAATCGTTCGTAACCGTCAAGATTATTTGCCTGAAGACACTGAGTACTTGTTCCCTGGCATGGGAGGGCGAGGATATTACAGAGATACCAAGGCAGTCCGTGATATCGTTAAAAACCAAACGGGTATATCTGTTACCAATCATGACCTCCGACGAACGTATAAATCTATTGGGACGGAACTAGACATTAATTCCGTACTTGTAGATGAGTTACTGAGTCACGCAAGGGAGGGTGTTGATGCTCACTATATTCACCCGTCTATGACAAGGCTTCGAGATGCTAGTCAGAAAATTGCTGACTACATGGTTAAACAAGCAGGGTTTGATTTGATCGACGAACTCACGAGCCGCTGGTAGCAACGTAAGGTTATAAAGTTCTAAATGTAAATTTCGTTAGATGAGATTTTGGTGCTCAATTCTTTGAATTCAAGAACGTCTGATTCGAGATAGAATACATGGCGAAATCGCTTTCTCCAGGTTAATTCGGGGTGTTCATGAGTGCAGCGCCATTTTCTCAGTGTGCTGGGTGATAAGCCAAGTAGCGAAGCCGCTTCTTTGGTTGTGAGTTCACGATCATTATTAGCTGCTGCGATGTCATCCATGTTTTGATGTCCGATAGAGTCAAAAGCTCATATAAGCCAGGAAAAACATTAGCATTGAGCTAATTGTTCTTACAAGTCAGAATCGAATCTATCTTTTTATCAGCAAGCTAAACAAGCCTTTGTGGAGGCGGTCACTTTGTTCCGGATGGAGTCCCTGGCGTGGCAGCAGAGCCAGGTCTGATGGCTTTATCTCTGGACTGCTTTCGTTCCTCTATCCAATGCTCTATTTCAGCTAAATCCCAGGCCACCTTACGGCTCGTCAAAACGATGCGGCATGGAAATTCTCCGCGCTTTTCCATGTCGTAAATGGCGCGGTCCGAAAGTGGAATCATTGCCAACAATGTTTTTCGGTTGATCAAGGTAGTTATTTTTTTACTGTTGTTTGTGCTGATCACTGGTTAGTCCTTATGTGGGTAGGAGTCTTATTCTACGATCAGCGTTTAGACAACTTCTCCCTTGAAGACAATGACTCCACAGATTGTCGCTTCTTCATCCACTTCGATAATGCGATTCGGCCAATCAGGGTTGAGCGCCTTCAGGTACTGCTTGCCCTCTTCAATAATTAACTGC
>CEVL01170714.1_pt1 | contig 12756 bp, 11 predicted proteins | sample 427051 | NCBI WGS metagenome assembly CEVL01 (sample SAMEA2623673, study PRJEB7988) | marine metagenome | biome: marine biome (ENVO:00000447); feature: surface water layer (ENVO:00002042); material: "saline water (ENVO:00002010), including plankton (ENVO:xxxxxxxx)" | depth 5 m
CTCTAATCCATCCTGTACTGGTGCAGTCCTCGCCGCTCCTGACCTTTCCCTCCAAGTCTACTGACAAGTCGTGAGACATTGTCTGTTCCACTGTGAGTCGTTGTCTACCATATGCATCAAGTGCCATCACGGTTCCTTCTAACTCAGAATCCATAGGATGGAAAATCTCGTTCGGCGAGCCTTTTCGGATTGTTACCGAACCGGTTCCCCCTGAAACCGTCGCTTTCAGTTCAGAGCAGACATCATCTAGAGTTGGAGAGGTAGCTTCTCTAATGTATCCAATCATGTCCTCTCCATTGACAGCAACAGAAGTCCCGCTGACTGTGAAGTCCATATGGTCACCGTAGCGCAACGGACGGGCTGAGAAGGCAGGATCTGGCTGGAATAGGAACACTGCTGCAGCTCCAACAAGAAGTACTACTACACCCACAGCAGCAGCAATCTGCCAGTTTTCCTTGAAACCAGCCATTGATGGTAAATTGATGACAACTGATGGTTCATCCTTCCCTTCGTCGTCATCGTCGAGGACCAATTCAGACTCCTCGCTGGAAATCACACCTGAAAACCAAGGGTCATCCTCTGGATCTTCTTCAGGCTCCGGCTCAGGTTCCGGTTCTGGCTCCGGCTCTATGATCTCAGCATCTAGAATCTCAGCTTCTACTGGTTCTGACTCTGGTTCTGTACCAGAATCTGCATCCGCTTGTTGGGCCAGCCACTTGGCACCGTAGTGGTTCCACTGTTCTATGGTCCAACCAGATGGAAGGCCATCTGCTGGAAGTGGAGGGGGTTCTGAATCTGCAGCTGGAGAGGGTTCAGGTTCGGGGTCTTCAGTCTCCTCTCCCCTCACTCTAGCCAGCATCTTGTCGATGGCATCATCGATGTTTCCGACTGCTGAGTCGGCTGCCTCTGGGGCTTGCTCCTCTGTTGCCTCGACCCCCATGAGTCTGTTGATTAGAACATCCTTCTTGCCCGATACTAGTAGACCTTGGTCACTGCACATCTGACGTAGTTCGCTGACCTTCATCGCAGACAGTTCGTCCCGGTCGGGCTCACCCTCAGTCGACATTCTACCCTTGAGTAGCGAATACAGGAGGCTTTCAACCCCTTCGGCGTCCTGCCTTGCAGGACGCGTACTCGCTAAGAAATTCGACGACTCCGATGAAAGGACTCAAGAAGGGATCTTGGTCGGCGGGTATCATGGACCCGCGTCTAGTAATACTCTCAAGAGGTCCTGGGCTGTATAGCACCAAGCAGCTGGCGAAAGCCGCTGAGGAAGCGGGTTGGGCGGTACGGATCATTGACCCACTCAAACTTACCGTGCTAGTCGATGATGAGGGCGGTAAAATCTACTACAAGGGTTGGCCGCTAGAGTGCGAGGCAGTCATTCCTAGAATTGGACACTCAATCACTCGCAGAGGTGTGCATGTGGTTAGGCAGTTAGAGAGAATGGGAATGATTGTAATCAACTCCAGTTCTGGTATTGCAAAGAGTCGAGATAAGCTTGCAGCCAGTCAAATGATGGTTGAGGCAGGTGTTCCCATTCCTGTCACAGCTAATGTGGGAACTTGGAAAGATACAGTTCGTGCAGTGAATCAGGTAGGTGGCACTCCTTGTGTCGTCAAGAGTAACGAAGGTACTCACGGCTCGGGAGTATTCCTAGCACATACTGAGCAGCAGGCCAAGCAGTTGGTCTATCAAATGCTTGAGCGCGATATGAGGCCTCTAGTTCAGGAGTATATCCAGGAGTCTCACGGCAAGGATATCAGAGCATTGGTTGTAGGAGGAAAGGTCGTCGCTGCAATGCGCAGAAGAGCGCATGGCTCTGAGTTCAGATCTAACTTCCACTTAGGAGGTAGTGTCGAGCCTGTGGAGATGACTCCACGCTTCGAGGAGATTGCAGTTACAGCTGCGAACAAACTAGGACTCGATTTGGCTGGAGTAGATATGCTTGAGTCCAGTAACGGACCACTAGTTCTCGAAGTCAACTCAAGTCCGGGTCTCGAGGGAATCGAGACAGTAGTTGGTGAAGGAAAAGTTGCAGCCGAGGTTGCAAGGTTACTCAATCAGAGACTAGAGGAGTCGCATGTAGAGTCTAGTAAAACATCTATGCAGAATGCGAACGAGATACATAGACAGTCAACCGAAGCACAGGATTGACGGCGTCGAGACAGTGGTTCTCAAACGGGCTTTTACCAGTCCTATTGGAGAGAAGCATTCAAGTCTGAATAGGGATACTTGGACCTGTCCGTAGGGACAGGGATGCACGGCCTTGATTGGCCAGAGGCGAGAAATGACAGAAGAAAATGGGGCAAAACAAAACGTGTGGATGCGAGCTGCCATGGGTGGCAGAGTCGGGTCTAGACTATCTGGACTAGGTCTCGACGAAGGTGCATCCCTTCCCTCGCGACTTCAGGGACTTGCTGAGTTACCTTGGTTTGAGTGCTGGTTGCAGAGGCTCAAGACCGAGAAGAAGAGTGCCCATACCATCAGAGCATACACTGTAGCAGCCCGCACTCTAGCTACTACTTCCCTACCAGGCGAGGAGGCACTCGACTGGGAACAGGCTCAATCTCTCAGTGTTCTGAAGATTCATGGCAGAATCGACCCTAACAAGGGTAGATTGGACTCGTGGCTAAACAGTATTGGAGATCTGAAGCCGGCCACAATCAACGCTAGGATGGCAGCAGCCTCCCATCTCTTGAACTGGGTCGGACACATGATTCCGGACTGGATTCAAAGACCCAATCGCAGTAAATCTCTACCTCGCACCCTAGGGCGCAGTGAGTTGAGTAGGGTACGAGTCGCCGCAACTCGATCCGAGGACCCATTGACTCAGCCAGTAGTAACCATCCTACTCGATACTGGCCTGAGAGTCTCCGAGTTGTGTGGGCTCGACCTCGATGACATGGACTTGGAAGACAAATCGGCACTTGTCATCGGAGGTAAGGGTGAGAAGGATCGAACTGTTCTATTCACGCAGGCTACAGTCGATGCGGTGGAAGCTTGGATGCCAATCAGAAACGCTCGCGCCAATATATGTGAGGATGACGGAGAGAGGCGTTCACTACTGCTTTCTAGTCGTGGACGCAGAATCAATCCACGCTCAGTTCAGAAACTAATCGATAGGTTGGCTGATGCAGCTGACATCCCTCGTTCTAGACTCAGTCCGCATACTCTTCGCCATACCTTCGCTACGGGACTGTTGGAGCGTGGTGCTGACCTAGTGACTATCCAGAGGTTGCTTGGTCATGCCAGCATAGCTACCACCAGAGTCTATCTCGAAATCGGAGACCAGACACTAAGAGAGATTTATCACCGCGCTCAGAACGAAATTGTGGGAATTCCAGAACAGTCTCCTTCTACTGAAGAGTCTGTTCCAGTAGCTCCCGAGCAGATGCCACGAATTCCCTGACTACTTTCTAGCCGGGTTCTTCTTGTTGTGTCGCTTCTCTACTGATTCTGGGCCTTGCCACTCACGATCTGCCGGAATCGTGTATCCTGGATGGGTTGGTATTGGACAATGTTTGCCCGACCTGCACCTGCTACAGTTGTCCGAGGGCGGGTACTCCACGGTCTTCTGCAACTTGCCGTACTTCCTGCGTGGCACGACATATGCTCGGTTTGGAGGGATTTAGCGATTACCACGGGCGCGCAATGTTCAATCCTACACGCACCGGCACCACAGCATGGATTCCGAGGCTTGCGAAGTCGGGTCAGACCCGAGTCGGACGATTCTGTATGCTCAGGTCAGAGAAGGTAATCCGCAGATGTCGATAGATGAGGAAGATTGTCTTAGGCCTCTGAATTGGCCTGATTCTAGTGGCAAAGTGTTCCTTGGAGATGTAGCTCAGGCTGCTCTTAGAGCCTTAGGCCCTCATGACCCACCTCGCTTTGTCGAATCTCCTGTCTTCGATGAGCAGCGATGGATTCTCGTTTCTCGAGCGAATGAGCTCACAATGACCATCACAAGTACCGCCTACTGGGGTTTTGGTCTGTTGAAGACCTGTTTCATGAACCGAATTGAAATTAGGGGCCCTTATGGGCTCAGGGCTAGATGTGTGCATGATATCATCGCCTCTCTAGGACATAATCCATGGGAACCTGCTAGAGTGAGTAAGTTTGAGTCGGCAACTGGAGCGAAATTGGCCGAACATAGAGTCGCTTGGGAGGAACTGGTATCACGCGCAAGCGAGGGAATGAGTGAGGAGATTATCGAGCTTGAGGAGGTAACAAGACGACTCAAGGGAACAGATGAGTCAATCGAAGGGATTCTAGATTCTGCCGAAACTGCGCTATATGAAGCTAGGATGGCTTTGGCAGATAGAAACGCCCCTGCTGTTGAGAGAGCTCTTGGAAGAGCCTATACAGCAATCGTCGAGGCAGATCCGAGTACGGAAGTTCGCTCTTCTGAAATGCGAGCAAGTGCGGATCTGTTGGACGAAGTACCGTTGGTAGATCTCTCCGAAGAAGAGTAATCAAAGCCCCAGAGTGGCCCACATCCAGGACCAAACTCCGTGTTGAGCGAGGTAGATTACTACGCTGAATGAGATGCAAGCGAAATAAATTGAGCCTTTTGAAATCTGAATTGCGTCCTCAGACTCCTCGTCGAAGTATCGGATTAATCCAGCTGCCTGCTGGATTCCACTACCCTTCTTCTCCTTGGCCATCGGGCGTCGCACCTACCTGCACTATTTCAAATCCACGAGGAGTGAATTGGTCCTCTTAGGGGTCCAATGTCTCGATTAAGACGCATCCTTCATCCAATTCTACTATCTTAGAAGCGGCACTCATGGCTGTATCGATACAGGCTGTCATCAGGATCTCTCTACGCCTACCATTAATTCCTTCAAACACTAATCTGTGACTCAGGTTGTCCAATACTTCTCGGTCGACAATTTGCCAGACCCAACTGTCTCTTTCAATCGTCACTAGAGCCTCGACCGGTACTAGGGGACCCTGCTCTCTCCCCACCGCTCTTGCTCTATCAACCAGTTCCACTAACTTCCGTGTAGCCCCATTCACATCGGTCGTTGTGGGTTCTTCATTTGTATTCGAAATTCTTCTTCTCAGTCTAGTCATGCGCATCCCATGCGGCACCGCCGCAAATCCGCAGCGGCTCGCCGGAGGTTTAACCGTTTACGGTGATGCTCGCAGAACTAAAGCGAAAAACCGACCCCGTTATTTTCGCCGAAGAGTCGTGCAGTTGATGTCTGCTTCTACCGCCGCCTATGTATGGGCAGTGAGGTTCCATGGGATAAGTTGGCGCGTGACAGCGTCTTGCTCAAGGCTGTCTCACACTGGAGAGATGATGCTGAAGTTTGGCTGGAAGGTTCATTCGATAGGCTTGCTGAGACGGTTAGGGTAAACCCTCTGAGAAGAGATAGTGCATGGACAGAGAATTGGTTGGAAGAGAATGGAGCAGTTTGCATTCCATGGTTCACAGGTCAAGGTAGTGCATGGACACTACCTTTCGAAAGAGGTGGTGCAGAGGGTGAAGTTCGTGAAGTACTGAAGTCTCTGCATGAGACCGGTCGAGTAACTCGTCAGGAAGCAGTCTCTATGCTCCCGGTGATTGCACTAGGTGTAGAATCAGGAGATATGGTTCTAGATTTGTGTGCATCTCCCGGTTCCAAGACTACACACATTGCAGAGTATCTTGGAGATAATGGACTTGTGCTTGCAAATGAGGTTGTCAACTCGCGAGTCAATATGCTTGTGAGTAATTCAAATCGTCATGGTTCGCCTTGCATCGGAGTGGTCAATCACGACGGTAGACACATGCCAATGGTTCCGGAATCTGGTTTTGACAGAGTACTAGTAGATGCCCCATGCACTGGTTCGGGTACGACTCGTAAGAACCCAGATGTGTGGAGTAAGTGGCTTCCATCCGGTGGCAGATCATTGCACGAACTGCAGGTCGATTTAATGACCAGAGCAGTTGCAATAACCAAGTCCGGCGGCAGGATAGTCTACGCGACCTGTTCACTAGATCCAGTCGAAAACGAAGCAGTAGTAGCCGAGATTCTTCGTAGAAATGACCACCTGTCGTTGCTCGATGCATCCCAGTTACTACCAGGAGTTCCTGGAGAGTCGGGTCGGTCAAACTGGCCATCCCTGGGGGATGACGGTCGACCGACAGATGAGTCGTTTGCTGAATCCATGTTACCTCCTACTGAAGAGCGAATTTCCTCAATTCTTCATCGCTGCATGCGAATATGGAACGACAGAGTTGATGCAGGCGGGTTCTTCCTAGCCGTGCTGGAGAAATCTGCTGATTCTCCATCCAAGCAAAAGCCTGCTGAGCACACTCTGCAACCTAACGAAGTTAGTCCCGATTCCCGAGACACACCTAAGCCACTTCCCGAGGAGCTTGAAGTGAGTCTGAGTAAAAAGTGGGGCGCTCTGCCCAATGAGCTTTGGATTAGAGGTAAGAGAATCCTGATCTCAACGCCACAGGCCAGGATAGTTTGGGAATCCGAGCGTAGCCGCAAGGCGGGTCGCGTAAGAATTCCCGGAGGAAGATGGCGCCCTTTGCGGCTAATGCATCTTGGACTGAAGGCCGCGCTTCTGAGAAAAGGTGAGTTTGATCGTATCGTAGCCGGAGCATCTCAAAGACTCGGGGCGGAATTGCCAGGAGTCTCCACGGTGATTGATTCAAGGTTGTTTGACGAGTTGTTGAGCAATGGTGAAGCGAAGATTACCGAAACCGGAATAGAGGAATCTGTTGGAGGTCGAATCCTAATCGACATTGATAACGGTGACTGTATTCCTGTATGGGTTGGGTCTCGTCTAAGTCTGATGCTTGCAGATTCTGAACGCAGAATATTGTGTATGCAGAGAGATTTGCAAATCAAAATTGAAGAAGAAGAATAGTCTCTGAAGCTGAACGCATGGACATGTCATTTGCCAAAGTCTTGGCATATGTTCAATAGCCTGATGTCGAAATACACCGCTCCCGGTGGAATGATGCTCGACGATACAGACCGACGAATTATCTCAGTGCTACAGAGTGATGCACGCGCATCGATGCGAAGTATCGCAGAGCAAGCAGGAGTCTCCCTAGGAACTGTTAGCAATCGTGTTCACAGATTGGAAGATGCTGGGGTGATTCGTGGCTATACTGTTCAGCTAAATCCTGAATTATCCGGTTGGGAGTTGACCGTTGTCATCGGACTTAGGATTCAGAAGGGGCGTTTGATTGAGATTCAAGAGAAGATTGCTCAGGACAATCGTATCTACAGTGCCTACGATGTTACCGGTGAGTTTGACTCAATGATTATCGCTAGGGCCAAAGATAGGAGAGACCTAGATGACCTCACAAAGAATGTGATTTCAATAGATGGTGTAGAGAGTTCAGTAACTCATCTTGTTCTCAACACCGTCAAAGAGAGTTCCACAGTAATTCCTGAGTAATTACCTCGGATCATCTAGGAATTCCTCAATCAGTGGATTCAGGTTCTTCGAGTGAGGTGCTAGTGCCTCTATGGTTCTGGACTCGGGTTTCATTACTCTCAGAAGTACTGTCCGCAAATCCTCGTCAACTGGCATATCCATTGCCATTAGTTGTTCTCTGAGAACAGTCTGAAGTCTGCCCCCGGTCCTGTCCCAATCCATCAGTAAGATCAGAGCTGGACCTTTGTCGACGATATTGCGAGTTCCGTATTTTTCATACAGATATGCGACTAATTTCGATCTATCCCAGCCCCTGTTTACTTTCTCGATCATTCCTGTGAATCCCAGTTCTCTTAGTGCCTTCTCATCTCTCAATCCCTCGACTAGAATCGGGCAGTCGGGATTTTCATTTCCAGAACGGTTTCTTTTGATGCTTGTAGCGATAGCCTTGGCGGCGGCTCGGAAACGTATCTCCCTATCTGGCGGGCCTACTCTACGAGACCGGTCATCATCGCTATTTCCAAGTCCTTCTTTCTGGGGCATTTCGATTACCTATCATAGAGGCGAAGTGCCTCGATTCCAGTTCAAGTCAGAGGCCATGTGAATAAGCCTCATGCGGTTGTTCTCTTGAACTCGCTGTTTGAGTATTTTGTCTGGCTTACTATGATGTCGATTCCGCGAGACTTATGAGGGGGTTTCGTGCGCATTACATTAGGGGATTGTGATGGCTGGCGTAACACCTCTATTCGATGCTATTTGGGAGGACTACATGTTCTGGTCGATACTGGTGGGTGCCATCTCCTTCGGTTGGCTGTATCATCACACTTACTACTACCGCGCTAAAGAAGGAGAAAGCCCCAATATCGATAATCTAGAAGTTGGTGTTTTCCCCAAAGAATATGACAATTTCAAACTCGAAGTTACATGGACTATCCTACCATTCATTCTCATCGTCTGGTTGACCTATATTTCTTGGGCCCCGCTAGATGCAGTTTGGAGTCAGACAGGGCCTGATGGTTACCACGGTGGTATTTGTGAAGATGGTCAATCTTCTAACAATTTCATCGACTCAAGTGGTTATGTCAGATCTGAATGCTACCACGAGATTGGTATTGAGGGGCAGCAGTGGTTCTGGGAATTCGACTGCTACGGACTATCCGAAGAATTGTGTGCCACGGACTATGCTACAGTCGAAGGTGAGCTCAAGCCTCACCTGATTCTAAAGGCCGGTGAGACATATCTCGCAGAGATGACTTCAATCGATGTTACTCATGCTGTCAAGAATCCAGACTTCGGAATGATGGAGGATGTTGTCCCGGGGCAGACGACTTATCTGTGGATGCCGGCTGTTGAGGAGACCTCTTTCCTAATGCTATGTGCTGAGTACTGTGGTGACAACCACGCATACATGACAGCACAGATTACTGTGGAGTGATTGGAACATGAAGAATTCGACTTCACGCAGGCTCGCTTTGTTGGCTATGCTAGCTATAGCCATGATTGTAGTTCCCGCAGTTACTTCTCTTCCAGCCGGTATCGCTGGTGTCAAGGATTCGGGTTGTAACTGTCACGGTACCGAGGCGGATACCTCGGTAACTGCTTCCATCACAGGTTTACCTGAAACATACAACGCATCAGAGACCTATGCAGTCACCGTATCGTTCTCTGGTGGACCGAGTACAGACGGTAACATGAATCTTGGAGGGTTTAATCTCTGGGCAAGTGATGGTACATTCTCAACTGTGGATGACTCTACACAGTTATGGGGCCCTGCTGAGGCTAGCCATACTGAATCAGGTAATGATCAAAGGAGTTGGACTGTAGACTGGACTGCCCCAGAAAGTGGAGCCAATGTAGATTTCATCCTGCATGTTAACTCAGTCAATGGTAACGAAGGTAATGGCGGTTCTAGCGGAGATATGTGGAATCGTGCTGATGTTACAGTACTAGGCTTTGGAGACGCTCCTCTTCCTGAAGTTGACCCGTTCAAGGTACTAGCAACTCTTGTGGTTATCTCAGGCGTAATGTTGTCCATTGTCGTCATGTACATCTTCTATAGGAAGAACCCAGACAATTTCGATTGGGAGAATTTCTCTCCATGGATTTCAGAGTGGCTGACTAGTACTGATCACAAGAAGATTGGAACTCTGTACTTTGTGCAAGGTCTGTTCTTCCTAGGCGTCGGTGGAATCATGGCCCTAATGATTAGGATGCAGCTTGCTGTACCTGGTAACGATTTCATCTCTCAGGACTATTACAACCAGTTCTTCACACTACATGGAACCACGATGATTTTCCTGGCTGCAATGCCTCTGATTAACGGCTTTGCCAACTGGATGGTTCCTCTACAAATTGGCGCTCCCGATTTAGCATTCCCTCGTCTGAACGCAATGTCATTCTGGCTACAGCCAGTCGCTGCTCTACTAATTTTCACCGGAGTCTTCAGTGGTCAGGGTGCTGACACAGGATGGACTGGTTATGCCCCGTATGTGGTGACTGAGACAACACACACTGGCGTTAGTATGTGGGCAGCAGGACAACTGATGTTGGTTGCATCGTCCACTCTGACTGGAATCAACTTCCTGACAACAATGGCAGTGATGCGAGCTCCTGGTATGGGATGGTTCCAGATGCCTCTTTTCTCATGGTCTATTCTGGTTGCAAACCTGATGCTGTTCCTTTCCATACCTGCTTTCGGAGTAGGTCTGATTCAAGTCTATCTCGATCGTACGATAGGTACTGCGTTCTATGATGTCGCTTCAGGAGGTGATCCGTTACTGTGGTCTCACCTATTCTGGTACTTTGGGCATCCTGAGGTATATGTCGTCATAGTACCTGCATTTGGGGTGATTTCCGAAGTCATCGCTACCAGTGCACGAAGGTCAATCTTTGGTTACAAGTCGATGGTGTACGCTATGGCTGGAATCGGCCTAGTTTCCTTCATCGTTTACGGACACCACATGTTCACATCGGGCATGTCCCCTACACTCAGATTCATCACAATGCTGACTACGATGCTGGTAGCAGTGCCTACTGGAATCAAGATTTTCAATTGGCTCAAGACAATGCATGGTGGTTCATTGGTCTACAGGACTCATACTCTGTGGACTCTTGGCTTCCTAGTAACCTTCACTTTGGGCGGAATATCTGGCATGTTCTTCCCTTCAATGGGAATGGATGTGCACTTGCATGAGACCTACTTCGTAGTTGCTCACTTCCACTATGTTCTAGTCGGTGGTACCGTGTTCGGGTTCTTCGCTGCGATTTATTACTGGTACCCCAAGATGACTGGAAGAATGCTCGATGAGAGATTAGGTGTTCTGCACTTCCTTACTGCATTCATTTCCTACAACGCCCTATTCTGGCCTATGCACAGGTTGGGAGTAGTCGGAATGATTCGTAGGACTCATACTTACTACATCACTACTGATGATTTCAACGCACTACCGGAGTGGGCTGCTGATTGGAACATGCTAATTTCAATGTCAGCATTCCTCTTCTTTGCTAGCAACTTGATTATGGTCTACAACATGATCAAGTCTCTAGTCAGAGGAGACAAAGCTCCTGCCGACCCATGGGGTGGTTGGTCCTTTGAGTGGATGACTGCGTCCCCCCCGCCTACTCCGAGTTTCGATCCACACAATCTACCCGAGCTTAAGGATGCAAACGAACATGTAGCGAATGAGCCGGGAATATTCGGTCAGATGTTCCGTAGATTGATGGTGTCTGATGATGCAGCAGAGGAGGGATCACATTGAGCGGCGACTATCACGGTGATGATCATCCAAGCCCATGGGGCCCACACGACTGGGGGCACGGAGCTCCACACAACTCATATGCCCCTCTTGTCATGTCCATCGGTGTCGGTATATTCCTGCTTACATTCGGAGGTCTGTTCAGTTTCGGCGAGTTTGACATGTGGTATATTCCACTAGTAATGGTTGGATTGGCCGTAATTGGAATTGGTCTATTTGTCTGGTGGAGACAAGACATGTCTTTCGATGGATCATACGAGCCTATCGCTACTGGAACTCCATTCAAGCACATCCAAGTCAGAAAGGTTGGAATGTGGGTCTTCTTGATGTCTGAGATGATGATTTTCAGCTCACTATTCTCAACATACATGCGCTACCGACAAGGAATACCTCGATGTGATACTGTATTTGAGAGGGGAATGTTCGATCCTGTTCTCAATCCTGATGGTTGGCAGGAAGGAGTTGCTGTGACCTGTTTTGAGCCAGCCAGCCACCTTATTGCATCCAGTTGGTTCCATTTGGCACCTGGGGCAATCAACACCTTCGCTCTAATCGTCTCCTCATTCACTATCGTTCAGGCCCTACGCTGGGCTCACAAGCCAGTAGGTAGCGTTGACGAAGAAGTGAGAAGGAAGCGTATCTACAGATACTTGGGTGCTACGACCCTACTTGCTACACTGTTCCTGACACTGAAGATGGTAGAGTGGTTTGTCGGCTTCCCTCTGCCTGAATTCCTACATGAGTACAACCATGGCCATTCCAGTATCAAGTCACTGTACGCTGAGCACTATCTCATCACAAACGATCACTACACGCACCACTCCTATGTCGATGAGGCCACAGGCGCCCATATGGTAGCGAACATCAGAGTAAGTGCTACTCTGTTCTATGTCACAACTGGAACTCACGGTTTGCACGTTCTAGTCGGGATCATTGGCCTAGCATATCTGACATTCAAGGCCTGGACTGGAGCTTACAATCCACAAAGCGCTGTTTCAATCGAGTACTTTGGACTATACTGGCACTTCGTCGACTTGGTCTGGGTTCTAGTCTTCCCGTTCTTCTATCTGTATTGAGGTTTTTACATGGCAAAAAAAATAATGGGTTTTGATGCATACTGGTTGAACTTCTACGGCCTCATGATTCTAACACTGATTGAGGTTCTTGCTGTAGGGGCCGATCTAGGTTCTACAGCTGAAAGTCTAGATATGACCGAGAGGCAGATCACACTCTGGATTTTGACCATTATTGCTGTGCCTAAGTTCGTGATGATTGCTGCAATTTTCATGCATCTATGGGGAGATGCAGACTCGGGTATTCTGACCCTAACTGCACTATTCCCTGCGTTCTTCATCATAATCATGGTGCTCTTCATCGGACTTACTCATCCCGAGGCGGGCATTGGTCTGCCAGACTGGTGCAGACCTGGTAACTACGGACTTTGATTGGACTGCTGTCCGAATAGGTTCATCAAAAGCGACTGTTACGGCAGACTACTGCAGACGTCGCATAGCCCGGTATTGCGCCGGATTTGAAAGGTAACAAAACATAGCCCAAAATATCCGGTGTCCTAGTGACTCGGGAGTTCAAATCTCTCCGTCTGCGCCAC
>CEVL01144433.1_pt1 | contig 12710 bp, 9 predicted proteins | sample 427051 | NCBI WGS metagenome assembly CEVL01 (sample SAMEA2623673, study PRJEB7988) | marine metagenome | biome: marine biome (ENVO:00000447); feature: surface water layer (ENVO:00002042); material: "saline water (ENVO:00002010), including plankton (ENVO:xxxxxxxx)" | depth 5 m
AGATCATTTCCCCTCGATATAGTGGCACTTTTTTAGACTGCACTTTTGGACAAGGTGGTTATTCAAAAAAAATACTAGAAAATACTAAAAATAAAGTAATTGCCTTTGATCGTGATAAAGATGTAGTTAAATTTTCAGAAATATTAAAAAAAAAATATAAAGACAGATTTGAATTTAATCATAAAAAATTTAGTCAAATTAAAAGTATTTCTGCAAAAGATATTAAGGCAATTATTTTTGATCTAGGGTATTCAACCACTCAAATTTTTGATGAAAATAAAGGATTATCTTTTAACTTTAAAGGAAAGCTTAATATGAGGATGGGATTAAATTCTTTTTCTGCACATGATGTAATAAATAAATTAGATAAAAAAGAACTTTCAAATATATTTAAATATTTAGGAGATGAAAAAGATTCAAAAAAAATTGCTCAAGCGATAATTAAAAAAAGAGATCAAAAAATTATCACCACAAATGATTTAGTTGAGATAATTAATAAGGCAAAAAAAAATTATAATTTTAAAATTAACAAGTCTACAAAAATTTTTCAATCACTTAGAATTTTTGTTAATCAGGAAATTAGTGAGTTAATTTATGGATTAATTAATGCTTATAAATTGTTACCTATCGGTAGCTATATTGTTGTTATTACATTTAATTCATTAGAAGACAAAATAGTAAAATTTTTTTTTAAAAATTATTCAGAGGAAAAAAAAGTTTCGAGATATTTACCTTATTCAAAAAATACTAATCAAATTTTTGAACTATTGAACAAAAAAGTAATTTTTCCGTCAGTTGAGGAAATCAAAAAAAATCCTCCATCAAGGTCTGCAAAACTTAGGTATGTAAAAAAAGTAGGTGATCAAGCAAATTTTGAAGAGTTTTTTACTAAATTTAAAACTTTTTTAGATATTGAAAATATAGGAAAAAAACTATGTTAAAGAAGTTATTTATTTTTACTATAATATCATTGATAATTTCAACCACTTTAATCAAAAATTATACTAAGAAATTAGATGAACAAATATTTTCATTGAAAGAAAACATTAATTATTTGGACAACGTAAAGGAGTTAGTTCAGCTTGAAAATGACTATTTAAGTTCTCCTGAGAAATTATTAGAATTAAGCAATTTATACTTTGATGATGAGCTTAATTTTACCTCAAGAAAAAATATAAAAATAATAACAAATATTGACCAATTAAATTTAGAAAATTTTAGAAATAATAATGAGTAGTGAGAATAACAATTTTAATTTCGAAAACGATTTTGAAAAACTTGAAAACAAATATGACAAAAATAAATTAAATATATCTTTCAATAGAATTGCGTTTATTTTTTTTATTTTTTTATTAGTTTTATTAATTTTTTCATTAAAAGCATTTTATTTGACTGGAAAAAATCTTCCCCAAAGTAATTTTGTTAGCTCTAAAAAAGAGGTTAGAAATAATATTTTAGATAGAAATAGTAACATATTAGCTAAGACTATTATAACTCGAAATATTGGAATTAACCCGAATCTAGTAATTGATAAAAAAAAATTATTGTTAAATTTAAAAATTCTGTTTCCTGATAAAAATTATGATCTCATAGAAAAAAAAATAAATAAAAAAAAATTCTTTTATTTTGCTGAAGAATTAGATCCTGAAAATTATGAAAAATTAATGATGCTTGGAGACAAATCTTTGATACCCGAAAACAGAATTACAAGAGTTTATCCACAAAAAAATTTATTTAGTCATATTATTGGTCAGATAGATAATGAAAATAATGGTATTTCTGGAATTGAGAAGAGTTTTGATAATAAATTAAAAGAGTCAAGTGAAGACCTTAAACTTACAGTAGATGTTAATCTACAACATTTGATACGACAGGAACTGATAAAATTTCAAAATATATTTAATACTATCGGATCTACCGCAATTCTAATGAATTCTAAAAATGGAGAAATTTTGTCTCTCTTATCTCTTCCCGATTATGATATTAATAAAAGACAATATCTTGAAGATAAAAATTTAATAAACAGAGCAACAAAGGGTGTGTATGAACTAGGTTCAGTATTTAAAACATTCACATATGCTGCTGGCCTAAATGAAGGATATATAACTCCAAACACAGAATTTAAAAAATTGGAGAAAAAAATCTATTGTAGTAAATTTCCTATTGGAGAGTATGATGAAAATATTCCATCAGATCTTACTGCTGAACAAATTTTGATAAGATCAGGCAATATAGGCTCGATAAGAATTGCCCAAAAAGTGGGCCAGGATAAATTTAAAAAATTTTTAAATGATTTGGGTCTTCAGGGTACTATAGATTTTGATATTGAGGAGATTGGAACCCCTCTTAAATTTAAATGGGGCAAATGTAAGCTTGCAACTTCTGCTTATGGTCATGGTATTACAACAACACTTTTACAATTGGCAAAAGGATATTCAATAGTATCAAATGGTGGTTACGATATTAGGCCAACTTTAATATTAAATGAAAAAAAAAGAGAGATAACATATCAAAGAATAATTTCAAACGATGTGTCAAATAAAGTAAATTTAGCTCTTAGAAAGATAGTAACAACCAAAGAAGGAACCGCTAATTTTGCAAATATTGATGGATATGAAGTTGCTGGAAAAACTGGAACTGCACAAAAATCTGTTTCAGGAGGTTATTCAAAAAAGAAGATAAATACTTTTGCATCTATATTCCCAACATCAGATCCAAAGTATGTATTAATTGTAATGTTGGATGAGCCAAAACCAAATAAAGATTATTTATATGAATATAAGGATGGGTCTGGATGGAAAATAAAAGGAACACAATTCAATACAGCAGGCTGGACAGCGGTAGAAGTTGCAGGAAAAATTATAGAAAAAATAGGACCTATTTTAGCCACAAAATACTAAGATTTTAAAAAAAATGTTACTAGGCAAAATATTTAAAAATATAAATAAAAAATATAAATCAATAAAATTTAACAATATTACTTTTAATAGTAGGGATTGTGCAATTAATGATATATTTTTTGCAATAAGTGGCAATTATTCAAATGGTAATAATTATATTAATCACGCGATTAAAAATGGCGCAAAAATAATTATTTCTGATTTAAAATTTCAAGGATTTAATAAAAATAAAATTTTATTTATTAGAACTAAAAATCCAAGAAAATTACTATCTGAAGCAGCAAGTAATTTTTATAAAAGTAAACCAAATAATATCATAGCAATAACAGGAACAAATGGAAAAACGTCTATAGCAAATTTTTATTATCAAATTTTAAGTTTAAATAATATAAAAGTTGCTTCAATTGGTACACTAGGTATTTTGTCAAAAAAATTTAGACAAAATACAAAAAATACAACTATTGATCCAATTAAAATTCATAAAGTGCTAAAAAAACTTAAAGATTTAAAAATCGATAACGTAATATTAGAAGCTTCAAGTCATGGATTAAAACAACATAGGTTGAATAATATAAATTTTAATACAGCCATTTTTACAAATTTATCAAGAGACCACCTAGATTATCATAAAACATTTAAGGATTATTTAAATTCAAAACTTATACTTTTTAATAAGCTACTCAAAAATAAAGGTAATATTATATATGATAAAAATATTTCACAAGCTAATAAACTTAATAAAATTTCTCATAAAAAAAAATTAAAAAAATTTGATTTTGGTACTGAAAAATCATTTTTTAATATTACAAATATACAGCACTTAAATTCTCAAAAAAAAATAGATTTTATATTAAATAAAAAAAAATTTTCATTTAAAACCTTTTTAACTGGCAACATACAAATAAAAAATCTAATGTTTGCAATCTTAGCCGCGCATCTTTCTAAAATAAAAATAAATGATATTTTAAAATCAGTTAAAAAAATTAAACCAATAAATGGCAGATTAGAAAAAATTGGAAGAATAAAGAATAATTCAAATGTTTTTCTTGATTATGCACATACTCCGGATGCATTAAAAACTGCAATTCTTAATATTAAAGATGACTATCCTTTAAGTAAAATTTGTTTGGTATTTGGTTGTGGAGGAAATAGGGATAAATATAAAAGATCCTTAATGGGTTCAGTTGCAAGTAAATATTGTGATTCTATTTATTTAACAGATGATAATCCAAGATTTGAAAATCCAAAAAAAATTAGAGATCAAATAAAGAAAGGAATTAAAAATAATAAATTTATTGAGATTGGATCTAGAGCGAAAGCAATAAACAAAGCTGTTCAAGAATTAAGTTCGGGAGATATCCTAATTGTTGCTGGAAAAGGACATGAAAATTATCAGGAGTATAAGAAAATAAAATTTTTTTCAGATAGATCAGAAATTTTGAAGGCAATAAGAAAAAAAAATTTAATTTTGTCTAAATCAATAAAAACTAATATCGTACAAGAAAATTTGAACTATAATTTAAAAAATAGAAACATTTTAATTAATTCTGCTTCAATAAATTCAAAAAAAATAAATAAGAATTCAATATTTATTGGCATTAAGGGAAAAAAATATGACGGAAATTTATTTGCAGGCGAAGCTATTAAAAACGGTGCAAGTTTAGCTTTATCAAACAAAAAAAATAAGGGTTCAAAAATAATATATAATCAAAATCCATTAAATTTTTTAAATAAAATAAGTATTAAACTAAGAAAATCATTAGATGCTAAATATATTGCAATAACTGGTTCTGCAGGAAAAACTTCAGTTAAAGAATTAACAGGTTTTTGTCTTAACAAATTGGCAAAAACATATTATTCAAAAAAATCATTTAATAATAAGTATGGGGTTCCATTAAGTATATTTAATACACCGCAATCTAAAAAATTTGTAGTTCTTGAAGTAGGTATGGATAAAAAAGGAGAGATAGATAATTTAACTAAATTAATTAAACCAAATCTTGGATTAATAACAAATATTTCTTATGCTCATATTCAAAACTTTAAAAACCTTAACCAGATCGCACATGCAAAAGGAGAATTAATTAACAATATTATTTCTAATGGTACAATGATTATTAATAAAGATGATAAATATTATAAATATTTTTTAAAAAAGTCTGTTAATCATAATTTAAAAATCATTTCTTTTAGCAAAAAAAATAAAGATGCTAATGTTGTTTTTCTTAATCAAAAAAAAATAAAAAATCAATTTCAGTTTAATTTTAAAATTAACAATAAAATTAAATCTTTTTTAATTCCTAGAGAATTATTAAATTATAAAGAAAATATTTTGGCTTCCTTAGGCATAATAATTAATTATTTTTCTATTGATAGATTAAATAAAAATTTGTTTACAAACTTTAATATTCCTAAAAGTAGAGGATCTATAAAAAAATATAATAATGGAACAAAAAAATTAACTATTATTGATGAGAGTTACAATTCAAATCCATTATCTTTTAAATTTGCTTTAGAAAAATTTGATAATACTTATAATGAAAAAAATAAAAAATTCCTTTTAATTGGAGATATGCTTGAACTTGGAAAGTATTCAAGAAATCTGCATATAAAAATTGCAAAATATATAAATCAATCAAAAGTAAACAAAGCTTTTGTTTATGGGAAGCTCGTAAAACACACATTTAACAAATTAAAACCACAAATGAAGGGTAAAATACTTAAAAATAAGATGGATATTCTAAATTTAATTAATAAAGAATTACCTAATAATAGTTTTTTAATGATAAAAGGGTCTAACTCAACAGGATTAAATAAAATAATCCGTTATTTATGAATCATTTTTTATGCTCTATAATTTAATTACAAGTTACTCAGACACGTATTCTTTTTTAAATTTTTTTAATTTTTTAACAGTAAGAACAGGATTAGCAGTTATTACTGCAATGATAATAGTATTTTTAATTGGTGATAATTTTATTAATTATTTTTCATCAAAAAAGATCACAAACCCTATCCGTTCTGATGGCCCAGAAGATCATTTGATTAAAAAAATAGGTACACCAACAATGGGTGGTGTTCTAATTTTAATTGGGCTATTTTCAGGTGTAATTTTATGGGCTGATCTTTACAATCCTTATAATTGGCTTCTAATTTTTATAACATTATCCTTTGGAATTTTAGGAGCTTTTGATGATTATAAAAAAATAAAAAATAATAACTCAAAAGGTATTTCGACTAAAATTAAATTAATTATTCAAATTTTGCTTGGGTTAATTTCATTATTTATTTTTTATAATTTTATAGAATCTGATCTTAAGACAAATTTATATTTTCCTTTTTTTAAGAATTTAGTGATAAATTTAGGATGGTTTTTTATTCCATTTTATTTGTTTGTAATAGTTGGATCCTCAAATGCAGTAAATTTAACCGATGGTTTAGATGGTTTAGCAACTGTGCCTGTAATACTAGTAGCTGGTTGTTTTGCCTTTATTAGTTATGTATCTGGAAACATTATCTTCTCAAAATATTTATTAATTCCTTATATTGAAGGGGTTGGAGAAGTTTCGGTTTTTTGTGGAGCAATTATAGGGGCATCTATAGGTTTTTTATGGTTCAATGCACCGCCTGCAAAAATATTTATGGGTGACACTGGATCCTTGGCACTTGGAGGTTCATTAGGTGCAGTAGGAGTAGTTACAAAACATGAAATTGTTTTAGCTATTACTGGGGGCCTTTTTGTTTTAGAAGCAATATCAGTCATTGTTCAAGTTATTTCTTATAAATTAACTGGAAAAAGAATTTTTATGATGGCGCCTATTCATCATCATTTTGAAAAGAAAGGTTGGGCAGAATCTACTGTAGTAATTAGATTTTGGATTATTTCTTTAATTTTAGCAATGATTGGACTTGCAACATTAAAATTAAGATAATGTTTAGCAAAAAAACTTTCATTAATAAAAGCATATTAATCTATGGCTTAGGACTTTCAGGAAAATCTTGTTTTAAATATTTATCAAATAAAAGCTCAATTACAATTTTTGATGATAATTCCACTCTTAAAAACAAAAAAAATAAAAATTTTTTTCTAAAAATAAAAAATATAAATCAATACAAATTTGATTATATTGTTTTGAGTCCTGGAATTGATATTAAAAAATGCAAATTAAGTAATTATTTATTTAAAAATAAAAAAAAAATAATCACTGAGCTTGATATTTTTTATTTATTTAATCCTCAAAATACCAAAATTACGATTACTGGTACAAATGGCAAATCAACTAGTTGTCAGATGTTATACAATATTTTTAAATCAAATAATCTGGATGTAAGATTAGTGGGTAATATTGGTAAACCTCCATTATTAGAAAAAAATATTAAAAAAAAGACCATTTTTATTATCGAGGCTTCATCCTATCAAATACATTACAGTAATTACTTTAATACAAATTATGCGGTAATTTTAAATCTTAATCCCGATCATTTAGAGAGACATGGCAATATACATAATTACGCTAGGGCAAAGCTAAAATTAATTTATAAACAAAAAAAAAATAATTTTTCATATATTGAAAAGGACAATCTTTTTTTAAAAAAAAATATAATGACTGAAAAAATCAAATCAAGAATTAATAGACTTAGTTTCAATAAACAACAGTTTTTTAAAAATAAAATAAATAACCCATATTTACTTGATAAAAATAATTTAAATAATATTCATTTCATTTACTCATTATGTAAAAAATTTAAGCTTTCAGATAATAAAATTTTTAATTCATTAAATAATTTTAAAGGTTTAAAATTTAGGAAACAGATAATTTACAAAAGTAATAAATTAATGATTATTAATGATTCTAAATCAACTAGTTTCTCGTCTACAGTTGGTCTTTTATCTAGCTATAAAAATATTTTTTGGATAGTAGGTGGAAAATATAAAATTGGTGATAATTTTAATTTAGATAAAAAATATTATAAAAATATATATGCTTATATTATTGGATTAAATAAAAATTTCTTTATTAAACAGTTCAAAAATAAAATTAATTTTAAATATACAAAAAATTTAAAAAAAACAATTTCAATTATAAAAAAAATTATTAAAAATGATGAAAATCCTAAAACCATTTTATTTAGTCCTGCTGCTGCCTCATTTGATCAATTTAAAAATTTTGAAGAAAGAGGAAAATATTTTAATGAACTTGTTAGAAAACTAATTCTTAAAAATTTATATGATAGATAAACTGAATATATATGAAAATTATTATAGCTGGTGGAAAAATGTTGACAAAACAATTTTGATATTTGTTATTTCTTTTTTTTTAGCTGGATTATTTTTTTCATTGGCCTCTACCTCCCTTATTGCATCCGATAGATTGAATACAAATTCCTATTATTTTTTTGTTAAACATTTAGCATTTATTTTATTGGGTTTATCAATAATGTTTGTATTTTCCCTAATTAAGGAAAATTTTCTAATTAAAATCTCAATTATTTTTTTTGTTTTATCTTTTATATTATTATTGCTGGTTCCATTTATTGGTGCGGAAGTCAAAGGTTCAAAAAGATGGTTAGATTTTCCTTTTTTACCTAGATTCCAACCTATAGAGTTAATCAAACCATTTTATGTTGTCATTCTTGCTTTTTTATTAAACTATCAAAAATATAACTTATATTTTAAATATTTATTAACTTTATTGTTAATAGTTCCAATAGTTTTACTTTTGATGTCACAACCAGATATAGGTCAATCTGTATTAATTGTTTTTACATGGCTCTCATTGATATTTGTTTCTGGAATTAATCTAATTATTTTTTTTGGATTATTTGGTTTTTTTATTTCAATTTTATTATACTTAATTCTTTTTGTTGAAAGATTTACATATATTAAGATAAGGATATCCTCTTTTTTTGATAGCTCTTCTAATAATTATTCTCAGGCAGAAAAGGCGTCAGAAGCAATAATTGATGGGGGATTTTTTGGCAAAGGAATAGGAGAGGGAACTTTAAATTCAAAAATACCAGAGGCACATACTGATTTTATTGTTTCAGTTATTTCTGAGGAGTTTGGTATAATTATAATTTTCTTGATTATGTTAGCTTTCATATTTTTTGCTTACAACATCTTCAAAAAAATTAGAGATACAAATGATAATGTTTTTAAATTGATACTTACAGGATTAATATCATTGCTTTTAATGCAAGCATTTGTGCATGTGGGTGTTAATTTAAAGGTTTTACCAACTACAGGAATGACACTTCCATTTATAAGCTATGGAGGATCTTCAATTATTAGTATTTCAATAGTTTCAGGTATTATTTTAAACTTAACTAAAAGAAGGGTTTATTAATTGAAAAAAATATTAATTTCTACCGGTGGTTCAGGTGGACATGTTGTTCCGGCACTAAATTTATATCAACATTTAAAAAATGATTTTGATGTAAAGATATATACAGATGTAAGAGGAGCAAAATATATACCTAAAGATATTAAAAAAAATATTTTTGAAGTAAGAAAATTACCTGAAAAAAAATATTTGTTACCTTTGAAAATAATTTTTATTTTTTTTTCATTTATTAAATCACTAGTTCATCTAACTAGAAATAAATTTGATATTATAATTAGCACTGGGGGGTATATGTCGCTTCCAATAGTTTTAGCAGCTAAAATTTTTAATATAAAAATATATTTAATTGAACCAAACTCTATAATTGGAAGGTCTAATAAATTTTTATTAAAATTCTCTAATAATATTTTGTGTTATGACAAAAATTTATTAATCAATAATAAAAATTTTAATTTAGAAACAAAAAATATTTCAAATAATAAGAAAATAATAATTGAACCTCTTTTAAATAAATGTTTTTACTCTCATAAAAATTCAGGTAGGGAAATAAAAAAAACTTTAAAAATTTTAATTATTGGAGGAAGTCAAGCATCGCTGTTTTTTAGTAAAAAATTAAAAAATGAAATTATTGATTTGGCATCAAAATACCACATAGAGGTAACACAGCAGCTATCATCCGAATATGATATTGTAGACTATAAAAAAGAATATGATAAAAAAAATATCAAAAACAATTTATTTTTTTTTGAAAATAATTTTTTATGTAAAGAAAATAACTTCGATATTGCTATAACAAGAGCTGGAGCCTCAACATTAGCAGAATTAGCTCATCTAGGTATTCCCTTTATTTCAATTCCATTTCCATATGCTACAGATAACCATCAATTTTTAAATACAAAAAGATACCTAGATTTAAATTGTTGCTGGATATTAGAAGAAAAAAACTTTATTTCTGGAGATATTTATAAAATAATTAACAAAATTATGCTTAATAAAAATGAATATATTTTAAAAAAAAATAATCTTGAAAAACTTAGTGATAATAATACTTGGGAAGATATCAACAAAAAAATAATAAAATATTTTAATGACTATTAGTCTTGGGAAAAAAGAAATTATCCATTTTATTGGAATTGGTGGGATCGGAATGAGTGGACTTGCACTTATTATGAAGGGCTTAGGTTTTTATGTAAAAGGCTCAGATCAACAAAGTGGAAAGAATATTGAAAGATTAAAGAATAATAAAATAAATGTACAAATTGGACATAAAAAAAAAAATTTATCAAATGCAACCATTATTGTTATTTCTTCAGCGATAAAAAAAAATAATCCAGAATACTTAGAAGCAAAGAAAAAAAAAATTCCCATTTATAAAAGAGGAGAAATGTTAGCAAATATAGTTTCACTATATAAAAACGTAGTGATAGCTGGTTCTCATGGAAAAACGACAACTACATCTATAGTATCAACTATTTTTTCAAAATCAAAACTAGATCCAACAACAATTAATGGAGGTGTAATAAATTCAATAGGAAATTCAGCTAAACTCGGCAAGGGAGAGTGGTGTGTATTAGAATCAGATGAATCTGATGGAAGTTTTTTACAACTACCTTTTACATATTCAATTATAACTAATATTGATGATGAACATATTGAATACTATGGATCAATTGAAAATCTAAAAAAAAGTTTTATTAAATTTGCAGAAAAAACACCATCATTTGGTAAAACTTTTATATGTATTGATGATGCAAATAATAGGTCGATTTTAGGTAAAATTAAAAACCAAAATATTATCACCTATGGTCTAAATGAAAAATCCAACTTTAGAATTAAAAATATATTTCTTAAAGCAAGCACTTCAAAATTCGATTTAGAAATAAATTTACCAAACCAAAAGAAAAAATTAATTAAATCATTTAAAATACCATTAATCGGAATGCATAATATAAAAAACTGTTGTGCATCAATAGCAATTGCTGTGACTATGGGTATTTCTCTTAATTTAATTAAAAAGGCTATTTTTGAATTTAAAGGAGTGCAAAGAAGATTTAATTTTATTTTTGAGCACGAAAAATCAATTTATTATGATGATTATGCCCATCACCCAACAGAAATTTATGAATTACTTAAATCTACGAAGAATGTTTACAAATCAAAAAAAATAATTTCAGTATTTCAGCCTCATAGAATATCTAGGTTAAATACACTTAAAAACAGATTTACAAAATGTTTTAAATTTTCTGATCAAGTTATATTGTGCCCCATTTATAAAGCAGGAGAAAGTCTTAAATTGAAATTTAACTACCTTAAATTTGCAAAAGAAATAATAAAAAATTCAAAAGTAGATTTAATAATGATAAACAGTGAGAAAGAATTAGCAAAATTTGCTAAACAAAATATCTATGGAAATAATATTGTTATTGGAATGGGTGCAGGAAGTATATCTAATTGGATTAGAAATTTGCCAAAATTAATTAAATGAAATTAGACGATTTAGAAAAAATTGAATTTTTGGATAATTCTCGCTTAAATTTTAATCATGATTTATCACGCTTAAATTGGTTTAATATAGGAGGCAAATCCAAACTTTATTTATTTGCAAATTCTCTCAAAGATTTAACGTTATTTTTAAAACTTTATAGCAAAAGAGGTAAAATTTTTATTTTAGGCGCAGGATCAAATATACTTTTTGGCGATGATACTTATGAAGGTGTAGTAATTAAACTTGGAAAAAATTTCAATAATATTTCTAGATTAAGTAAAAATTTGATAATTTCAGGTAGCTCTTGCTTAGATAAGAAGGTCTCAGAATTTGCGATGGAAAATGAAATTGAAGGTTTTGAGTTTTTATCTTGTATTCCAGGAACAGTTGGTGGAGGTATCAGAATGAATGCAGGTTGTTATGGAAAAGAATTTAAGGACATTATAGTTTCAGTTCAAGCTGTAGATTTTAATGGTAAAGTTTTAACAATACCTGCATCTGAAATTAATTTTCAATATAGATCTACTAATTTACCAAAAGAATTAATTTATTTAAGTGGAACTTTTAAAGGAAATGTGTCAGCAAAAAATATTATAAAAAAAAAAATTGATAAACTAAAAAAAACTAAAGAATTAGCTCAACCTACAAGAGTAAAAACAAGTGGGAGCACTTTTAAAAATCCCATAGATCAATCAGATAAAAAAGTTTGGGAATTAATAAGAGAATCAGTTGATATTAAAAAAGTTAATGAAATGTTTGGGGACGCAAAGCTTTCAGAAAAGCATTGTAATTTTCTAATTAATCAAGCCAAAGCTTCATCTCAAGATATGAAAAATCTTATAAATTTTGTCAAAGAAAATGTATATAAGAAAACAGGAGTTAATATTGAGCTAGAAATAGTTTTAACTTCATAAAGATGAAGAAAAAAATACTAATATTAGCAGGTGGATATTCAAAGGAAAAAGATATTAGCATAAAAAC
>CEVL01095089.1_pt1 | contig 12645 bp, 10 predicted proteins | sample 427051 | NCBI WGS metagenome assembly CEVL01 (sample SAMEA2623673, study PRJEB7988) | marine metagenome | biome: marine biome (ENVO:00000447); feature: surface water layer (ENVO:00002042); material: "saline water (ENVO:00002010), including plankton (ENVO:xxxxxxxx)" | depth 5 m
GCAAGGTCCCTGACATGACCCACACACGCCTCTACTGACCAATTTTCATCAGGAAAACTTTTATTTAGAAAGCTTTTAATTTTTTCAGCCTTAGCTCCGGATTCAACAATGACTAATGAATTCATATTTATCTCAAAGTAAAATTTCTTTTACAGTATAAAGTTCAGAACTAGGTCATCTGTCAAGTACAAAAATTAAAATATTAAAAATTATTGATTGATAATGTCGTCAATCAACTTAGGGCCTTCGTAAATAAATCCCGTATAGATTTGTACCAAATCTGCTCCTGCATCTATTTTCTTGAAGTAGTCTTCTCTAGACATTACTCCACCTGATGCAATGATGGGAAATTGATTGCCTAAGAATTTTCTGCACATCTTTAAAGTCTCAGTTGAGGTTGACATTAAAGGTTTACCGCTCAAACCCCCAGACCCAGAAATATGATCATGGTGAACCGTGGTATTGGTACATATCAATCCATCAATAGAAAATTTTAATAGCGTTTCACAAATACCTTCAATAGTCTTTTCATCGTTATCGGGACTAATCTTTAAAAGCAGCGGCTTATAATCATATTTGTTAGCTAATTTAAGCTGTCTTTCTTTTAAAGGTCTTAATAAATCAATGAGTTCTTGTTTAATTTCAAATTCTCGTAAATCTTGGGTATTGGGTGAAGAGATATTAATAGCAATATAATCAGCATACTCGAATACCTTCTCTAAGCAATATAGGTAATCTTCTTGAGCTAAGTGATTTGGCGTATCTGCATTTTTGCCAATGCTTACCCCTATGGGGATATCTGATTTTCTTTTTTTGAGTTTGGTAATTAAATGTTCAACACCTTTATTATTAAAACCCATTCTATTGATAATTGCCTTAGATGTTTTATCTCTAAATAATCTGGGTTTCTTATTTCCATACTGTGGTTTTGGGGTAACAGTGCCAATTTCAAGAAATCCGAAACCTAGATTAGCTAAGTTATCTATATAGTCTCCATTTTTATCCAATCCAGCTGCTAAACCTAAAGTATTTCTAAAATGGCAATCAAATAAGTTAAATTCTTTGCGTGCACTAGATTGGTTCACTCTAAAACCTAGAGACGTTAACAACTTTATTCCAAGCATAGCTGATGTATGAGACAATTCCGCAGGAAGTAAATGAAAGAGCTTAGTAAAGAGGGTTAGTAATTGTAAAATTTTTGTTTCCCTTTTTTTAAAGTAGTTACTTAACTTATTTTAACAAAATTAAAAGAATTATTGTTGACAAAGTGTACTATGTTTAATCTAATACGCTTTGATTTAGTAGGTAATAACATTATTAATTTAAAGGTTTTGTTTGACATTTACATAAGAATTGACATCTAATACACACACGGATAAAGAATTTTAGGAATATTATGAAACAACTAATACAAAAAATTATCGCGACTTTGGGGACTCTGTCTTTCATACTATTTCCTCAGTCTGCAATTGGTGCAGAAGAGGAAGCAGCGTCTAATAAAGAATCTGAAGCTGGAGCGGCCGGAGAGGCAGCTGCCGGGGCAGCAGTTGGTGGAGTATCAGCAGGTACAATAGCAGCAATAGTTGCAATTGCAGCTGCAGCAGCAGCTATCTCTGATAGTGGTTCAGGTGGAGGCGCAATTACGCCTACTCCAACACCTACTCCTACTCCTACTCCTACGCCTACGCCTACGCCTACGCCTACTCCAACACCTACGCCTACTCCTACTCCTACTCCTACTCCAACACCTACGCCTACGCCGACTGTTGAAGAATATGAGTTTGAGCAAGAGGTTGAAAATGATGGATCAGCTGAAGTTCCAATGGTCACGGCAACTAGGACAGCGGTAAATACCTCTACAGTTACTAGTACAGCTACTGCTACTGCTACAAGAACAATGGAAACCTCTACTAGAACTACAGGTAACACTACAACTGTAAGAGCTAATGCAGGTGACGATCCTGTAGCTGTTCAAACAGTAGGTGGTGTAACAGAATGGTGGGAATGGGAAAGTTACGTGCCTGAAGAAGAATACACAGTGTACGATGTAGTTGTTGAAGAAGAAGTATCTGAGACAGTTGAAGAAACATATACTGTAACAGAGACAGTTCCTGCAGGAGCGACATCAACATCCACTGCAACAGCAACAGCTACAAGAGAAGTTAATTAAGCAAAAATTAATACTCTTATAAAAAAAACCCTCTTAGGAGGGTTTTTTTGTGACTTCTAAAATTATTTTAGGAACCTTGGGTGAAATGTGTTGCTCACTTTTCCATATATATCCATCTTCATCAATCCAAAACTTATTAACTTCACTCCATCCAATATATTCATTTTCGATCTCTTCTTCTATTAATGTTAATAGTTTCTCACCTCCTAAAAGATCTACCTTTACCTTACCCTTATTAAGAATCTTTGCCTTTACTTCTAAGTTTCTAAGATAAGGGAAATCGTAAGAGAGGTAATAGGTAAAAGTAGTCCCATCAAGTTCATTTAATAGGTATTTCTTTTTACTTGGTCCATTAAAGTCAATTAGATTATTATTAAGTCCTGCCGTTTTGGTGATCCTTCCATTTCTTGTAACAAGAAAAACTCCATCCGCACTTACCCATGTTAACTGTTCTGAATTTATATTTTCTAAGATTATTAATCCTTTAGGACCCTTCCCAATTTTCATTGTAGAAGAGGCGTAAGGTATATTTCTAACTAACTCATTTGTTATTAAAGCGTCTTCGTAGCCAACTATTGCATTCTTCAAGGCCTTAAAAGCTTCAGAATAACCTGGCGCAATCCTTGAAGAATCTATAGCAGAACAAGAAGATAAGAATATAAGGAATAAAAAAATAGGAGATATACTTTTCATAATATTAATCCAATAAATATAACCAGTCTCTGTTAATAGAGTACCTATTAGTATCTCCTAAGATACTAAATAGGGGATTATGCTGTCTTAACATTGCAGCTCCATCTTTGGTTAAGGGGTGCAATCCAAAAGATATCATTCCGGAACTATAGTCTCCATAAAAAAGCTTTGTAGGAATAGATATATAAAAACCCTTGTCAAAACTTCCTTCCCCGAATTCTTCTGCAGAAAGATCTGTTTTACTTGCGAATACCCCTGCAGTAAATCCACTTTCGAATCTTCTTGATAGATCAAGAGTTACTCCTTTATCCCCTGCTAAGTATTTACCAATTACTATCTTAGGTTGGACTCCATACGGCAGATCGAAATAGATTGAGGCATGGCCTGTGGTGGTTTCATAGTCTCTAAGACTAAAGCGTTGATCATAATCCCTTTGTCTAACCCTGTGGGCAGAAAAACCTAAGGCTACTTTTCTATTAAAAGGTCTATAAAGTATCTCTCCTCCTACTCCTGCGAACATATTCTCTAAAAGACCTAAATCTGCTCTAAAAAACACATCCTTCCAAGGTGAAGACATATATTGTAATTGCATTCTCTCAATATGATTCTTTCCTTCAGCCAAGTAGTCTTGAATATCACTTCTTACATGAGGAATGGTGCTCTGACTTGGGTTGTCAAAATCACTAAAAGTATCATATATATTTATACCAATTGAAGTATATAAAGTTAAGTTACGTCTAAACTTAAGGGAAGTATCTGTTCTCCAAAAGACTTGGCCTAAGTAAAAGCCTTCAGGGCCACCAATTTGATGATTTAGAGCAGGAGACATGCTCCATTCAAATTCTGGAAAGATAACTTTAGGCTGAAAAGCTGCAGTTTTATATATGGGTTCATTGTTATTAGAGGACATTTGAGATTTATGGAATAGTTCATTGCTACTTCCCAATTTATTATCTGCTGAGTCAAACTCTTTTCTGTCCAAAGAGATGACTGCCACCTCTAAGTCACCATTCATAGAATGTATATTTATTCTCTTAACACTATCGGGAGACAGGGCAGAAGTAATTCTAGCCGCCCTTCCTGCAGGTCTTGTTAAGGAGAAATATTTACTAGATGCAATAGCTACATCTACTTCATCTTCTTTTAATGAAGCGCCTTGTATGTAGATTGATTCATCCCTCAAACTTTTGTTAAGAGATGAATAGAATATCTGATTATTCCTTTCAATTCTATTTAGTTGATTTTGATTTAACTTTACTACATTTTTAGGCGAAGGCTTTGTGATGGTGTCTTTTAAGAAGTTTCCTTTTAGATTAAAAGACAGTCTGAATTGATCACCTCTTTCAAAAGCAGCAGAAAGGTTTAGAGAATTTGACAGATGATAACTTAAACCAAAATTAAGTCTGCTATCAACTTGAGAAACATAACCGTAAGAATCTGGTTCTGAAGTATCATATTCTAAAGTAAATTTTAGACCATATTTTGGCAAATAATATTCAAAGCCTCCTATTATTGAAGCCTTTCCGGAAAACCAAGAGGAGTAGGAAAAGTCTCCGCCACGACCTGAAGTTCCAGTTTCTCTAACTAAAAAACGCTCATCTATTGCTTTTAGAGGATTAGAGATACTGTTTGAGGTTCCTAGCTTGCCCCAACCAATACCTAGAGTTACATCTAGATTGTTATATCTTTTCGAAGCTACTAAATATTCAGATCCAAATTCTCCTGATCCTGCTATATCTCTTAAACCGACTGCAATTGCAGGCAAGTAGAAGCTTTCTTCTTTTAAACGAACCTTTACATCAAAACCCTTGTCTTTAAGAGATTGATTGCCACTATATCCAAATGGACCGTACTTTTGGTTCTTAATTTCTGCATATCTGTAAGTAGCTTCAAACCAATTAAAAGGGCTCGCAGTTAAAGAAGTAAATTCATTTGGAAAAGAGCTCGAAAAATTAAACCTTAAAGACGCCTCTTCCATAAACCTTGCTGTTGGAGTTTCCAGAAGGCCCGTATTACCATAATTGGAAGAGTCTGGGGTAACCTTGTACGGGAAGTAGTCTTCTATATTGCTAAATAAAGCCTGACTGAAACTTAAACAAGCTAAACATGCAAAAGCACATACCCTGACAAAACTTGCCACTTATTTTAATCGTTACTTATTGCTGCTATAGCGGCCGCAGAAGTTGCCAGATCAGCTAATATAGGTGTGATAATTTGTGTTATCTTTATTGCATCAAATGGTCTAGAGTCTCTCGGTACAACAATAGTGCTTCCAGGCAAAAGATTATCTTGTGAAGAGAAAAAAGATCTTTTGATTAGCTTTGACTTTCCGTCAGGGTATATAACAAAGATTCTGTTCTTATCAGCCGCATTATTAAGACCTCCAGCTAAATCCAGGTAGTTATTTACACTGAGTTTCGGCTGGAAGACAATTGTAGAACTATTTAGCACTTCTCCTACTACTGAAATTGAATTAGGCCTTCTAGGAATGTGCAAAGAATCACCTTCTTCCACAAGGAAATTATTTGCGCTATTTGTTTTTAGATCAAGATAATCAACATCAACAACCATTCTCCCTAACGGTTTAGTGTTTCTAAGCTTTGTTATTAATGCTGACAACGGAGCTATGGTGCCTTCGCTAAGGTTAGCAGTGCCCTGTGTAATTATTTCAATAATAGTATTTTCTAGTTCATCTGCAGATCTCTCGAAAGCCTTTTTCTGACTCAAAGCTACATTTTTTCTAAGGAATACAGAGCCTTCAGAATAACTATCCTCTGTATAACCTCCGGCACGGTTTATTATGTCCAATATGTTATCACCTTGTTGGATAGAATAATCTCCGGGTCTATTTACTTGGCCAGTTACAGTTATAGTTCTTGGTTCCAGCCCAGATTTTCCTGATACATTAATTACGTCTGAATTAGCAAGAGGCGTGCTAAGTCCTGACTCACCATTCAAATAAGCCACTTCTCTAGTAAAAGTTTCTGAATTGATTGAACTTCTTTCAATGGGTGTATTAGGAGCAACATCCTCATTGAAACCTCCCGCTAAATAAATAGCATCTTTAACGGTTTCATTTTCTTTAAATTCATAAAGACCTGGTCTCCTAAAAGCACCACCTACTTTTACTTTATTTTCTATAAAAGGTATGAAAATTACATCTCCATCCTGGAGTTTAACATCTGAATTTACTCTACCTTTAAGAAGGAATTCGTAAAAATCATAATTAGCAATTAGCTTATTATTTCTTAAAACTTGAATATTTCTTAACGAACCATTTTTATTTACACCGCCACTTGCAAACATAGCATTAGTTACCGTGCTCAATGCACTCAACTTGTATTGTCCTGGCTTATAAGCTTCACCGAGAAAATAGACTGTAATAGACCTTAGCTCCTTTAGAGCAATGGATATTTCTGTACCTATCAATTCTGCCGCAACTCTAGTCTTTAATAACTCATTAGCCTGTTCAAAGGTTAAACCCAAAAGGTTGACTGGCCCTATATAAGGTACGAATATTTCACCAGTCCTAGAGATAAAAGCAGTAGCCTCATCTTCATCATTGCCGTAAAGAAAAATTTCAAGCATATCTCCCGGACCAAGCACATAATCCGAGGATATTGGCATACTCTCCGTTGGAGCAAAAGTGGTAGGTGCGTATTCAAAGAAATTATATCCATAGATACACTCTGGACATTTATCTTCTTCTTCATCTGCATCTAGTTCAGGTCTTCGAATAAGTGTATTTGGATCTTCAAAGATTTCATCAAGCTCTCCTTGAGCTTGGGCCATCATGTCCATTTTTTCTATTATAGAAGCTCTTTGATCTGGTGGCAGACCTTCTAACAACATCTTTTGTTCGTCAGTTATTTTTGCAAACCCTTTTAAAGGTATTAAAAATAATAGGAAAGGAAGAAATATATATTTATTTTTAAGATTACATTTTGACATATGTTTATTTTAACTTCTTACAGAATAATATCTATTATTGATTGCTTTTAAGTATACCTAAACTCCATCCTAACTTTTCCCTAGCAGCAGAATAAAAATCATGGTTTAAAGGGTGAATTAAAGATAACTTTGGCGTTGCTTTGCTAATATTTATAATATCTCCAGAATTAAGAGAAAATTTGTTATGACTGTCTAAACTTAAATTTGCTCTTCCCTTTTCGCATATTTTGATCTGGATTTTAGCTTCTTGATCAACTATCAAAGGCCTTGTGTTAAGGCTATGAGGAAACATGGGCAAGAGGGCTATAGCCTGGGTGTCAGGATGTACTATAGGACCATTTCCAGACAATGAATAAGCCGTAGAACCTGTTGGCGTGCTTATGATAATACCATCTGCTCTTTGCCTATAAACAAACTTTTGATCTATAAAGAGCTCATATTCAATTAATTTAGCTATTGAACTTGAATGAATAACAATCTCATTGAGGGCAATATTTGAATCAGACTGATTATTAATACTTGATTGCAAGAAAAACCTTTTATCTTCAATATATTTGCCTCCAATAACCTCTTTCAACGCTGTTGTTAGCTCTTCTGGAGCTATATCTGTTAAGAAACCTAAACTTCCAAGATTAATGCCTAATATAGGAATACCTTTATAGCCAAAACTTCTAGCTGAACTCAATAAAGTGCCGTCACCTCCAATTGCAATTACTAACTCAGCATTTTGTTGTATATATCTATCTGAATAAACTTTAGTTTTTTTTGAATAAGGAATTTTAGATGTCTTTGGAATAATCCACTTTATGCCGAGTCCCTCTAAAACTTCTTCAATATGAAGAGCTATCTGTGAAACTCTTTTACTCTTGAGAGACGAGTATATTGCTATTGATTTAAATCTACTCTTCATAAAACTACCACTTTTTGACCCAATAAATAAATATTGTATCAACTGCAGCTATTAATATCTTAAAGACGTATTTTGTTAAAGCCAACATAAGAGCAGTACTCCAATCCATTCCCGTGGCAAATACCCAAGTAAATTGATAGATTAAAGTATCGATTAATTGTGATGTCATAGTTGAGAGGTTGTTTCTTAACCAAAGTTTAGACTCGCCAGTGTAGCTTTTTATTTTGTTGAAAAACCAAACATCAAATGTTTGACTCACAAGATAGGCTGTCAAAGATCCTACTACAAATGCAGGTGAATAATAAGCTAAGGTACTTATAGCATTATGAACTTCTAAAGCAGATCCTGTTACTTGGGATGGTTTAAACTGCACGCTCAGAACCAAAGTTATCATGACTGCTATGTTTGCCACAAACCCTAGCATCACCGCTCTATTTGCTTCCTTACGACCATATTTCTCATTAAGCACATCAGTAGCGAAATAAATGCCCGAATAAAGGATTGCTCCCATACTTACTTTATAGGCTGTTCCAAAAATAATTAGTTCGCTAACTTTCCCACCTTGCAAATTGCCTAAAACTATTCCCAATACAACAGCTACATATAGGCCATATTTTCCAAAGAATCTATACAAGATTAAAGCCAGACTTAAATCGTAGACAACTGTTATTAGCCAAAGAGCTTCTTGGCTTAATGATAAATTTTCCAAAGTACTATTTTTATTATTTAATAGGCGCAGTCTAATCAAAAAGATGAATAATCTAAATAAATTATATGTTTAACGAACTTTTAGTACAAAGCAAAGCTCCAGTTTTCTTTACAGGAGCAGGAATAAGCACTGATTCTGGTATTCCTGATTTCAGGGGCCCTAAGGGTATTTGGAAAACTAGCCAACCTATTTACTTCCAAGACTTTATCAGTTCCAAAGAGAAAAGAATTGAGTCCTGGGAACGAAAATTTTCTAATGAATTAAATATAAATAAAGCTAAGCCCAATAAGGGACATCAAAAAATTGCTGAGATAATGAAAATAAAAGATTTGTCTCATTTGATTACACAAAATGTAGACAACTTGCATCAGGAATCGGGTATTAACGATGATAAGATTACAGAATTACATGGCAATGCTACATATGCTAAATGCTTAGAGTGTTCATTAAGGTATGACCTTACCCAATTAAAAGAATCCTTTCTTAAAACAAAAGAGCCTCCTTTGTGCAAGAAATGTAATGGACTTATAAAAACTGCAACAATATCTTTTGGACAACCTATGCCTGAAGAAGAAATGCTTATAGCTCAAAGAAAAAGCATAAATTGCGATTTGTTTGTATGCATAGGTACTTCTTTAGCCGTATTCCCTGCTGCAGATCTACCTGTCTTAGCTAAAGAAACAGGATCAAAGTTGGTGATTATCAATAATGAGCCAACACAAATGGACCATATCGCCGATTTAGTTATAAATAGAGATATTTCTCAAGTATTTACAGAAATATCCTTAGGAAATTAGTTGTGTGTAAGAGCAACCAAACCTAAAAGCTTTCCTTCTTTCATTTCTTCAAGCGTTCTGTTTGCTTCAGATACATCTCTCATCTCCACATCAACAGGGTCTATCTTACCTGCAACAACTAATTTCATTAACTCCTGCATGTCTCCTAAACTACCCACATAGGAACCCATAAGTTTTTTTTCAAAAAGAGCTTGCATCGGCAAAGGAAGAGTAAGCTGCCCTCCAAAAAGACCTACAACAACATAAGCTCCGCCTCTGGCAAGGAGGTTATAACCAAAGTTTACCGAAGCTTCAGCCCCAACAAAATCAACTATTGATCTTGCCCCTCCTTCTGTAAGTTCAAGTATTTTCTCAGCTGCTCCCTCTTCAGAAGAGTTAATAGTCGCAGAAGCTCCTAATTGTCTAGCCATTCCAAGCTTTTCATCATCAATATCTACAACTATAGGATTTATCCCATATGCGGCTTTAGCTATTTTTAAAGCTAATAAACCGAGACCCCCTGCAGATACAATTACTAAAGAATTATCTTTGTTATATGGTCCTGCTTTCTTTAAAGCACTGTATGCTGTCAAACCTCTACACGCATAACTGCCCGCTAAACTATCGGGAGTATCTCCAGCATCAAATAAATACTTAGAATCAGGAACTAGCACATGGTCTCCGTAACCTCCACTCACATGTATACCCAAGTTTGAATTATTCATACAGTAATGCGTCATGTCATCATCACAAAGATCACATTCTCCACAGCCCATCCATGGGTAAGCTACAAATTTTTGACCTATATTTATATCTTTGACATTTTCTCCAAAAGCAACAACCTCACCAAATATTTCATGTCCCATGGTTAGAGGCTCTCCTCCAGGTAAAGGTGAAGGCAATTGAACACCTCCCCCCAAGTCAAAATATCCGTCATGTATATGCACATCAGAGTGACATACACCACAAGCCACTGTCTTTAATAAAACCTCATTTCCTAGTGGAACAGGCGTTTCTAAATCTCTTTTTTCTAATGGTTTGCCATTTTCGATGACTTGGTAAGCTTTCATCTAATACCCCAGTTATTGTTTTGTTATACACAGATTATCTTTATAATCATGAATTTACAAATAAACTTTTATAAGGAATAACATGACAGATTTACAAGCTTTTAGAGAGGAAACCAAAGATTGGCTTGAGACTAATTGCCCTCCAGAAATGAGAAAACCTGGTGATGTATGCTGGGGAGGAAGAAATCCTCAATTTTCGCACCCTGATCAAGAAATCTGGTTAGAAAGGATGGGAGATAAAGGATGGACTTGCCCTACCTGGCCTGCTGAATATGGAGGCGGTGGTCTTTCTAAAGATGAAAATAAAATTCTTCAAGAAGAGATGAGTGCTATAGGCGCTAGATCACCTCTAGGAAGTTTCGGAATATGGATGCTAGGTCCAGCTCTTTTGGAATTTGCAACTGAAGAGCAAAAAAAAGAACATTTGCCTGGAATAGTAAAAGGTAAATACTGGTGGTGCCAAGGTTATAGCGAACCTGGATCTGGATCAGATTTAGCTAGCCTAAGTACCAAAGCAGTTGAAGATGGCGATAATTACATCATCAATGGACAAAAAATATGGACTTCTTATGCTGATAGGGCTGATAAGATATTTTGTCTTGTCAGAACTGGGCCTCAAGAACCAAAGCATGATGGGATCAGCTTTTTATTAATTGATATGGACCAACCAGGGGTTACTACAAGACCCATAACACTTATAAGCGGAAAATCTCCGTTCTGTGAAACTTTTTTCGATGACGCAACTGCTCCTAAAAAGGACTTAGTTGGAGGTCTTAATAAAGGGTGGACAGTTGCCAAAAGACTTTTAGAACATGAAAGAACCATGATCTCTAATATGGGTCTAGCTGGCGGAGGAGATGGTAGCGGCAGTAAAAAAATGTCTGGATTAGCAAAAGTAAGTAAGCAATATGTAGGAGAAGATGAAGAAAAGAAAATAGCAAATCCAAGTTTAAGATCAAAAGTTGCTAAACATGAGATGAATTCAAGGGCCTTTGGCTTAACGCTACAAAGGATAGGCGAAGAAACGAAAGTTGGAGCCCCTAGTCCTGCTGCAGCTATGAGTAAATATTATGGCACTGAGCATAATAAATTAAGGTATGAATTATTATTAGAAGCCATGGGCTCAAAAGCTCTTGGATGGGAAGGTGAAGAATTTTCCCCAGAAGAATTAGCTATCACTAGAGACTGGTTAAGAACTAAAGCAAATTCCATTGAAGGAGGCACTTCAGAGGTGCAATTAAATGTAATTTCAAAAAGAGTTCTTGGTCTTCCTGATTGATTAAGGAAAAAAATTATGGCTTTAATACTCAATGAAGAGCAACAATCTTTAAAAGATATTGCAAAAGATTTTTTAGAAAAGAATGCTCCTATTACTCATTTTAGAGAAATTAGAGATTCTGCTAATGAAAATGGCTACAGTCCAGAACTTTGGAAGCAGATGGCTGAATTGGGATGGGCAGGAATTTTAGTATCTGAAGAATATGGTGGTTTTAACTTTGGAATGATGGGAATGGGGGGAGTTCTAGAGGAAACAGGAAAAACTTTGACACCTTCTCCACTATTTTCTACCGCTGTTTTAGGTGCAAGTCTTCTAGAAATGGCAGGTGATAGTTCTCAAAAATCAAATTACCTACCACAATTGGTATCAGGTAAACTAACTACTGCATTTGCTTTAGAAGAAGGAGCGCACCATAGTCCTACAAATATATCCACAAGTGCAAAAAAAGACGGAGAAAACTTTGTCATAAATGGCAAGAAGACCTTTGTGATTGATGGTCACACAGCAGATCTTATTATTGTTGCTGCTCGAACTAAGGGAGATAAAGATGATCCGAATGGCATATCTTTATTTTGTGTTGATTCTAGCAATAAAGACCTAAAGATAAATAGACAAAGCATGGTAGATTCAAGAAATTCTGCTGAAATAGAACTAAAGGACGTAATTGTCTCTGAGAACGACCTGCTTGGAGATCTTCATAATTCTTATTCAGTTATTGAGAATGTATTGGATATTGCTAGAGTTGCTATAGCTGCAGAAATGTTAGGAAATTCATCTAAAGCATTCGAGATAACACTTAATTATTTAAAAGAAAGAAAACAATTTGGAGTTTTAATTGGTAGCTTCCAAGCTCTAAAACATAGAGCAGCTGAAATGTATTCTGAGATAGAATTAACTAAATCTGCTGTTGTGTCTGCAATGAATGCAATTGATGAGAAATCAAATGATATGGCTAGGCTTTCGAGCCTCTGTAAGTTTAAAGCTTGCGAAACATCCCATTTAGTATCGAATGAGTCAGTACAAATGCACGGAGGTGTGGGTGTTACTGATGAGTATGATGTTGGTTTGTTCTTAAAAAGATCAAGAG
>CEVL01104543.1_pt1 | contig 12627 bp, 23 predicted proteins | sample 427051 | NCBI WGS metagenome assembly CEVL01 (sample SAMEA2623673, study PRJEB7988) | marine metagenome | biome: marine biome (ENVO:00000447); feature: surface water layer (ENVO:00002042); material: "saline water (ENVO:00002010), including plankton (ENVO:xxxxxxxx)" | depth 5 m
AGTCAGGGTTGCGGACGGCCTTTCGGCCGCCTCAACCTGAAGCGTTATGTGGCTTAGCCCATGAACCTCATACCTAGCGCTAGAATGGTCGAGATACGTATATTGAAAGTTCCTTATTCTTGGAAAGGAATAGCCCCCAAGAACGAGACCGTAGCTGAAGATAACATCGACAAAATAGTCTTAGTGCATGAGCCGAGCGGAACAGAATTTGTCGTCTCGGCGAACGCTGAGCCATTAAGCAAGTCTGAGGTTATGAAATGCCGCGCAGAGGCAAAGCTTGAATTTATACACAAGTTGCATGGAGAGCCGTAAGAACTGATGTCTATCAGAACGCCACATAACAAGTCAGGGCTACGGACGCCAAAACCGCTGCGCGGTTTCGCCGCCCGCAGCCTGAAGCGTTAGGTGGATCAATTGATAGACCACGCCGACACATTTAGTTTATTCGCTGAAGTTGCTATAGCAGTCGCTGGTTTCGCCGGTGTTGCAACTGTCTTTGGTGGACGCGAGAAGCGGTTCCGCGATGCAGAATTGCTGCGACTAAGAGGGCTTTTTCAGCTCTCGGCACTTGTACTGTCAGGATGTTTTGGCATTGCTTCATGTCAAGCCGCTGGATTGTCCAAGGAACTAACAATGAAACTCGTTTCAATGACCCTAATCGTTGCTTACGGGCTGGTTGCAATGGATGCGCCCGTAAAGGCAACACGGCTCTATCGCGAAAAAAGGGAAACGACAATCTCACTCGGCGCACTGGCCGGTGCTTGGTCTATACACGTATTCGGTTTGCCGTTACTCACAATTAATGCTTTTTTGCTTCAGCAAGAATGGCCTCTGATCTTACTGTTTTCATTATCTATACTTCAGTCAATTTGGCAGTTTTATCGGCTAGTAACAAAGGTCAACTAGTGAATACACCTAACAAATCAAGGCAGCTAGGGCACTTCGTGCCGGGACCGCTTAACAGCGGCCCCTGCTTGAAGCGTTACGCGTCCCCTCTAGGTCACGCATGAAGTTCGAGATCATTGGCAATATCGAGAATGAAGAGACCTTCGCTTCAGGTTCCGGTATTCGAGAATTGCCACGACTTCGAAAGGCCTATGGCAAGGGTCGTTGGCGCAAGAGGAAGGGCGAGGGCACGGTAAAGTTCGAGGATGGAACTACCATACTAGTGGAGTTACACTGGTATGAGGCCACCGGAATTGGCCGCAAGGAATACAAGATCAAAAGAATCTTAGAGTAAGACATGAGAAATTCTAAGTTAGTGATTTGTATAGAAAATTCGGATTATCCGGCTTCGCTGGAGAAGAGGAAAATCTATGAATTACTACCTGATCCCGTGGCAGAAAAAATTGGCCAGGTTCGGATTATCGATGAGTCCGGCGAAGACTACCTCTACCCATCCGCACTTTTCGTCGAAGCTAATCTCCCCAAGGCAATTCAAAGCGCCGTCATTGAGGCCGCGTAACAAGGCCAGTCACCACCGCGCCCTTCGGGCGCTGGACTCCCAAACCGCTGCGCGGTTCGCTCGCCGGTGCTGGCAGCGTTACGTGCCCTTCAACTGTCGTGCCACATCCATTCGCTTATGAAGTATCCGAACGATCTGGATTTCATTTTCAGAGAGTATGCGAAAGAAAATTGTGTGGCTGCCTGTCGGAAACTTTTTGTATCCCTCCTTGATATGATCGCAAGAAAGGCCTGCATCGGGATTATTCGCAAGGAGGAGGAAGGCATCATCAAATTGCTTGGAGTAAACTCTACGCTGTTCTTTGCCCCATCGCCGTTGCGTGTAGGCTGCGACAGATTTGAGGTCAGCTCTAGCCGCCTTGGTAAGGGAATATGCCCCCACTAGCCAAGCTCTTCATCGAGCTCTTGCATCAGCGCTTCGTAACTGTACTCGGCGGTACCACTCTTTTCGCCTTCTTCAAGCACTTGCCTCAGTACAGCGGTTTTCTTTTCGGTATCTTCAAAAAGCCGCAGCGCGGCTCTAACCACTTCGCTAGCCGAGGCGTATCGGCCCTCCGCAATTTGCTTTGCTATAAACCCATCAAAGTGCTCGCCCAAGGTAATGCTAGTATTTTTAGCCATGTGGCACCTCTACCAATACCAATAAATGCCCAATATTGGTGTCTGGCACGTAACAAGTCAAGGCAGCAAGGGCGCTGCGCGCCGGGACGCCGTAACCGGCGCCCCTGCTTGAAGCGTTATAGTGCGCAAGCCAATTTGTATCTTCTGAGCTAGACTCGAGACATGGGCCAGCGAAACGGATTTTCGATCATGCCAAGCTCACCAACCAGCACTTTCAATCCAAGTCCTTCTCGGGCATATAATCCATTTCAGCCACGTTTCCGCGGAAACGTTTTTCTTTCGACGGCCCGCGCCCAATAACTAGTACAGGCAGCGGACGGTTTCACCGCCGCTGCTTTCGGCGTTATGCGCCGGTGTTTGCTATGAATTTTAGGAGGAGCTAACCATGGAATGTGCTTGCAATTGTGGTGGCATGACCGCCGGGGGTAATTTTCTTCCAGGTCACGATCAGCGTCTAAGGGCTGATCTAGAGCGGCGTGTTGGCGGCCTTATTAATCTACGCATGCTAGTAGAAGCCGCAGAGAATTTCATAGAGGGCAACGTTGGTAGTTATCAATTTAACGGCATGGTCAAAGAACTACTTCAAGATCTTGCGCCAAATGAAACTGGCGCATAACAAGGGCAGGCAGTGCGCCCCTTCGGGGCCGGACGCCCAACCAGGCGCTTCGAGTCTGGCCGGTCGCCGCTGCTTCCGGCGTTACATACTCGGAGCGCATTTCTATGACTGAAGCCGAATTGCTAGCCGAATACGCCCTTAGAATTGACCGAGTATGGAGCATGGCGCAGTGGTGGGCGAGCGTAACATTCGCGGTACTACTCGCAGCGCATCTCGGAGTTAGAACGCTCAATAGGCCCATAGTTACTATCATTATTTTTCTATACACAGTATTCACAGCCTTTGTCGCGCTAACAATTTATGCCAATAGTGAGAATATACTAGCCATAAAGTCTTCTCTCCGGGTACTTGAAGATCTGACACTCTTGGGCTCTCGAATGGCCGGCGAAGGTGGTGCTGGTTATCTGAGTCTATTATGGTTTCTAATTTTATCTCTTACCTATTTGGCAACCGTCTACTACACGCTTTACTGCTATTTTTCGAGAAATAAGTTAGAAGATACTGTCCATGAATAAAGCATGTAACAAGTCAGGGCTACGGACACCAAAACCGCTACGCGGTTTCGGCGCCCGCAGCCTGAAGCGTTAGGCGTCACTAGCAAATGTTCACCACAATTCTACGGCAGCAGTTCAAGTTTCTTGTATTTCAGAAGGTAGAGATCGATCTAGATCGCCATCTTGCGAGCTATCTAACCTACATTTTTATCGTATCTTGGATAGTGGGCATGGGGCGATATTGGGATCACCCCGACGCGTACTTTTGGCAGTATGCAGGGCTAGGTTCGGTGATCTATATCGTTGTCCTTTCAGCATTTCTTTATGCCGTGGTTTTGCCGCTCAAGCCCAAAAGGTGGTCTTATTCTCTTGTTCTGATCTTTGTTGGCTTAACATCCTTGCCGGCATTGCTGTACGCGATTCCTGTAGAACGATTCATGCCTCTAGATCAGGCTCAGATTGTTAATGCCTGGTTCTTGGGAATAGTGGCGTTGTGGCGAGTCTTACTCTACGTTCAATTTTTGTTTAAAGGCGCAGGGCTGGGAAAATTCGGAACGCTTATCGCGACTCTTCTACCCTTATCAGGAATCGTAGTCGTTCTCGCCATACTTAACCTTGAGCATGTGATGTTCGACATGATGTCCGGCGTTCGACCAGGGAATGAATCTCCCAATGACATTGCCTATCAGGTGGTATTTCTATTGAGCATGTTTGCGTTTATGGCTTTCCCGATCACGCTAATCTGCTATATGGTAGAGATATCGCGTCGGAAAGGAGACATGACGTGACGCCTAACAAGTCAAGGCAGCTGGGGCGCTTCGCGCCGGGACGCCGTAACCGGCGCCCCTGCTTGAGGCGTTATGTGGCCGGGATAGTGCTATGAACTGGGATGCAATAGGCGCTGTCGGTGAGATTTTGGGAGCGATTGCAGTATTCGTATCCCTAGTCTATCTAGCCATACAGACGAAAAATAATACCAAGGCTTTGAGGTCATCCGCGTTCCATCAGGTCCGTGAATCGTTCTCCGAAGTTTCTTTGTCGATGGTCAAAGACCCCAGTTTAGCCCTACTTGTTAACCGTGCAATATTGAACGATCCGAGCCTTACCGATGAGGAAAGAGTTCGCTACAACTATTTCTTGACCACGTTTGTCCGTAGAGGTGAGAGTGCCTATTTTCAGTCCTCTGAGGGCACATTGCAGATGGAGACCTGGAAGGGCATCAAAGAGACTATAGTCATTGCACTACGAAACGATTATGGCGAGGCATGGATTGCGGATTCCTCTAGCAGGTTCACTAAGGACTATATAACTGAAATTAAAGGGGCGCTTAATGAAGCCACATAACAAGGCCGGGCACCATCGCGCACTGCGTGCGCTGGACTCCCAAACCGCTACGCGGTTTGCTCGCCGGTGCCGGCAGCGTTACATTTCCTAAAGCATCGCAGGTTATTCCATGATTTGGCTGTTCGGGATACTTAGAATCGATAGAGAGCCCACACCATATGAAAGATTCCTATTCAACTGGATCTTTGTTCCCTGGATGGTACTAGGCCTTCTAGCGTTTCTAGTTTCAAGTAGCCTGGGTCGAAACGAGTGCAAATCAGCTTGCCTTACTCAGGAGTATGCAGATTTTCTGTATTTTCCTCGAGACAAATACCGGTTACGGCCTGAGTCATGTGTATGTTTTACTGAAGAAGAAGCTAAACAACCTCATGGTATGAAAGGCGGTACTGACATATGGCAGTGATCAGAAATGTAACAAGGCAAGGCAGCAAAGGCGCTCCGCGCCGGGACGCCGTAACCGGCGCCCCTGCTTGAAGCGTTAGCAGTAAAGGAATAGAGAAAGTGGAAATACGACAATATGCAGAATCAGATTTAGAGTCTGTTCTTGCATCCTGGGAAGGGGCAACACGCTTAGCCCATGAATTTATGACTGATGATTTCATCGCACAAGAGCGTAAAAATGTTGCTGAAGTGTATCTTCCAAATACTGATACATGGGTTGCGAAAGTGGACGGCGAAGTAAAAGGCTTTATCGCACTCATGGGCAACGAAGTTGGGGCAATATTTCTTCAGCCGAATTTTCATGGCAAAGGTATCGGTAAAGCTCTAATGGATAAGGCGCAAGAGCTTCATGGAAACCTGGAGGTCGAGGTTTTCAAAGCCAATACTATTGGCCGTAACTTTTATTCAAAGTATGGCTTTAAGCCGCTAGAAGAAAAATATCATGAACCAACGGGGCAGCAAGTATTGCGCCTGAAATTTACTGCTAACAAGTAAAGGCATGGGACATCAAAACCGCCGCTTCGCTTTGGTTTTGACGCCCCTGCTTTAGGCGTTAGGCACTTAGAGCAATGGAAAGCGAAGAGAACAAACAATTTTCTCAAGCGGCTCATCCATTAAATTGGTATGAGGTCGCTAAATTAATGCATGAAAATGCTCAAGCATTGCATGGCATGCCTCAAGGTACGGTCACTTACAACGATGGCGTCAAATCTATCACCAGACCAACTTCAAATCGGTCTGTTTTTTTACTAGCTGCGTTTGCTCTTGAAAACCTTATCAAAGCTTACCTAATTTATGAAAACCCAAATTACATCGAAGGCGGTAAACTGGCTAACCAATTATTAAATGGTCACAGCTTAAGCAAGCTCCAGAAACGGTGTAAGAAAATACCTTCACCTAAACGAACGCTTCATGTTTTCGAGACATTGGAGGTTGGTGTTAATTCATGGGCAAGGTACCCTTGCGCTACTTCAATTCAGCGAGAGACTGACGAGCGTACAGTAACTCCAGAGTTTTGGAAGTGTTACAACGACGTTTTTGAGCTTTATAGTAAAAAGCTTGAACAACTGTTATCTAAAAAATGGAAAGGGCCGTACGGTGAGGTTACCTCAGTCCAGTTCAACTAAAATGCCTAACAAGGCGCGCAATGCTCGGCCAAGGGAACCTTGGCCTGGACTGTCACTGCTTCGCAGCGCCAGCCCATTCGCTTGGCGTTAAGGCGCGGGGATCAACCAACCAGAATGGGGTAAGCTAAAGGAATGGCTAGTCACCCAAGCAGAACCAGATTCTTTTCGGCAGCACGGCAAGGCCTCTACTCCGCTTGCTCGTTGCCACTTTACGGGCTTTCGCAAACCTCTGCTCACACCCAAGGCCATTTTTGTTTCGCTGCGCAGGTGGTGGCCTCCGCATGCGCTCCGGCAACTTTCGTGGCGCGACTTCCGGTTCGCCGCGCATTAACTAGTCAGGGTTGCGGACGGCCTGACGGCCGCCTCAACCAGAAGCGTTATGTATCAAAGGGGTGCCAATGACGTCCTGTAGCGTATGTAAGACCAAACTGGCGAAGCTTGGCTTTAGAAAGATTGTCGTCTGCCCAAATTGTGGAGTTGAGCATCAAGCCATCGGCCTAAAGCAAGACATAATGGTCTCCGCCTTGATTCTTATGGTATTGAGCTCTGTATTTCAAATCCTAACCGTCACTGCGACGAAAAATGAATTCATAGCGTTTGTTGCTCAGCTAGTGGCTCTATGTATAGTCGTAGTCTTCGTGCATCCGAGAATAACAAGCTATAAGGCCAGCGGTGGAAGCACATAACAAGTCAAGGCAGCAAGGGCGCTTCGCGCCGGGACGCCGTACCGGCGCCCGCAGCTTTAAGCGTTAAATGCCCGTGATCGCGAAATCGAGCGCAGCAACTATGTCATCTCTGAGATGGCTTAGAGAGCCGATGGGGTTTTTCAGCACTTTTGTGGGGATGGATGCAGCTTGGGGCACCAGGAGCAGCAGTTCTTCACCTTCATACTCAATGATTGGAGTAAGTCTCTTGAGCTGCTCCCTCTTGAAGTCAGATTTTCGTCCGAGCGGCACTACGATCCGAGTGGCTAAATCGGAGATGATATCGTTTTGAATATCCACAATGAAGGGGTAGGCCTTGCGAGTAGTCTTGCTAGGGTTCGTATACACGTCGAACTGTCGCATCAAAATTCCTGGTACTCCGTGCCAAAGCAACCGTTCTCTTCCACAAAGTCGTTATACGCTTTGATGGCCTTGCGGTTATCTTTGCGCCAATTTTCAGCGCTTGCTTGGGCAAGTTTGGCTTGTAGTGCCTGCTCCAGTGTGGCCGAGAGGTTTATGTCCAGAGCCCGTGATTTACTCAAAAGATCACTGTTTACGCTTAGGTTTGTGGGCTTTTTAGGCGCATCTGCATCAAACAAAGTGTCCATGAAAATATCCTCTGGCGGAGTCAGCTCACATTGTGCGCATGGCAATGCGCATTGTAAAGCATTTAACAAGTCAGGGCTGCGAGGCGCCTTCGGCGCAGGACGCGCTGACGCGCGCCCCAGCCTGAGGCGTTATATGGCCATAGATCCCACATGACCCTGATAACGAGCTCCACTTGCTTCATCGTTCTGGGCCTTCTTATAGGCTCCCAGTTTTTCCGGTACGTATCAGTAGAGGCAGAGGCTAAGCCAGGGATATCTAGAAGGGCGCCAGCTTCCTATTGGCTTAGCTACGTCCTTACGTTAGTAGCAATGTTCATTGTTGTTATACTTGGCTCAGAATATGGCCTATTCGAACGGTCCAGCTACGGTATAGCTGGGAATATACTTCCTATATTCGCAGCGGTGCCTTCTATGTTTTTTGGCTATCGTCTAACCAAATGGAGGTGCCGTGACAAAGCCCGAGTCGCAAAGCGACTCGGGAGTATCTCGGAGACTCAGAATGAGCAAAGCTAAATTGAACACCGAAGAGCGCGAAATTCTCAAAGACTTTGAGAAAGGTGACTTTAAATCTCGGCTGTCGCCTAAACGAATAGAGGAATTGAAGTCTGCCGCGGAAGAGACCTTCAAGAAAGATCGCAGAATCAACATCCGCATTTCAAGTAGAGATCTGGAGGGCCTTCAACGTCGCGCACTTGAGGAAGGTGTACCCTATCAGACGTTAGTTTCAAGCATACTCCATAAATATGTATCAGGAAGCTTGCAGGATATCGCAGCTAACAAGTCGAGGAAGAAGGACGCGCCAGGGCGGGCCTCTTCTTGAAGCTTTAAGGCGCGGGGATAAGACTTCAACATTGGGTTGAGCTATGGATACAGCGATCTAGCCAGGCATTATCTATATCGGTCACCGCTCGCGAAATCTGAGTTTATTGAGGTTATTGATCAATAGTATGTAACAAAGGCTGGCAGCAGGGCGCGTGCCTCGCGCGCTCTTGTTGAGTGTGGTCTATCAGGAAGGAGACAAGTAATAGAAAACCTGGCCTGGATTGTCGTAGGCGGCTTCCTCATGAGCGCCATTGCGCTGGTCGGCAGTGTCACCGTTGTGCTAAAACCGGCTACCCTGGATCGTCTGCTGCTTCCCTTTGTTTCCCTTGCAGCGGGCACCTTAATTGGCGGCGCCTTGTTTCACATGATTCCGCAGGGTTCTGTTGCCCTCGACCCGCTGGCAGCGAGCGTGTGGCTCGCCGCTGGTTTTGTTACCTTTCTGGGTTTAGAACTGTTTCTTCATTGGCACCACTCACACAATTCCAAAAATACGGGGCGCCAACCGGTCACTTATCTGATACTCGTCGGCGATGCAGTTCACAATTTTCTCGGCGGGCTGGGGATTGCCAGTACCTTCCTGATCAATCCGGCTGCTGGCATTACCGCCTGGGTGGCGGCGGCAGCACACGAGGTTCCCCAGGAGTTGGGTGACTTTGGTATCCTGGTGCGCGGTGGATTTCCTCGACGAAGTGCCCTGCTGTGGAATTTCCTCTCGGCACTGACCTTTCCTGTTGGAGCGCTCTTCGCTTATTTTGCTGCCCAACAGTTTGAAGTGTCCGGCCTGGTGCTTTTTGGCGCAGGCAACTTCATTTACATCGCCGCTTCCGATCTGGTGCCGGAGATCAAAGCGAATAAAAGCTTGCGCGCCGCAGCCACGCACTTTGGTTTCTTTTCAGTGGGAATAGCGCTGACACTACTCCTGGCAATCTGGAATACATAGACGAGAGAGCTAACACATCAAGGCACACGGACGCGGCAAAGCTGCGTTGCTATCCGATACGATATACACCGGCGAAATATCCGCCATCCGGGTTGCCAGAGAACGCAGAGCGCAACACGGCAAGCCGACCTCCCTGGCCCAGATGACCGCCAGGTCGACAACGCTCTTCGCGCACTCCAGCGGCAACCCCTCACTTGCCTGGTCACACAGGGAGAACTGCGCACTGTGGCGCTTGCGCCGGGACCGTAACACTGAGTTCTGTAGCGATACATTCGGCCCGCTCATTCGCATTGGCGACTGATAAGCGGTGCCTCTCGTCACCAAACTCCTGGTACTCAGAAGCAATCTCATACATGGTGTCCACCCCCAGGTATTTACTCAGTGTCCGCAGGTGCGGAGCCAGGTGGCCGGAATGTTCCCGTATTCCTCCTTTTTCAAAACCGAACTCTCCGCTGGAAGTGACCAGGATCAAGGTCTTGCCTGAGAGCAGGGGCTGCAACGGAAAGTCCCCTCGTGAGAGATCGAAATCGAAGGTTTTGTTTATACGAACGATCTGGTCGAACCACGCCTTGAGTTGTGCCGGCATGCCGTAGTTATACATCGGTGAGGAAATTACAATCACATCGGCTGCCGACACTTCAGCAATCAGCTCATCCGACAAGGCCAGCCTTTCTTTCTGTGCCGGGGTCCTGTTTTCCTCGGGGGTAAACACCGCGCCAATCCAGTCCTGTGTGATGAAATCAGGCGGATTCACGCCTACGTCACGGTAGATATACTCATCTTCAGGCCGCTTCTTTCTCCAGGTGTCTATAAAGCGGCGGGCGACGCGTTTCGATATGGAATCATGGTCCGGGTTCGGGTTGCTGGCCGCCCTGACACTGGAATCTACGTGTAATAATGTGCTCATTTTCATTTCCCTGGTCGGTTGATAACAGGGGCTATTGTGTGAGCCTGTAGAGGCGAGAACAAACGAGAAATCGGCACTTATAGATGAGTTTGAATCATCTATACTGTCACTAGAGAGTTCCGGGTCTGGAGATTGGGAATGCAGGTATCGTTACAGGCATTGAAAGCCTTCGAGTCGGCAGCGCGTCTGGGCAGTTTCAAGCTCGCCGCGGAAGAGCTTTCGCTGACGCCAACAGCCATCTCACACCACATCAATAACCTGGAAAGTCGGTTGAATGTGAACCTGTTTCATCGACGGGGACGACGGGTATCGCTTACCGCAACAGGCACACGGCTGGCCACGGCAACCTCGGACGGGTTTCGCAAAATTGACAGCGCGCTGGACGAGGTGGTGAAAGCTGGCAGTGCCGTCAGGGTGACGACAACATCATCACTGGCAGCGATGGTGCTGATACCTTCCCAGCATGAGTTTGAACAAGCCAACCCCGATATCTCCATTGAAATAGCGACCGGCGAGTCGGTCGATAGCCAATCCCATATTATTCCGGTTCGGTTTGGTGATGTCTCAGCCGTCGAGGCGTCGGATGTCATCCGGCGTGAGACATTCAATGTCTTTGGTGCCTATGGCATGACGCCCACTTCCTGGTCGAAAAAACCCATTACCCTGTATACAACAGAGTGGAAAAACCGCTCGTTGCCGGAGCCCCCACTGGCCGCCTGGCTGGAAACAAATAGACTGGAAGGTTCCAGCATCGAGCTGAAGAAGTATGACCAGGAGCTCTTCGGGATCCAACAGGCCATGGCGGAAAATGGGCTGGTGTTCTGTTCTACAACGCTTACGGGAAGGCTGTTAAAATCCAGGCTTCTACGGCAGTTTGAAACACGGCCGGTCGAATCAGGCCTTTGTTATTACGTTCCGAACAAGGACAGTTTCGAAACCAGGAGTGCGGCCCGGTTTCTGGACTGGATCGAGCAGATCCTGAACCGGTAGTTCGTGCAGGCACTCCCGGGCGGCCGAGCCCTCGCAAGGCAGGAATTTGTTTCAACGCTTGCTGTGCGCAGCAACATTACACGCCTCGCTCCCGGTCCCGGTGAACGAGACGAGGAGCGTCCCCATGATTCTCACAACCTCAAGGCTATTACTCCGGGATGCAGTTGAACAGGATTCTCCAATGCTGCGTGAGTATCACTCAGACCCGCGCTACCTGGAGCACTACTTTGAAGCTCCGGACACGGATTCCATCGTGAGTTGCGCTATTCACTGGGCCAGAGAGTGTCCTAGAGAGAATTACCAACTCGTTGTCGAGCTGAAGGTGTCGCGAAAAATAATCGGTTGTATCGGCCTACGACAAAAAGGTTGCGCTACCGGCGCAGCCGAAATCGGTGTAGAACTTTCCCCGGACTATTGGGGTGTGGGCTACGCGTCAGAAGCGGTTCGGGAACTCATGCATTTCGCTTCATCCTCGCTTGCAATAACTACGCTGCTAGCGGCAACGTCTCCCTCCAATACGCGTGCCGGGAACTTGCTCAAGAGCTGTGGCTTTGTACAGAAAGGCACACGTATGAACCAGTGCTTGTTCCAGGCCCGGGTAAATGCCGCCTGACGATACCGGCCGCACGCACGTTCCCCCGCAGCGTCCGCGCAGCGGCCGCCGGAGTGGCTGGTGAGCGCGCCCACGGCGCGCTACGACCGCATTGGCGGCGGATACTCCGTCGCGCGCCGCACCGATCCGCGCATAGGCCAACCTATTCACGATACGCTTGCCGGAGCAGTGTCGGTAGCCAACGTGGGCGCCGGTACAGGCTCGTATGAGCCGGACGACATACCCACCATCGCCATCGAGCCGTCTGCGCGGATGATCAGGCAGCGTCGTGATACACGCAATGCGGTACAGGCCAACGCGGAAGCGATCCCCCTGCGTGATGACGCGGTCGACTGTACAATGGCCATCCTCACGGTCCACCACTGGAGTTCCCTGGCCCAGGGGCTGGCAGAATGCGCACGCATCGCCAGGCGCAAGGTCATCATTTTTACCTGGGACCCTGAAGCACCGGGTTTCTGGCTCACGCGGGACTACTTCCCGGAAATCCTGGCGCTGGACCGCGACATCTTTCCCTCCGTGCAAGCCATTCGTCGGTGCCTGGGGCCGGTGCAGGTGCGTCCTGTGCCGATTCCGGCGGATTGTAGGGACGGGTTCCTGGGCGCCTACTGGCGCCGGCCCCGGGCCTACCTGGATCGCGAGGTCCGCGCCGGGATATCGTCGTTCTCCCTGATCGATGATTTGCCTGCTAGACTTGAGCAGCTGGAAAGTGACCTGGCGGACGGAACATGGCGTCGAGTACAGGGAGAAATGCTGCCGCGCGATAACCTCGACCTCGGCTACAGGCTGGTAACGGCGGTGGTGAACTGAGCTGTGGCCGTTGTGCGGGAGGCCGCGCGGCCGCGGAGAGCGCGGGTGCGCATACGGGATGAGTGAATGCCGATAGCGAATTGTCTTGTCGCACAGGACGTGTGGGCATCGCTGGACCAGGCCACAGAC
>CEVL01175109.1_pt1 | contig 12602 bp, 10 predicted proteins | sample 427051 | NCBI WGS metagenome assembly CEVL01 (sample SAMEA2623673, study PRJEB7988) | marine metagenome | biome: marine biome (ENVO:00000447); feature: surface water layer (ENVO:00002042); material: "saline water (ENVO:00002010), including plankton (ENVO:xxxxxxxx)" | depth 5 m
TTTTTTTTGATAAAACTTTTCTTATTACAAATGAAAATTCTTTTAATTTGTCTAATATTTTATCAGTATCCTTTCCTCCCAGAGGTATTACAAAAACTTTTGCGGTTTTAAGATCTGGACTCATTCTTACCTCTGTTACGGTTATAGATTTTGTATCTAAGTCTGATATTTTTGCTTCTTCTCTTAAAAAAATCATACTAATAGATTGCTTTATCATTTCCCCAACTCTTAATTGTCTTTGAGATATTGGTTTACCTAATTTGCTCATGATGAAATTTGTCTTTCTATAGTTTTTGATTTATATGCTTCTATAATATCTTTAATTTTGAAATCATTAAAATCTCTTACAGATATACCGCATTCTAGTCCAGCATTTACTTGTTTAACTTGATTTTTTTCTCTAAAAATTGAGCCAACTTTACCATTAAATACTATCGCACCATCTCTTATAATTCTTGCGTTAGAATCCTGATTAATTTCACCATTAATAACTTTTGATCCAGCAACCTTTCCAACTTTGGAAACTTTAAATATATCTAATACTTCTGCTGTACCAATTATTTCCTCATTTATTTGAGGAGATAATAGTCCTGACATTCTTCGTTTAATAAAATCAATTAATTCGTAAATAATATTAAAACTTTCAATTTTAATTTTTTCCTTTTCAGCTAATTTTTTGGCTTCTTTGCTAGGTTTAACATTAAACGCTATAACTACGGCTTCCGAAGCTTTTGCGAGAGAAATATCAGTTTCGGTAACCATTCCAATATCTGAGAGTAATATTTTTGTTTTAACTTCATCGTGCTTTATATTAGAAATTGCAAATTTTATTGCTTCTGAAGATCCATGAACATCTGATTTTATTATTATATTAAGTTCCTCGGTATTTTGTTGAGAAAATGCATTATCTTTTGTTGCAAAACTTAAACTTTTTACATCTTCTTTAGCTTCGTTAAGTCTAGCCTCTGCAAGATTTTTGGCTTCCTTTTCTGTTTCTACAACAATAAAATCATCTCCTGCGTTTGATGCACCATTTATACCTAAAATTTCAACTGGTGTAGAAGGATTTGCTACTTCTGAACTTTTTCCATGATCATTAATTATTGCTCTTACTTTTCCCCATTTTTTCCCGCTTACAAAATAATCTCCTTTTTTTAAATTTCCTGAAGTTACAACTATATTTACAACAGGACCTCTTCCTATATCAATTTTAGATTCCAAAACTATTCCTTTTGCTTCTGTATCATATTCAGTTTTTAAATCTAAAAGTTCTGCTTGTAGTATTATTGACTCTATTAGTTTATCTAAATTTTGTTTTGTTTTAGTTGAAATTTCAATCATTAATGTATCACCCGATAAATCTTCTGATATAAGTTCATGTTCCAGTAATTGATTTTTAATCTTCATTGGATCTGACTCAGGTAAATCACATTTATTTATAGCAACTACAATTGGAACCTTTGCTGCTTTAGCATGTTTTATAGACTCTATGGTTTGAGGTTTAACACCATCATCTGCAGCTACTACTAAAACTACTATATCAGTTAATTTTGAACCTCTGGCTCTCATTTCAGTAAAAGCTGCATGGCCCGGTGTGTCTATAAAAGTAATCTTGCCCTCTCCTTTAGTTATTTGATAAGCTCCAATATGTTGGGTAATACCTCCGTGCTCTCCCTCTACGACATTTGCTTCTCGAAGAACATCTAGAAGCGAAGTTTTTCCATGATCGACATGCCCCATTACAGTAACAATTGGAGGTCTAGATTTTAGATTTTCTTTTTTATTTTCTTTTATTTTTTTAATAATGTCTTCTGCTTTATCCTCTTTAATTGGGTTATGACCAAATTCTTTAACCAGATATTCAGCGATATCCCCATCAATTGCATGATTAATGGTTGCTTTAACACCCATTGTAAGAAGATGTTTAATTAAGTTGCTCGACTGTTCGCTCATTCGATTTGCTAATTCTCTAATTGTTATTATTTCTGGGATTGATACGTCTCTCTTAATTGGTTTAAATTCTTGTTTATCTTTTTCAACTTTCTGTTGATCTCTGTTCTCTTTTTGCCTAGCTCTCCTAATTGATGCTAAACTCCTTCCTCTTTTTTCACCTCCATCATCATCACTCAAAGCTCTAGAGATAGTTAATTTTAATTCTCTTTTCTTGATGTTCGTTTTATCTTTTTCTTTTGAAGTTTCTCCTTTTAATCTTTTCGTTGCTCTTTGCTCTGCAAGTTTTCTTTTTTCAAAGTCAGATATTTCTTTTTTTTGTGCAAAACCCATGGGTTGTTTTTTATGGGCAAAATTTACGTTTGGTTTTTTAGAACTGTCAAAATTTGGATTTGATTTAAAGAATTTTTTTTTTTGATAATTCTTATTTTTTGTAATTATAACAGTATTTTTTGAGCTTGATTTTGCTTGTTCAATGTTATTAATAGTTTTCTTCGTGTTTCCTGATATTGAAAGTTTTAACTTTTTCTTGTCCATAAGTCATCTCTTAATCTTTATATACTATATTTCTTGCTGCCATTATTAAATTATCAGCTTCCTGTCTTGTTAGGGCAAAATCCTCTAAGTATCCTTTTATTTTAACTTTTTCTCCGTTCACTACATCATATGTGCCAGTTAGTTCGTCCGAAGCAAGGTCTGCAAAATCCTCTAATGTTAAAATTTTTTGTTCACCTAATGTTACTAACATGCCGGGGGTTAGTCCAGATAGTTCTATTAAATTATTGTCTAATCCTAAAGCCTTTACCCTGTTAGATATTTCCTCTTGATCTTTTTGATAGAACTCTTTTGCTCTATCTATAAGTTCTTTGGCTGTATCTTCTTCTATGCCTTCTATTTTAGTTAAATTTTCTAATTCACTATCTTTGATATCTTCAATTGATGAAAATCCCTCTGCAACAAGTAATTGTCCTAAAGTTTCGTCTAGTTCTAAATTTTTTACAAAATTATCAGTTTTTTCTTTGAACTCTATTTGTCTTCTTTCAGAGTCCTCTTGATCAGTCAAAATATTGATTTCATGGTTTAATAATTTTGTAGCAAGTCTTACATTTTGTCCCCTTCTACCAATAGCTTTACTTAAATTTTCATCAGTTAAAATTACATCTAATTTCTTTTGATTGTTATCTACATTCACTCTTAATATTTCAGCCGGGGATAATGCACTTGCGGCAACAATTGCTAAATCCTCAGACCAATTAACTATATCAATTTTTTCTCCTTGGAGCTCGTTCACAACAGCCTGAACTCTGCTTCCTCTCATACCTACACATGCCCCAACCGGATCTAAAGAATTATCTTTAGCTTTAACACAAATTTTAGCCCTGCTTCCTGGGTCTCTAGCTGAGGAAATAATCTCAATTAAACCATCATAAATTTCTGGGACTTCTAATGTAAAAAGTTTTTCCATAAACTTTGGATGTGCCCTTGAAAGAAAAATTTGTTGTCCTCTTTGTTCTCTTCTCACGTCTAAACAATATGCTTTTACTCTATCTCCAGCTTTAATATTTTCTCTAGGTATCATTTCATTTTTTTGAATTATTCCTTCGGCCTTACCTAAATCCACAATTACATTTCCAAACTCTAGTCTTTTAACAATACCACTTACTATTGTATCTTTTTTGTCAACAAAATCATTGAATTGTCTTTCCCTTTCAGCCTCTCTTACATTGAAACTTATAACTTGCTTTGCTGTCTGAGCGGCAATTCTACCAAAGTCAAATGATGGGAGAGACTGAAGAACCTCATCACCAACACTTTTTTCCTTATTATTTTCGTCTAAAAGCGTTGCCTCTGATTTGCTAATTTCAATATTTGGATTTTCTGGTTTATCTGAAATTATTAATTTTCTGTAAATTTCAATATTTCCATTATCTCTGTTAATATTAACAATAATATTATTTTCTGTACCAAATTTTGATCTAGCTGCTTTTGCGATTCCTGACTCCATTGAATTTATAATTAATTCTTTATCAATAGATTTTTCTATTGCGACTGCTTCAGCAATTCTTAATAACTCTAATTTATCTGCTCTTCTGTTTAACATTTATTTATTTTCTCCAAAAAAAAATGGGCCGAGGCCCATTTTGAAATTTCAACAATGTTGGGCAAATATAAATATTTTTTTTATATTTTCAACTTTATTTACTTATTAAAAATATCAGCTTTATCTGTTTTTTCCCACGAAAATGCACCATTTTTCTCTGGATCTCTTCCAAAATGACCATAAGCAGCTGTTTTCTCATAAATAGCTTTATTTAAACCTAACATTTCTCTAATACCTCTTGGGCTTAAATCAAAATTTTCATTTATTAATTTTTTAATATGTGTATTTTTTTCTTCGTTATTTTCAAAAAGATCTACGTAAATTGATAATGGTTTTGAAACTCCAATCGCATATGCTAGTTGAATTAAACATTTATCTGCAATTTTTGAAGCAACTACATTTTTAGCTAAGTATCTGGACGCATATGCTGCTGATCTGTCTACTTTTGTTGGATCCTTGCCTGAAAATGCACCACCACCATGTGGAGCTGCACCACCGTATGTATCAACAATAATTTTTCTTCCAGTTAATCCACTATCACCATCAGGTCCACCAATTACAAAATTACCAGTTGGATTTACATAAATTTCTTTTTCATCTAAGCCAACTAAAAGTGCTTTTGGAATTGCTTTCTCTATATATGGTTTTACTAATTCTCTAACCTGAGATTGGTTAACTTCTGGTGAATGCTGTGTTGAAATTACCACCGATTTGACATTTGACGGTAAACCATCTTTATATTGAATAGTTATTTGGCTTTTTGAGTCAGGTTCTATGTTTTTTAATTTTCCTGATTTTCTATCCTCAGCCATAAGTCGTAAAATTTTATGAGAATAATGTATTGGTGCAGGCATTAAAACATCAGTTTCACGACAAGCATATCCAAACATAATTCCTTGATCACCCGCACCTTCGTCCTTATTGCCTGATGCGTCTACACCCATTGCAATATCAGCAGATTGCGAATGAAGATGACTTTCTATTTTTGTTGCTTCTTTCCAAGTAAAGCCCTCTTGATCATAGCCAATATCCTTAATACATTCTCTTACTTTTTGAATTAAATTATCTTTTTTAATTTCAGGTCCTCTAACTTCTCCAGCTAGAACAACTTTATTTGTGGTAGTTAAAGTTTCACAGGCAACTCTTGATTGAGGTTCTGCGCTAAGATAAGAATCTACTACCATATCTGAAATTCTATCACATACTTTATCTGGGTGACCTTCAGATACTGACTCGCTAGTAAAAAGGTAGTTTTTTAAATTATTCATTTTTAAGTTTTGTAAATGAAAAAATTAAAAAAATAAATAATAAAATTATTAAAAAATAAATTTTATTTTCAAATGTGGAAAAAAACGTTTTATCAACACTTACAGTTTCCTTAATTGATATTATGCCCTCATTTTTTATATCTAATTTTTCCACTACTAGACCTGTGGGATCTATGATTGCTGATATACCGTTATTTGCTGACCTAAAGGTATATTTGCCATATTCAACAGATCTAAAAATACTATGAGCAAAATGTTGATATGGCCCTATAGAGTCTCCAAACCATCCATCTTCGGAAATATTGACGATAAAATTATAATTTTTTTTATTTGACAACTTACCTGAATAAATTATTTCATAACAAATTAATGGTAAAATACTAATTTTTGAATTTTGGCTTACTTTAAAGATATTTCTCTCTGAACTAGCTGTATAGGATTGATAATTGTTTGTTAAATTTTTTAAACCTATTTTTTTAAGAATTTTTTCAAAAGGAAGAAATTCTCCAAATGGAACCAGGTTATTCTTATGATATTTATAAATAATGTTGGCCTTGCTATCAATTATAGATAAAGAATTATAAAAATATTTTTTTTCTCTTTTTAATTCTATATCATTTATACCTAATATTATTTTATGTTTTTCTGAAAAGAATCTTGTGAATAAAAAATCATATTCACTTTTCAATAATTTCAAATTTGTATTTGGAATAATACCCTCTGGCCAAATAAAAATAGTGTCTTCATTTTTACTTGGTTTACTTAATTCAATTAATTTAAATAAAATTCCTTCATTATCTATACTAGAATAAAATCTCTCTATCGGTATCTTTGTTGATAAAATTCTAATTTCTGCATCTAGAGGTTCTGCTTTTAAGTTCTTAAAATTATTTATTTTAAATACTCCATATCCATAAACTAGTATTGCAATTGTTATAGTTATTAATAATCCGAGTAGCTCATTCTTTTTTCTACTCAGATATAAAATCGAAGGGACTGAAAATATAGTTATTAAAATTGTATTAAATGAATAAATGCCAATTAATGATACGATTTGAATAAAAGCTATACTTTCAGAAAATGCGTAAGCAAAAAGATTCCATGGAAACCCAGAAAAAATATTACCTCTAATGAAATCAAAAAATCCTAATACTAAGGAAAAAACTAAAATATTTACGAAGACCTTTTCTGGTTTAAGATATAACTTGAATACAAAAAAAGCTATTGAATAAAAAAGACCTAGAAAAGCTGGTATTAGAATTAGACTAAATGGAATTAATACCTTAAAGTTTTGGTCATGTAAAAGAGCTATAGGTATCCAATACAAACTTGAAACAAAATATCCAAAACCAAAGATAAATCCATAAAGTAAGAATAACTTTGGATTATTATTTTTATTTTTTATTAAAAAAATTATTAACAAACTAAAAGTTAAAAAATTTATTATCCAAAAATTATAGGGTGGTAAACCAAAAGAAGACAATACGCCTAAAAAAAATATATAAATATTTTCGATATAAATTTTATATTTTTTAGGTATCAAATTATCCTTTAATTTTTCTAAAAATTTTATTTTCAATAGAATTCATTATTGCATAATCCTTATCTGATTTATGATCATAGTTTAATAAATGTAAAAACCCATGGATAAATATTTTTATAAAGCCATTTTCATAGTCATTTCTATTCTTTTTTAAAAATTCCTCGTAACCAATCACAATGTCACCTAAGTAAAAATTTTTGTTTTTAATATTTTTATTAAAATTTTTTTTGTCAAAAAAAGGAAATGATAAAATATCAGTTGGTTTATTTTTATTTCTAAACTTCTTGTTTAGAAATTTAATCTTTTGATTATTTGTTAATAAAATAGAAATTTGTGCTTTTTTATAAAGAAACTTATATTGACTTGGGAATTTTTTTATAATTTTTAATATTTGAGATCTTGGATTTTGAATAATTTTTTTCCATTTTTTATTTTCAACCAAAACATCTGCCTCAATCATTATTATTTTTTTCTGAATAGGCTTTAACAATTTTAGATACCAATGGATGTCTTACTACATCTCTATGATCAAAATCTACAATCGAAATTTCATCTAAGTGACCAAGCAATTTTTTTGATCTATTAAGACCTGATAGATTTTTGTTGGGTAAGTCAATTTGAGAAGGGTCGCCATTTATAACTATCTTTGAATTTTCCCCAATTCGCGTTAGAAACATCTTAATCTGTGTATCCGTAGCATTTTGTGCTTCGTCTAATATTGCAAAAGAGTTTTTTAAAGTTCTGCCTCTCATAAATGCTAATGGAGCAATTTCAATATCCCCTATTTCAATTTTTTTTTGAATTTTTTCAAAGTCTAGTAAATCATATAATGAGTCATATAAGGGTCTTAAATATGGATCAACTTTTTCTCTCATATCACCTGGCAAAAAACCTAATCTTTCTCCAGCTTCAACTGCAGGCCTAGACAAAATAATCCTTTCAATTTTTTTATCAAGCAACATCGTTAAAGCGACTGCAACGGCTAGGAAAGTTTTTCCAGTACCTGCTGGTCCACACGATATCACTACATCGCTAGTTCTAAGAGCTTTTACATAGTTTTTTTGTTTTTCTGATCTTGGAATTACAGATTTTTTAGGTGTTTTAATTATATAATTAATGTTTTCTTGTAAATTATTTTTTTCATCAATCATAAATTTATTAATAGATGAAATTATATCTTTTTTTTCAATTGTTCCATTTATAATATATTGATCATACAAAAAACTGATAGCATTTTTTACTATTTCGTTTTTATTATGATCATTTTTTAAGATTATTGAATTACCTCTTGAATAAATTGATGTATTAGTAATTTTTTCTAGTTCTTTAATATTATTATTAAACTCTCCTGAAACTCCTAACAAATCCTCGTTTTTAGAAAAAATAATACTTATTGTATTGTTTTCTGAGTAAACAAATTTTAAATCAGTTTTTTTAGTTTTAGTAACAATATTATTCAAGCTATGCTGCTTTCATTTTGTTTTCAATTTTTCCAAAAAGTGTATTTTGGTTACTATTTTTTATAATTACTTTGACTGTTTTTCCAATGTCTTTATCCTCAGCATCAAATATTACTGAATTAAAATATTCATTACGTCCAAAAAATTTATTTTGATCTTCGATTCTATTCTCTACGAGTACCGAGATTTTTTTATTTTCTAACGACTTATTGTGGTCAATTTGGTTTTGAAATAATAAAGATTGGAGTTCTATCAATCTTTTTTTAGAAAATTTTTCATTAACTTGACTTAAAGTTGAAGCTTTTGTACCAGGACGTGAACTAAAAATAAATGAAAAAGAATTTATAAACTTAATTTCTTTTACAAGTTCTAGTGTTTTTTCAAAATCAGATTTTTCCTCACCTGGGTAACCTATTATAAAATCACTAGAAAATTTAATTAAAGGATTAATTTTAAGCAGTTTTTCATAAATATTTATGTAATCTTCAACTTTGTGTTTTCTATTCATAAGTTTTAAAATTTTATCTGAACCAGACTGAATTGGTAAATGAATAAATGGCATCAATTTTTTATTTGTGGAATAACATTCGATTAAATCATCTGTCATGTCAACTGGATGGGATGTTGTGTACCTAATTCTCTCTAATTCTGAGTATTTTTCTAATTCATTTATCAAATTTGAAATCCTTAGTTCTTTATTATTCTCATAATAGCTGTAGGCATTAACATTTTGACCTAAAAGCGTAATTTCTTTTGCTCCATTTTTAATAAGATCCTCAGCTTCACTTAAAATATTTTTAAATGGCCTTGAACACTCGGGGCCTCTTGTATAAGGAACTACACAAAAATGACAAAATTTATCACAACCCTCTTGAATTGTTAAAAAAGATGAAACTTTGCTATCTGAATTTTTCACCTTATCCAAAAAGTCAAATTTAGAAATTGTATCAAATTCTGTTTCATCTTTTTTTTTGTTTTTTTGGAAGTTATCTAATATTTGATTAATTTTGTGATAAGATTGAGGTCCTATAACGACATCTAAAAAAGGTTCTCTTTTTAACATCTCCTCATTTTCTGCCTGCGCTACACATCCTGCAATTACCATTATAGGTTTTTTTTTGTTTGAATATATTTTTTTTACTCTGCCGACTTCATGAAAAACTTTTTCTTTAGCTTTATCTCTTATATGGCAGGTATTTATAATATAGCAGTCTGCATTTTCTTGATTTTCTGTTTTTTTGTATCCAATTTTCTCAACTACATCAAAAATTCTGTTGCTGTCATATTCATTCATTTGACAGCCAAATGTTTTGATAAAAATTTTTTTGCTCACTTATTTTTTTTTACCCCATAGAGCTCAAGTTTATGATCAACCAGTTCATATCCATATTTATCTGCGACTTTTTTTTGAAGTTTCTCAATTTCATCATCTACAAATTCTATTATTTCACCAGTCTTTACGTCTATTAAATGATCATGATGACTTTCACTTAATTCTTCATATCTGGCTTTTCCACCTTTGAAATCATGCTTAGCCACTATTCCAGACTCCTCAAATAGCTTTACAGTTCTATAAACAGTAGCAATACTTATTTTGGAATCAATTCTTGAAACACGTTTATATAATTCGTCTACATCTGGATGATCTGTGGCATCAGACATTACTTTGGCGATTATTTTTCTTTGCTCAGTAAGTTTTACACCTTTGGCAATACATTTTTTTTCTATAGTTTCAGTCATAATAAAATGTTAATTTAAATATTTTGGTTGAATAAAATCTTTTGTCAACCTCCCTTCTTCCAATAACTTAATTAAAATATTGTAGTTATTGTTGATTATTTGAGATGAATAATAACCATATATATTAATTTTTTTTGAAATTTTAAGAGCTTTTACAATACTGATTGCAGATCTTATGCTTGTATATTTGCCTGGGCCCTGATTGATGAATACATTATCAATATTTATTAAATCAACTCGATTTTCCTTTAAAAAATCAAAAACTAAGATCACGAGTTCATCAAAATTTTCTCTACAGTTATTATGCTGAATACTATATTCTTTACCTTTAAAAATGATTTTTAAAAATATTTCCTTGCCAGCAGTATCTATAATTAAACTGTTCATATTGGTTATAATAAATTCTCAATTAGCATATTCAGAAGAAAGTTATAAGAAATATTTTAGTGGTGAGAAGGGAATTGTTTCAATTATGTATCATAGATTCAACCAAAATAATTATCCTTCAACAAATATACAAATGGATGTTTTTAAAAAACATATTTATAGCATTCAAGATTCAGGACATAAATTTCTAAACCCTAATATATTTAATCAAATATTTTTTACTGAAAAATTAGAGAAAAAATTTTTATTAACTATAGATGATGGCTATGAATCGTTTTACAAACATGCGTGGCCATACTTAAGAGAAAATAAAATACCTTTTTTAATTTTTATTTCTACACAGGCGGTTGGTAAAAGAGGTTATATGAGTTGGGATCAAATTAAAGAAATCGAAAAATATGATTTTGTAAATATTGGAAATCATTCTCACTCACATGACTATTTAGTAAACTTTACATTCGATGAATTTAAAAAAGATATTAAAAAATCGATTGAGATATTCGAAAGTGAATTAGGATATAATCCAAAATTTTTTTCTTATCCTTTTGGAGAATGGAGTTTAAGGCAAAAAAAATTTATTAGCGAATATTTTGATTTTGCATTTGGACAACACTCAGGTGTAATAGACTTAAATAAAGATAAACATGAATTACCAAGATTTCCGATAAATGAAAAATATGGTGAACTAGAAAGATTTGATTTCATAGTTAATCTTTTGCCATTCCAATACGTAAATATTTTTCCGGAGGAAAAAATTGTGACTAATAATAACCCACCTGATTTTAAAGTAGAATTTTTCCACGAGCAAAAAATAAGCAATATTAATTGTTTTTCTAACGAAGGAAGTGGTTGGGATAAATCAAAATTAGAAATAGAAAATAATATTCTAAAAATCATCTTTCGTGATCAATTTAATGTAAGAAGAGGTAGAATAAATTGTTCAATTAAAGACAGTGAAGGATGGAGATGGTTTGGAGTTCAATTTGTTCTTAAAAATATCAAAGATAATTAAATCAAATTCTTTACCGCTTCACTGTTGGGAAGGATCTTTACATCATCAAAGTCAATTAAATTATTTTGATCAATAATTTTTTTTAAAATAATAGTATATTCTTTACCTGTTTCAGCATACTGGTCTAAATAATTTACTAGCTCAATGCTATTTAATTTGCCAATATTGTCTCTCTGTATTGCTCTAATAAATCTCATTTTTTTATAGGACTTGTGGGTATTCAAGTTTCTAGCGTATGCTCTTACTGAAGACTTTAATACGTTAAACATCATAACTTTATGCTTAGTGCCAGCATCTGCGGCTGCTGGTTTTATTCCTTTCTCAGAATATGTCCATTGTCCAAATAAAGCATTGCCTTCAAGAGCAAATCTAGATGTTCCCCAGCCTGTTTCTTTTGCAGCTTGGGCTATAGCCATAGAAGGTGGAATTATATCCATTCTTCGTTTCAAGGTAGGTATATCTTTCTTTAAAACCCCGTACTGCTTAAATTTTTTGTTTAGCCATGCATTATCAGATTCTGAGTTATTATTTTTATTTAAAATTGCAAAAAGTTTTTTTCTATCCAAGAGAATTTTATTATTTTCCTCAAGTATGAGTGGTAAAACTATTTGTATAAATAACTCTTTTCTTTTTTTTGTATTTTGTATTTCTCTTAGTTCATATGGTAGTTTTCCAATTTCAACAGGTTTAGCCACTTTATTATTTCTTACGTCTTTTAGTTTATAATTTGTATCTTCAAAAAGTTGATATAAAACTGACGCCTTTAACCTAACCCCGCTTTCAAGGGAGTCTTCTTCTGTTACCTCGCCATAAAGTTCTTGGTATACTAAATCTTGATCCGTATTATTTGAATTTTCATCAAAATATTCATCATCCAAACTTCCACCTTCCAGAACTATTGTTAATTTTTTATTAGAAGAATTTTCTATTTCTAAATTAGGTTTAAGAGCTTTTGATATATAGTTATACGAGGGCGGCAAAACATAGAAGAAAGATATTATTATTAAAGAGGCAAATGAAATTTTATAAAGATTTTGTAAACTGTTTTTAGTTTTAACAAATGGTTTTTTAGATAGTAAAAATCCTTTTTTAAGAAGAACCTTTCTTAATGATTTAATATCCATTAATCTCAATGATTTGA
>CEVL01067566.1_pt1 | contig 12566 bp, 19 predicted proteins | sample 427051 | NCBI WGS metagenome assembly CEVL01 (sample SAMEA2623673, study PRJEB7988) | marine metagenome | biome: marine biome (ENVO:00000447); feature: surface water layer (ENVO:00002042); material: "saline water (ENVO:00002010), including plankton (ENVO:xxxxxxxx)" | depth 5 m
CTCAGCTAAGCCTCCTGCAAAACCCTCAGCTAAGCCTCCTGCAAAACCCGCAGCTAAGCCTCCTGCAAAACCCTCAGCTAAGCCACAAATAGAATCAGAGCCACAAATTAAAGTTGCAGAAATTGATGTAGATATTGAGGCTGAGGTAGTTGATGAACAGATTCTCCGCTCAACTAGGAAATCAATAGGTCTGAGGCCACAATCAGATAACATCGAGGCCGAAATTCAAGAGAATTTTAGCAATAGGGCACAGGAAATTATCGACGGATCCAAAGAACGGGCAAAGTCTGTACCTAAACCCAAAAATATCCCTACAGAAAAAGTGGTCGAGGTACCAGCTACGCCTCAACCTAAACCAAAGCCTAGACGGCCCAGATCATCTTCATTTCAACCTGCAAGTAGGGCAAAGAGACTTGATCGCAGCAGACACATGGAATACAAGTACGAGATGAGGGGTTTACTGGAAGATATGCAAATCCCCGATGAGCATCGCTCAAACATACTTGGAACAATATGGGCCCGTGGAGAAAGGCAGACTGCCTTAGAAGCAAAGCAATTCATATCAGAGAAGTTACAACAAGGGATACTTGATGAAGAACAAGAGTCAACGCTGAAGAGTGTTGTGGATAGATATACAGTGAGGAGATAAATGAGCGTTATAGATAATGGAAAGGTTGCATTTGTCACATATACGGGAACTTTTCCCGAATCCGGCGAAGTTTTTGATACGAATGTTGGTGGACAGCCACTTGCATTCTTGGTAGGATACAGAAATATGATTGAAGGATTTGAGCAAGAGATGATGGGTGCCACAGAAGGCGAATCTCGTTCATTTACATTGACTCCTGAGAGGGCTTACGGATACCGTGATGAAGCAATGATTCAAGAAATCCCGAGGGCGCAATTTCCAGCCGGTCAACCCATTGAGCCAGGCATGGTAATGGCCGCATATAGCGACCAAGGACCTGTGCAATTCACTATTGATTCAGTTAATGATGAAATTGTAAGAGTTGATTTGAATCACCTTATGGCCGGAAAAACACTACATTTTGAAGTCACTGTAAATTCAGTTAGAGATGCCGATGAGGAGGAATTACTACATGGACATGTGCATGGACCGGGTGGAGTTGATCATTCTCAGAAAGCCGACGATTGCGATGACAGTGGTTGCGGGTGCTGCTGATTGAATTAATTCCTCAATGATGAGCACATTATTCATGGTGCATTCCCCTCTCGGGTAGTCGTGGACAAGCCTCGTTCTACTACCATGAGTGGGATGGATAGGTCAAATGTAGCCACACCAGAAACCGCAAGCGCAGAGGGCCACGATACGGAAGGACACCCATTTCCAGGCATGCCACCATACACTAGAGGTATTCACAGCGACATGTATCGGAGTAAACTGTGGACCATGCGTCAATATGCAGGTTTCTCAACTGCTAAGGATACAAATCAGAGATTCAAAAAGCTACTCGATAATGGACAGACTGGCTTATCAGTCGCCTTCGATTTGCCCACACAATTAGGTTTAGACTCAGACCATCCTCACTCACTAGGGGAAGTTGGTCGCGTAGGTGTACCAATAGACACATTGGATGATATGAAGGAACTATTCGATTCCATGGATTTGTCAAAGATATCTACATCAATGACTATCAACGCTCCTGCAACATCTATTCTAGCTATGTATGTGGCAGCCGCAGATGATGCCGGAATTGACCGTTCGAAACTCAAAGGGACTGTGCAGAATGATATACTAAAGGAATATATTGCCAGGGGACTATACATCTATCCACCCGAGCAGTCAATTCGTTTGACAACTGATCTAATGCAGTGGTGCTATGAAAATACCCCTTCATGGAATACGATATCAATTAGTGGATATCATATGCGAGAAGCTGGTTGTACTGCTGTTGAGGAGGTAGCACTGACTTTGTCTAATGCATTACAATATGTCACTAGTGCGATTGACTCTGGTTTGAATATTGATTGTTTTGCTCCGCGTATGTCGTTCTTTTTCAGCTCTCACAATGACTTCTTAGAAGAAGTATCAAAATTCCGTGCTGCTAGAATGCTCTGGCATGATTTGATTATGGAAAATTTCGAACCCACTAACCCGCGCTCTGCTCAACTTAGGTTCCATACACAAACAGCTGGAGTCACACTAACAGCCCAACAGCCGCTGAACAACACTGTTCGTGTTGCTTACCAAGCACTTTCTGCTGTATTTGGTGGTACACAATCATTGCATACTAACAGCTTCGATGAAGCAATAGGACTACCTACTGAAGAGGCTGTTACAATCGCATTAAGGACGCAACAAATTATTGCTGAAGAGACTGGTGTACCGAACAGCGTAGATCCATTAGCAGGTTCATATCTAGTTGAAGAGATGACATCTAGGATTGCTTACGAAGCTAGAAAGATGATTGATAATATTGACAATAAAGGTGGAGCTTTGACATGTGTAAAAGCAGGAGTTCAGCAGCGTGTTATACACGAAAGTGCATGGAAGAATCTGAACTCAATAGAGAGTGGAGAAACTGGAGTAGTTGGAGTCAATATCCATACTGATGATGAGGATTTACATGACAGTGGATTGAAGATTGATCCTCAAAATACAAAGCGCTGTATCGAGAGATTGCAATCGCACAAAGCCAGTAGAGATAGTGCAAAAGTCGATGCAGTTCTTGCCAACCTAAGGAAGGTATGTATTGAAGGAAATAATGTCATGGAGCCTCTAATTGATGCAGCTAAGGCTGGCGCTACAATTGGGGAAATGAATGATATAATGAGGGATGTATTTGGGACATGGGTATCACCGAGTGGAGTATAATGAGTAAACCTAGAATAGACCATGTTGGCATTGCCACTAATTCTATTGAGGACGCTTCTGTTTTCTGGGAAGCGTTGGGGTTAGTTAGCAAACAAGATGATGTAAATCAAGAGCAGGGAGTACGAATCAGAATGATGATGGGCGATACAAATTCTCCCAATGTGGAGTTGTTGGAACCCTTAGCTCCTGATACTCCAGTTGGTAAATTCATCTCAAAACGCGGAGAAGGAATACAACAGTTAGCGTTCACTGTGATTGATATTGAAGACACTATTTCCAGACTAATTGAATTGGGATGTAAAATGATCAATGAAAAACCCACAAAAGGTATTGAAGGTAGCCTAATCGCATTTGTACACCCGTCCTCTACTGGAGGGGTCCTAGTAGAACTGGTGCAGCACAATTGATAACAGTCAAAAGACAAACCAATTTCGAAGGTCTATGCAAACCTCAATGAGTAGGCTGCTTAGTAAAGGAACTCCTACTTCAGACATCGTGTCGGCCGAGGTTATTTTTCTCTCTGAGGCTCTAGGAAATCTAAGGGATTCTGGTAAGATTTCCAATGAAGCCTACTTAGATGCGGGTACAATTCAAGGAGGGCTCTCAATAGTTGCAAATTTACTTGAGCAGGGCGCACCTAATGAAGAAATTATTGAACAGATTAGTCTGTTATCAGTTAAGGCGACTAGGATATGCTCAGCTCATCCTGAAATAGACCAGCAAGTAGAGAGTCTTCGCCAGTAATATTACTCTAGTATTACCTCAGTAATACTTATTCATACCTCGTCGTGCGGGAGCCATGCCGAAAGTAAGTCTGGACATTCCATCACAGCTACTAGATGACCTCAAGACGCATGTTGGAGATGAGAAGAAATTTGTTTCTGTGGCGGATGCAGTAAGAACCGCTTGTAGGAAGTTACTCGATCAATTAGACGCAATTGATGACTTGCATGGAAGAAAATCGAGGGATTTGGATGACTGAAGGACAAATTAAGGCCATTGAGGCTGTGGATACTATAATCAGATACATAGAGAGTATTGACGGAGATTTGAGAGAGGGTTTGTCAAGGACACCGGAACGAGTAATTGAATCTTTCAAGGAAATCTACAGTGGCTATGAAGATGATGCGCAAGAAATTCTGTCAGCTACATTTAATTCAGAGGGTTATGATGGAATTGTTCTGCTGAGGGATGTTGAGTTTCATTCGGTATGCGAACATCACTTACAACCATTCTCTGGAAAGGCACATATTGCATACATCCCCGTAGACAAGATTGTTGGAATAAGTAAGTTGGCTAGACTATTGGACATGCACTCAAAGAGATTGCAGAATCAAGAGAGGTTGACTGAATCTATCGTAGATGATCTTCAGAGAATAATTCAGCCATTAGGTTGTGCCGCGATTGTCGAGGCTCAACACGGTTGTATGCGCTGTAGAGGTGTATCTAAACAGAATGCGGTAATGGTGACTAGTTCAATGCGCGGTGCGTTCTTCGATAAGCCCCAGGCTAGATCAGAATTAATGCAATTAATCAATCAGTGATAATATGGTTCTATTACCGACGGATTCAGGACTCGAACAGGTTTACCCGATTGTTGAGATTTTTCATAGTGTTCAGGGAGAAGGTTTCCATGCCGGGGAGGCGTCAGTTTTCATTAGATTTGGTCGTTGTAATCTGCGATGCCCATGGTGCGATACCGAATTCGATGAATGGGAAGATATGACTCTAGGACAATTAATTGATGCTGTAACTAGATTCGACTGTGATAGAGTGATATTGACCGGTGGTGAGCCTGCACTACAAGATTTACCGCCTCTATGCAATTCCCTCAAGGCATTGGGATACTACATCAGCATAGAGACTAATGGGACTATTGCTCTACCATCAGGTATCATAGATTGGGTTTGTGTGAGCCCCAAAGATCAGGAGTATCCTGATGTAGCTATAAGACAGCATGAAGGAGATGAGCTCAAGGTAGTATATCTGGGTCAAGACATGAAGATGTATGATGACCTTAAGCAAGGTTTCGAACATCACTTTCTACAACCTTGTTATGATGAAAAGAGGAGTGTAGAATGGAATGGTCTAAACTTTCACCAAACATATGAGGCGGTAAAATCGAATCCCACCTGGAGACTTTCCCTACAGACTCACAAGTGGATGTGCGTTGAATGAGAGTGGTTATGGCCCTCAGTGGAGGGATGGATTCAACGGCTCTACTACTGCGTATTCTAGCCCGTGGAGACACTGTGACTTGTATCTCATTCAATTACGGTCAGAGGCATATAGTAGAGCTTGAGAGAGCCCAGAAGAATATTGACTATCTTTTCTCAAACGGCTATAATGTTGAGCACATAATTGTGGATATTTCTAGTGCTATGTCAACATTTAACTCAACTCTCACCGATTCAACTAGTGAAGTCCCAGAAGGGCACTATGAAGAGGAGCAGATGAAGCAGACAGTTGTACCTAATCGTAATGCGATTTTCACATCAATACTCTATGGTCATGCACTATCTATCTCTACAAACGAAGATTGTGATGTGTCTTTGACCCTTGGGGTACATTCAGGTGATCATACCATTTATCCTGATTGTAGGCCAGAGTTCTACAATCAATTAATGCAAGCACTGGAAATTGGCAACTGGGGCTCTGAGAGAATTGCAATTAATTTGCCATATATCGATTCTGATAAAGAAGGAATACTTACAGATGCATTGGAATCATGTGAAGTATTGGGATTAGATTTCGATATGGTATTTGCAAATACCAATACATCGTACAATCCAGATAGTGAGGGCAGAAGTTCAGGAAAAACAGGTTCGGATGTGGAGAGAATACTCGCATTCCACGCCATAGGTAGGGCGGATCCGGTAGAGTATGTAGATGAGTGGGATACTGTGCTTGAACACGCACTGAAAGTAGAGGATGAATATGAGGCAGTGCAATGAGTGGCTTACCTAAAACCAATCAACAAAGCGATGCAGAGTGGCGAAGTCGGCTAACTCAGCTGCAATACCATGTGACTAGACAAGCAGGTACTGAAATGCCCAACACAGGCATATACAATCTAGAAAACAGGAAAGGAAACTATCACTGCATATGCTGTGGGCACCTACTATTCACATCAGATATGAAGTATGCATCTGGTTGCGGATGGCCTGCATTCCATACTGAACATCCAAATGCTGGAATAATAAGATTAGAGGACAAGGCATTTGGGATGTTCAGAGTAGAAGTTCGGTGTGGTTCATGTGATGCACACCTAGGACATGTTTTCGATGATGGTCCAATGCAACATGGGGGAGAGAGATATTGTATCAATTCTGCTAGTATGGATTTCAAAATGGAGGGAGACAATGACGAATAGAATTCGAAGGTGGGTTGAGACAGACACGGGCCATCGAGTACCTAATCACAAGAGTAAGTGTAGGCATATGCACGGGCACCGATACCGGTGGGAGGTAGAGCTCGAAGGAGAAGTCGTAACCGACAGTGGCGCATCAGATGAAGGGATGCTGATGGATTTCTCTGATGTATCGGATATCCTGAACAAATATATTCACGATGTAGTAGATCACGCATTCATTGTCTACGAAGGAGATAGAGAAGCTCTTTCAGCACTATCTCAAATGGGAGACGAACATAGAACTCTGATAGTACCATTTATCCCGACTGCAGAAAACTTAGCTAAGTGGGCATTCGAACAAACACGCCACCACATCACTTCAGCTTACGGTAATTCACTCAGACTAAGGGCGTTCCATGTAAGGGAGACTCCCAAGTCATGGGCCTCTTGGTATAGTGAAACTTAGATCGCCTGCGTTGTAATGGGTAGGAAGATTACACTCTCTTTTTCGGATAGAAAGTAATGATTGCTATTGCCTGAAGGACCCAAGTACCTAGTAAGAAGTCGAGGAATGACCTCCCTACTATTGGAGATACAAGAATTACGCCTAGTAGTGAAAGCCCAATTATTTGATGAGATGTTAATGGCAGGCCCTCTTTCTCCACATCCTTCCCATAGAGTAACCATCTATGACCAATGCGTAATATTGGGTATCCTATGATTCATTTTCAAACGAATCTGCTGCTTCTGAAATTACTCCCAGTAATCTATGGATTTCATCATCCTTTGGTAAACCCCTCAGAATTACTCTAACTAGAGTCTCTTCAATGCCTTTTCTTCTGTGCTCTTTAGCTGGCATGTTCTTGGTTAAACGGGCGATTTCCTGTCTTAGTCTAATTCTGAGTTCTGGCTCTAGTAACCTCTCCTCTGCCCCGAAGGGTATACTTGTTTCAGAGGAAATGAACCAGGAATAGCAGATTACTGTAACAGCGTGACTTAGATTGAGTATTGGATATCCTTCCCATGTTGGAATCGTAACTAAAAGATCGCACATTGAAAGTTCTTCATTGAGTAGTCCCTTACCTTCTGGACCGAATACTAAGGCAACTCGGCCCTCGACCTCAGATAGTCTCGAAGGAAGTTCTTCTGGCAGTAGAAAGTGCCTCATAGCTGTCTTATCGCCATCTTCTCTCTTACCGGATGTTCCTACTACTATGGAACAGTCTGAAATAGCATCCTGAAATGTTTCTACACACAGAGTATTTTCCAGTACTATTTGCGCATTCTTAGCTCTATTCCTGACCTCGTCTGACCAATCAGAAGATCGTCCTACGATGCGTAGATCGGTGAAGCCAAAATTTAGCATTGAGCGTGCGACAGCCCCTATATTTCCATCAATCTGAGGGTTGACTAACACAATGCAGACATCCGCATTGAATGCAGGCAGAGGATCTGGCCTGTGGTCGCCCATGCTGTTCGCAAGGAGTCATCCATCAAGAGAGTGCTCAATCTGTGCGGCGCTGTTTGTAGCGAGTGATGTATCCGGCAATCCAATTCCTCATCCTCTTATTGTCGACATCGGTGAATTCACTGACTAGATGTTTGTTAGTATCGAAATCATCTGTAAACTGGTCGGGATAGATATCTAGGAGCCTGAGTGCTCTAATCTTGATGAAGGAAGGTCTGATGTTACCCATTCTCAGGCCTCCAACAACTTGACTTCAATCGGGAATCCTTCTTCTCTAGTACATACAACCTTGATTTTTCTAGGAGGATGCTGCATTCCACGGGCCCAGATTACATGATTGACCTTCTCATCTATCCAAAGATCTTCGTCTTCGGACATCTTCATGTGCTGTGCGACATGATTTCGAATCTCTGCCATAGCTCGGTTAGCACGACGAGTCCGGGGGACATTCCAAGCAGCGCGTAATGGGATGGTCATCTCCTTCACTTCTGCCATCAAATCACCTCTGTAGTTTAGAGCGGCGCCACATGTGCCTCTTAGGGTGAGTATTCACCTTACGATTGGTTCGTAGCATTACCCAAACAGGGACTCTGCGGTTCTGCTTAGTTACCTTGAGTAGTCTTTGCTTCTTGGCGAATGGTTTGTTCCTTGCCATCACATTCACCTCAGTAGTTTGAAAGTCCAGGATATCTCTCTTCGGCCTGTGGCCTGACTGTATGTGCTACCTCATCAAGTAGACTTTGTCCCTCGCTAGTCAGAACCTTGCCTAGGTTAACTGTACCAGCAGGATTATGCTTACTTGTGATTAGACCTGCAGAAGTCAGTTGCTGCATGATTGTTCGAGCGACATTTCTGGAACCGGCAACAGCACGGTTCTGCTTGACTCCTCTATCTTTGGGCCCTCCGAAGAGCTGAGACATATGGTTCACACCGATTGGCCCTAGCATGCATACCTTCCGTAGAATTGCTGCAGATCTAACCTGCCACCAGTCCGACTGAACAGGTGGCCTTTCACGGTGAGTACCTGTCTTGGCATAGTCCGCCCAGTCAGGAGCGGTTATGTCACTCATTTCGGCTATGCGGCTTGCTAGCTCAGCGATTAGTAAATCGGCCGGGACATCGTGTGCAGTAGTCATAGGCTCACAGCGCGGTCCGGCCGTCCTAGAGTCCATATTTAATCGTGATGACTCTGTTTGCCACTTCGTGGCATAAGGAACTGTAGCTCATCACAAGTATTCAAATCCCACTCTCAGCACGAATAGGTATGCGCAAGTCTATGTCGCGTAATCCGAACATGCTCAGGACTATGATAGGTACAGGTCTTACCCTAGTTCTGATTTTGTCTTTCGCTGTTTACTCCAATACAGTGAATACTGAATATTACGGCTACACTACAACTAACGAAGAAATCAAGTTAGATTTGCAAGAGAGCGAAGAAGGGAAGGCCGATTGGTTTGTAACAACTCAATCTGGAATAACATGGGTAAATCTCACACTGGAAGGCGTACAGAATGGAATGACTGTTAGAATTGATGCCTCGGGAACTGAATGGTACTATTCTCCTCTCTTAGGCTCACCCGATGCTGATAACTTCAATTGCGGAGAGCAGACCACGAAAGTCTCTGAGACATGTGAATACTCAACTTTGCATGAATCCGAAATCGAGTCAGATTCACATCAGATGAGAGGTATTGTTTCGTTAAATCTGCCCATTGACGGATTGGGATATTTACAGAGTGAGAATCAGTTTTCTGCTGAATTAGCTGCCGGGGAACTGATTAGTGGAGAGAATATGACTGTGACATGGAGAATTATGATTCTGCAGGATGATACTACAATTGATTCTGCGGGCGTTGAAGTTTCTTTCAACATCGTTACTCATGATTTGATTTCTGTTGAAGCATTTCAGTTAGATCCAATTCAGGAATCTGTATACAGCTTTGCTACGCTGGTAGGGTGTTTCTCATTTCTATTGTTCCTGCCTTTGTTGGTCTATTTCTCGGCAAAACGGAAGCATGCCATCGATGAACAAAAGCGAATGGATGCTCCAGAGCCTGAAAAATAACTACTCTTCTTCAATAATCCCTAGAGAAGGGTCTATCTCTGAAAGAGATTCACTTGGATCATGTAAGGGAGATATATCCCATTCTCCATTTATTGGAGTTGTTCTCACTACTACTAGTCCAAGTGACATTAGGTTGGTGACTGAAGCCCCTACTCTCTCCTCAACAGGAGTTATTCTCTCATGGAAAGTCGAATCCATAAGCTGGATAATCTGTTCCATGTTTCTAGATCCATCCATCAGTTCCCAAAGTAATGAGTTCATGTCATCAAGTGGCCTTCTCAACTCATTGGGAGCCTTTGTAAATCGAGCAATCAAAGATTCAAATTTTGACAGATTCTTTGGATGGCGTATAAGTACCATCCTCCCTGAGCAACCGCCCTCAGAGGGATGAGGTCCAGCAGCTCCTCTCCTACCCCACCAAACCGGTACTCTTGTTGGAAAAGAGTCCATTGGAATCTGTATCAAATAATCACCAAGCCTAGTAATGCCATCATTGATGCCACGCCTACAAAAGCAAACAGTCGAACGGCATTTACATTTTGACTGAAGTTAGAAAAGTACCATGTACAAACTCCTGATATGGCGACCAGCATCAGAAGAGTTTCAGAGCCTTCAGGCAAGCTCGTCATATACTCATCGCCGTGATTTCAGATGCCTTGCAATATCAACCAGAGAGTTAGCCATGGCTTCTACTCTCTCAGTAATCATTTCATCAATTAGGTTTCCTTCTTCATCGAAGGCCTCCTTAATGTGTGGAATTGCCACTTGTTCGGGAGTAACCCACCCATGAATCCACCTGGCAGCGATACGCATATGATTCAGTGTATTGTTACTAGCTTGGCCTCCCAAAGTACACATCAGACTGAATGCCTTACCAGAAGTATGCTTGGAGTATAACCAGTCTAGACTATTCTTCATCACGCCACTCATTGTACCATGATATTCTGGACTAGAAAGAACGAATGCATCTGAGGAAACAGCTAACTCTTGGAATGATTTCACATTCGCATCGTCCCAACTGCCATCAGCTCCTACGAGAGGCAGTGGTGATTTTGCATTATCCCAAATGATGCATTCCGCACCTAAATCTCTGCAATAATCAAACATAATCTCAAGCATTCTTCCATTGGCTGAGTCTAGGCCATAAGTACCGCAAATGCCCATGATTCGAATATCTCCGGCCATAACGCTACGAAAGCACATTAGGCCTTGAATACAGAGGTAGCAATGCTAACATCAACGGAGAATGTTTAACCATAATGCGCTAAGGCGACAACGTGGCTGAGGAGTCATTAATTGGATTGTTGAACGATGCTTCTTCTAAAGCATCATCTGGTGATCTTCTAGGGGCACTTGATGATTATACAAAAGCCACTCAAATTGATCAAGGAAGTGCAACTGCATGGTATGGTCTTGGCGTGATTCATGCCAAGCGTGGAGATTCTAACTTAGCAATACCGGCTTTTGAAAATGCTCATGAGATTGAGCCGAGTCATGGACCTACTACTGCTAACCTAGCAGTGTTACTAGAGAGTAGTGATATAGAGAGAGCTTCTGAATTTGCAAGATTGGCAATGAAATCAGTAGGTGAAGTCTCGGAATTGGTCAGAATCGCTTCTCTTCATGGAGAATATCATCAGGCAGTAATCGAAGAAGCCCCATTACTTGAGTCCAGACCAATAGAAGAGGACGAAGATCAGGAAGTGCCGCCGATGCTGTCAGCTTCCCCTGTCCTCGCTCCAATAGAAGAAATTATTACTCAAGCAGAAGATCTACTCAAGATTCAGTCGTCTGATGAAGCGTTGGAACTAATTCAACCCAGATTAGAAAACGATCAATCCAACAATGCATCGCTATGGTCACTTTGTGGATTATGCCTAGCTCAATTAGGGCATGTAGAAGATGCAATCAATGCGTTCGAATATGCGATTCGAATCGGTCATGATGAAGCTAAGACTCATTACAACCTCTCCCAATTACAGCGTAAGTCAGGCCAGATAGAAGATTCCAAGCAATCTCTTGCTAATGCATTGCTTTGTAACCCTGGTCATATCAATAGTCTAGTGTCTCGAGGAGAAGTCTACGCAGATGAAGGCGATAATGAGTCGGCAATTCAGCATTGGAACAGAGTAGTTGCAATTGAATCCGATCATCCTATTTCTGCAAGATTGGCTGAACTAATTTCTGCTAATATTGTCAAAGACACCGAAGCTCATGATGATCCACATGAGAATATCGAGGAGCTACATGAGTCGACTTCTAAGGAAGGTGATGAATCCGAGGATTCTAATATGCCCTTAGATACTATTGATGAGTCTAGAGTGGAGTCTGAAGAAGATTCAGAAATTGATATCACTGACACTAAAGGATATCGAATATCGATGGCTAGAAAACTAACAGAATCAGGTGATGCTATTGGTGCGGTTAATGCTTGGAAAGAAGTGCTAGAAGATGACAAACAATCTCCAGAAGTATGGAATGGTTTGGCTGATGCTCTGTCCATAGCTGGGCACATCGAGAGGGCACAGCAATGTAGACAGAGGGCAGAATTCTTACTTTCTCAAGAAACGCAAGAAGAGGTTCAAGCTGAACAGGTTGCAGAGATTGATTTAATCCAAGCCGCGGCAGAAGCTCAGGAAAGATTGTCAGAGCTACCTGCTCATGAGGAAGAAAGTGTCAATGTGTGCATAGAGTGGTACAATCGGGGGCTTGCATTGCTTTCTGAAGAAAATGGTATTGAGGCTTTGAATTGCTTTGAGAAAGCAATTGGAGGAGCTCCCCGGGAAGAAACAGAATTGCGCATGAGATCACATAACGGGCGTGGTCATGCACTATACCAACTAGG
>CEVL01057108.1_pt1 | contig 12539 bp, 14 predicted proteins | sample 427051 | NCBI WGS metagenome assembly CEVL01 (sample SAMEA2623673, study PRJEB7988) | marine metagenome | biome: marine biome (ENVO:00000447); feature: surface water layer (ENVO:00002042); material: "saline water (ENVO:00002010), including plankton (ENVO:xxxxxxxx)" | depth 5 m
ACTTTACTAGAATGATTACTTTGGATCTGAATGGTACAGAGTCTTTTGGTTGACTTTTAATCTGTCGTAAATCATGTAATTTTATTCCGTCTAGATAGTCTTGTTTTTTAATTCTTACATTTCTAATATGCGGTTCAGAAATTTTTAGAAAGAATGGTCTCCCATTTCCTGAAATTAAACTTGCTTTATCTTCTCCACCAATCCAGTTAATTTTAACTTGTTTCGATTTGAATTTTTTGATAACAAATTGTGCTATTTGGCCTTCAACGCTGTTGAAATTTTCTAAGCCATGATAATCACATGAAACACAGCCTTTACCTTGACAATTTTTACATGTATCCTGTTTCTGAGGTAGATTTCGTCGTACCTTTGTATATCTACCATACAAAAATAAAGATCTTGAATGTATTTTGCATGAATTATCTTTAAAATTTACTTTTAGTGTAAGTTCTGGATCCATTCCATCAAGTTTTGACTTTGTTCTTCTTCTAAATTTCTTCCCAATTTCATGATTAAGGTGTGTCTTAACATTCATGACTCCCTTTATCTTAAATTTTGATCTAACCGTATCATCATTATCAGAAATTGATGGTTTTATGATTGACCCTATAAGAAAAGTTGAAAATTGATATGATGATGCATTTTCAATCATATGGGCTACAACTTCATCAAGTTTTTCAAAAATGTCTTTACAGATAAAACATTTCTTCAATTCAGATTTTTCTGCCTTAGAATTAAATTTTTTACCTAGATTGCTACTTGGTTTCAAGCCTAATTCTTTAGATACTAATCTTCCAATACAAAAATTGCATAATGAATAATTTCTTAAAATATTATTTACTAAATGCTGTGTTGAGTTAATTTTTTTCATACCAATGCTTACCATATTGTTATTCTAATGAATATTATTTAGGAGGTATTTAGCCAAGACCTAATTTTCGCATCATTCCTTGCATTTGACGTCCTTTTGATGCCTTCATCATATTCTTTGAATTCTTGTAATTTTTCAATAATTCTTTTACTTCGTGCTCAGGCCAACCTGAACCTCTAGCAATTCTTTTGATTCTTGATGCATTAAGTAGATCAGGATCAGCTTTTTCTTTTTTATTCATACTTTGTATAATGTATCTCCATTTATCAATACGGTCTTCCATTTGTTCAAGCTGATCTTCTTTAACCATTCCTGAAAGTCCAGGCATTGTTTCCATCAAACTTTGTAGTGAGCCAACTTTTGTTACTTCCTCTAATTGATAGAAGAAATCTTCCATGTTCATTTTTCCACTAGATATTCTTTTCATTCTTACATCATCAGCCTCATTTTCAAGGCGTTTTGCTAAATCAAGTACGGCCTGTACATCACCCATTCCAAGTAATCTACCAACAAATCTAGTTGGTGAAAATTGTTCTAAATCATCAATTCTTTCTCCAGTACCAACATACATGACTTGAGCGCCTGTAGCTGCAGATGCAGCCAATGCACCACCGCCTTTTGCTGAGCTATCAAGTTTGGTGATTACAATACCACCAACAGGTACAGTCTTATGAAACGCCTGAGCTTGAGAAAAACACTGTTGACCAATTGTTCCATCTATTACAAGTAATCCTAGATCAGGTTCTGCTACTTTGCTAATATCGACCATCTCATCCAAAAGGTCCTTTTCTTCTTTATGTCTGCCAGCAGTATCAATTAAAATTATATCTAGATTTGAATTTTCAAAATGTTTTAAACCATTCTTCACGATTTCAGCTGAATCAGTATTATTTTCTTCTCCATATACCTCAACACCTGACTTCTCACACATTGTTCGGAGTTGAACTAATGCGCCTGGTCTAAATGTATCAGCACCTACTACGCCAACACGATAGCCTTGCTTAGTAAGAAATTTAGCTAATTTTGAAGAAACTGTTGTTTTTCCACTGCCTTGAATTCCTAACATCAGAACTTTGTTTATTTTACCTGATTTGAAATGAAATTCTGTATCATTTCCTAAGAGTTTTGCAAGTTCATCGTACAGTATTTTTACAATGTGATCTTTTCTGGACAAGCCTGGTGGTGGAGTTTCATTTAAAGATCTTTCTTCAAGATTTTTAGTAATTTCTAGAACTAGTTTAACATTTACATCTGATTGCAATAAAGAGCGTTGAACATCCTTAGCAAGCTCTTTAATTAATTCTTCATCAATACCAGATGAGCTAACAATTTTTTTTATTGCTGAACGAAGTCCGTTTTTGAGATTATCAAGCATTATTATCTAATTCAGCATCCACTATTTCAAATCTTCCTCTATATCCATCCCAGATTTTTTGGGATTTTATGATTTTAACTGGTTTCTGAAACATGGGACAGTCTATGACGAAAGTTTCTGCTTCTCCACCTTCAAAGTTTAGATTAAAATGGAATTTCTTTGAAAGATTTTCTAAATTTTGCAGATTATCATAAGTAATTTGCTTCCCCAACCAATCATTATCCAGTCCCTCAGTAGTTGTACTGCAAATTATGATTCTGAAATTATCATCTAGCAGGTCTTTCATATATTCTGATGCATTAGTTTTCCATAAAGGTGAAATTAAATTTAATTTCAAATCATTACATAGTGATTCAAATTTTGATTTTTGAAATTCACTTATTATTCCACCATGAACAATTCCTTCAATTTGAAAATCATTTTTAGCATTTTTAATTAATTTGTAGAAAAGTGATACTTCGTCACTAGTTTTAGTAGAGTCTGAAATACCAATTATTTGAGGTATTCTCATAGATTCAGATTGTAATTTTGTTTGTAAAATGTTATGATAATGAAGAAGATGACTTTCATCTGACTGTGGGATAATTGTAATTAATGCTTCAATGGAATGACCATGTTTCATAGCCTTGTAAATTGCATAACAACTATCCTTGCCTCCTGAGAAAAAAGCTGCTAACTTCATTTTAATCAAAAAATGGTGGATGCCTCAAAACTCATAATCCTCATCAAAAATCAGATGGCTTTTCCAATCATCATTAGCATCCAATTTAGGATGTCTTTATTCGCATTATTTTTGTTCTTCCCATTACATCCCAATACTCAATATCTTGACCTTGCTCAAGTTTTCCTTCTACCTCTTCATCAATCAATTCAACATCAATCGTTTCAAAACTTTCAGAATCCATTACTTGGATGTCTGATCCAGTGATTGAAATGATTTGTCCGGTTTTTTTATTGATTAATGGAACATGAATTTGCATGCTAACAGGACCTACATGAGGTCGTTTTTGACCATCAAAAATTCCAACACCCACAATTCTGGCCTTTGCTGCTCCGTGTTTTCCTGGCTTGCTTGTGTCATACTCAACTATTTTACAAGGATCACCAGTTGGTTGATCACTAACAGGCAATAAAATGTAAGAACCAATCTTCAAAGAACCTAATTCAGATGGTTTGCTCATACTCAATCAGATTTTGAGGGATATTTACCTTTTTTTATTTCAGCTTTTCTAGAATGGAAAAACTAACAAGATTGTTCATCACAACACCTTTTCTACAGATCTCAAGTCTTGTTTGTTCACAGTATTTGTTATCACTTTGATGACTTTTGTCGCTTGAAACTTCCATTATCACAATATTATCACTATATGGAAATGTAAATTTTGGAGCAACACTAGAAAAGAGTTCCATATGACCAAATCCAGAATATCCTACTTTATCACGTCTGGCAACATGAGTTGCTACATAAGTAAGGTCATCATGCGAATCACCATATTCTAGATAATATATTGATATGAAATTTGGTTTGCCAGTAGTTTGTCTTTCAAACAAAATGTTATCCATTTTAAATATAAACGAAGGATTATCTAGTAAATTCTTAGAAATGTCAGTTACAATTTTTTTATGGTTTTTGAACTGTGCTAGGATGTAATGATTTGTCGCGTATGAAAAATAAGGTTGGCTATTATCTGAGAATGTGGCTGTAACAAAATACATTTCTCCTATATTTTTTGACTTTACCCATAGATCCTTTTGTTCAATTGAATTATGATCATGCAAATATGGGGAACAGATATACCCATTAAACTTGTGTCTTTGAGTCATAGTCAAAAGCTGAATGAAACATATTTAATTTTTGTTTTGTAGGGTTCAAAAACTAAAGTTAATAATACAAAAAAACCTCAAAACTATAGTCCCCACTTAGCTCAGCCTGGTAGAGCTTCCGGCTGTAGTTGTCGGCTTAGGGCTGAAAAACAGCAGTCTATCAGGCATACAGAAACCGGGTTGTCGAAGGCTCAAATCCTTCAGTGGGGACCATTTTTTAATATCTTTTATGGATTGATTACAGCTCTTCCTATGATTTTTCGATTTTTTAGATCTTCTAAAGCTTGATTTGCATCATCTAAAGAATAATGCTTTGAAACAATAGGATTAATCACACCGTCTTGTGCAAGTTTAATTAATTCCACCATATCACTATAATTTCCTGTATATGCACCTTGAATTTTAATTGCCTTTAAAGGAATAGACACTAATGGTATCTCAACTGCGCCTCCAAATAATCCAACAAGAATGATATTTCCACGTTTTCTAATTAATGAAAGATTCATCTTGACTGTAGGTGGTGCATTTACAAAATCTATAATACTATCAACGCCCTTTTCATTGCATATTGTCATTATTTGTTTAACAGCATCAGGTTGTTTAGTATTTACAATATGAGTAGCACCTAATTCTTTAGCAGAGTTTAATTTTTGATCATCAAGATCTGCACATATAATATTAGATTTTGTTAATGCTTTAGCAATTTGGACACCCATTAATCCAAGACCTCCAGCTCCAACAATGAGAATGTTTTCTGGTTCATTGACTAATGCTTTCTTTATTGCAGTGTATGCTGTAAGACCAGAACATGCTAATGATGCTGCGGCGTCAGGATCTAAATCATTAATTTTTGCTGTAAATTTGTAATCTGGAACTAAAACACTTTCTGCATAACCTCCATTCTGGAATACACCTAACGATTGTGGTGCTTCACAAAGATTTGTATCACCTTTTTTACATGTGGTGCATATTCCACATCCCATCCAAGGATAAACTAACACATTATCACCAACATCGACCCCTACAACTGAATCACCACATTCTTCAACTGTTCCTACAATTTCATGACCTGGAATAACTGGGAATTTCACGCCCCTGTCTGTTACTTTCATAAATCCATCACCAGTATCGTATCCACCTTCCCAAAGATGGAGGTCGCTATGGCACACTCCAGTTGATTTTACCCTCACTAAGACTTGATTTCCATTTGGTTTTGGTTTTTCAACATCACTAATCGTTAACGGTTCATTAGGTTCAATTATCCTAGCGGCTTTCAATGAGTTCTAATTTTTTAGTTAACAATATAAGAGTTGACTGATAACAAGAAAAAATTAGAGCCTTTAGATATTATGGAATATGAACATAATGATTTTGTGAGTGAAACAGATACAAAAACCCAAATTTCAAAAATACCAATAAATGTTTTATTTGATCCTGAAGGAATAAAAAAGAAAAACGTATGGGATATTGATTTAGTTCAGATCCTTTCTTTGTTACTTGAGATTCTAGAAAAAGCCGATAAAAAGGATCTTAGAGTTGCAGGGATGGCAGCATTATCATCATCATTAATTTATAGATTAAAAGTGGAAAGCATCTTTGCACTTCAAAAAGCTGCTATGGAGAAAAAACCACTAAGACAAAGAAGTGACATAGATATCGAAATGTTGGATATACCATATAGACACGAATCAACATATCCTGTATCACTAACTGAACTTTTAGACCTGTTAGAAAATCTAATTGGAACTATCGCAAACCCAAGAGAAAGACGTGGAAGTCAATTAAAATTTGAACCAGTAGAGGCTCCAGATTTTAAGAAGTATTTTAATTCACTTGAAAATATAATTGGTCAATATCAAGATCTTGTATTAAATAAACTACAATCTACTCAATCATTACTGCTAAAAACTATTACACATGATTTGGATACAACTGATTCAATTAGATGTTTCTTTGCCACATTATTTTTAGCTAGAGACGAAAAAGTTGATTTGATGCAAGAAAATGAGGATATTAGGGTCACATTAATCAAAGAATAATCACAAATAGATCAAGGATATGTAAAGGATGGTTTTAAGTCAATTCTGAAAGGTTTGAAAATATGGTTAAAATTGACAATGAGAATGAATCCATGGCACGGCTAGAGGCTGCATTATATTCAGCAGGAAGACCAATGAGTGTTGAAGAATTAATTCGAGCGTCAGGAACAGAATCAAGAGTAAAAACTCTCAATTTGCTTACAAAATTAATTCAAAAGGCAAAAGGCGCCTTTAAGGCAATAGAGATTGTAATACTACCAGATGACTCTTATGTTTTTCAATTAAAACCAGAATATAGTTCAACAATAGGAAGAAGGTATGCATCAAAACCAATCTTACCTAAAGCAACTCAAAAGACATTATCATACATTGCATATGAACAACCAATTTCAAGTAAACAACTTGTGGAAGTAAGAGGTACTGGAGTCTATTCACATCTAAAAGAATTATCTCAACTAGATTTCATTGAACACCAAAATGTTGGTCGAATTAAAATTTATAATACAACTGAAAAATTTAGAAAATACTTTGGCATACAAGGTGATGCCGATACATTAAGACAAAAATTATTTAAAAAAGTAAAAACAAGAAATACAAAAGGAAAATCATCAATTACGCCAGAAATACCTGTTAACACACAATAAATTTTCTAGAATTTGCGATTTGTATAAATTAGAGTAAAATACAAAAATTTTATGAGAAAATCAGTTGAGAATTTAAAAACAAGTAAAATAACTGGGGGAATTAGACACCCACTAAAATCAAGAAGAAAATTTCAAATGGATAGATATCCAAATGAAGCGTTAATGGGAGAACAGCTTACGGTTACAAGAAAAACTAGAGGAAACAATAGAAAGACTGCTATAAAAACTGCAAATGTTGTAAATGTAATTTTGGCAGATGGAAAAATAAAAAGTTCCAAGATTGTAAGAGTTTTAGAAAATCAAACAAACAATGACTATCAGCGACGTGGTGTAATTACAAAAGGTGCAATTGTTGAAACAGAAGATGGAAAATGTAAAATTCTTTCTAGACCAGGTCAAGATGGAACATTAAACGGAACTTTACTAAAGTGATAAAATGAAAGATTACGAACATGTCGTAATCTGGCTGGATTATTTTAACAAAACACTGCCAAGAAACAAAGGAAGGAAGCTTCCAAAAGAAAAATGTATTTTTGATCCATCACTAAAAGAATTGATAGAAGCATCAAAGGCAGCTGGTTTGGAACCAAAAGAAACAGAAGAACAAGTCAGATTTCCAAAAAGACCTTATGTTAGATCTGGATATATAGTTCTTGAAAAAAATGCAACAAAGATTAACATCATGAACAAAATTTCAAATAAATTAGTTTCAAAAAGAGCAAAACAATCAAAAAACTAATCAAAATAGCTTCAAGCTAAAGTTTTGTTGACAGAAGATAATGAAAGTGAATAGATTGTAAAAAGTATAATTGCAGGAGGTAGGTGAAATTATGCACTTAGCCAACAGTGGTCGAGTCATAATTAAATTAAGCAAAGGGATCACTGAAGGTCAATTACTCTGTAACGAAAGTAGTCAAAAGATTGCAAAGGTTACAGAATTAATAGGACCCGTTAAAGATCCATATGCTTCAGCCATTCCGTTGACAAATAATTTAAAAAAAATCAGTGGAATGAAAGTTTTTGCTTTTGAACAAACTTCTCCTGCAAAAAGAAAAAACAGGAGAAGACATAGATGAACACATTAGAAATCGAAATTTGCTGTCCTGAATGTAAATCTGCAATCATAGATGACATTCATAATGGCGAAAGAATTTGTTCAACATGCGGCATTGTCGTAGAAGAACAAATGGCTGACTTTGGTCCTGAAACAAAAGGTGCTAATCTTGAAGATAAGATGAGATTAGCACGAGCAACTGGACAAACAACACTCTCACAACACGATATGGGAATTGCAACTGAAATTTCAGTTGCAAGTACTGACTATAGTGGAAAGAAAATTAGTAGCGTTACGACCAATCAAATGCAACGATTGGGAAAGTGGCAAAAACGAGTGAGAGTAACATCTCCTAGGGAAAGAAGACTTACAAATGTACTAGGAAAAATATCTGAGACCTGTGAAAACTGCAATCTTCCAAAAAATGTTGTAGAAACTGCTTCAATGATCTATCGTAGTTTAGATGGAAAAAATATTGAAGTTAAAGGCAAATCTGTAGTAAGTATTACAGTTGCTGTCATCTATATGGCTTGTAAACAATGTCATATAGTGAGATCCTTAGATGATATATGCAAAACTGTATGTGAACCAAAGGATGTAAAAGCAAAAACAAAACTTGCTGCAAAGTATTATCGAAATCTGGTTTTGGACATGGGTACAATTACAACTCCAATTGTAACTATGGACAAATACATCTCAAAGATTGCAAATCTCACAAAAACAGATGTTCGAGTAGAGAGGCTCGCTTTAGAAATAGCTGACAAAACAAAAGACCAAGACATGGCTAATGGTAAAGCACCAAATGGTATTGCATCAGCATATCTTTATGTTGCCTCAATTTTGACAGGTCAAAATATTCTACAGAGAGATGTTTCATCAATTTCTGGAGTGACAGAAGTTACTATCAGAAACAGAGTAAAGGAGATCCTTACTACAAATAAGATAACCTTGACTCTAAGACCAATATTGGCTAAATAATCCCCCCCTTTTTCTTATTTTTTGATTAGGAATAGCTAAAATTCGTCGAAATTATATATTAAAACTAAAGTGCTTATTCATGGCAGTTCTTGAAATAAAAGACCTAGTTGTAAAACGTGAAGGAAAAGAAATTCTAAAAGGTGTTAATCTTAAGACAGGACCTGGTGAAGTTCATGCAATTATGGGTCCTAACGGTTCAGGAAAAAGTACGCTGGCTTATACATTACTTGCACACCCAAAATACGAAGTAGTTAGTGGAGATATTCTATTGGATGGAGAAAGTATACTAGAATTAACAGCTGATGAACGTGCAAAAAAAGGGCTGTTTTTGGGATTTCAATATCCTACAGAAGTTTCTGGTGTTGGTTTTTCACATTTTCTTAGAACATCATACAATGCACTTAGCAAAGCAATGCAAGGTGATGACAGAGAAGTATTCATCACTGTAAGAGAATTTCAAAATTATCTTAAAAAAAATATTAATGCAGTAGGTCTGAAAGATGAATTTCTTTCAAGATATCTAAATGAAGGTTTCTCAGGTGGAGAGAAAAAACGTTCTGAAGTTTTACAAATGGCTGTTTTGAAACCTAAGATTTCAATTCTAGATGAACCTGATTCGGGATTAGATATTGATGCAGTGCAAGCAGTAGCAAAAGCAATTAGCGAAGTTTCAGATAAAGATTCTACAACAATTGTGATTACACATTATGCACGTATCTTAAATTTCTTGGATAAGTTAGACCATGTTCATGTATTTGCAAAAGGTAAGATTCTAAAAAGTGGAAATGCAGATCTTGCTCAAGAATTAGAAAAACGTGGATATGACTGGATTACTGAAGGTACAGATTAAAGAAAACTCTAAGAAATAAAAAAAAGAAGTGAACTACTTTGCTTTTGAAAGTCGATCATCTACTTCATCCCAATTAACAACATTCCACCATGCTGCAATGTAGTCAGGACGTTTGTTTTGATATTTGAGATAGTATGCATGTTCCCAGACATCTAGACCCAATAATGGTACAAGACCTTCAGTTCTAGGACTAGTCTGGTTTGGCATTGCCTTATATTCAACTTTGCCTAATGATGGATTATAAACTAGCCAACCCCAGCCGCTGCCCTGTATTGGAGCAGTTTTACTTGAGAACTGTTCTTTAAAATCAGCAAAACTTCCAAATGAGGAATTTATTGCATCGGCTAATTCTCCGCCTGGTTCTCCACCGCCATCTGGTTTCATATTATTCCAGAATAACCTGTGGTTGTCATATCCACCACCATTGAAATTAATTGCGCCTCTAACATCTTCAGGTACATCATTGATACTTGATAAAATTTCAATGATATCCTTGCTCTGTAACTCTGGACTAAGCTTCTCCAAAGCACCATTCATCGTGTCAGTGTATTTCTGATGATGTTTGGTATGATGGATCTCCATTGTTTGAGCATCAATATGAGGTTCTAATGCATCATATGCATAAGGCATCTCAGGAAGTGTGTATTTTCCCATTGATGTCAAACACAGAATACAATTTATTGTTTTACAAGTAAGGCATTTTAGATATTAAATTGATTAAAAAAATGTGGAAAAATAGTATCATTTTTTCAGGTATTACTCTAATGCTACTTCTATTTTCCATTAATTCACTCAATAATGATGTGAGCCTTGAATTGCTATTAGAAAATAGCAGACCACATATTGGTGCAGTTTATCCATCAGAAATTGGTATTGGTGGTAAAACAATAAAAATTGCGGTTATAGACACTGGTGTTAATTTTGACCATCCAGATCTTTTAGGGATTGGCGAAGACGGGAAAATTGTTGGGGGGTATGATTTTATAGAAAATGATAACTTTCCTCAAGATACTAATGGACATGGTACACAAGTAGCAGGAATAATTGCAGCAGATGGTGAAATAACTGGTATAGCACCAAAATCAAAAATTTTAGCTTATAGGGTTTCAGAAGATGGAGAAGCGGTTTCTTCGGATCTAATAATTAAAGCAATAAAACAAGCTATATCTGATGAGGCTGACATTATCAATATCAGTTTAGGAGTGGATATTATTCATGATGAAATTGATCATGCTGTAAATGAGGCTGTAAAGAATGGAATTGTAGTTGTTGCTGCTGCAGGAAATAGTGGGCCTGATAATGAAACTATAGGTAGTCCTGGTGCAAACCCAAATGCAATTACAGTAGGTGCAACCTATAATGACATAGATTCAAGTATTGTTTCAACATTACAGATAGGCGAAGAACAATTTCAGGTTTTACCCATGTTAGGAACTGAAATAATTTCTGAAAAAATAATAGAAGAAATTGAATTTGGTGGCTTTGGTCGGGAACAGGATCTGAAATATCTTGACGTTAAAAATAAGATTCTTCTTGTTGAAAGAGGCGGCGAAGTTGAAGATGAGGTAGTATTTTTTTCAGAAAAGGAACATGTAGCAGTAAATAATGGTGCAAAAGCAATTATTGTTTTTAATAATGAACCAGGTATATTCTATGGTGAGCTTATACATGAATTCATTCCAGAAAATTATGTTCCTTCAATACCAGCGGTATCTATCACTCAAGAAGATGGTTTGAAAATAAAAAAAATGCTAAATACAAAAACTATAGGAATAATTGATGTATTTAATCATCCAGATTTTGTTGCAATGTTTAGTTCAAGAGGTCCAGTGTCGCCATTCTACGAAAAACCAGATCTAGTTGCACCTGGAGTTTTTGTAAAAACAACATCGTTAGGCGAAAAATACAACATTACTAGTGGAACAAGCTATGCAGCACCACATATTGCTGGTGCAGTGGCATTGTTGTTGGAGAAGAATCCTGAATTCACTCCTCAAGAAATTAAATCAAAATTAATTACAACATCAAATTTGGTGACAGATCCTTTTGGAAATGAATTTCCAATGAATATAGGAGGTGCAGGTAGGGTTAATGTTACAGATGCCTTTAATTCAGAATTATTAATTTTACCATCTAATTTGAGATTTGACCTATCTACAGAAAAAAATTCACAGACAAAAAATTTACATCTAAATTTAGACAAATTAGACAATCAATTAGAAATAAAATTTTCAGATTTTGTTAATGTAAATTTTGATTATAATTTGGAAGATAACTTCATACAAGTTACTTCACAATTAGTCTCAAACGAAACAGGTGAATTTGAAGGTAGACTATTCATTTTACATAATGGAATTACACATCAAATTCCTATTCATGTAAGAGTTTCAGATGCTACAGTTAACATTATAGAAGAAAATGATGAGTTATTTTTTGAAATCTTAAAACCATTAGAATGGACATATGCAAAAATATCAGCAGTTAATAAAGAAACATTAGAAAAAGATTCAATCTCATTTTCTTCAAAGAGTAATTCACCATTAAAGATTTACAAATCTGGAGATTACTGGATTGAAGCAAAAATTAGTACGGATGAAAATACATTTGATGTTTATGATTCAATTAAAATTAATTTATTATCTGAAAATGAAAAATCTGTATTTTACTATTTAGAAGAAATTGAACGACCTGTTCTTATATTATCTATAATTACAGTTTTAGTAGGTATATTTGGTGTTAGAATGTTAAGAAATTAAGGTGTGATTGGTCCTGCCGTACGAATGTTATCTGTGACATTCTTGAACTTAGAAAAGTTTTCTACAAACATTTGTGCTAATTTCTTTGCTGAAAGATCATAGGAATCTTTATCGATCCATGTATTTTTAGGATCTAGTATGTCAGAAG
>CEVL01013082.1_pt1 | contig 12513 bp, 9 predicted proteins | sample 427051 | NCBI WGS metagenome assembly CEVL01 (sample SAMEA2623673, study PRJEB7988) | marine metagenome | biome: marine biome (ENVO:00000447); feature: surface water layer (ENVO:00002042); material: "saline water (ENVO:00002010), including plankton (ENVO:xxxxxxxx)" | depth 5 m
TTCTTTGGTCTTCACTGTCTTAGCAAAATCACTAATTACTTGAGGATCAGAAAGATCTTCCTTTTGTGACTTAACAGACATTAATAGATGATTCACAACTAGCCATTGCACAGTCTTTTTATCCTCATCAGTAAATAGATGCTTAGTGCAAAATTTTCCTGCAATGGACTTTCCCAAATTGGAGTGGTCAGAACCTCGGCCTTTACCAATGTCATGATACAGACCTGCAATATAAAGAAGTTCTATTTTTGGTAATTTTGTTACTAATTTAGTTGCCAAAGGATATATATCGTTTGACTTCCTTAGAATCATTCTTCTTATATTCCTCAAAACCTGAAGGGTATGAGCATCCACAGTATAAATATGGAAAAGGTCATATTGCATTTGCCCTGTAACCCTTCCGAATTCAGGTAAATATCTTCCTAGAATACCCAAATTTTTCATATTCTCTAATTGCGTTACAATCAGCCTTTTAGATTTTAGTAATTTTAAAAACAAATTGATGTTTTTTGTTTTAGCTCTAAATCTTGCATCAATTAAAGTTCTATCTCTTTTTAACATTCTGAGCGTATTAGATGAGATACCTTTTATTTTTGGGTTTTCAGTAAGCTTCACAAATAGCTCTAACAACAAAGAAGGGTTTTTCTTGAAACCATTTAGGTCTGTTAAATGAATTAGGTTATTTTTTTCATAAAAATTTGTATCAATTATTTTTTTTCGCTTCAATTTACTCGTTGCAGTTATTTCTTTACAAGCTTGTAGGGCCGTTGAATTAATTTCTGATATATTTAAGGCTGATCTGAAATATCTATGCATTAATTTTTCAGCTGCAGAATTTGAATCTTTAACGGAAGGAAATAATTTTTGAGCTATAGTTATTTGATGCTCAAAGAGCAGTCTATCTTCTTCTCTATTGGCTTCTTCATGGAGTAAATATCTTATAGTCCATAGCCAATGCTTAGACTTAAGAAGCTCATGTTTTTCTTCTTGAGTTATTATTGAATCAAGATTTACAGCATCCTGAGATATATTTCTTTGAAAGTTTTTTAAAACCCAATCTATTGTATGTATATCTCGAAGACCTCCAGGAGAGGATTTTATATCAGGTTCTAAATTGTATTCCGTATTATTAAAACGCTCATGTCTAAGCATTTGCTCTTCCATTTTTGCTTCTAAAAATATTTTATTTCTCCATAAGTTTTTTGTATTTAAAATCGATAGAAATTGCCTATGAATTCCTTCGTTTCCAACTAGTTTTCTATGCTCTAGCATATTGGTCATCGTCTGAATATCTTCTCTTGCTTGAGATAAGCTTTCTTTTGTAGTTCTTACACTATGGCCAACATCTAAACCGATATCCCATAAGTGACTTATGAATTGTTCTAATTTTTTTTGATTACTTTTTACCAAAGGCCTGTCTGATAATAAGAGAAGGTCAATATCTGAATAAGGGTGTAATTCGGATCTTCCGTAGCCACCGACTGTGAATAAACCTAGTGATGGTATTTTATTCAATCCATGCTCTTTGGCAATCTCAGTAATTAACAGATCAGTGTTGTCAGATCTTTTTTTTAGAAAGTATTCGATTCCTTTGACCTGTCTTCCTCTTTCTTTATTCAGCCATAAACGAAATCGATTGGAGAGTTCGTCGTCTCTCTGGGTTTTTAATCTAGAGAGTTTATTAGACATTCAACTTTAATTTAGAAATTTTCGTCACTTCGTTTTGTTAAAACCTCAGCACCTTTATCAGTAACTAAGATGGTGTGCTCCCATTGAGCAGAGTTTCGACCATCTCTAGTTTCTACGGTCCATCCATCATTTAAAGTTTTGGTAAATTTTGTGCCTAAATTAATCATAGGCTCTATGGTGAAACACATACCTTCTTTTATCTCTAAACCTGTGTTTGGTGTACCGTAATGCAGAATCTGTGGCTCGTCATGATAGACCTTTCCTATTCCATGACCGCAGTATTCTTCCACTACTGAGTAATGATTGTTTTCTGCGTGTTGCTGAATAGCATGGCCTATGTCCCCTAAGGTAGCGCCAGGCCTTACAGCATTTATACCTTTATAGAGGCATTCTTGGGTAATTTTAACTAATCTTTCGTTATGCTGTTCTGTTTTACCAACCAAAAACATTTTTGATGTATCGCCATGCCAACCGTCTTTAATTACAGTCACGTCAATATTCAATATATCTCCATTTTTTAGAAATCTTTTATCATCCGGAATTCCATGGCAAACAACTTGATTAAGACTGGTGCATAAAGTTTTCTCGAAACCTCTATAGCCTACGTTTGCAGGAATGGCTTGCTGCTCTTTCACAATATAGTCATGACAAATTTTATCTAGCTCGCCTGTAGAAATACCAGGTTTAACGAAATTACTAATCATATCAAGCACTTGAGCTGCTAGCCTGCCAGCTTCCCTCATGCCATTAATTTCTTCTAGGTCTTTAATCATCTTTAATTTTTTAAATTCTATATATTTTTAATAGACACACCATAGAGGATTTATTATAGTGTGGTTTTAATGCCAATAGGCCTTAAAAAACAAAATTGCGAACTTCAGAAATGTAACTGGTTCGCTTTTTTTTCGTCTAAATTCCGCTGTTCAAACTTAAAGTATGTCTAATCTAAAGGCAATATTAGCATTAGAAGATGGAACTATATTTGAAGGTAGAAGTATAGGGGCCTCAGGAAAGACTAATGGTGAAATAGTCTTCAATACTTCCATGACGGGTTATCAAGAAATCCTTACGGATCCTTCGTACGCTAAACAAATTGTTACTTTAACTTACCCTCACATTGGTAATACAGGGATTAATCATGAAGATGTTGAATCCGATGCCGTATGGTGTGCTGGATTGGTAATACGTTCTAATTCTTTCTTGCAAAGTAGCTGGAGAAGTGAAAATTCTTTAACAGATTATTTAAAAGCTAATAGTATTTTGGGCATATCTGACATAGATACTAGGAAGCTAACTAGATTAATAAGGACAAAAGGAGCTCAAGCAGCTTCAATTTTAGTATCTGAAGATATCAATAAAGATGAAGCTATTGATGAAGCTAGAAAATTTAAAGGATTGGCTGGGATGGATTTAGCTCAAGAGGTAACTACTCCTGAAAGTTATACATGGGACAAAGGAGTTTGGAGACAACCAATTCAAGACTCTCAATTAAAGGTTGTTGCACTTGATTTTGGTATTAAACAGAACATTCTAAGGATACTAGCTAGCAGAGGTTTTGATTTAAAGATTGTGCCTGCTAAAACTACTGCTGATGAAATATTGAAATTAAAACCAAACGGAGTATTTCTATCTAATGGACCTGGGGATCCTGAGCCATGTGATTATGCAATACAAACTATCAAAGAGCTTGCTTTAAGAGAGATTCCTTTATTCGGCATTTGTTTAGGTCATCAACTCCTAGCACTTTCTTTTGGCGGTAAAACTTCTAAGATGAAATTTGGTCATCATGGAGCAAATCATCCAGTACAAGACCTTAAAACAATGAAAGTTGCTGTAACGTCTCAGAATCATGGCTTTACTGTTGAGGAAGATTCTTTACCAAGTGAATTAAAAATAACACATAAATCTTTATTTGATGGAACTGTTCAAGGAATAGAACATAAAACGCTTCCTGCATTTAGTTTTCAAGGACATCCAGAAGCTAGCCCTGGCCCTCATGATTTAAAGAATTTATTTCAAAAATTTGAAGATAATATGAAAAATAATGCCTAAAAGAAAAGACATCGATTCAATTCTAATTATTGGAGCAGGACCCATTGTCATAGGCCAGGCATGTGAATTTGACTATTCTGGAGCTCAGGCATGTAAGGCTCTAAAAGAAGATGGTTACAGAGTAATTCTTATCAATTCTAATCCTGCAACGATCATGACAGATCCAAGCATGTCTGATGCCACATACATTGAACCGATTCATTGGGAGACAATCGAGAAGATTATTGAAAAAGAAAAGCCCGATGCCCTTCTGCCTACAATGGGTGGTCAAACAGCTCTTAATGCTGCTTTAGACTTAGATAGTAGAGGTATTCTCAAGAAGCATAATGTGGAAATGATAGGAGCAACCAAGGAAGCTATAGATAAGGCAGAAGATAGAGAGTTATTTGCTGAATCCATGGAAAGGATAGGTTTAAAAGTTCCAGAAGCAGGTCTTGCTCATGACTTAAAAGAGGCTAATAAACTTTTGGAAAGAATAGGTTTTCCCTGTGTCTTAAGGCCTAATTTTACTATGGGAGGTTCAGGAGGAGGGATTGCATATAACAATGAAGAATTTGAAGAAATCTGCAATAGAGGTCTTGAGTTATCACCTACATCTGAAATTTTTATCGATAAATTTCTAGGTGGCTGGAAGGAATATGAGATGGAGGTAGTTAGAGACAAAAATGATAACTGCATTATTGTGTGCAGTATTGAAAATATCGATCCAATGGGAGTGCATACTGGAGATTCAATTACTGTCGCCCCAGCACAAACTTTAACAGACAAGGAATTTCAAATTATGAGAAATGCCTCATTAGACATTCTAAGAGAAATAGGTGTAGAAACTGGTGGTTCCAATGTTCAGTTTACAGTTAATCCAGAAGATGGAGAGATGCTTGTTATCGAAATGAATCCTAGGGTTTCAAGATCTTCGGCTTTAGCGTCTAAAGCAACTGGATTTCCCATTGCTAAGGTAGCAGCGAAGCTCGCAGTAGGTTATACATTAGATGAATTAAGTAATGATATAACAGGTGGAGTTATACCAGCATCTTTTGAACCCTCAATTGACTATGTCGTTACCAAAATCCCAAGATTTAATTTTGAAAAATTTATTCAGACAGAACCTGTCCTCTCTACGCAAATGAAATCTGTTGGAGAAGTCATGGCCATTGGAAGAACATTTCAAGAATCTCTTCAGAAAGCTATAAGAGGTTTAGAAACTGGACGTGATGGTTTAAATGAAATATTAAATATTGATGAAGAGAAAGAAATTTTAAGACAAAAGATTAGCATTCCTAGTCCTGATAGGCTTTGGTATGTAGGGGACGCATTTAGATCAAACTTATCTGTAGAAGAAGTTTTTCTTCACTCTAAAATTGATCCCTGGTTTCTAATTCAGATAAAAGATTTAATTGTTGAAGAAATAGAACTTAAAGACAAAAGCATAAAAGACTTAAATGAAGAGTATCTTTATAGACTCAAATCAAAAGGATTTTCAGATTCACGTATAGCTAACCTGATTAATGTGTCAGAAAAGCAAATAAGGAATCTTAGAAAAAAATTAAATATTCTGCCCGTCTTTAAGAGAGTTGATACTTGTGCAGCAGAATTTGAGTCATCTACAGCTTATATGTATTCAACATATGAAGAAGATTGTGAGGCTGAGCCAAATGTATCTAAAAAGATTATGGTTCTAGGAGGTGGGCCAAATAGGATTGGCCAAGGAATAGAGTTCGATTACTGCTGTGTTCATGCTTCTTTAAGTCTCAGAGAAGAAGGTTATGAGACTATTATGGTTAATTGCAACCCAGAAACTGTCTCAACTGATTATGATATTTCAGATAGATTATATTTCGAACCTATTACTGTTGAGGACGTTCTTTCCATTACTGATATTGAATCTCCAATAGGAGTGATAGTTCAATACGGAGGTCAAACTCCACTTAAAATAGCTAAAGAGCTTGAGGACAATGGTGTTCCTATATTAGGTACTTCACCTGATTCTATAGATTTAGCGGAAGACAGAGGAAGATTTCAGGAATTTGTAAATAAGCTTGAATTGAAGCAGCCTCCAAATGGAATAGCCACTAATTTAGAAGAGGCTATGTCTGTTTCTGATAACGTTGGGTTTCCTTTAGTAGTTAGGCCGTCATATGTATTAGGCGGAAGAGCAATGGATATTGTCTATAAAAAATCTGATTTAGAAAATTACCTCATAGAAGCTGTTCAAGCTAGCGAAAAAAGCCCTGTATTGCTGGATGGATTTCTCAATCAAGCTATAGAAATGGATATAGAGGCTGTGTGCGATGGAGAACAAGTAGTAATTGGTGGAATTCTCCAACATATCGAACAAGCTGGTATTCACTCAGGAGACTCAGCTTGCTCATTGCCTCCCTACAACCTTCCAGAAAATTTAATTGAGGAGATTTCTAGCATGGTTAAGTCAATAGCTATAGAAATTAAAGCTGTTGGATTAATTAATGTTCAATTAGCATATCATGAGGACACTCTTTTTCTGCTAGAAGTTAACCCAAGAGCCTCTAGAACAATTCCATTTGTTTCTAAATGCATCGGTACTTCCTTAGCAAAGATCGGAGCACTTTGTATGGCTGGAATTTCTTTGAAGGATCAAAATTTCACCGAAGAAATTATACCTCCTTATTTTTCTGTTAAAGAAGCGGTTTTTCCTTTTACCAAATTTCTAGGAGTAGATCCGATTCTAGGCCCAGAAATGAAATCAACAGGTGAAGTGATGGGCGTAGGTAATAATTTTTCTGAAGCGTATGCTAAAGCTCAACTTGGTGCTGGAGAAAAAATTCCTGAGACAGGTTCAGTTTTTTTGAGTGTTAGAGATTCAGATAGGCCTTTCGTAGGTGATTTGGCTAAAGAATTTTATGATTTAGGTTTTAAGATCATTGCAACCAAAGGAACAGCTAGATCAATATCTGAAAAAGGTATACCAGTAGAAATAATAAAGAAGGTAGCAGAAGGAAGGCCGCATGTTGTTGATGCAATGAAAAATGCTGAAGTAAATTTGATTGTTAATACAACAGAGGGTAGACAATCTATTATGGACTCGGCATCTATAAGAAGAACAGCTTTAGAAGAGAGAATATATTGTACAACTACGATAGAGGGAGGCAGAGCTGTCTGTTCAGTTCTGAGAAATAAAGATCAATGGTCTGTCGAACGTTTACAAGACCTTCATGCTAAAATTAATTAGTTATGAATCCGATGACCAAAGCAGGCGAATCTCTTCTAAGAGAAGAATTAAGTAGACTTAAAAGAGAAGAAAGGCCTAAGATTATTGATGCTATAGCGACAGCAAGGGAGTTTGGGGATTTAAAAGAAAATGCTGAATACCACGCTGCCAAAGAGCAACAAAGTTTAACTGAAGCAAGGATCAAAGACATTGAAGTAAAGTTAGCTAACTCTCAGGTTATAGACATAGAGAAAATCGAACCTTCAGATAAAGTTATATTTGGAACAACTATTACCGTCATAAATCTGGAATCTGATAAATCTAATAAATATAACATTGTTGGCGAAGATGAAGCAGATGCAAATTTAGGAAAGATATCTTATGCATCACCTTTAGCAAAACAGATGATAGGAAAATATGAGGGAGATATTATTAAGGTAGAGACTCCCGGTGGTTTAACGGAGTATGAAATCATAAAAGTTGAATACATATAAAATTGCCAAATTCATTCAAATCAAATTACAGAGATGGAGATTCTTTTACAAGGATGTCAAAGAAAGCTGGCTATAGATCGAGAGCTTCGCTTAAATTAAAAGAGATAATAAAGAAAGATATTCGCATCCATAATGGTATGTCAGTCCTTGATCTTGGGTCTTTTCCTGGTGGGTGGACTCAGGTAATTAAAGAGAATATTGGAAGAAAGGGAACTGTTGTAGGGGTGGATATTCAAAATATTAAAGAAATTGAAGGAGCTTTTTTCATACAAAAATCCATTGAAGATATTACTATTCAAGATTTTAAAAGATTTAAAGATAAATTGCCTTTTGACCTTGTTTTATCCGACATGGCCCCCAATATAAGTGGTATAAGAGAAAGCGATGATGCGCAGATGATTTATCTTGTAGATAATATTTTATCAGTCATCGATAATTTTTTGAAAAAGAAAGGATCAACTCTTATAAAAGTGTTCCAAGGTGAGAGTTTGGACTATACTAGAAAAGCTTTAAGTTATAGATTTAAGACTTGCAAGGTTAGTAAGCCTAGCGCTTCAAGATCAAACTCCAAAGAAACGTACATAATAGGAAAGGAATTAATCAAATAATGAGTGAAGTAGTTAAAAATTTATTGATGTGGTTGTTCATTGCGATAACTATATTTTCGGTTTTTAGTAATTTAAATAAAGAGGCCACAGTCCAAGAGCTTTCGTATTCTGAGTTTATATCTCAAGTTGAGAGCGATCAGGTTTTGAGTGTTGAATTTTCTTCAGATAATTACACCCTTAAAGGAAAGACCGTCAATGGTGAAAACTTTGAAACCGTCAGACCTCCCTTTTTACAAGATGACTTAAGTGAAATTTTATCTGATCATAGAGTTGCGGTAATCGGAGAAAAACCTGAAGAGCAATCTATATTTAAACAACTACTCATAGCGAGTTTTCCAATTCTAATTATTTTAGCTGTATTTATTTTCTTTATGCGACAAATGCAGGGTGGAATGGGTGGAAAGTCTGGTCCAATGAGCTTCGGAAAGAGTAAAGCCAAAATGCTAGAAGGTGGAAAAGTAAAAACTTCCTTCGCAGATGTAGCTGGTATAGAAGAAGCAAAAGAAGAAGTGCAGGAGGTTGTTGATTTTTTGAGAGATCCATCCAAGTTTCAAAAATTAGGAGGTAAAATTCCAACCGGAATATTAATGACAGGCTCTCCAGGAACTGGAAAAACATTATTAGCAAAAGCTATTGCTGGAGAAGCCGGAGTGCCTTTCTTTAGTATTTCTGGATCTGATTTTGTAGAAATGTTTGTAGGTGTAGGTGCATCTAGAGTTAGAGATATGTTTGACCAAGCTAAAAGGCAATCTCCTTGTATAGTTTTTATAGACGAGATTGACGCTGTAGGAAGACATAGAGGTGCTGGTATGGGCGGAGGACATGATGAAAGAGAACAAACCCTCAATCAATTATTGGTAGAAATGGATGGCTTTGAAGACAATCAAGCAATAATTATCATTGCTGCGACAAATAGACCTGATGTCTTGGATCCTGCATTATTAAGACCCGGCAGGTTTGATAGACAAGTAGTTGTTCCATTGCCTGATATAAGAGGTAGAGAACAGATCTTGAAAGTCCATATGAAGAAAGTTCCTCTTTCAGATGATGTTGAACCCTCACTTATTGCTCGAGGAACACCTGGTTTCTCAGGTGCAGATTTAGCCAATTTAGTAAACGAAGCTGCTTTGGTTGCCGCAAGGACAGCTAAAAAATTAGTTGGTATGGAACAACTTGAATTTGCTAAAGATAAAGTCATGATGGGTTCCGAGAGAAGGTCAATGGTAATGTCTGATGAAGAGAAACTGAAAACAGCTTACCATGAATCCGGACATGCAATTGTTGGAAGAAGTCTTGAAGAGCATGACCCAGTCTACAAAGTTACAATTATTCCTAGAGGAAGAGCTTTAGGCGTTACTATGTTTTTACCTGAAGAAGATAAGTACAGTTATAGTCATCAAAGTATCTTGGACAGAATCTGCGGACTATATGGAGGCAGAATAGCCGAAGAACTTATCTATGGCGAAAAAGGAGTTACTACTGGAGCTTCAAATGATATAGAAAGAGCAACAGAACTTGCACATAACATGGTTACTAAATGGGGTTTATCTGAGAAGTTGGGTCCTATCAAGTATGGTGATGAAACTGATGAGCCTTTTTTAGGTAGATCTGCGGGAACTTCTAAGCAAGGAATTTCAGATGAAACTGCTTCTGAGATAGACAAAGAAGTAAAGGAAATACTAAATAACTGTTATAAAACAGCTAAAGAAGTTTTGGAGACTAACATCGATGCTCTCCATAAAATGTCCCAAGCACTAATGGATTATGAAACTTTAGATGTGGATCAAATAGATGACATAATGGCAGGAGGAGATCCAAGAGCACCTAAATCATCTAAAGAACCTCCTACTAAAGATTCAAAAGAGACTTCTGTAGGAGATGCCGCAGAGCAAAGCTAATAATATAGTAGCTTGAAATTTCTTTCATATGAGTGACCCTATTCCAATCAAGAAAGAGCAATCTTCCTTTTTGAGTAAAGAAAGACGATTTGGCACTGATGGAATAAGAGGGCCTGTAGACTCCACTATGAATCCTTTATTTGTAACTCAATTAGGATGGGCTGCTGGGACTGTCCTTTTGGAAGAGGGCATAACAAAAGTCCTTATAGGAAAGGATACTAGGATTTCTGGTTATATGCTTGAATCAGCGCTTCAAGCAGGTTTTATTTCTTCTGGGATAGACGTAATACTCTTGGGTCCTTTACCTACCCCTGGGGTTTCTTTTTTAGCTAATTCAAACAAGCAAGCGGGAGTTGTTATTAGCGCCTCACATAATTTATTTGAAGATAATGGAATAAAGTTTTTCAATAAAGACGGACAAAAATTCTCTTCAGCGTTAGAAAAAAGGATAGAAACTAAACTAAACCAAGAAATTGAAAGTGTTAAGTCAATTAATTTAGGCAAGGCAACGAGGATGACTGATGCGCAAGGTAGATACATAGAGTTTTGTAAATCAAATTTTATTAATTTAGATTTAAGTGGTTTGTCTCTTCTTTTAGATTGTGCGCATGGAGCCACTTATTCAGTTGCTCCTAAGGTTTTTGAAGAGTTAGGAGCTAAAGTAGCCACCATTGGTACTGATCCTGATGGTGTGAACATAAATCAAAATTGTGGATCTACAAGCCCAGAGAATATAAAAGATGAGATTTTGAAAGGAGATTATGATCTAGGCATAGCTTTTGATGGAGATGGAGATAGAATTTTAATAGTATCTAAAACTGGAAAGATTTTAGATGGTGATGATCTTCTTTATATCCTTACTAAGCAATTAGACAAAGACAGTGGAGTAGTAGGCACATTAATGACTAATAAAGCTCTTGAATTGTATTTTGAAAAAGAAAATATTAGATTTTGTAGAGCAGATGTAGGAGATAAATATGTGCTACATAGACTTCTAGATGAAGGTTGGCAGCTAGGAGGTGAGCCTTCAGGACATATAATCTGTTTAGATGCGACTCAAACAGGAGATGCAATCGTAGCAGCTTTAAAGTTATTGAGTTGCCTTAAAGAAAATCAGTTTAATGTGGACGATTCAATCAAAGATTTTACTAAATTTCCCCAAACTCTAATCAACCTTTCTGTTGATAATCCTAATAAAATTATTCTTAACGATAAGTTTTGGTCAGAAGTGACAGAAATTGAGAATAAATTGAATGACAAGGGTAGAGTCCTGATAAGGCCTTCCGGCACTGAACCTCTTATCAGAATTATGGTTGAATCTGAAAAAGAAGAATATTCAGAAGATTATTGCAATAAATTAGCAGACTTGGCTTCAAGGCTATGATTGTTGCTAATTGGAAGAATGCAGGCTCCAAAGAACTAATCAAAGTTTGGGTAGATTCTGTTTCGAAAGATATAGACATTGTGCAAGGAAAGGACTGTGTGTTTTGTCCACCCACTTGTTATCTGGACTATTCTAAAGATTATATTAAACAAAGAAATAAAGATATAAGAATAGGGTCACAAGAGCTTGATTCTGAACTAACTTCTCCCTTAACAGGTGCAATTAGTTCTCAGATGTTAGCTGATTTAGGTTGTGAATTTGTAATAATTGGACATTCAGAACAAAGATTACATCTTAATGAAAGTAATGAAATACTTTCTAATAAATTATTAAAGGCCGTAGAAAGAGATATTATTCCTATTTTCTGTATAGGAGAGACAAAAAGTGAAAAAGAAAGTGATCTCACCAAGAAGGTTCTGTCTAAACAACTGGACGCTATTCATACTGATCTTACAAGTAAATGTATAATTGCATATGAGCCTGTTTGGGCTATTGGGACAGGAGATTATGCTGAAATCAGTCTTATAGAAAAAATACATGTACATATAAAGGAATATATAATGAATAAAACTAAATCATCAAATCAGATTTCAGTTGTTTATGGAGGTAGTGTAAACTTAGAGAATTACAAAGAAATTTACTCTTCTACTCAAGTAGATGGACTTTTAATAGGTGGGGCTTCTTTAGACGCTAACACTTTTACTGAAATTTATAATATGTCTCAATAATGGAAAATTTACTTATATTCTTTTACATAATGATATCCATATCATTGATTTTATTAGTACTATTGCAGCAAGGAAAAGGATCTGACATAGGAAGTGCTTTCGGGGGAGGTTCTAGTAATGCAATGTTTGGCTCTTCTGGTCCTTCGAACCCATTAACAAAAGCTACGGCTATAGTTTCAGCAATTTTCCTAATTCTTAGTTTATTTATAACTTATATATCTAGAAATACAGTAGAGCAGGATATAGATATTGAAATTCCAGTAATAGAAGAGACAGGTATTTTACCTGACAATAACCCTGAATAACTTTAGGCCGAAGTGGTGGAACTGGTAGACACGCTACCTTGAGGGGGTAGTGAGCTTTGCTCGTGGAGGTTCGAATCCTCTCTTCGGCACCAGAATCTTTCTTGACCCCTTCCCATCATAAATCTATACTTCGCTCCCTTTGATGCGGGGTGGAGCAGTCTGGTAGCTCGT
>CEVL01122419.1_pt1 | contig 12447 bp, 20 predicted proteins | sample 427051 | NCBI WGS metagenome assembly CEVL01 (sample SAMEA2623673, study PRJEB7988) | marine metagenome | biome: marine biome (ENVO:00000447); feature: surface water layer (ENVO:00002042); material: "saline water (ENVO:00002010), including plankton (ENVO:xxxxxxxx)" | depth 5 m
GCTCCTTGCCACGAGGTAGCCAAACAATTTTTGCCCCATCCTTGTCCCAATGATGTCCAAGTAAGTAATTATCACCCTTACGGATCCTGGCTAACTCCTCACGGGGCAAACCTAATTGATCAGCAAAATCAGTTTCGGGGATGTTTCTTTCTGGCTCAATCATGGCTCTTTTTTGGAAAAAAATTTAAATGGGATAATGCGTCCTGCATTTTTCCACAGAAAAATCCCTAACCCCCTCCCCCCTACCCGGCTATCAAATGGGGTACCCAGGGTGACAAACGGGGTGACATTTATTTTAATGAATTGGTAAATCATTATTAATCAGTTACTTACATTAGCGTCCCGTATTCCATCAGCGGGAGTATTCTTGTCCCTTAATCCAGCCAGGAGATCATTTACAGCTCCATGATTGTGGATATGGACGTGTTTATGTACCTGGCCATTACTATTTCCCTGGATCTCCATCAATTTTGAAGAAAGGATAGCAAGTGATAACGCCTTACTCTGGGGTGGAATCTTCTCAAAATTCTTATCAAGATCTTTAGCCATCTTAACAACTGTATCACTCAATACCTTCTCTGTGCGTTGTCTCCAGTCAGGTATTTTCTCAGCATTGTCATGTTTTATTTGCTGGATGGTGCCCTTCGCTACACCATACTTTGCAGCGATCCCTGGCATACTTAGATCCCCTTCTATCAATGCATCCACAATAGCCTGGTATTTCTCAGGATCCTTGTTTGATAAGTGGGTATTGCGTCTCCCGTTATCGCATATGACAACATTTGACTTAGTCTTACTCATCTCGCTATTAATTTAGAATGTCTTGCATGATCTTTGTCAACCTGACTAGCCGGCATTTGGAAAGCACCTCACTCTTCATAACGTCGTGTAACAGTTGCCTGAGAGGGTCAGGACTTGGCAGGAAAGAGTGAGGGCAAAATGTTTAACACGGGATAGCTTGACAAGTTTTTTCATAGGTCGTTAAAATTGAATTTCCAACAATTCCATTAAATACATTATCCCATGTTTATCTTCGCCCGCTCCGCTAGGGCTGCGGGGCGAAGATTGTTAAATCTATCTTCATTTGGTTCATGCTTATATTCAATTGAATGGCATCCGCATAGATTTACCAGGAATATAAAAAGCACCAGTCTCTTCATTTTTTTCATTCTTATATCCTTTAATTTTAAGTAAATATTTTATCTTATTTATCCCCTTCTGCCTTGACCAATTTCTAGGTATTTGGAACCCGCAATCTTCAGCATGATCCATCTGAAATTTAAGTATGTTGTAGATGTTTAAATCCGAAGGATAAACATCATGAAAATTTATATATCTAATAGCGTGTTGTACTGATACTTTATAAATAGTGTTAATGTGTACTTTCATTAATTTTTATATTTTTTCAAAAACTTAGCAGGAGATAATCCACTCTTTTTATACTCTCGAATCATTTGATACTCGCTAGGTGTAGGATCCCAATACCCTTTCAAAACCTTGAGCCTAATTTTATATGTTAAATCCATTTTAAATTGGTGCCCAACATCTGCATGACTATGACCGCTATCACTAACCTTATGGATTTTCTCATTCATAGTTATTTACAATTACAATCATCACAATCTTCACCGCACTTCTTACACTCCCATTTAGGTGTCTCTAATTCATCATTATCATAATCTCGATCATTCATAATACTTCCAGATCTTCCTCCCAGCATAAACCGTATTTACTATGTTTAAGTGGCATTTTAGTTGTGTATTCTCCAGTAAATGACTTTAAACCGGTCCTATTGCCTCTCTTAGTGGCATATAAGCTATATTTCTTGTCTTCACCAGAATGACTCACCAAAACCATGACTGCCCTGGCCCAATTGGTTAATGCACTGGATCCCAGGCCAGCATAAGCCCATTCATTTGCTCCCCAGTTGCTTGTTGATTTAGTATCTGTTTTAGGCTTACCAGTGTGATGCATTAGCATAATGATTACTCCCTTCTGTATTGCCAATTCCCTTAAAGGGTTTAGAAAGGCCATTACGTCTTGTTGACTGTTCACTTCTCCATCCAAGTAGCTTAAAAGGTTATCAATCCAAATTAGATCAGTTTCCTCTTCCTCGATGATTTGTTCTAAGCGTGAAATAAATAAATGACCGTACAGCCCATTTACAGTGTAGACATTTACATTCTCTTTAATGGTATCGATATGCTTCTCATAGCTCATCCCTTTAACAATGCCCTGCATTGACTCGGCTACATCACCAAAATCATTCTCCGACTGTATGATAGTTGACTTCAGAGCCTTCCAGGGTTCTATCCCGAAAAATGACGCTTGGATTGACCAGGTGATTGCAGCCTGGATGCTTAAAACTGATTTCCCAATCCCACTGCCTCCAATCCACAGACAACTTCCACCTTTGCAAAGCCATCTGTTGCCAAGCAATGCATCGGGATCTTTCTCCGCATTCCAAAATAATGCAGTGTCCCAACATACCTTATCGTTTTTTTTTTGAGTTTCTGGCTTAGAATTTAGCCAGGTATTTAATTCACTAATTACATCTCCCTTAATATCACGGATCCAATCGTTAAGATCCTTATATTCTTTAGGTGGATATAATTTACGGGTAGGTGCCTTGATTAGTGTGGCTTCCACTTTGTCAGCCCACACTTCTGCAGGGACTTTACCATTCTTCTCCTCATCATTTTGCATGATGAGTGTAGTGGGTAATTTTAAATTAAAAGGAATTACTAAACCACCATTGCTTGCTCCCCTGGTAATTATAATCCTGGTATCTCTCTGCTCACCAAGTGCATCAATCAAAGCAAATGCATCCCATTGAGATTCAAATATAAATTGTTGTGTAGGGGTTTTGGATCCTTCAATAACTAAAGGTTCCATCGATCCTCCATAGATACGCCAGGAACCATCCTTACGCCTCTGGTGTATGCCTGTGATTAATTCAAACTGCCATTTGCCCAGGTTGATCTCAGCGATACTGATAGGCATTGATAGTAAGCCATCCTTTAAGCCTATTAACCTGGAATCTTTTAGCCATTGACAAAACTCAGGTCGATAACCTCTCCACTCAGCAAGCTCATCAATTTCTTTCTGAGTTATACGTCTAACGCATTCATTCCAGGGATGTTCCCAGGACTCAGCCAGGTATTTACTTTTTTCCCTGGGAGTATCACAGCCAGCAAGCTCCTTATATTTTTTAATAGCGTCACGATTAGATAAGCCTAATGCGTGTTCAATAAATGTAACCTCATCACCAGACTCATCAGTGCCATGATCTTTAAAGAACCAATTACCATCATGCTGGAAGATTCCGAAAGAAGGATTTTTCTCATCACGAAATGGAGAGCGACATGATGCTTTCTGATACTCTGTACCATACCCAAGTTTGGACATAAGTGCAGGAAGTGGCAGACGTTGTTTACACTCATCCATTAATCAATTCATTTAAACGCTTATTGTCTTTAAGAAGTCTGATAAGATGATCGAACTCAATTATCGCAAGTGGTTTCTTTCTGTTCTTGAACCATATAAGTACTGGATCCTTGGACGCACAGTCTTCACGGGCACGTTCCATCGTTGTTTGAACAGAGAGAGATTCAACTCCTTTGATCTCCCAGTATAAGCTAGGAAACTCTGGAGTAAGAATATCACTCGCATCGGGATTGCGACCACAGAACTGCTGCGAACGTCTGGCTTCAATTCCATTCTCTTTGAGTATGTTAACAGCTTTAAGCTCATTGGCTTTTCCTTTAGCTTTGGAATTAATTTTACCCACACGTTTTCTCCCAAACTCTTTCAGTTATTTTTAGATCGTTCTTTAAATAATCGATAGCAGCTTCGGGATTAGTTTTATACAACTCACTAAAGTGTTTCCCGTTACCAGACTTGCCTTTGATTTTTAAAAACTTACAGAAGTTATCCAGGGAAATGGTTTCGTTAAAAATTCCACATGCCCAGGTATCCATTAGATCAATTATGTTATCTCTCCAGTATCTGTTTTGCTGGAGAATATTTCGCGGATAGTCAACGCCACAGTGAAAACCCCTGCGAATAATATAAGGCAAATCAAACTTGCGAATATTAAAACCAATAAAAGGCTGTGGATCATAATTCCTCCAATAAGTCCAAAAGTCATTGATGATATCTGACTCACGTCCTTCGAGTATTGTGTACTTCCCGTCCCTGAGAAGACCGATTGCAATGATTTGCCCTGTGAGTGGCGAGAGTGCTGCCTTATCAAGCCAAGCGATGCGTTTCGCATCGATGGCTTTGTTAATTTTTTCTTCATCCTTGATGTTCTTTGGTGCCTCGAAATCTGGCACGAATTGCTCCAAGTCATCGGCATCCATAGGGCCGGTTTCGATGTCGAAAAATGTAGGCTCATTAATATACACTCTATCCTTCAAATCTTCGTCGCTAATTTTTGGAAAGGTCGTTGTCCGTTCTCGTTTAAAACGGGACATCGTCATCCTCCTCTTCTACTACCTGGGGTGCAGGGGCAGGAGCTGGAGGTTGTGTTTTCTTTGGAGCTGGTGCGGGAGTTGGAGTTGACACTTCTTCAGCCGGCACCAGTTGCCACTCACCATCTATTTTAGTCATCAACTTGCGTTTCAATGATGCATCAATAATTAAATCATTAGATTTTTTAGGTGGCTTAATTTTAGAAATGTAACTTCTTTTGCCCCCACCATTTTCAGGAGTGAAGTCATCAATCATAATTGTAGCTTTGACACCGATTAATTTATCAAAATGAAAATCACTAAAATCAACAGGCTTTTCATCTCTCCAAGATTTTAATGCTTTATAAAGATTACCACTTGAAGATGTAGTGTTATTATATGTTTTGCGAATTGTCATTGGCTCACCGTCAGCCGTCTTTTGACCAACCATAAAATCAATTGCTATTCGTTCTTGTACACCAAAATCACCAGCGTTGTATTCTGGTATATGGTACCAATCGATGCATATAGCATCGTGCATTCCTACTTCTACTTGTTCCCAGGATCCAGCTTCTGCAGTTGCACTCGCTTCTCCTGTACTACTTATTTTTCCCATGTTAGTTTTTTCTTCGTCAGTTAGCTTCGTGCTAACTTGTCTTGTACCCAGGGGCACCTTCTTAATTGAGGGTGTCCCGAATTTTATCCACCAAGTCTCACACGCTTTACTAATTGTGCCCGTGTTATCAGTGGGACTCTTGGCCTCAAATATGTTTTTTTGAGGTCACCACATTTAAGCATTCGATCTATTGTTGATAGACTGACTCTTAAAAATTCTGCAGCTTCTTCTCTGCGAAAAAATTGTTGATCATTCATTATTTCTTAAATTTTTAAACGCAATTCGTTTAAAGGCAGCGTTCTTAGATTTTTCGTAATGATCTTCAATTAAACGAAAATCTTCTGCCAATTCTATCAATTCGCTTTCAGGCAGTGTTGCAATCACTTCAATTATGTACTCAATTATTTTAGTTCTATTACAACCGATCTTTTCACTAAGATTTTTTAACAAATCTAAATGATGCTGATAAATCCTGAAACTAACTTGACCCAATTTGCTTTTATTTACATTGTTCATAATAATATTTTATTTATTCGATAAATTTTTGTACTGAATATCTAAAACAATAAAATCCAACTATTATTGAAATGATTTGTATGATTAGCTGTATTGATCCTGCTTGCAGTGATGCTTGAAATGCTTGCGGGGAACTTGCGAAAAATGCCCCAAGTATCCCTAATAAAAAGCCTAAACAAAACATTATGGCTAATGTTGCTACTATAAAAACTATGTATGATTTTAAATATCTCATTTTGTATTCCCAAATTTGAACTTCTTTATCGAGTGGCATTTAAACGGTATTGATACAAACCACTTTCCACATAACGCTTTACTACTTCGTGCCCTCCAAAACGTGGCTTACGAAGATTTCTTAACTGTGCTGAAATTGATGATTGAGGATCTCCTGTCACCTCTTCGATCTCTCCCAGGGTTCTCCACTTACCATCCATCATGCATTTGTGAACCCTTTTTAATTGCCCTTTAAGCCGGCAATTATCCCTGCCTTGCTTTACATCTGAGCCATCAAATATTAAGGCACTCCAATCTAGTTTTAATTGATCATTCATTTTACCCAAATTTCTAATCCGTATTTATTCTTAACCAGGATCCAATTCTGTTCGCTAATGTCACCAAGCACTTTCTCCATCATTATATATTCTTTTTTAGTGAAAGCATAAGTCATTGATCTGTAACCTTTAGATTCTGCAAACTGCTTAGTTGTGTAAGCATATTCAAATGTGGGGGCAATGCGTCCAATCCATTCCAGTAATGGTTTAGGGATTGCTTCCCGTCCTGCGAAACTTTTACGAATCGCTGAAGGTAGCTCTTGCAAAAGTTGTGAATCATTTTTGCTCATTTTTTGGAGGCTCTTCCCCCAGACCCCAGTAATTTAAAATTGCAGCTCTTAAAAATTTAGACATACCCTTGTGAACTTTAGCCCCATCCCTCAAGAGCCTGTCTGTCTGAGGATCCACTCTAAACCCCCTAGTTTTGTGCTTTTTTGTTTGCAGTTGGCTCATGCCTTCTTTTGTAGTCGTGTTTTACATGACAACACAAACATTAATTTTTCACAGTATTCACAATGTTAAACATTAAAAGTTAACAAGCTGTTAACAGATTTAATTTGACCCCATTGTTACTAAGGATTAGAAGAATCAACCGTTCGCGGTACTGATTAATGTTTAACAAAAAAAAATTAGATATTAGACTTGGCTTATCCCCAGGTTTAACAATTTATGCCAAAACCTAAAAAAACATTACGCTCATTTAGGTGTAGTGACCCATTTTGGAAGGCAATTGAAGTTGCCTCCAAGGAGGCTGGTATGAGTTGTAATGAATGGATTAACCTGGCTTGTGCCAGGGCTTTAAAGGATCCAATTGTTGGTAAAGCTACTGATTTAAACGAGGTCGCTGAGTTAGCAAACTCAGATGCCGTCATGTCTATTGCGGAAGCAATGGCTAGAACTAATAAAATTTTTGAGGAAACTGCAAAAAAATTAGGAGTAAAATATAATAAATAAAACAATGAATGTTTTTTAAATTATCAACGAGGAGCTAGACCTCACTAAAAAAGAGATAAAATAAAAAAATGACTGAAAATAAAAATGATAAAGGGATTGCAAGTGTTATTTACAATCAAGGTTGTGCAGAAACAAATGCAAATGAGCGTTTTGACAAAAATTCTAAGTGTTGGTCTTACAGATATTACGGAGCAATTGGACTTATATTTATATTGACGATTACTACCACTTGGTATGGCACAAATAATTTTGCTAATAAGGTTGATGAAAAATCTGACCGAAAAGTTATTTGGTTTGATCGGCAGAGAGAGCATCCAAGTGAAGGTTTTGCCAAAGTTGATGAAAAATTTCCGGCAGGATATGAAATTTGGGAGGGGTCGAAACTTATTGAGAGGTGGCATTGGAAAATTGAAAACGACCCACGAACGGATCAGTTTGGTGATTTTATTTTAAGGTGTGTGGCAAAATATTCTGATGACGGAGCTTACATTGGATACACTGAATATCAGATGTCGGATTACCCAACCGAGGAACATGAAAAGTTTGAAAGCCTAAGAAAACCAGATGCATTAGTTTTTCACCTGTCTACTAAAAAAGGATTTGTAATTCTTAGCAAACCCACCCTGACTGCGAAATGGAAGGGAGCAAAATATATGGGTGCTGAAAAAATTTCTGATGGATTTCCTCATTCTAAAAATCACGTTCATGCATCTATGTTAATAGAAAATGAAACTGATCTGACGTATGTTAAATGGCTAGCGGAACGCTTTAAATTTTTACAAAAAGATGTAGTGAACGCCTATCTGGCTAAAAAAGATTTTGAAGAAGTCCTTGAAAATGCTCCTGAAGCCACACAAGACGCATGGAGCAATTTTGTGGATCAAATGAATAGCGATTGCGAACAAACTCAAGCTTACATTGAGAACAAATGGCGTAATCGTAAAATTAAAGACACCGCAAATAATTATCCCCAAGGATTCCAATAATTAATAATTTTTTATACAAAAAATGCTAAATCTATTTAAGAAAAAAGATGAAGATAAACTCCCTCCAATTAGTGAGTTTCGATACGAAACAAATCCAAAAGTACTCAAGGCTGCGGCAGAGGAGTATGGCATGACGCTAGAGGAGTTTATAACAAAACTTAAACAGGAATTAGAAGATTCGATCCCTCGCTCTCCAAAAATGAAAGCTTTTAGGGAGAGGAACAATCTTTAATTAGTGTTTTAAGCTGCAACAATTTTATCAATAATATCGATAACATTGTCCTCCTTACTGAGATCCCCCAGGTCATCTAGCCAATCATTTTCGATCACGTCGAAATAGGTTGCATAGTGACGTTCCACAACTGCAATAGAGTTGCCTAGCAGCTTCGCTGCAGCCTCAACACCTAGCTTCTGGTATACTATGGACCCAAGGTGCTTCCTAAGCCTATAAAACAATTTCTGTCCACCATTTGGATCTTTCCATCCTATACCTAAAAGAAAAGCATTCACTCGGTTCCAATTGCCTTCACCCCTCTGATATGCAGTTCCTTCAAGGACAAAGTCTTCAGCTTCACTGCCATCAAGTTTAGGTGCTTGTCCATTGCGTGGACAATATTGATAATTAATTGAATCAGCTACAGCCACGATTTCTTTATAAGCTTTCTTGCTCCATCCAGTTTTCCAAGCCGCAACTCCCTGGCCTAGATATTTGTCTAAACCTAGTTCATAACGGTGGTGAGCATGAAGCACTGCCTGTGTAGTTGACCGGCAAAAGCCACTAGCATTTGCTACATCCTCAATACGAACTCCATTATCAATATGCTTTTTGTCTTTTAATTTTAGGAGCTGCTCTAAAGACCATTTACTTAATTGGATAGTATTACCTTTTTTGTTTTTCCGTTGACCCTTCTTTAAAGAAATTAATTGCCCATGAATATCTGACCATTTCAATTTAGTAATCTCAGAGTTTCTAAAGGCACCATTTAAACCAAGTAATATTGATCGGAATATATTACGCTCATCCGGTAAGTGTGAGTTTGCAAAATGCTGAAACTCCCGCTTAGTTAACTCCCAGGTTTTTTGTCCATGAGTCCCATCGGCAGGAGGAACATAATGCACACTGTAGTTGCACTCCATTTGAGGAATGTCGTTAGCAGATTTCACCGCAAATCTCTCACGATCACTAAGCTGATATGTCTCAGCCTTGTTCTCGCCAGAAATTAGTTCCTTAGTGAACAAAGCCTTAGCACGACCAAGACGTGCATTCTCATTGTAAATAACAAGCTCATATTCCTGGCTACCTTTCTCGCCTTCGCATTGAGCTTGGCTACGAGTGAACTGCTTGAACCTGGCAGTGACATCATCGTTCCAAGCGTCCTCGATGGGTTGGTTCAGAATAGCCTCAACAAACTTATGACCACTTGTAATCACAATTTTCTTTTTTGATGATTCATCTATATCCAGAACCTTACGACTTTTTTGTGCCCCAGGATCCCCTGGAGATATAGGCCAAGCTTCTTTATTCTGTCCAATATAACTTGCAGCCAGGAAATCCTTAAACACTTGTTTCTTCGTTTTACGATCAGTAAGAAACCAATACAGATTAAATATCTCACGGACTGTACGAACATTTCTCGATGCAGACTCCAGAGCTTTTATTGCTTTGATCTTTGCCTCGCCTCGATCCTTGCCAAATTGAATTAGAATTGAATCAGCAAACTTAACTGCTGTAGCTAGGTCTGCAGTTCCAGATGATTTATCAAATCCCCCCTTGCCCTTTCTACGAACATACCACTTACCTGACCGCAAACGGAAAGTCGTGCCTCGATAATGGTAACCCTTATCGGTTGCAGTGATATGATGCTTCTCACTATTCACCTTAAATGTGTGAGATCCTTTTTTAAGAATTTTTTCTTCCAGTGTCATGTCTTGTATTCCTTTCTTGTTGCCCCTCCAGCTCAAGCATATGAGCTGGTGCGAATTGCCTTACCCTCCCATTTAGAAAGAGTGCCACTGATTGGTGCCTTAACGGTACCATCACCTTGAACCAGTTTTTTAATAACCGGAGCATCCTCTACAAACTCGTTTCTACGAGGTTGTGTTAATCCCCCACAAGGTGAACCATGAAAGTCAGAAGAATTCTGACACACCTCAATAAAGGAAACATAAGAACCCTTGACACCTACCACTTGGTAGAACTCAACATTAGTTTGATCGTAACCCCAGGATGAGTAGAGAACATCACCAACATAAAAGTGATCCTCTGCTTTCGCAGCCTTCTTTGGCTTGCGATTTTCAACCCACTTATTGATGCCCTCAATAACTCCTTGAGCATATTCATCTCTACGCTGAGATGTAGAGAAGGTGTAATAGCAAGTAGGCCTTGCTGCAGTGCCTTTAAATATCTTCAAGTCGAAGAAGTATTTACCGTTTGCCCTGGCACCTTCTGTCTTGCAGACGATGCAGTTTTCTAGCCGATCAATTGACCAACCAGAATGCTTGTGTTGTTTAAGGATTGCCTCGCGAATTGCGAGCCGATTTGCTTTTGTATTTTTCATACTGTCTTGTACCTTTCTGCCATCAGAACCCCTTCCGGTGGCTGGCGAAATGTTAAACAAATTTAAAAACTTGGCAACAAAAAAGGGTGACAAAATGGGTGACAGTAAATTACGAGATGCAAAAAACGCTTTATTTATTAAGAAAAACAGATATATCAATGTTCCAGTTCAAGAAACTTTTTTCTGTTTTTTTACTAAGAGAAAACGCTGTTTGTTAAGAAACAGCGTTCAGTGAACTGTCACCAAGCATCATTAAACACCTCAAACTGTCAGTCATTGGGTGACAAAATGGGTGACAGTGGGTGACAGTAATTGTTTAACATTTCTTTGGTTTCCAGATGCTAAGTTTTCTACCCTTCATTATAAACGATTTCTTTTCAACTTCACCCCTGGCAAGCCTTCGCTTCAAACGCTTATAAACAGTTTCCATAGGCAATTTTAATTCTTCAGAAATTTGGCTAGTAGTAGCCCAACCTTCGGGCACTTCTTCCTCATCAAACTGAGATAAAATTTTTATCCAATCGCTCATCATAATTCTTCAATTCCTGTGGGCAGGATCCACTTGTCTCCTGTCTTTTCAGCAAGCCAAACTCTATGGCTTTTGCTATTGTAAACTCCGTAGGAAAAACCGTGTGCCCACATCGAGGTGGCGAGACGATGCTGGGCATAGGTCATTTTTTCAAAGTCAGCCAGACATCCAATTGAATAACCCGTGGCTCTTCCCAGAGACTTACCGGACTGCCTTTCGATCCTATGCAAATGTCCCATAACAACACTGCTATCAGGACCACTCCCAAAGTGTTGAGCGTGTTCACTTACAGCCCTGACACTTGCTGTATATCCATGAACAAAAAGCAATGTGTCAGTCAGTGCAAAAACACCTTTTTCATAATGGTAGGGAAATATCCGTATTTTATTTTTACGGCAAAACTTTTCCAGCTTGGCAACCCCTTCCTGGGCAGCTCCTCTGATTATCCCATTTGCATGTTCTTCTGCGACTCTTACAATCCTGTGGTCATGGTTTCCCAGGAGCAGAATATCAGGGTTAGTTTTCTCAAGGATTTGGTATCCCCTTAGCGTGTCTCGCTGAAGGTCATCATATGCATCGCACTCAGTAGCTTTGATGCCCTGGCGTAGTGCCCTAAAATCAAAAAGATCTCCAACGTGTATTTTAATGTCAGGCTTAAAGTGATCTATGAATTTGATAAGACTGTTTACGCTAGGCTCATGGTTCATGTCTCCATGAGTGTCTCCGAAAGCTACAAATTTTTTCCAGCCTTTCATAATAAACTTTGGAACCAGCGAAACGCATTTGGATTTGCAGCCCAGACAGTGCAAAGCCCAGTGCTAATCTTTTGAACTAAATCCTCTTCATCCAGATCCTTAGTAACATCGATGCCCATCCCATAAAATATCGAGTGAAGAACCTCATGCAGAAACGTATCTGCCATCTGCTGGTCAGGCTGACCTTCAAACAAGCTAATGGTTTGCCGCTCGTAATCACACCAACCAAGCGAATTACTCGCTTGGCTAATAGCCTCATTAACAAATTCTATTTTCCAAGAAAGATTAAGAACGCGAATGCGTTTCGGTTTTGGAATATTCAAGACTCATCTTTCTTATTTAGATAATCTTTTAATTTCAGATTGAATGTCGCGGCGTTGTTTTTCCGTTGAGGAAGATCTCACAAATGGAGCAAACGAAGGAATTTCTTTTGCTACATCAACTACCCTCCATCTACCTCTGCCTTGTTTTATTTTAATAAAGTCAGGCAATGAATCTCCTGCTGCAATCAATCTGTCAAATTCATAT
>CEVL01082151.1_pt1 | contig 12444 bp, 7 predicted proteins | sample 427051 | NCBI WGS metagenome assembly CEVL01 (sample SAMEA2623673, study PRJEB7988) | marine metagenome | biome: marine biome (ENVO:00000447); feature: surface water layer (ENVO:00002042); material: "saline water (ENVO:00002010), including plankton (ENVO:xxxxxxxx)" | depth 5 m
ATAGATTACATTCTCAACAATATGGTATAATGTGTCCTTTTGCTACACCAGATGGTGCTTCTGTTGGATATTTAAAAAATATGGCAATATTGGCAAAAATAACATCAACTTCTCAAGTTAAATATATTAAAGAATGTTTAAATGATTTAAATATAATATTATTAGAAAATTTTAATAAATCTATAAATAGAAATATTACAAAAATATTTATAAATGGTTCTTATTATGCTTTAACATATGATCCTAATTTATTAGTTAGAACATTAAAAGCTTATCGAAGAAATAATTTAATTAATTTATTAATATCTATTTCTTGGGATATTAAAAATAATGAAATAAGAATATTAACTGATTCTGGTAGATGTGCTAGACCATTAATAATTTCTTCTAAAATTGATAAATATGATAAATTTAAAAATTGGTTCGATTTAATAACTGGTACTATAAATACTTTAAATGATTCTAATAAAAATGATAATATTTATTATAAAAGTTTTTATACTTCTCCTAAATCATTACCTGTATTTTCTAATAAAACTGATAATGAAATATTAGAAGAATTAGAAAAAAATGGTGCTGTAATTGAATATATTGATATAGATGAATTAGATACTATTTATATTGCTATGAATAAAGATGATCTTAATAAATTTCATACACATCTAGAAATTCATCCTTCTACTATGTTAAGTGCTATTTCTGCTAATATACCTTTATCTAATCATAATCAATCCGCTAGAAATGTTTTTCATGCTGCACAAAGTAAACAAGCAATTGGTGTATATGCTACTAATTTTAATAAAAGATTTGATACTATGTCTTATGTTTTACATTATTCTCAAAAACCTATTATTACTACTAGATTATCACATTATACTTCCAGTAATAATATGCCAAATGGATTTAATGTAATTGTTGCTATAATGACTTATTCAGGATTTAATCAAGAAGATAGTATAATGATTAATAAAAATAGTATTAATAGAGGTTTATTCTCATTATCATATTATAAATCAATTACTGCAACTGCTAAAATAGAATCACAATATGAAAAAATAATTTTTGGTAATCCTTTAGAATATATTAAATTAGGAATAAAAGTTAATAATATCAAAAATGCTAATTATAATTTAATTAATGATAAAGGTTTTATTTCTGTTGGTACTTATATACCTAAAGGACAAAAAGTTGTTGTTATTGGTATGTTAAATGTTAAATATGTTTATAAAAAAGTTAAAAAAGGGGTTTTTACTGATTATGTTAAAGAAACTATATATACTGATTGTTCTATATTAACTGATAATTCATTATATGGTAAAATTGATAAAATTTTTATTGATAATAAAACTAACGATGATGATACTATAGTTTGTAAATTAAGATTTCTTAAAATTAAAAAACCTGAATTTGGTGATAAACATGCTTCAAGACACGGTCAAAAAGGTGTAATTGGTATGATTATTCCTGAAGAAAATATGCCTTTTTCTAAAAATGGTATAAAACCTGATATTATTATTAATCCACACGCTATTCCATCAAGAATGACTATCGGCCATTTAATTGAATGTGTATTTGCTAAATCTTGTTGTCTTGATGGTTTAAATGGTGATGGTACTGTATTTTTACCATTTGATGAAAATAAAATTTTTAAAAATTTAGAAAATTATGGTTTTAATTCAAATGGTAATGAAATTTTATATAATGGATTTACTGGACAACAAATGAATTGTGAAATCTTTATTGGACCAACTTATTATTTTAGATTAAAACATATGGTTGCTGAAAAAATACATGCTAGAGATATTGGTCCAAAAGTTTCTTTAACTAGACAACCTACCGCTGGACGCAGAAAAGGCGGAGGATTAAGAATTGGTGAAATGGAAAGAGATAGTTTAATTAGTCACGGTTTATCACAATTTATTCAAGAAAGTATGACTGAAAGATCTGATAAATATGAATGGGCTATATGTAAAAATTGTGGTACTATTGCTAATTTTAATCCTTCTAATAATAATAAAATTAATTTTTGTTCTAATTGCTCCAATCAAAATATATCTATTGTTAAAACACCTTATTCATTTAAATTATTAGTTCAAGAATTAGAAGCTATGAATATACAAGTTAGACTTAATACTGATACTATTAATTTTCCATTATTAGATATTAATGATTTATATCAAGATAATGATGATTTAGATAATTTAGATAATAATATTAATGATTTTAATAATGAATTTTATGGCGGAAATAATTCTGATTATAAACAAGATACTTTTAATTTAAATAATATTGATGAAGATGAAGATAATGAAATTAGTGATGTTCAAAATGGCGAAGATGATGATGATATAGAAGATAATATTAGTGAAGATGAAGATGAAGAAGAAAATGAAGATGATGAAGAAGATAATGAATATGAAGAAGATGATGAATATGAAAATAAAGATGATGATGAAGAAGATGAAGAAGATGAAGAAGATGAAGAAGATGATGAATATGAAGATGAAAATGAAGAAGATGATGAATATGAAGATGAAAATTATGAAGATCAAGAAGATGAATATGAAGATGAAGATGAAGATGAAAATGAAGAAGAAGATGATGATAAAGAAACAGATTATAAAGAAGATACAAAAATAATAGAAATAGAAAATTAGAATATAAAATATTTATATTAATTAAAGAATGGAAAATATTAATTACAATATGATAATATTAATATTATTAATATCAATATTAATTGTATTATCAATATTATATATAAAATATATATATAAAAAAAATATTGTAAAGATGGAAAAATTTGTATCATATAATAATTATAATGAAAGATTAGAAAATATAGAAAAGAAATTTAAAAAATATATCGAATTAAATGAATTAACACAAGAAAATAAAGAAAATATAATTAAATTATTAAATAAAATAAAAATAATAAAAAAAGATTTAGAAGATCCGTATGAATTAGAACAATTAGAGAAAAAAATAAATTTATCAATAAAAGAATTAGAGGATTATGATAAAATAATAATAAATAAAATTGAAGAATTTAAAAAACGAATGGAAAAAAAATATACAGAAATGGATAAAAAATATGATACAAAATTTGAAAATAAAAATAAAGAGATAAATAAAAAGTTAGAAGATACAGATATAAAAATAAAAATAACAGAAGATAAAATAAAAGAAACAAAAAATAATACGGAAAAGTATATAAAAGAAACTAAAAAAGATACAGATGAATTTATATTAAATACAAAAAATTATACAGAGAATTATATAAAAGAATCAGAAAAAAAAACAAATAAGAAATTGGATGATACAATAGAAGATATAGATAATATATATATAAAAAAAGATAATCCAAAAATAAATTTAGAAGATAATAATAATTTTAAGATATGTAATTCAGATGATAATTGTGTGTATATGAATGTTAACAAAAATGGAGAATATACAATAAAAACGGAATCAGATGTAATAAAAATAAAAAATAATAAAGATGAGATAGTAGGTAATATAAATAATACAAATTTTTATTTAGCAGGAGATAATGATAATAATTCACCATTATATATAAAAGAAGATAATACATTTGTAAATAGTTTAAATGTAAGAGATTTATTATTAAAAGAAAAAAATGGAAATAGAATGTTAGATGTAGCAAGTTATTTTAATTGGTTAGATAAAAATAAAGAATATAGAAAAAATAAAGATGAAGAATATAATAAAAATAATTTAGATAGAATAAATGAAATAAATTATATAAATAGTGAATTAAATGAAATAAAAAAAGATTTAAATATAAATGATAATAAAACAGATAAAATAAAAATAGAATTAAATGATACAAAAAAAGATTTAATAAGAAGTAAAGATTTAAATAATAAAATAGAAGTTAATCATACAGATATAACACAACAATTTGATGAATATTATAAAAAAACAAATAATGAATTATTAGAATTAAAAAAAGAAGGAGAAGATATAAATAAAGAATTAATAACAAATAAAACAGATATAAAAGAAATGAAAGAGAAAATGGATGATTTAATGAAATTAATGGAATATAAATATAATAATTAAAAATATTAATATATAATAAATAAATAGAATAAAAATAAAATGTATATTTCAATAATATATTTTATTTTTATAATATTATTAATATCATTGATAATATTATATTATAATATGACAATACATAAAATTAATGTAGAAGATTTTAAAAATTTTAATCAGGATCAGGAATAAAAGAGATTTTACTTTTTTTATTTGTTTTATATTCAATAGGTAAATTTTTAGAAGATAAAACTTTATCCCAAAATAGATTTATTTTAGTGGGAATATCTTGCCATAAATTTTCATTAAAATGAATTTTTTGAATATAAATTTCTTTTAAATACCAAAATGTTTTTTTTTTGAAAATAAAATTATCATTATTAAAATTATTAATTTTTAAATCAATATTATTATTAGTTTCAGAAACAAATAATAAAGGGTCTGAATATAAATATTTATAATAATTATCTTTATTATTATAAAATTCTGCAATAATCCCATGATTTTTATTATATAAATTATTATTAGAAACATAATTAAAATAATCTTCATAATTATCAAAAGTTTCAAAATAACATTCAACATAATCACATTCTTTTAATTCACATACTGCTAATTGACCTTGAATTTGATAATAATATTTTTCAGGAATATAATCTTTTTTTAATTTTCTACTATAAGGACATTTAATTTCAATCATAATACCTAAATCTGATATACCATCTGGTGATGCACCAAAATGTTCAATATTTTTATTATTAATAATACCAAATTCATGTATAGAAATATTATTATTATTTTCAGAATAAATACGTGTAGCCATATCTTCAAACATAGTACCCCATTTTAAAGCAGGAATAGAAGTAAAATCAGTATTATCAATATAAACACCGGCTTTTTTTTTAGCTAAAATATTATTATTTTTAGAAATACCTTCAAATAAATCACTAGCAGTTAAACAATTTTTTCTTAATTCAAACCATTCATTTGTTCTTTGTTCAATATATGGTAAAGATTTTAAATAATCAAGTTTTAATCTATAATTATTAATAATTTCAATTCTATTATCAATATAATTTATATCTATTTTATTAAATTCATTAATTAGTTTTAATTTATCATTTAAATCTAAATTTAAATTATATTTAATAAATTTATATAATTTATTATCTAAATAACGATTATTATTATTATAATCATCATCATATAATTTAAAAATAATATTATTATTATTATTCATAAAAAAATAATAATAAATATAATAATATTTATATATTTTATTAAACATATTTTTATATGTATTATAAACATAAATCATAAATTATATCATTTTTTTTTATTATTTATTAGAATTATGGATAATATTCATTAAATTATCTGTTTCTTTTTTTTGAAATACTTTAGATTTTTGTTGTCTTTTTAATTCATGAGTTTTTTGTTTTGCTAAACATTTTTTAACATCATATGATAATTTATTATTATCAATTTGATTATTATTATCATTTTGATTATTATTATCATTTTGATTATTATTATTAATTTGATTATTATTAATTTTATTTTTTTTATTTAAAATATTTAATATTTCAGTATCTGCATTATTTAATAGGATATCAAAATTATAGTATAATTGATTATAAGAAGACATATTATAATTAATTAATTAATAATATTCATTTTTTATATAAAATTAAATTTTAACAATAGTTATATTTTTATTTTGAATTCTAATATATTCATAATTATTTTTACCATAAGATCTTGAAATTGAATTATCTACATACCATATATTATTATTTAAAAATATATTCGGTACAGTATTATGTCCAATAAAAATGAAAGTAGAATTTAATTTATTTAAAACATAATTTATATCATCTGGAGAATCTTCATTTCTAGTCCATAAAATTCCTTCATCATTTAATATTATTTTATCAAAAATTTCTTTATCATTAATATCAACTTTATTAAGTAAAACGAATTTTTTCCAAATAGTATTAAGATAAAAAATATCTTTATTATATTTATCTAAAATATCTAGATGTAATTTTTTAACACCAGCATGACAAAAAATTAAATCATTAACTTTAATAACAATAGGACGATTACCAATAATATCATTATAAATTCCTTTAAATTTAAAATTATTTAATCTATTTTCATATAAACTATTTTTAGAAACATAAGAGAAATTACCTAATATATTCATTAATTCATGATTACCATTTAATGAAATAAATAAACTATTATTTTCTAAAGCAAGTTTACTTAATAAATTAGTAAAATTTAAAACTTCAATATCTTTTAAAATTTCCCATTCTTCTATATTATCATTTCTATTTAAACTATCTATTTGGTCTCCTACTTGAATTATAATAACATTATTAGCAATCCATTCTAAATCTTTATTAATAATATTATCATTAACTAAAATATGTTTTAATCTTTTTAAATCACCATGTATATCACCAATAACAATAATTTTATCAAAATTATTATTAAAATTATAAGAATTACTATACATATAAAATTTATATTTATTAATATTAATAAATATAATTAATATTTTAAATAAAATATGTCAATTGAAGATGTAGATTTTATGAAAAAATATAGTATAAAGGAAAATTATACATTTATAATTGATAGTAGATTTAGAAATCAAGATGAATATCCAGAACCAAATAATTATGTAATTAATTTTGATATACCATTTAAAAATGTTTTTGGTATTGAAATTTTAGATGTTACAATACCAAAAACTATGTATAATGTAGATACAGATATTAATAAATTTATTTTATATATAAATACAACTAAACAACCTATTAATGATTATTATAATAATGCAAAAGGATTAGATTGGGTAATTAAAAATTATAATGAAAATGATAATGAAATAATAAATTATTTATTAGCAGATAAACTAAAAACAAATGAAGTATCCGGTTTAGAATGGAAATTAATAGATAATATACCCGATAATTTTATAGAAATTAATAATAATGAATTATCAAATATATTAAAAAATAAAAATATTTTAACTGAAAATGAATTTAATAGTTTAAATATTGATAAATTATACAAAAATAATTATATTAAAATAGATAATAATATTTACACACCTAAAAATATATTTAATATTAATGATTGGTTATCTTTTAATATAACAAATTTAGCTATAAATAATTATATTAAGGTTGTTAATCCATTAAAATGGATTAATATTCAAAATAATATAACAAATAATAATATTAATATATTTAATATTAATTTTTCTAGAAAATTAAGTAATTATAATAATTCTAATATTATTATTGATAATATTGATGAATATAATATTGATAATTTACGAAATTATAATATTATCCCTGTTTTTGATTATACAACAAATTTTCATTTAAATTGGTATTGTATTGGTACAGATTTTAATTTTAAACCATATAAATTAAAATGGATAAATATTGGAAATAAAAAAATAAAAGATGGAATTGAAATTTTTAATGATAATTTAAAAAATATTTTAAATTATAAAAATATATTATCACAAGAAGAATATGATACTTTAAATATAAATAATTTATATAATTATAATTTTATAAATATTAATGATTCATATTATAAAGCATATGATAATTATAATATAGGTTTAAATTGGATTTTAAATTCTAATTTAAATATTCCAACTACTGGTAATGAATATATTAATGATAATTTAACATATAGTATTAGAAATAAATATATTAATAAAAAAATTGAATTATTACAATTAAATGATAATATAACAAACCCTATTATTACTTATAATAATTATGAAGAATTAAATAATTTAGATTATAATTTTAATATTAATATTGAAGATTATATTAAAGTTAATATTGGTAATAGATGGATTAATGCTGGTGTTATTAGTTTAAATAATTTTAATTTAAATAATCAAATAACTAAAAATAATTTTAATCCTATTGATACTACTATTACAAATGAAGATGCTTTTAGATTATTTAAAAGTGATTTTAATAATTTAAAAAATGATATTGAAATAGATATTATTAAATTAAATAATTATAATATACAAAATTTTAATAATAATAATTTTGTTATTATTGATGATAATATTTGGATTTTAGAATCTTCTTATTTTAAACCTAATGGTTTATGGATACAAAATAATAATTTAGCTAATTTATTAGATGAAAAACATAATCAATTCGGTTTAGAATGGGAATATATTGGTGAAAATGAACCAACTTTTGGTTATAAAATTATTAATAATCAATTATCTAATTATTTAAATGAAAAAAATAATATTTTATTAACTACTGATATTTATAATACATTAAATATTAATAATTTAAAATATGATAATTATATTATTGGTTCTGATAATATTTCTTATTATAAACCTAAAAATATTTTATTATCAATAGATGAATTTGAAAAAACTAAAATAAATAAAGATGATTTAAATATAGAAAATTTTATTAAATCTAATAATAATTTATATTTTAAAATAGTTCCTACATATTATTATACTCCTGAAAATTTATTTTATTATCCTAATGATTTATATGATATTAATAATCTTAATGATTATACAAATTTTTTAGATAATTTTTTTGAAAAATTTGAATTTAGATTACCTATTGGTAATTATAATATTAATAAATTAATTTTATCTATTAATAATGAATTTAGTAAAATTAATTTAGATATTAAAAATAGAATTACATTTCCTAATAAAATTAATAATAATGATAATCGTTTCTTAACTAATAATGAACAATTTGAATTATTATTAAAATGTTCTGGTAATAGTGTTCCTGCTGATTTAACAAATATACTTAAATTTGAATGTTCTAGATTAATTATATTTGATATGAATAATAGCACTTGTAATGAAACTCTTGGATTTTATTCAAAAGTTAGTGATGATAATTATTTTATTCAAGAAAATTTTTTTAAAAGATTAACAATTAATAATTTTATTACTTATCAAAATTTTTATCATTCTATTTATAATAACATTAATAATAATTTTAATATTATTTCTCCTGGTATTGTTTATTTAATTGGTTCTAAATATATTTTATTAAGATGTCCAGAAATTGAACAACATTTATATGGTTCTTTATCTTATACTAAAAATACTATCGGTTTAGCTAAAATTAGAACAAGTCATTGGGGTCTTAATGAAGAAACTAATCCTTTATTTAAATTAAAATTAAGAGAATTTCATCCTATTGGTAAATTAGATAAAATAACACTTCGTTTTGAAAATGCTGATGGTTCTTTATATAATTTTAGAGGTGTAAATCATGATTTAGTTTTCGCTATACATTATTATACACCTAAACAAAATAAATCTTTTGATAAATCTATTGCTAACCCTGAATATAAAATGGATTTTATGCAATATAGATATACACAAGAAGAACAAGAAAGTGAAAATGATTCAGATAATGATAATAATTATTCTAGAATTGATTTAGATAATTATAAAAAAATGGAATTAAAATATTCTGATAAAATTTATAATAATAATTATGAAGTTGATTATAATAAAATTAGAAATAATTCTGATTTATTAAATAATTTTAATTATATTAATAATAATTCTTGTAGTGATAATTCTGATTCTGATTCTTAATTATTTGTTTTTAATATTTTACATTCTTTATTTATTTCATTCGCCCAATAATAATTATATTTATCTTTCTCTTCTTTTAATGGTAATTTTATTTTATATTCATTATTTTCACAATTCATTTTATAATTTATTTCAAAATGTTTATCAATATTCTCTTTCATTATTTTTTCTTTTATATTTTCTATTTTCTCTCTTCTCTCTTTTATTTTTTCCTTTAATACTTTTACATAATTTATTGCTTCTGTTTTTTTTAATTTAAATAACCATATTATATTATCTAAATGTAATCCTTTTCCTTCTTCTATTTCTTTTATTCTATTATTTGTACTTATTTCTGTAAATTCTTCAAATTTTATATTACCTTTCTCATACTCTTTATATTCTTTATTTAATTTTTTAAATGTTTGTTTAGCTTCATTAAATTTATCATTATTCTCTTTTTTTAAACCTATATTATATAATAATTCTTTATTTGTATTCTCATTATTTTTTTTATTTTCTTTATTTTTTTTAACCTTTTCTTTCTCTATTATATCTTCTATATTATCTTTCTTATTTTTTAATTCTACTTCTGATTCATCATCGGATTCATCTTCGGATTCATCTTCAGATTCATCTTCAGATTCATCTTCTGATTCATCTTCTGATTCATCTTCGGATTCATCTTCAGATTCTTTATTATTATTAATTTTTATTATTTTATCAATATATTCTTTACTATAATTTGTTAATAAATAATCATTATAATCTTTTTCTTTATTATCTCCATATTTTATATTTTTATATATGTTATTTATTTTATAATCATTTAATATATCTATTAAATTATTTTTTTCTAAATATTTAAGACTATAAACTATTATATTACTTATATAATTTATTTTATCTGTATTATAATTTTCATTTACTATATATTGTAATATTTTTTCTATATAAGTTTCTCTATTTAATGATGGTATTAATTCATTTTTTTCTTTTTCTATATTATATATATCCTGCCATATTGTACTTATTTCTCTATTTTTTATTTTTTTATTAAATGATTTTATATCATATTTTATATTTATTTCTTCTAATATTTTATTTTCATATTTTTCTAAATCATTATTATCTTTATCTGTTATATATTTATTTGATAAATATATATATCTTAATTCCTCACTATTACTAATTTTACTATCCTTATTTATATCACATCCATCAAATATTTTTTCTAAATATTTTTTTATTTCTTCTATATTTAATAGTGATTTATCTTTTGTATTTTTATTTATTTTTATATTATATTTTAATAATTCTTTGTTATCTATTGTTTTTAAATATTCATCACTTATTTCCTTTTTTTTCATTAATATTTCATATATCTTTTTATCTATCCATTCTTCTGGTTCTATATCTAAATATTTTAAATCTTCTATTTTATTTTCTATTTTTAATTCTTTATATTTACTTAAATCTTCTTGTATATTTTCTATCCATTTTGTTATATTATATATATTATTACTATTTTTTTCTGGATTGTATTTCTCATATATTTTTATTAAATAATTTGGATGTAAATTTACTTTATATATTTTTTTTTCATAAAAATCCTCTTTTAAAAATTCATATATAAATTTTGTATTTGGATTTATTTTTTTCCATTCTTTTATTATATTTTCTATATATGCTTCATTTTGATCTCCTTTTATATGATATTTATCTATCCATTCATTATCTTTTATTGTTCCTTTATCATAATCTTTTTTTTCTGATGTACATTCATTACAATTTGGTACTGTATAATGATGACCACAACCTCTCGGACATTTTTTATATATTTCTTTATATTTATCATTATTATTTATAAAATTCTCATATTTATCTAAATATAATGTACTACACAATATTGAATATATTATTATTAATATTAATAATATTGATAATATATTTATGCTATAATCTAATAACATATTTTCTATTTTTATTAATTATATTACTATTATATATATTTATTAAAAATAATATTACTATTTTTTTTATTTTTTTCTATAATTTTATTTAGGTTTTTGTGTTTCTATTGGTAGTGTTACAACTCTACCAGGACTACCTGAACTTCCTTTTTTACCACCTGAACCACTATCAACTATAACTTTTGAATTTGTTTGATAAGGTGAAGGTGTTGGTGTTGGTAGTATTATAACTGCATCACCACCACCCCATGTACCACTACCTAAACCATTACCACCTGTATTACCACCTAAATCACTTCCACCACCCGTATTACCATCTACAACTGGTGAATTTGTTTGATAAGGTGTTGGTGTTGGTGTTGGTGTTGGTGTTGATGTTGGTGTTGGTGTTGGTGTTGGTGTAGGTGTTGGTGTAGGTGTTGGTGTTGGTGTTGGTGTTGGTATCGGTGTTGGTGTTGGTGTTGGTGTCGGTGTCGCTGTTGGTGTCGGTGATGGTGTTAGTTCTATTATAATTTCACTACTACCTCCCCATCCACCACTACCTAAACCATTACCACCTGTATTACCACCTAAACCATTTCCACCATCTGTATTACCATCTACAGGTGGTGAAAATGGTGTAGGTGTTGATGTTGGTGTTGGTGTTGGTGTTGGTGGTGGTAATGGTGTTGGTATAGGTGTTGGTGTTGGTGTTGATATTGGTGTTGGACTTGGTGTTGGACTTGGTGTTGGTCTTGGTAGTCTTATAATTCTATTACCATTACCCCCCCATGTACCACT
>CEVL01179355.1_pt1 | contig 12443 bp, 4 predicted proteins | sample 427051 | NCBI WGS metagenome assembly CEVL01 (sample SAMEA2623673, study PRJEB7988) | marine metagenome | biome: marine biome (ENVO:00000447); feature: surface water layer (ENVO:00002042); material: "saline water (ENVO:00002010), including plankton (ENVO:xxxxxxxx)" | depth 5 m
CATTGGTTTTGGAATAGCATCTATAACCACAGAAAAATTTATTATCAGGTATTAGTAGCTAGTTTTTTCATAAATGTTTTTGCCTTAGGTAGCGCCTTTTATATTATGACCGTTTATGACAAGGTTGTTCCAAACGGCGCAATTAGTTCATTGATTGCTCTTACAATTGGAATGGGCATTGTTGTTATATTCGATTTTATAACAAAAATGTTAAGAGGTTATTTTGTTGATATTGCTGGATCTTTACTTGATGACACGATAGCAGATCGTCTTTTTAATAAGTTTGTATCGCATGATGCTGTGAAGCTTGGCAATTCTCCTAGCGCAATTTCCAATACTATAAAAGAATTTGATGGTTTCAGAGATTTCTTTAGCTCGGCAACTATGGTCACCATTATTGATCTACCCTTTATGATTATATTTATAGGTGTTTTATGGTCTATAGGTGGATGGGTAGCTCTTGTTCCAACTTTAATAGTTCCTCTTGTTCTTCTAGTTTCTGGGTTAGTTCATCCTTTCTTAAGAAATTATTCAGAGAAAAACCTTTCAGCGTCGCATAGTAAAATGTCAGTTCTACATCAGCTCCTCAATAATATGGAGGCCGTAAGGACTATTGCAGGAGGTAAGTATTTAAAGAACAAGTGGTCAACATCAGTAGAGGATCAAAATAAAGTAAACATCATCACTAAAACCATAGCTAATATTGCTATAACTTTTTCTGGAACTGGAACACAATTAAGTCAAATGCTGATGATATTTTTTGGTGTTTTTCTCATCATTTCTGGCAATTTAAGTATGGGAGCTTTGATAGCTTGCGTTATTTTATCAGGAAGGTGTTTAGCACCACTTGGTCAAGTTGGTCAGTTAATTGCCAAGTATAATTATGCTATGGCGGCATATAAAAAGTTAGACAAAATTATGCAAGAGGAAGCTAGAGATGAAAAATTTGTTAGCTATACACATGGAGGTAATATAAGCGAACCTTCTATTGAAATAAATTCTTTAAATTGGGGGATTGGTGACCAAAAGATTCTTGAAGATATTAATGTAAAAATAAATGCCGGAGATAAGTTAGCTATATTAGGTAATCTAGGAGGCGGTAAATCAACACTCCTAAAATGTATGGTAGGCTTTAATCCTGTTGGAGATGGAAATATCAAAATTGGAAAATATGATATTAACAGTATTACTCCTAATGTTTTAAGAGATAGTATCGGTTACTGTCCGCAAACTGTCCAATTATTTACAGGCTCAGTATATGAAAACATTGTAATGGGTTTAGATGAACCAGATAAAGAAAAAGTTGAGTTTGCAGCTGAAATAAGTGGTGTTAATGAATTCATTGGTCAATTACCTGGAGGGTTTGATTACATTCTTCACGAAGGTGCGAGAAATATATCAGGCGGACAAAGAAAAAGTATTGCTTTAGCAAGAGCTGTTATTAAGAAACCAAAGTTATTAATTCTTGATGAACCTACAACTTCCTTGGATGGTAAAGCGATAGAAAGATTTCTTGAAAATATTTCAAAACATTTCATTGACTCAACTGTTATTATAGCAACACATAATAATTCAGATTTATCGATTGTTAACAATATTCTTGTTATGGTTAATGGTAAAGTTGCTGCATACGGACCAAAAGAGAAGATACTTTCACAAAACAATGTTCAATAATGATAAAAAAAATTAAAAATATAATAAAAGAAATACCAAGCTATCTAATAAATACTTTTGTTTTTTTATTTCAATCTTTTCTAGGCTTAAATGAAAAAATAACCAACAAGCTTTTAACTGACAAGACTCAAGAAAAGCTTACTAATTTAGGATATTTCCGCACATATAAAAGATCTAGTTTATTATTTTGGGTCATTATTTCTTCAGTTTTTGTTGTTATAATTTGGGCATCATTTGCTAAAATTAATCAAGTAGTTAGAGCTAATGGAACAGTAATTCCTGCATCAAAAATACAAATTGTGCAAAGTGTTTTTGGTGGAGTGATTGATCAAATTTCTATTGAATTGAGTGATAATGTAAAAAAGAATGATATTTTATTTAAAATTGATTATGAACAATCCAAGATTAACTATGAAATGACAAAGATTGAGGTAGAAGAAAGAGAGAAAAAAATAAAAATTTTAGAAGAATTGGTTATGAGCGGATCAGAAGCAGAGATGATGCTTATAAATGAAAGATTAATGTTTGGTGAGGCACAAATTCGTCTTGTGGATTTTGAAAAAAGATTTAATAGTAGTGAAGTAAAATCACCTGTAGATGGCGTTATCAGTCAAATACATATCACAACAATTGGTGAAGTAACTAAACCAGGTACTTTACTTGCAGAAATAGTACCAGATAATGAAGAATTACTTATAGAGGCCAGGATAGACCCGAAAGATATCACAAAAGTTGCTATTGGACAAAAGGCCAAAATTGCTTTCTCAGCTTATGATAGCGCTGTTTATGGTATGTTTGAGGGTGAGGTAACTAATATTGCTAAAAATACGACATTAATTGATGAACAAACAGCACCTTTTTACAAAACAATTGTGAAGGTTAATCCAAGTGATGACCTAGCTGATTTAGAGATCCAATCAGGTATGGTAGGTCAGGTGTCAATATTAGGCGATAAAAGAACTGTAATTTCATTTTTTACAAGTCCAATTACAAAATTATCTCAAAGAGCATTTAGGGAATAATTTCATTCTCTATGATTTCCTTCATAGGTTGAATATGCTTTTCAAAATGTTTCCATTTGTTTAATGATCCACTGTGAAGCCCATCCTTAACTTGAACTACACTAGCTGTTCTAACGGCTCTTTTACTCGTTTGAAAATTAAGGCAATCATCTTCGAAATCTAGAGAACAATGTTTTAAAACATTTTTAATTTCTTTATCAGGATTAATAACTAAATCCTCATAGTTCAATGTATATATTCTATTAGCTTTTAACTTTTCATGCCAAAATTTCATGCATTTTCTATATATATTATAGTAATAAGCCACTTCTTTTTGATCAAAAGCATAAAGGGCTAAATTTGTAAATCCTTGCTCATATATCGAAAAACACGTATCTAAGGCATCCCTTTTTATATCTATTATAATTGAATCAGGAAAAATATCATTAATTAGACCAATATATAAAAAATTATCAGGCATTTTATCTATGATAAATTTACATTCAGTCTTATTTAAAGAATCTATTTCTTCAGTATACTCTTGAGCAATAGATTTTAGACTCTCTACTTCTAGACCTTTAGTTTTTAAAATATAATTATGATGCTCCGCAGATCTTGGTAAGCTGGTTAATTCTCCAAGTCCATTAATTTTACTATGCCTAGATAAGATTTGTTCAAGTAGAGAAGAACCAGATCGTGGCATACCTAATATAAAAATATTTACATACTTATTATTATTTGTAATTAATCCTTTTGATAAGTCTCTATTTTCATATTTTTTTAAAGTATTAAAATATCTTTTCTTTACATCAATAATATTGAAGTCATCACTTGCTCGTACACTTTTATTTGCTTTTATGAGATATTTAATTGCCTCTTCAAAATTCTTTTCGTCTTTTAGTACTTTATAAATACCAAAGCCAAGATAGTTTTTAGTTTTTATTCCATCAACTTTAAAGATATGCCCTGCTTTATCTTTGTAATGAATTTCTTCGGCAACTTTCCTGTTATTAAACAAATCTAACATGGTTTTGAATTCATCATCATTACTATTGATATAGCTTTTGTTTTTATTATTTAATGTTACGAGCGAGATGTATGGTTGAGCATAATTCTTATTTTTTTTGATTAGTTTTTTACAATATGCTGCTGCTTTATCAATTTCACCCTTCTCTCTATAAATATTAATTAAATTTGCAAAAACAATGTTTTCGGCTTCGGGATCAATATTAAGAACCTTATTATAACATTGTATGGCTTTATCGTAATTATCAGTATTATTTTGAACTATAGCCATATTTAGGTAGCTAGCTATATGGTTTTGATTCTTATGAATAGATTCTTCAAAGCTATCATTTGCTTTTAAAAAATCTTTATTATTCATATATACATTACCAATGTTATAATCCACTAAATGGTAATTTGGGTCAATTTTTTTACATTTCATAAAAGCCTCTAAAGCTTTATTTGGATTATTTCCATATTTGTTATGGAAAACTCCATGTAAATTCCAAGTTATTGCAGAATTAGGGAAAACAACAGAGAGTTTATTTAAGATTTTAACAGATTTTTCAATTTCATTTTTTTCCATCAAAAAAATAGCATAATTAGCCAAATTTATTTCATCATCAGTATCAAGAACTAGCGCTTTTTCGATATAGAAAATAGCATTATCAATATTCCCTGCTCTATGATAACAAACCGCTAGATTTGCTAAAGCAAAAATATTATCTTGATTTAATTTAATTGCTTCAGAAAACGCCTTAATTGCTTCTTTATAGTTTTTCTTACTTAATTGTAATCTGCCTATATATGCAAATAACATTGAGGAATTGGGATATTTTATTTGGTCTTCTTTAATGCTTTTTAATATTGAAGTTTCTGACTCTGTATTGAATAAATTTTCATATTTAATTTCGAGTTTATTTTCTTGTTGTATAGTAGGTTCTAATAACCTTGCTAATTTTTTTAAGTTATTACTTTTAGGAAAAGCAGAGGATAATTTATTAAATTCATTATTAGCTTTTTTAATATCATCCAATTCTATTAGCTTTTTTATAGATTTAAGTCTATCTGGAGGAGGTTCAACACTTACAGTTATATTTGTATTATCGTTCATTTCAACTATTTATATATTTCACAAAATCATTAGATCTACCAATAGAGGTAGTATAAATTTTTTTTCTTACTTGATCAAAACTTGCAGTTATAACCGTTCTATTATTTTCATAAAATTTAATACAACTTTCTTCAAATTCTAAATCACAAAATTTGAGCATTTCTTTAATATGAATTTCTAAATTTTTAACAATGTCCTCGTATTGAATATTATAAATATCAGTAAAATTATTATTCCAAATATTCATTTGTTCTTCATAAAGATCATAATATTCAAGTAATTCTTTCCAGTCATATGCCCAGGGCATTTGACCCTGAAATTTTCTTTCATATATAGAGAAACAATTATCAAGTTTATTTCTTTTAACATGAATAATTTTCGAATTTGGAAATGCTTTAATTATAAAAGGTAAATAAAGGAAATTAGTTGGCATTTTATCTGTAATATATTTAACATTCTCAGCTTTATTATCTAACAATGAGTAATAATCATTATGTATACTTGATAAAATTGTTTCTTTATTTTCATTAAATTTTGTTAAATAATTATTTTTAGATAAAGATAAAGGTAAATTTAGTAACTCACCACATCCTTCGACTAAGCTATGAGAAGATAATATTTGTTCAATTAATGAAGTGCCTGACCTTGGCATCCCAATAATAAAAATTATATTAGGTGATTTATTCATGGTGGATTCTTTTAATATTGAATAATCATAATTAATTAAATTATAAACTTTTCTTTCAGACTCGCTTGTTGAGTAATCGATTGTCTTACGGTTTAGTTTATTTGCAGTAACTAAATATTCAAAAGCTTGTTCTTGATTTTGATTATCTTTATATATATTCCATAATGAAAAAAACATTTGAGACTTAAAGTTATCAGGTAAGTTTTTGTCTTCTGATAAACTTTTAATTTTATTAACAATAGGATCGTTATCTTTAAGGCTCATTACCTCTGTTAATGGATAATAAGCAGGTGAATATTCATCTAATTCAATTGCTTTTAAAAAAGAATTTCTAGCATCTTCTAATTTATTATTAGCTTTATAATATTGACCCAACATAAGATAAGTTCCAGGATCTTTATTAATTTTTAAACTTTTTTGAAAATATTCAAAGGCCTTATTATTATTATTTTCATAGAAGTATAGAGATCCATAATTTAGTAAAGCATTTGGTGATTTATTATTTAATTGAAGCGATTGTTCAATTGTTTTTCTTGCTAAGATATGGTTGTTATCAGCTAATGCTAAGCTAGAGAGATTATTTAGTAATGGTTGTGATTCAGGATATTTTTCTAAACCTTCTTCAAGAATTTCATAACTTTCTTTATTATAGCCAATTCTACTAAGTAACGCTGAGTAATTAACATAGAAAGGTAAAGAATTATTTAAATCTTTGAGAGAATTAAATAAAGAATATGATTCTTTGTATTTTCTCATTATTTGATAATTACTAGCTAATGATAAAATAACATTATAATCTTTAGGATATAAATCAAAAGCAACATTAAAATAATAATTTGATTTTACTAAATCATCATTAGTATTAAATTGGTTGTATTTTTTTGAGTAAAATTTTCCTAATAATTTAAGGCTTGTTAGATTGCTCTTATCTAGAGTTAATGCATCTTTATAGTACTTTTCAGCAAGCAAATATTCTTCACTAAAATTAAATGAATTACCAATCTCCCAATATGTCTGTAAATAGGTAGTATTAAGCTTCAAAGAGTGTTTTAGGGCTATAATAGCATTGTCATAGTCTTTTAAACGATTATAAGTAAATCCTAGAAGAAAATAGCTATAAAAATCATTATCATTATCATTTACAAACTTATTTACTATAGGCAAAAGTTGGTCATATTTTTGCTCAGATAATAAACTTTGAATCTTTTTAACTGAATCTTTCATGGTTCAAAAAAAAAGGCCGTCAAGGACGGCCTTTTATTAATTTATGATAAATTGCTTATGCAAAGTTAAAGTCAGCAGCAGCCACATTAGCGGCACCAATTATTGCTAGCAAGGATAGTTTATCACCAACTGATATTGCACCATCACCATCGACATCGTTAAGATAGTAAAGACCCGTGGCATTACCACTATCATTAGATAGTGTAAACAAGATCTGATCACCAGCAGAAGCGTTAGCAGGTGTACCATTTGCAGCAGCAAAGGCAGCAACAACAGCAGAGACATCACCGAAGTTATCACCAGCAAGGTCATCAGCAGCATTGTTATCTGAACCCAGAATAAACACACCACCTGCATCAAAGTCAAGGTTAGCACCGTTAGCAACCGCTACAGCAGTATCATCATCACCAATTGCATCTAATGCAGCATTTAATGTGCTTAACACATCGATTTCATCAGCTGTTGTTGTAAAGGCTGTAATACTATCAACAGTTGTACCAGCAGTTGCTGTAAAGTCATCAGCAGTAGATGTTGTATTTGTGATAGTTACCATTGATAGAGCATCTGTTGTTGAACCGTAAGAAACATCATCAGAACCAGTACTTACACTAATCGTATCAACACCACTGTTACCACCTGTAACCTGATCAGCACCAGCTGAGTCATTAACAGTGTTAGTACCTGCACCAGCATTAATAGTGTCGTTACCTGAACCACCAGAGATAGTATCATCACCACCACCTGACACGATTGTATCAGCTTGATCTGTACCTGTAATTGTGAAGTTAAAGTCTGTTGTTGCTACAGTAGTTTTTGGAGCAGCACCAGCATTAATTCCAATTGTATAATCAAGTGAAGTAATAAGGTTATCATTATTAACATTGATATATGCTTGGCTTGTACCAGTATCATATATTACCTCAAGTCTTTGACCAGTTAATGAATCTTGAGCAGCTGATTTAGAAGCAACACCAGTAAGAACTGTAGCATTTACAGTAATTGCAGCATTACTACTACTATAGTCAGCAATAATATTAAATTCATCAGTTTTAGATACGAAGTCTAAAATTTGGTCAGGAGTTGAACCAGATGAGTCAGCAACTGCTCTGTATACGAAGTCATCAGCGCCAGCACCACCAGTTATGATGTCACCACCTTTTGATCCTTCGATTACATCAGCACCTGTACCACCGTTGATTGTATCACCAACTGTAGTTTTATCTGTACCTGTAATAATATCAGCACCTACACCAGCATTAATAGTTAATGATGAGTCATCTTCTGCAGAAGCATCTAGAGTTAATGCACCAGTCATTGTAGAAGCATTAATAGTACCAGCTACAGATTGGAAGTTACCATCTACTAATGTGATACTAGCTGTTCTTGCACTTGAGTCGGTAGTAAGTGTAATCACTTCGATCTTACTTATATTAGTAAGAGTAGTAGCACCAAGGTTACCACCATCTAGTTTGATCTTAAGTGTATCAGTACCAGCACCCGCAGCAAATACATCAGCAGCAACTAATGTATCTTCGAATACTTCGAATAAATCATCACCTGCACCAGAAGTTACTGAGTCAGTTGTAGCACTTGCAGCTGTATTTTTATATGTAATACTATTTGCAGCACTTAGACCTGCAGCAGAAACTGTAGTTGCGCCACTAGTATCAGCATCAAGAATTGTTAATGTAGTTGAACCATTGTTTGTAAACACATCATTACTTAGCGTTAATGTGTTAGCGCCTGTACCACCGAATGAAATTCTTTCAATTCCAGAAATATTACTTAAGTCAGACGCAGCAACAGTTGTTGTAGCATCTTCATCAAATAAGATTGTATCTAGAACGCCAGCACCACCAGCAACAGTTTCAGCAGTAACAAGTCCGATAAAGTCAGAAACATCATCCATATTAAAGATATCGTTACCTGCTCCACCAATTAATGTATCAATACCGCTACCACCAGTAATAGTATCAGCACCTGAACCACCACTGATTATATCAGCTTTCACACCACCTGTTAGAATGTCATTACCATTACCACCAGTAATTGTCATTGTTGAGTCATCCTCAGCAGCACCGTTAAAGGTAATAGCACCTGTACCAGTAGATGAAGAAGCATCAAATACACCGTTTACAACTGCAGTTGCTGTTGTGACAAATGTTCCATCAGCAATTGTAATACCAGCTGTTTCTGTTCCAAGAGCAGTTACAGTAATTTTTTCTACATTAGTTACTAATGTTAATGTAGCAGCTGTCAAATTATTTGTGGCAGCTGTAATTGCTAAAGTATCTGTACCAGCACCACCATTAACAGTATCACTTGCATCAAGAGCATCAGCAGCACCTAATGTTGAGAATCTAATGATATCATCACCAGCACCACCTGTTATACTATCATTGATAGAGGATGCACTATTTGCAGTAACATCAATACTATTTGCAGAAGTTACTGTAGCAGCACTAACAGTTAATGTTTGTGATGTTTCCATATCTTTAATTTTAATGGATGTTGATCCATTGCTTGTAAAGAATGTGTCATCAAGCGTAATATTTGCAGTATTATTTCCATCAAATTCAATAATCTCAATATTCTTAATATTATGTAGATCTGTATTTGATATTGTAATGGTCGCATCTTCTGTAAATGAAAGTGTATCTGTTCCAGCACCACCATCAACAGTTTCTGGAGACGCTAATGAAATAAAGTCAGTATCATTAGAAACATTGATTTGATCGTTTCCTGCACCACCATCAATATTATCAACACCAGAACCACCATCAATAATATCATTTCCAGCTTCACCTTTAATGATATCAGCACCAGCAGCACCAGAAATTGTATCAATACCGCCGCCGCCAGAAATTGTATCAGCAGCAGAACCACCAATCAATGTATCAGTACCATTTGGTGAACCAATAATTGTTGATGGGTATAATGCAGTACCTGAGTTAGATGACATTGTTAGACCAGTTGTACCAGTCATAGCAGAAGCATCCACTGACATTAATATAGTACTTGAACTTGTACCTAGTGTAATACCTTGTGAACCTTTAAATGTCATTGATGTTGTAGAAGTATTTGTTACTGCACCAGTATTAATAGCAGCAATCGGGCTACCATTTGTAATATTTACAGTTTCATACTGAGCAACATTTGTTTGTCCAGCAACAGTTAAACCAGCGCCTAAAGCAGATCTATATTCTATATCAACTGAGTCAGCAGCACCATCTACTTTTAATGTAAGAATAACACCTTCTGTTCCTGTGACTAATACATTAGAATTAGCAGCCGTTACATTTTTAAATGTCACATCATTAGCACCAGAAGCTGAAGCAGCAACTAGCTTAGTAATACCTGAAATTAAATCAGCATCATAATCATCAGTATCGTTACCGATAGCAGCTAGTGTTTCAAAATTAGAAATTCCAGCAACATTAGTAACTGTTATGTCACTTGCATCACTTATTTCAAGTCTATCTGTACCATCGCCACCGTCTAGTGTGATTAATGCAGTTAAGTTACCAGCAACATTAACCGTGTCATTACCTGAACCACCTGTTACTGTTAAAGTAGAAGCAGGAGCAACCTGGATGTCAAAACCGCCTGTTGATGCAGAACCATCAATAGTAAGTAATGTATTTTCAAGTGCATTAGTAACAGTTAATAATGTTCCGCCTGAAATTGTAGCAGCAGTAGCACTTGTTGTTACAACATCAAGAAGAGTACCTTTTACTGCACCTGCAATTAAATTAAGTGTTTCAACACCAGCAATAGTAACTGTACCAGCAGTTGTACCACTTACTGTTAAGTTTTGAACATCAGCAAGACCTGCACTTGCAGCCGCTGCATATGTCACTGTCATATCAGCAGAACCATTCTTAACGAATGCATCGGCAATCGCATTTACACCTGTAAATACTACATCACCTGTTGCACTTGATGATGCTATTCCTAAAGATGTAACACCTGTCATTAATGACATATTGATAATGTCATTATTAGCAGAAGTTTCGAAGTTATTAACTTCAATTGTTTCAACATTATTAACAGTCACACCTGTATGTGATTTATCAGAAGCAGTATGTGTACCTGCAATTGATAATTTTAATGTATCTGAACCACTTTTACCGTCAACAACATCACCTGGGTTAAATGTTGTTCCGTTTGCAACTAATTGGTTAGTACCAATAGCTGCACCAATGGTATCTTTTCCACCACCACCTTGAGCTTCATCAGTTCCAGTAGTTAGATTTTGAACTGTTGTTTCAAGATCAGCATTATTAGAGATAAGAGCTTTTTGAGTTCCTATAACATTTAAATCAGGATCAAATACTGACACTGAAATACCTTCAAGGCCTTCTGCAGTATTGTCTGCTTCAGCAGTGATAGTAAATGTTGCAGTAGTTTCACCGCTTGCTATTGTTACTGAACCTGACTGTGAATCTACATCAGAACCTGATGCTTTATCAACAGTACCGTCATTATCATTACCAATAACATTATATGTTAGTGTTGTATCAGCTGTAACTGCAGCATTTGCTGTTACAGTATATGTGATTGCACTACCTTCGGCTACGCTTGTTGCGCTAGCTGAGAGAGAGTATCCAGTAGCACCTGAAGCAATACCTGTTCCAGAAATTGTTCCACCTGAACCATCTGAAATAGTAGAACCAGTTGGTAATGAAGCAACACCCATATCAGCTGCAAGAGCTGCATATGTTTTGTCTGATCCGGTAACACCAGATGTTTCATTTCCACCTACTTCGAAAGTAAACTTGTCAGCACCATTCACAGTAATAACTGCGCCGCTTGAAAGCGTTAATTGAACAGAATCTGCCGCAAATTTAGATGAAGCAATTGATAAACCATCTACTAATTGAATCGTATTAGATCCATTAGTATCAACGATAGTAATATTGCCGCTTGCAGCATTTGAAATTATATAAGTATCGTCACCACCTAAACCACGATAGGTAGTACCTCCATTTGATGGAACGATAATATCCGCTGAGGACGATGCATTAATTGTAGCCATTTTTCTCTCTCCTTATGTAACTAACAAAAGTAATCCATATCGAATCACTTGCTAAAAATTAAACTATTTTCCCTATTAAGGTCAATTCAGTTTTTAATTTATTTGTAACAGAATGTAACAAAATTTTATTAATGTAAACACCTTTTTTAAATAATTTTTACCTAATAACTAACAAAAATGTTAGAAATAAGGCAATTCAATAATAAATTAACCAAAATCTCCACTTGATGATGCTGTTAAATTCGTATCTGACAATATTTCTATAGTAATTGTAGATAGATCAGAATCATAAATACCATTAACTGCTAACTCACCACTTCCTCCAGATGAGTCCTTATCAAACAAAATTCTAGTTTGATTATCAAAGGAATTCCCTGAAATCTCGACACCACCTAAACCTTTAAATTCATCTACAGTAAGATTATCACCTCCTACATTAACAAGAACAATTTTATCTTGAGATGAGTCAAAGTCAGTAATTGTGATTTTAAAATTACCTTCAGATGAAGTAGCGCTTGTACCGCTGTCGGAAAACTCATAACGGAACTCATCAGCGCCTTCAGTACCAGTTACATCAGTATCTTCAGTAGCTGTAGCAATATCAACAACATTATATGTGACAGAAGCACTATCAGATGAAGATGTATCTGATGATGTATCTGATGATGTATCTGAAGATGTATCTGAAGATGTATCTGA
>CEVL01067166.1_pt1 | contig 12436 bp, 10 predicted proteins | sample 427051 | NCBI WGS metagenome assembly CEVL01 (sample SAMEA2623673, study PRJEB7988) | marine metagenome | biome: marine biome (ENVO:00000447); feature: surface water layer (ENVO:00002042); material: "saline water (ENVO:00002010), including plankton (ENVO:xxxxxxxx)" | depth 5 m
GCCCTGCACCGTGGAAGAAGGCGGGGTCGGGGGTTTGGACGCACCTTGAACCTCCTTGTCGAAATTGTTCGTGCCCGACGCGCGACTGGCGGACCGCGACGGAGCGCTCGACACGTCACCTCGTGAGCTGCGGTCTCGCCGGTCGACCGACGCCTCAGACTCGCTGTCGTTCGTCATACTCGACAGGCTTTTCGCGACTTTCGAATCTACTCGTGCGAGGACGTTGTCGCTCGCGGTCGGTGAAGTCACGGAGAGAATTTCAAAGCACGACTTGGAATTGGCTCGAACGTTGGCGTCTGCGTCGGACAACGTCACCTTGAGCGCGTCGCCGATCGAATCGATCTGTCTCTTCCCGAGATCCCAATTTTGAAGAATGAGCGTCAGGCAATCGACGATACACGCGCGCATCTTCGGCGATCGCTCTCTGACGACGATGTCCGTCAACTTTGAAACCAACTTTGGAGAGCGGCAGTGCGTGATGACGCCGCGAATGCAAGCGTTGCCGCTATCCGCAATAACCCCAATGGTGACGACGGTGGTTTTCAAGAGCGCCGCGACGAACTGATCCACGTACGCTTCGAATGGTTTCGTCGCGTTGGCGGCCAAGGTGACGAGAAGGTGCGTGACTTGCTTCACCACCGCGCTACGTCTATCGCCGATTTGCGCGACGAGCACGTCCACCGCCCTGCCAAGCGCCGCGTTGAACGCCGCTTCGAAAACATCGGCACCACCGCCGAGCGTGATCGCCTCTAAACGAACCATGGCCGCGATTCGCTTCAACCAATCTTGATTCGGCTGCAAATCACGAGCGATGCGATCGATGGCTCGCTCGAGTTCTCTCTCGTTTGATATCCGTTCGGGCGGCGGCGGAACGAGCCCATCACCGATCGTCGCCGTCGGCGCGCCTTTATTCTCGCTCGCGCCGTGCAAATTCTTCCCAGACACCGTCGCCCCATCGCTTCGACCGGAATCGCCGCGCGATGATTTCAGACGACGTTCAATCTCCTTGACGTGTTGCGGCCGCATGTCGTCTCTCGTCGCCTCCAACGCCATTCGCACCGCATCCGGAAACCTTCCATGCGCCCTCGAGATCCCCTCGAACGCGCGCTCGCGAACGTCAGCCTCTCTATCGCTCAACGCCTCGACGCAGCGATCGAACAGTCTCTTGGCGAACGCGTCCGTAGCGTCCTCGACGTCCGCCGCGCACGCGCTCAAAATCTCCATCGCCGACGACCGAAATCGCCAATTCGCGTGTTTCCACGCGAACGCCATTCGCTCCTCCGTCTCATCCATCGTCAAACCACCGTCCACGAACACGAACGCCCTCGCCGTCGCCACCGCGTCCGCCCTGACCTCTCTCTTCCCGCTTCCCAATAAACCGCTCACCGCCGAGTAACACGCGCGCATCCCGATCGACGCGTCCGTCCCCGATTCGCGCGCCCTGGACACGATATCGCGCATCGCGATCAGCGCACTTCTCGCTTTGAACGCGTTCGCGTCTCGAGCCGCGGGTTCCAGCGCGCGAAGCGACGCGTTCGCGTCGAACATGGCGTCGTCTGTCGTCTCGGTTTGAAAAAATCACACCCTCGCGCGCCGTCTCACCGCGTCTCGACGTCCGCGCGTCCGCCTCGACCGCGCTCGATCGACCGCGACGCGGTTCACGCGCGCGTCCACGTCGTCGTCGCGACGTCTCCTCGCGTGCGCGTCGCGCGCGCGTCGATCAGTGCCGAACGCTCGCGTGCCTCAGACATCGACGCGCGACGACGACCCGTCGCGACGACCACCACCACCGCGTCACCACCGCCACCGAACGACGCGACCGCGTCGCGCGCGTCATGGCCGACCTTCCTCCGTCCGCGAAACAGAGCGTCGACGGATTGATGACGCAGGCGGCGCAGATTTGCGCCGCCCACGCGCCGCCGGGTGAGACGCCGATCGCGACGCTCCTCGACGCCTTCTTCGGGTTTCTGAACGACCGCACCGACTTTTTCGTCGATAAGGCGCGCGCGGGAGCCGCGGTGAGAGACGCGCTCGGACGCGCGGGCGGTCGCGCGGCGGTGAAAGCGGCGGAGACGTCGAGAGAGGATGCCGAGCGCGCGGCGAGGGAACGAAGCGAGAGAGACGCGGCCAAGGCGCGCGCGTTGGAGGAGGCGGAACGCGCGCGAGTGGAGGCGGTTCGAGCGAAGACGTTGGAGATGGCGATGGCGAAGAGCGAGGGACGGGTGACGGAGGAGGCGGGAGAGGAGGAGGGAGGAGAGGAGGAGGAGGAGGACCCGCACGCGTTGAAACCGGGAACGACGGCGCCGAACGTCGGTAACGGAGGGGAGACGGAAAAGTACGTGTGGACGCAGACGCTTCAGGACGTGGAGGTTCGCGTCGCGGTACCGCCGGGGACGAAGTCGAAGCAGGTGAAGTGTGAATTCACCAAGGATCGGTTTTCGTTCAAGGTGTACGGCGCGGACGGCGTCGAGGCGGAGGCGTCCACCATCGCGGGTGAATTTTACGCGCCGGTGGCGCCGGATGAGTGCTACTGGACGCTCGAAGATAACGCGTACGTGTCGTGTTTCTTGCAAAAATTGAAGGACGTCGAGTGGTGGACGTGCGTGTTGAAGGGTGACCAGGAGATTGACACGAAGAAGGTGGAACCGGAAAATAGTCGTCTCGACGATCTCGACGGTGAGACGCGCGTCACCGTGGAGAAGATGATGTACGATCAGCGACAAAAGCAGCTCGGTTTGCCCACGTCGGAGGAACAGACCAAGCACGATGCGCTCAAGAAGTTCATGGAGGCACATCCCGAGATGGATTTCTCCAACGCCAAGATTGACGGCGCGGGATTCAACGTGCCGGACATGTAGACGCGAGTAGATTCCATACATTGCCAATACAATGAATACTGCCGTTCGAGCCGAATATTCAGCGAAGTCGTTAGCGCGTATTGTCCACCGGCGGCGCAAATCACGCCGGGGTGTTCGAGTCCCTCACAGTGTCGAGTCGTGATTCTAGAAATAGACTTGGGTTCGCTCGCGAACGTCGAACCGCACCGTCGACGTCGAGTCGACGTCGCGACGACGCGTCGATCAATATTTTTCCTTTTGTACTTACTACACGCGCGGTGTCGATGTTCCCCCGCGCTCCGAGTCTCCGCGCGCCGCCCTCGCGCCGCCGTCTCGCGAAATGAAAGAATCCTCCGTTCGTGGCGCGTTCTCGCCGCGCGCGACTCACGCGTCGCCGTCCTCATCCGACGCCTTGAGCCACATGACGTTGTTACACCGAATCAAAACCTCCCCGAGCGCCCCCTGACACTCACCGTCGACGAACTCCTCCGTCGAGGCGAGCTGGAGGTTCATGTACGCATCCGTGCTCACGAGAAACCCGCGGTACTCCATGCCCCACTTGAGCTTGACGGCCACCTTCTTCCCGGTGAGCGACGCGAGGAAGGGTTTCGGGTTGATGGGCGCCCCGCTCATCGTCGACGACGGAGTGGGGTGGACGAACCCGCGGTGGATTGTGGGGACACCCCGCGGGGCGGCATGCCCTAGGCGGCGGTTCGCGCGAGAGACGGGAGGTCGAGGATGCGCGCGAAGAGACGCGTTGAGGGCGTGAGTGAGCGTGGAATACGTGGTGGTGATAAAATGTTGACTACCTATCGATGATGAGAGACGATCACGGTTTCACGCGAGCGCCGAATCCGAAAAAATTGCACCGCACGCCCGAACACGCCGTCTGGCACATGGTGCGAAGGTGAGAGGCGCGAGATTTGCGTTCGTCTAAACCGAGAAAGTTTCGGATGAGACGATTCACCTTGGGCAAACCGCACGACGTGAGTTGGTCCAGGTATCTCTGTAAGCTCACCGCACGCACCGCGACGACGTGAGGATCGACGCTGAGCGCGGCGTCCGTGCCGAGAATGCCCTCTGAGACGCGCGCGATGTTGTGACAACCGCTCGCTCGAAGCGTCTCGTGCAGCTTCTTGAAATTGCTGAATCGTTTCTTGACGATGATTGGTTTGTTCTCGCTCGTCTGCACGAGTAAAAGATACTGCGTGTGCGCGAGCGGAACGAACCCGCCGAACGACCGCGGACTGTCGTCCATTGTTTTCGCCTGCGTGGCGATGATGGAGACGTCAAACGTGTCCTTCATCGTCCCCCCCATGAACAGCGGCACGGTAAAGTTGGCGAGAATCAATGCCGATCTCGCATCCATGCGCATTTCGCCGTACCAATTCGGCGACGAGATGAATCGCATCAGGATGTTCGATTCCAGAGGCGCGCTGCTCAGTCGCTGCGTGGGAAGGACGCCGTTGGCGACGAAGAGCGCCATCTTGACGGATTTTTCCGTCGGTTCTTCCTCGTTCGTCTCGCCGATTATGAAATTCTTTACACGTTCTTCCACTGTCTTCCCGCTCACGGCGAGCATTTTGAGTTTGCTCGACGTGCTCGATTTGATGCGGAGAACTTTCATGAGCTCGTCAAAGCGCAATCCTTCTTTTCTCCCCTTCGTTTGGTGTCGCGTCCCCAAATCGTGCGCCATAATCATCTCACGCATTTGATAACTCTTATCGACCGCGGTATCGACGTTTTCAAAGGTATCCAACGCGTACGCCTCGCGCACGACAGTCTCGACTTCCTGGCGCGAGATGGTTTCCATGCGACCGATGCCCTCGGGTCCGGCGCTCTCTGAGAGAGAGTTGACAGCGGCTTGAAAACTATTCAAGTTATTCAACACGTCCGCGGTGACTTCCCGTTCACCCAATCGTATGCTCAAAGAATCGAATTTACTGCTTAGGTCCCTCGCCGACACGATGGCGTCCATGATGATGTCGCCGATGTCAAACATGTTGGCCGCCGCTGCGTCGAACGAATCGCACACCGTCGTCGGATCGGTGTTCATGAGCTCATCCTTTACGCTCTTCAGGACTAAAATGCTGAATGGGGCGAGAATCTCACCACCCTCGAGGATAAGCGCGTCCCATAAGCGGAGGACGCTCTCGGTCGGGAGCGTGCCGAGACCGAATCTCGTCAGGAATCCCGCCACGACGACGCTCGGACGACACTCACCCTTGTTCAGGAACGCCGTGAACTCGGGTTCGTTTAGACTGATTTCTAGATCGACGTACTTGGCCTCGGAGTAAAGATTGATCGCCGAACGCGAGATGAAGCTAGACAACACGTCCTCCGTCAAACCCGCCAGCATCCAGAACGACGCCTCTTCGTCGTCGGTGAGCAAGAGCATGACGGCGGCGGGTACTACGAAACCGCGACAATATCCGTGTGGACTGCGCTCCGCCGCCGCGATCAAAATGTTCGTCAAAATTCCCGGAACATCCTTGATCATGCCTCCTTGTGGGTCGAACTGAAAATTTTTGGCTAGGTGGGCAAAGGTGTGCGACGCGGATGACGTCGACATTTCGTCGTCGCTCGCCTCCCCTCGCATCCCGGGCGTGTAGAACGATGGATGCGTCGGACACACGGCTCGGACGTCGCCGTCGATGAGTTCGCGCTCCTCTTCCGTCAAAGACACGTTGCCCAATTCCAAGTATTGATAGTACGATTGCGTGCTCGAATTTTGCTTGAGGTGCGCCTTGAGCTTTTCCGCCCAAATTTCGGCGCGATGCTTCGGATGCACGCCGTTCACCGCCAGAGCCAAACACGCGTCGCCACCGATGCATCGCTGCTTCGCCGGCACGTTTCTATACACGTCCAAACACTCCATCTGTCGATTACGTAAATCCGCGCGCTCCGCGCCTCGCGCCTCGTACCTCGCGTGCAAACTCGTCGGCACTTCGAAACCGAGCTCGTCCCGCAGTTGCTCGAGCACTGGTTCCTCGTCCTCACCCGTCGCCCCCGACGACGTCTCCGCCTCTATCAGCTTGGTCTCATCATACGACGGCGGAAAATCACTCGCGCGACCGAACGGCGAGCGCGACTGCGCGCCGTCAAAGTGAAACGCGTCCTCCGCGTCCTCCGCCGTCGGCTCGAATCGCGCGCGCGTCGACAATCCCGTGGACGCCCGCGTCGGACTCGCGTCCACGTCTCTTCCCTCCAACCCGATCGAGGCTTTCACCACGATTTCCTCGCGCCCTTTGGTCTCCCTCGACGGCGCCGAATCCACGACGCGCACCGTCGGCGACACCATGGCGCGCGCGCCCACCGATTGGTGTTGGTGCGCAATCACACCGCGCGCGTGCGCGTCCTCCCCCTCGCGATCGCCGCCGCCGCCCCCGTCGCGCGCGCCCCCGATCGACGGTGGACACCTCGAGACGTTTCCTCGCCTCTTCTCCCCACGCCTCGTCGCGCGCGTGTGCGGCGCGCGTCTCCTCTCCCTCCGCGCGCGCGTCTCTCTCGGTCGCCCTCGGCCCGGTCGGTCGCCGCGTTCGAAAAACTAACAACATCTCCGCGGAGATGTCAATTTCCGCGACGTGGTCGGTCGCGGGGCGGCTCGAGCGAGCGTTTTCCGTCGCGCGAGAGCGCGGCGAGACGACCGCCGAGAGCGCGTCGAAGACGGCGATGACAACGACGGTGCGAATGAGTGGAGATTCCGTCGTGGATGCGCGAAGGCGTCGACGCACGAAGGTGAGATGGACGACGGGGACGCGGAGGCGGAGGCGCGAGACGCGCGAAACCGAAACGCTCGAGTGCGCGCGGTTCGAACGCGCGGTGGACGACGTGGAGCGACGGTTTCGAGAGATGCGAGAGAGGACGGGGTGGTGGAACGCTGGACGAGACGCGGAGATCGCGACGCACGCGAGGGAGGGGATTCGAGCGGTGAAGGAGCGAGCGCTCGACGCGGCGCGCGCGGCGACGCGACGGGCGACGGGACGGCTCGAGGCGAGTGATGCAAACGCTCCCAAAGAGAAGAAACGGCGAAAGTTGTCGAGTAAAGCGGGTCAGAGAATGCTTCGACAGTGGATACTGGAACACTTCGACGCGCCGTTTCCGGATCGCGCGCAAAAAGAACGATTGGCTGAGCAACTCGATTGGCCCGTGGCGTGCGTCTCGAATTTCTTCATCAACGCGAGGCAACGATTCTTCAAACCTCTCGTGTTGGATTTGGCGCGCGAGCTCGAGGAAGAGGCACGGAAACGGACGCATACCGCGGCTTCGTCCGTCACAGCGTCGACGGAGACATACTCGAGGAAGCGCCCGCGCGATTGAAACGTACGTTTTGATATACCGAATTTTCATCATCACAAAGCACCACACTACGAGTTCAACACTTAGTTTTTCGCGAAATCTATCTCACGCGGCGAATGAACAAAACTTTTTGAGTAAAACGATGACCACGGACATGTTGTCGCAACCCAAGCCGGTCCCTCGTGTATCCGGTGCGAGACACTTGTCGCAGAGCTCTTCACAAATTTGACTCAATTTAAACGTCTCGCTTTCGCCCTTTTGTAAACCTTCTCGCAAACGTTCGCGCACGAAAGCCACGCACTGCTCCGAGGTTAATACGTCCCAAATACCGTCGCAGGCGAGAATCATAAACTCATCGCCGCCCTGCAACTGAAACTCGCGAATCTCCGGGAACGCCGTCACCGCCTGTTCCTTCTCACAGAGCTCCTTGTTACCCTTATAATCAAAGTCACCCAAAGCTCGAGAGAGCGCAAGAGAACCATTCACGCGCCCTTCGCTGACGAAACCACCAGCTTTGATGATGCGCTGGCGTTCGTCCGTGTTCATCGGCTTGTGATCCTCGCTCATGTCGACGACTTGTCCATCCTTGCGCGAAAACACCGCTCGAGAATCGCCAGCGTTCGCGCAATACACCTTATCACCGCGAATGCACACAACCACCGACGTCGCGCCCGCCTGCGGGCCCGACCAGTGCAAATTATCACCGTCGGTGACTCTGTTCGAGGCCGTCGCAATATCTGCCTCGTCCAACTCAAAGTCAAATGTCAGATCCTTCTCATCAATGTCAGGATTCGCCCCCTTCACCTGCTCAATCAACGCCGCGCGAAATGTTGCATTCATCTCTTCGCGCTGTCGCCTCTGTTCCTCGGCGCTACTAATAGAATCGGGCGCGTTCTCGCCGCCTTCTCCGCCCGCCCTAAACGCTCGCAACTCTGTCGCCGCCTCTTTCGTCAACATTTTCCGATCCAACGCGAGAAAACTCTCCTCTAAACCTCGCGCGAGATCACCCTTCCCGTACGCCTCCGTTTCCTTCAACGCCAAGTGTAAATGTTTCGCCGCGTACATGGCCACCTCCTTCCCTCCGTGTCCGTCGAAGACGGCGAAAAACGCCGTCGAATCCCCTATGTCCAACTCGGTCGAGTGCGCGTCCTGCGTCGTCGATCGCGCGTCACATCGCTCGTCAGTCCACGCTCCCGATCACACCGCGCGCATCACCCCATCCCCCACTCGACACGCGCGCGTCGTCCGAATCTCGAATCTCAAATCTCGAATCTCAAATCTCAAATGAAACAAATGAATGAATCATTCGCGTTCACTCCCGCCGCCGCCCTCGGTTCGCGCGACCCTGGCGCGAGGCCATCGACGCGACCCATCTCGCGCTCTCGTTCCCATCGCGCGCGCGACCGCGCGCGTACCTCCATGTTCGTTCGCCATCCCTGCATCGCCGTCGTTCCGTACGCGAACGATTCGCTCGCCCCGTCGCTCGAGCGCTTCTCCGTGACGGGGGCGCTGAGATACGCCCCCATCGTCGCCGAGACTCGCGGTGCGGGGCGAAGAAAAAACCCTTCCCCCGATGCGCGGGCGAGCGACGCCGCCGTCGCCTCGCGTCGCGGTCTGAAGGCGGCGCGCGCGCGCGAATGAATGAATCCTAGTCACCCGCGATGCCGGGGCGATGCGACGCGATGGGCGGCGACGCGCGCGATGCGAGGGGTGCGTCGAGACGACGCGCGAGGTGCGCGGTGGGAAATGTTTCGTTTCGCGCGATCGAGTCGTTCGCTCGTCTCCGCGTCGCGCGTCGCGCGTCGAACGTCGTCGACGGCGCCCGTTCCGGAGGCGAGGCGGCCACGTGGATTTTGGCGGCGACCGACCGGGCCGGAGACTCGACCGGCGCCGCGGCCGGCGACGGGGAGACGCGACCGGGTCGATCGAGGACGCGAGCGGGGCGAGGTGGGGAGGGGGCGCGCGAGAGGAACGATGGTGACGTCGATGTGATGTGTTGATTCGAACCGGTGCGGTGGTGCGTCGATGCGAGTCACGGCGCGCGGCGGCGACGGGGCGACGCGCGCGCCGAGGAGGCGGCGGTGGCGTCGTCGGCGGGGGGGATGGTGGTGTGAACGCCGGCGTCCTCGTCGTCTTGGGCGTTGTTGCTGTAGTACGGGATGTACGGGAGATCGTTTTTCGCGTCGTCGTCTTCGACGGTGGCGGTGCGAGAGGTGGGTTCGGGGAGGCTGGCGTCTCGCGCGTCGGCGTCGGCGTCTCGCGCGTCGGCGGGAGGTTCGAACGTCCGCGAGACGGTTCTCGCGCGCGGACGGGCGAGTCCGCGCGCGTAGAGACCGAGGGTGAGACTCGCGCGCTCTTGAATGACGTCTTTTCGGGTGAGTAAACCCACGACGCGCGGTCGAGAGGGCATGACGTACATGTGTCGTAAACCCATGGTGCGGAATTGGCGATAGGCGCGACTGAGCCTCGCGTCTCCGTGGACGACGGACGGATGTCTCTGCATGAAACTGCGCAGGTCGATGGACATGGTTCGAATGTCGTCCTCGGACATGAGATGGGCCACCTCTCGCGCGGAAGGTACCTTGAACGGAATCTGTTTGAGTTGTTCCAAGAGTTCGTCGCGTTCGCGCGGGTTTGAAAATAAATTCATCCCCGTCACGCTCGAACCGTTTTCGCCGACGAAGGATATTCTGTGGAGGAGCATCTTCAGCACCAAATTGCGCGTGATCGATCCGTGAAGCTCGAACTCTTCGCCCGCGTACGCCGGTGGGTGTTCCGTCACCGGATACGCTCCGTGGTGCGTCTCGGTGAGAATTTGCAACAACTCCTTGATGCGCATCACCGGACGAAGCGTCACCAAGTCATCGCACATGACTTCGTTCACGCGGAGTTTATCCCCGGTCGGACCCGCGAGTTCGGGCTCTTCCAAGAACGGTGCGCCTCGTATCTTGATGTGCGTGTCGTAGATGCCGTGCGTGTACTTGTCCCCGACCGCCTTGGCGGCGAAAATCGTGAGCATGAGCGGAATGATGAGTTGCATCGAACCCGTCGTCTCCATGACGAGGACGGTGATGGATATCGTCATTCGCGTCGCTCCGCCGAGATTGGCGGCGGCACCTATGATGGCGTATGCGTGAAGATTGATGGCGACGTCGCTCCCGCGCGTTCGAGCGATAGAGGCGACGATTCTTCCGACGAGCTGTCCGAACGACGCGCCGACGGCGAGCGACGGGACGAAGAGACCGGTGGGCGCGCCGACGCCGTACGTCACCGTCATGAGCGAAAAAGTGAGGATAAAGTACCAGAACAGCGCGCTGATCGGAAACGGGTGCGCGCTATCCACGCCAAACTCACCGACTTCGCCCAAGTGAAGAAGGAATTTGAACGACGTCGCCAGCGGGTTGTAAAACAATTGTCCGTACACAGAGTATTGACCATCCGGGCAGTACAACTGCTTGAAAAAGTCGTCCCTGATCTCATCTCGCGTCTCCACACCGTACTCGAACGTCGAGTTGGACAAATCGTTGAGGTTATCCGACGTGTCCACCTGCAGCGGCTCGGGAATCTCCTTGCACGGAGACACGGACATGAAGAAGAAGAAGAGCGTCGAAGTGATGCCGGCGATGGCGATGACTTCGAGCAGACGCTTTCTCTTATCATTCACCGGGATGTGCTTCGCGCGCCACTGCGTGATCTTGACGTTCAAGTTGACGAACGCCGCACCGAGGAGGCCGCCGCAGACGCCCATGGCGATGAAGATGGGAACCTCCCAAAAGTACCACCAATAATTCTTCGAGTAATCCGCCTCGCTATCCGTGTACAAACCAAAGTCGCGGTGCGTGCCGAACCGCGCGCGCGCGAAATCACCTGCGTCGAAATCTAACTGCTCCAACCAGTGCATGGTCAACACGCCCGTGCACGTGGCGAGAAAACCGCGCCAGAGCATGTCAGAGTTGTAAAAACTAGCCCCCTCCTCGACGGTGAACAACATGCCTCCGATGGGCGCGGCGAACGCCACCGCAACGCCCGTGGCCGTACCGATGGCGACGAAATCTCGTTTGTGACGGTCGTTTCGAAACCACTTCATATTCTTCAACTTGAAACCCAGCGTGTTCGATCCGAACGCGCTCAATCCTCCACCGACTAAACCTCCTCCGTGCACGAACGGGCCCTCTTTACCCGCGATTAAACCGGCGCCAATGCTAAATGAAATACCACCCAATTTCGCCACCACCGTCTTGAGGCGCAGCAATCCCTTCAGGTGGACACCGTTTAAATATGTCTTCAACTCCGGTATCCCCGATCCCGCGGCCAAAGGTTCGACGTACGACACCAATACCCCCGCGACGGCGGCGAACGCGCAACTCACCGATACGTGCGCCAACCACGCGACGAACCTCGACATGCCGTCCACGCCAACCTTATCCCCGATCACCCCGTACCGAAACAAATTGAGTTTATCCACCAATCCATCGATCACGAACGCGATCACTCCCATCACCGCTCCGATCATCACGCTCGTCCCCCACTTCCACCGTTGCTCTCGGCGGTAATCTTCCCTCGTGCGTCCCCTCAGCGCGTCCTCCTCGAGATCGTTATCCGTCGGATCGTAATCGTGCGAATCGAACGCCGCCATTCGTTTCAATCGCATGTGCACGACGTCCGTCTCGTTTCCACCGACGACGCCACCGACGAGTTCGGTGCGCGTGGGAACGTAATTCGCGGGAGACGTTGGACCGGCACCGTCCGACCCGGCGTCCAGCGACGACGAGGGTTCACCGCGCGCGAGACGCGAGGTCATCTCGTACTCCTCGAACGTCTCCATCGCGCGCGCTCGACGGACGACGGACGCGCGGGGGGGGCGTTCGACGCGCGCGGGTGTGCGGATGTCACGATGAGACGACGCGCGGGGACGTTTCGGGGACGCGCGGGTGGTTTGATGATTGATGCGTTCGTATCGTGAGAGCACTGAGAAGAGGTACGGTACAGATGAAGCAGATGAAGAGAGCGCGCGCGTTCGGTCACGCGGCGGGCGACGCGCGCGAACGCGCGTGGTGGACGCGTTTCGAGGATGATTTTTTCCCGCGCGACGGCGACGAAATCTCGGCTTGCGCGCCGGCGAGTCGCGCGACTAAGATTCTGCTCGGCGAACACGACGAGTAGTCGATGTCTAAGTCGTTGATGATGGAGATTGATTTCGGATCACCGCCGTGTTCGCCGCACACGCCGAACTCGATCTCGGGTCGAACGGCTCGCGCGCGTTCGATGGCGACGCGTAAGAGCTCGCCGACGGCGACGGC
>CEVL01036803.1_pt1 | contig 12307 bp, 12 predicted proteins | sample 427051 | NCBI WGS metagenome assembly CEVL01 (sample SAMEA2623673, study PRJEB7988) | marine metagenome | biome: marine biome (ENVO:00000447); feature: surface water layer (ENVO:00002042); material: "saline water (ENVO:00002010), including plankton (ENVO:xxxxxxxx)" | depth 5 m
TCATGGCAACGACGAATCCCCCGATTGCTCCAACAAAGATTAGTGGGGCGGCTTGAGGCATCGAGAAAGCTGTCAGTACTGCTGTTGTAGCGGTAATCAACAGTAGTAAGCCGGTTTTCTCGGCTACTCCTTCTATAGACATTAGATTGCTCTCTTTATCCTCCCACCAACTGGTATCTGAGTAGTTGCTCTTCTCAAAGGTAGAGTCGCTTAGTGCGGGGTTGCCTGAACGGTACATCTGCATCACTGAGAAGGTGGCCCTACTCAAGGCTTAGCCCGGAATCTTTGATGGCGGGTTAGATTAGTTCCTTCAGATGTTGTCCGGTGTAACTTGATGGGTTGTCTGCAATCGATGAAGGGGGGCCTTCTGCTACGACCAATCCTCCTCTCTCACCACCCTCGGGACCTAGATCGAGAACCCAATCTGCGCATTTGATTACATCCAGGTGGTGTTCGATGACCACCACTGTGTGGCCGTTCCTGCGTAACCTCAGTAGAACCTCAATGAGTTGGTCAACATCTGCCATTGAGAGTCCTGTGGTAGGTTCGTCAAGGATGTACATGGTGTGTTTTCTTGCAGGTTTGTGCAACTCGGTGGCCAGTTTCACTCTCTGGGCCTCGCCACCTGAGAGAGTTGTGGCGGGTTGCCCCAATCTGATGTAGCCTAGGCCGACATCTTGTATTGTGGAAAGTATGCGATAGATCGAGCGTTGGTTGGCAAAGAATTCGCATGCTTCGTCTATATTCATCTCAAGGATGTCGTGAATTGTCTTGCCGCGCCATTCAACTTCAAGTGTTTCGCGGGTGTATCGTTTACCCTTGCAGACATCACATACAACCCATACATCAGGCAGGAAATTCATCTCCAACTTGGTTGAGCCGGCTCCTTTGCATGCCTCACATCTACCTCCTCTTACATTGAAGGAGAATTGGCCGCTCTCGTATCCTCTTTCTTTGGAAAGCGGGGTGCTAGCGAATAGTTCCCTGATTGGGGTAAAGGCACCTGTGTATGTGGCAGGATTGGATCTTGGGGTTCTTCCAATTGGAGATTGGTCAATGACGATGGTTTTGTCGATGTGCTCTACACCCTCTATCTTGTCGTGTCGACCCGGAGTAGTGTCTGCTCCGTGCAACTCTCTGAGTAAGGAAGGTGCAATTGTGGAGGTGACTAGGGAGGATTTGCCAGAGCCTGAAACTCCTGTAACAGCAACCATACAACCCAAGGGTATTCTGACATCTATGTCTTGCAGGTTGTTCTGTCGCGCGCCCTTGATTTTGAGCCATCGCTCGGGGTCTGGCTCCGCCCTATCTTCTGGAATTGAAATCTCTTTTCGCCCCGAAAGGTAGGCTCCTGTGACGCTCTGTTTGTTAGTTAGGAGTTTGTTGAGTTTGCCATTTACTACTATTCTTCCTCCTTCTTTTCCGGCACCCGGCCCTATGTCTACAAGCCAGTCTGCTTGTCGTAGGGTTGCTTCATCGTGTTCCACAACAAGTAGAGTGTTGCCGAGTGAGGTTAGCTCTCTGAGTGTCTCAAGTAATCGGCCGTTGTCTCTTGGATGGAGGCCTATACTGGGTTCGTCTAGGACATACATCACTCCTGTTAATCGGGTACCGATTTGAGTCGCCAGACGTATCCTCTGTGACTCTCCTCCAGATAGTGTGTTTGCACGGCGGTCTAGTGTCAGATAGTCAAGACCGACAAGGGCTAGGAATCGGAGTCGAGATTCGATTTCCTTGATTATCTCTCGAGAGATGTAAAGAGATCTGTCATCTAATTCGTGTGCCTTGGTGACTGTGTCACTATCTGGCTCATCCCTGTCTAGTCTGTCCCATGTATCATCCAAAGCACCCAGGCGCCAGTGTTGAACCGCAGCTAGAGCTTCTAGAACGCTACAAAAGGAGAATTCGGGTAGTGAGATGCCTCCAACTGTTACCATGCTGACTGCTCTGTTCAGTTTCCTTCCGCCACAATCAGTGCAAGGCTCATCGGTCATGTAGGAGGTTAGTCGCGACCTAGTGCGGTTGGAACTTGTGTCTGTGTAGGTCCTTCTCAGGCGTGCGAATACGCCTTCCCATGGCCTTACCATTCGGTAGGAAGAGCCTTTTTGTGAAACGAAGTTGAAGTTGATTTCCGTGCTGCCTGACCCGTGCAATAGGATGTCTTGGGCGTCCTCGTCGAGATCGCCAAACGGAACATCGGTTGAAATTCCATAGTGTTCGCAGGTCTGAGTCATCTGGCTGCGGTACCAGCCTGACATCATCGAGCGGCGGAACGGGCGGATGCATCCTTCCTCTACCGAGGCAAGTCTATCAATTACTAAATCTGGTGAGAAGTTTCTCTGAACACCGAGTCCCTGGCAAGACGGGCATGCACCTAGTGGGTTGTTGAAAGAGAACACACGAGGGCTCATCTCAGGTAGGAAAGCCCCGTGCTCGGGGCATGCGAATTCCTCAGAGTAGGCAATTGTTTCCCCTTCCTCGGTTTGGAATTTCATCTCCTCTGAATCATCCGATTTCCTTGGTTTCGGAGCCTTTAGACTCTCGATAGCAACTGCGCCAGCACCTAGTCTAAGGCCGGCTTCTACAGCCTCCGTCAGGCGTTGCCTATTGGCTCGTTCCAATCGCATTCGATCTATTCTGACATCGATATCATGTCGTAGGTTTTTCTCGAGTTCTGGTGGATTTTCGAAATCCTCCTCCCGGCCATTGACTTTGCCCTGTAGGTAACCTTGCTCTACTAGACCCCTGAACAAATCTGCATGAGTTCCCTTACGGTTCCTGACTGCTGGTGTCCAAATTGCAATTCCATGCCCCTCGAATCGCCATAGGACATCGTCGACTATTTCCTGAACGGTTCGGCGAGCCACCTGCTTGCCGCAATCGGGGCAGTGAGGGAGGCCCACTCTGGCCCAGAGAAGTCTCAGATAATCCATAATCTCAGTCACTGTTGCTACTGTTGATCTTGGGTTGTGACTACCTTGCTTCTGGTCAATACTGATGGCAGGGGACAGGCCCTCAATACTATCACAATCTGGCTTTTTCATCTGTCCGAGGAATTGTCTTGCGTACGAACTGAGGCTCTCGATGTAGCGGCGTTGTCCTTCCGCATACAATGTGTCGAACGCCAAGCTTGATTTGCCAGATCCGGAAACGCCAGAGAGTACAACGAATTTGCCGCGTGGAATCTTAACATCGATATTTTGGAGATTGTGGGTCCTAGCGCCCTTGACCTCTATCCAACCATCCTTGGATGTGCCATTCTTCAGTCGTTTGGCCATAACTCAACTTCCCTAGGGAAGCATGCGTGCGCGAGGATGTCCTTGAATTCATGTATTATCTAAGGGCTCACTATCTATGCTGGGGTATTGTTTGATTATAGACTCCAGAAAATTGGTTGAAATCGTCTAGCAGTGCATTGTTTATTTGTGGTATTTAATATTACGAAACAAGAATTATTCGAGAACCGTATTGACTAGCCACTTTGGGTCAAAGTCTAGCAGATCGTCGTAGCCTTGGCCCACTCCTGCTAGTACAATTGGCCTACCGGTTGCATGCGCAATTGAGAGTGCGGCACCCCCCTTGGCATCAGTATCTAGTTTGCAAAGTACAGCTCCATCGAAGCTAAGCATGCGCTGAAATTCTACTGCCTGAGTAACTGCATCGTTGCCCGCTAGAGCGTCGGCCACGAACAATACTAGGTGGGGTTGGGTTACTCGGTGTACCTTCCTCAGTTCTTCCATGAGGTTGGTCTTATTCTGCATCCTACCCGCAGTATCAATGATGACTATGTCTTCTCCTTTGGATTTCGCACTTTCCACTGCATCCCTAGAGACTGCTGCTGCATCCCCTCCTCTTTGACTACGGATGCATCGAACACCAATTCGTTCAGCGTGTGTGGCTAGTTGATCGATTGCTCCAGCACGGAATGTATCTGCAGCGGCTAGGACCACGGATTTACCCCCTGAAGAGAGTCTGTGGGCAATCTTTGCAGTGGTGGTTGTTTTTCCTGTACCGTTCACACCTACTATCATGATAACAACTGGTCTACTCTCTTCGAGAAGGGTTTCGACTGTCTTGTCAAAGTCCCAGTAGCCTGATTGTAGGAGTTTTAGCAATGTGTGTCTTAGCGCCTCTTCAAGAACAACATCGAGTTTTTTGGTTCCACTAAGTCGGGTTCCAATCAGGTTTGCTTTCAGTGTTGAAATGACTTCCTCGGCTGCACCTTGGGCCATATCGGATGTCAGGAGTTCTTCCTCCAACTCTTCAAGCATTGAGTCGAGTTTTGAGCTTGCAGTGATTACTCGGCCCCCCGTTTTTGTGGCGCTATCTCCAAAGTCCACCTCTAGCTTAACTGGCCCAGTTGGGATTAGTTTACGGCCAGTTGTGGATTGCATTGGGTCAGCTTTTGGTTGGGTCTCCTTCGGTGGTTCTGGTTTATTCGCCTCCTCTACGGATGCTGCTCTCTGAGCCTTTTTCTTCTGCTTACGATCTGTGGGAGTTGCAGCGAATGGATCAGGGACGATGTCATCATCGTCATCCCACTCATTGTCTGATTCTTCGATTTGTGGGGGCGTGATAGGGGCTTCCCTCTTCTTGGCAATATCCTGGCGCATTTGGGCTCCTTCTTCTGAAGCCTGTTTTGCCTCCGCTGAGTCTTCATCGGCCGAAATCTCGTCTTCAGAGCTTTTCTTGAAGCGCTTCTTGAAGCGGTCGAACAAGCCCATGTTTTAGCCTCAGTCATCAAGGGTGAGCTCTGTGCCCCTCTTTCTCTTACGGCGGGGCGTTTTGGATGGTTCTGGAGTTTCGATCTCGGGCTCGGAGGAAGTGAGTTCTTCTGGTTCCAGTCCGTCCACGCTCTCATTGAATTTTTGAGCGGTCTCTACAGTGGCCTTTTCGAGTTCATCAAACTCTTGACGCATCTTATCAATTACAGCAACCAGTTCTTCGCCTCTATTGCTGAGAATGTCAGCAGCTTCCTCTCTGGTCTTCTCTGCCTGAATTCTGCTCCCAATGTCGATTACAGCCCCTGCATCGGCGGGTATGTCAGCTATGATTTGTAGGCCGGAGCCGAGGGGAATCATGGCTCCTTCGGCACCATCTTCTGGAATTGCTCGTAGCGCCTCAATGGCCTGAATTTGCTCCATCCTGATGGTTTCCAATTGGCGAATCTGTTGCTCGATGGTTTGCATCCTCTCACGGTTGAACTCAACCAATTGGGCCATCCTCTGCAACTCTGCACGGTCGACTGCCATCGGTCGTTCGAGATGCCCGACAGCCAAGAAGCCGTCGGGTGATTACTCGCCGTCCCAGATGCCTTCTGAAATCATGAATTCCATGACTTTTTGAGAAACATTTGCTCGGTTTCCCCCCCTGACGCCGGTTGCAGAGACCGCGAAAACCTCTGGAGGAATGTCATCGGCCTCACGAAGTTCGTACCCCACTTTACGGCCATAGGAGATGGCTTCAATGTCAGGCATTATCCAAGCTTCAACATCTTCTCCTTCGTAGCGATGTTCAATCATTCTCTTTCGCATATCAGCAGAGTAAGGATCTGATTCCGAAACAGGAGTGTCTCTAATTCCTACAACCACTCTATTGCCTTGATCTAGTTCTCTTTGGATTAGCCACTCATGACCTACATGGAGTGGTTGCCAGCGACCAGGGAGTAGGACGGCTTTGGGGCGCTCAAATAGGTGGGCTAATTGGTCAACCAAATCATCGACTCCTTTGCCTTTTTCACCGCTTGAATCCAGTGTGATGTGTGCGCAATCTGGATGGTCGAATGGGTCGGTTACACCTGTGAAGTTGGTTATCTCGCCGGATCTTGCCTTGGCATAGAGGCCTTTGACATCACGCTCTTCACAAACTTCGAGTGAAGTGGAAATGTGAACCATCACTGCGTTCTCGGGAAGGATATCGAGTATTTTCTCTCTGACATCTTCGTAGGGTGTGATGAATGAACAGATTACATTGGTGTGCTTTGAGATCATCTTAGCCATCCTAGCAACACCGAGAAGGTGCCTCTCACGGCCCTCTCTAGAAAAATCGGTATTGGAGAAGAAGTCTCGTATCGTGTCGCCGTCAAGTACTTCGCAGCCGAATCTCTCTGCTGCAGCCATTGCTACGGTTGTTTTACCAGCCCCTGAAAGGCCGGTGAACCATACGACTCTGTTAGACATCAGAACACCTGTGGTGGGCCGTGCGACAATAGTTCCCTATTTCACACCGACGGGGGCGCGTACATCCTATATCGAAGGGGGGCAGGGGGAAGTCGTGAGTCCCGAGGGTGGAAGTGTTCCTGATGTCGGTGCGTTCCTATTGGGGGCACCTAAATCTGGAACAACATGGTTGGCAGCTGCATTAGAGCAGCACCCCGAAATCTGTGTCTCGAATCCTAAGGAACCCAACGAAGTGGCCACGCACAAGGGGACCTTTGGTCGAGATAATTCGATGCCGGATTGGGAAAGATATGTCTCATGTTTTGTTGGAGAGGGGCTTAAACTGGATTGTTCGGTTCATGCACTGGCCTGTCCGGTGGCGCCCCAGAGGGTAGTAGAAAATTGGCCCGCAGCACGCTTCATTGTATGTTTGAGAGAGCCTGTTAGTCGCACCCTGAGTCATTGGAACATGATTTTAGATACTGAGGAAGATAAGCAAAATGGAATTGATTGGTCTAATTTCTCTGATGCATGGGGGGATGATCGTTTGCGCTCAGAAACACTCTACGGAGCCAGTCTCAGTAAGTGGTACGAGGTATTTTCAGCGGATCAATTCCTGCTTATTGATTCTTCACGAATGAGGTCCGAGCCTGGGGCCGTGTTGGCTGAAGTTGGGGCTCATCTGGGCCTCGATTCTTTCGAGTTCAACCTAGAAGCCGTAAGGACTGCAAACACCGCCTCAGATAGGCGGCCATTGACGGTGTTCGGGAAGTTGCTTAAGGGTGTAGCTTCTATGATTCCTGGTATCATCAAGGGGCCTTTTGTGAGTTCTCTACAAGGCCGTGGAATCAATGTGTACAAGATGCCTGTACTCAGCAGTGAAAGGAAGGGACGAGTGGGCCCTATTGAGTCAGAGATGGCGCAGATGAAAAGCGAAGTTCAAACCGATCTTGTCGTTCTTGAAGAATTAACCGGTTTCGATACATCAGTATGGTAAATTGGGTTCAGTAGTTCGATTCTATCCAACTCTGAGTCCAACGGTCATCCGCTGCCACTAGGAAATATGGGTTCAGAATCTCGTCAACCAAGTCATAGTCGAGTGTTTTGCCTTGTGGGTCGAGTACCAACCCTCCTGCTGCTTCAACAACGGCATGCGCGGCAGCAATATCCCAACATGATGTAGGGCCAAAGCGAGGGTACAGGTCTGCTGTTCCTTCTGCAACCACACAGGCCTTCAGAGAAGAGCCCATTCGCACTAAGTCGTACTTGCCCAATGAAGCGGCGAAACTCTCGTCTTTCTCCCCTCGATGAGAGCCGCTAGCGACTAGTCGGGTGGGTTCCTCAACGGAATTTGCCTTAACCTCAATTGGTGTGGTTATACCGTTAATCTGTCGTGTTGCAGTAACACTGTTCTTACCACCAAACCAGGTAGTAGATGTGACTGGAGCGTGTACTACTCCGAAAACGGGATTCCAACGATCTTCCTGCTTCCTCATCATAGCTATGTTGACTGTGAACATACCATTCCTCTTCACGAATTCCTTAGTACCATCTAGGGGGTCTACTAGCCAACATAAATCGTTGGAATGAGGGTCGCCAACATTGCCCTCTTCCGAAACGATGGGCGTGGTGGGATCTATTTTCTGTAGGCCATCCACGATTACCTCGTGAGCTGCTAAATCCGCTTGTGTGAGTGGTGAGTCGTCATCTTTTGTCATCACCTCAATATTGGTGTCTTTGTTGTAGACTTCGAGTATTGCATGGCCTGCATCGATGGCTAGTGCGACCACTGACTCGTGTTCGAACATCGCGACCACGCTCAGTAGTCCTGCAACTCATCTGCGGCAGAAGCGAGGTTTTGTCTGGAGGTTTCACTGAGATGAGCTAGGAATGGGTCTTCATCTCCTACGATGTTCTTCCACGAGCTCATCGTCCTAGCCCAAATCTCTTGCTCAGAGTTCCAATCTAACCAACGATCTACGAACTCGCAGTGTCTTTGAATGTCCTCGTCTTCTGGGGCCATCCTTCGCAGAATCTCATTGGTCTGAGCTAGAAGTATGCCAAAAGATGCGTTCAGTTTGTATGTAGTGAAGGGGTTTCTCTCCTGGACTACAGTAAGATGTTCTCTCCATAGGCCTAAAGTTGCATCATAGACTCTTCCGATTAGTAATACGGTGAGTAGTACTGAGGTGCCGATTCCGATGAGACCCCAATAGGTCATCTTGAATCCAAGCATTGTAGAGCCAGCCTCGAATCTCCAACTGACATAGGGCCAAATTAGTAGTGTCAGAGTGGCGGTCCAGAAACCCATCGAAATGAGGGTCTGGCTTTGTTGAATCCGCCAATACTGGCGCATGAACCACTTCTTCATCGGCCCTGCGCTCCTGTGGTGTTCCTTTCACCGTTGCGTGTATGCGTCAAACTAGATGCTCTTATCTCAGGGACTGATGATTAGGGATGATTCGATGTATTTGGTGAGGTTTTCTTGGAATTCTATCTCTTCTGTGAAGGCTGTTTCCAGTTCTGCCCGTACTTCTTCTGTAATCTGGGCTGACTCTGCGCGAACAGGCTTGAACCCGGGTGAGCGTATTGGATCAAGGACAGCGCGACGAAGTCCTTTGGTTGGGAGGAGAATTTTGGCTAGTGATACTAGCAAATTTGGTGGTTGTCTAAGGAATCGTGCCCAGACGGATTGGTTCAATTTCCCTCTCTCATTGTGTTTGGGTAGAGAGGTGTCGTCAGGAAGTGTATCAATTTCTAACCAGGTAAGAATCTCATTCATAGTGGCTAGTGGATCATTAGCTATCGAAGATAGGGGGACTACCCTCACTCTATCGCCAAGTGCCTCAGTCCAACGGATTGTATCTTCCTTCATCCTTGGAAATCTCAGGAAGCTGTAGGTGTCTGGAGCGTTTACATCGGCCTCGAAGGATTGGGATCGACATATCTCCAGCATCTCATTCAGGGAGGTGTTGTAATCCACTAGACGCTTGTTGTGTTCTTGGTGCATACTAAGCATCAAGTCGACAGGGTGGCGAAGTGTAATCACGACTTTTGCATCTGGTAGATGTTCCTTGACTGCTTGCAATGCTCTATCAGAGTAAAGATGGAAAGTTGATTTGTCCATCACCCAAGGGAAATCGCCTACACCGTCCAAATCTGCTCTAGGTGCTAGAATGGTCGTCCCTTTGGGATGAATTGGTGAGGTTGGAAATTCAGCTGCGCCGGCCATCAAGAAGTGGCTTTCATTGGGCCAAGGGTGGTGTATCTGTTTGTGATTGGCAAGCCAGTGCATGAGCGAGGTGGTGCCTGTTTTGGGACCTCCAATCAACAGTAGATTAGGAGAGGGGTGGAACCTGTGCACTCTGTTGCCTCCACATCTGCGGCAATAGGGTTGGCTTTCAACGCCGCGCTATGGTGAGAATCATTCTTCTTCGGAAAAATCGTCACCACGGAAGTGTGCAACGACTACTGGCGCTGTGGAGTTTGAGGGATTTATTGACTCCATTGAGTCGATAGAAACGAATCGGCGAGGAGTTCCGTGTCGGCTACCAAAGTTCGAGTACACTCTCTCCATAGCATCTGCTTCATTCTCGGCCACAACATCGAGAGTGTAGGGTTGGTTGTTCTTACCAGATCTGAACGAACCAGTCGCTCTGAAGGCTTTCATGGTGCGTGCGACTTAGGGTTCTGATTTAACTTCGACCGCGCCTAAGTGCCCAGTGGTTAGAAGATGAGGTCCTTCGGACCTATATTCCCTCAAGATTGAAGAGTGTTGGGTCAGCGATTCTCACTGATAGTTGTGAATTCCGAAGAATCGGGAGTTAGTGAGGATGGGGGCGAAGCGCTCGCTACTAGACTTGCGGGTATGGCCCCTGAGAGGTTGGCTGAGGAAGTAATCTCGGTCTGGGAGGAAGTAATCAGACTCGAAGAGGAGTTAGCATCGGAAAGACAGGGTAGGCGAGCTTTGGAAATGGATTTCGCCGCACTAGATCAGGATGGTTCAACACGGGCAAGAGTGGTTGAACTCGAAGAGGAGTTGCGAGTATCTGAGAGTAGCGTTGCCCGCCTGGAAGCACGGTTAGCGAATGAGAAACAGCGTCGTGCTGATGACGAGGGTGGTGCCAGTAGAACTGTAGAGTTGCAAGAAGAAAACGCAAGACTGCTAAGAAGTGAAGAAGAGCAAGTCACTCTCATTCTTGACTTGGAGAGTCAGTTGGAGAGATTGATTACGGAGATAGAGAAACTCAAGAATTCATCTCAGTGATGAATTTGGTAAGGACTCGTTGTAACTCGTCAGCGTCATCGAATTCTTCGGCTAGATTTCCAGTGATTATCCAGTCAGCTCCGGCTTGGGCGGCTCTCTTGGCAGTGCTACCATCACGGATTCCTCCACCCACTACTAAAGTAAGGTCGCACGAATCTCGGGCCGCCCGGATTAGATCTGGTTCAACTGGGTGTGAAGCCCCACTCCCTGCCTCAAGATAGAACATGCCAAATCCGTAGGATTCTGCTGTCATCGCATAGGCACTAACACGCTCAGTCTCACCCGATTCGATTAGCTTGGCCTGGCCGACTTCTCCTGCTCTACCGCCCGGGGCACATATCACATACCCCATAGGAAGGGGCACTATGCCGGCTTGTCGAATGTATGGTGCTCCCTCGACTTGTTCTTCGATTAGGAATCGTGGGGTTGTGGAATTCATGAGCATCATGAATGTGATTCCGTCGGCCGCTGGAGATAATGCAGCGGCGCCTTGTGGGAACAAAACCACGGGTACATTCCAACCCTCTTCTTCCAATTCAGAATCTTGGCTAGATGCCCATGTTACTAGTTCTAGGGCTTCTTTGATTGCCAATATGGTGTTGTGTACATTCTCCATATCAGTATCTGTAGAGCCTCCAACAAGGATCATGCTACTGCCTGCAGATACTGCAGCAACACACCTCTTCGCTGCTACATCAGGAGTCTGATCAGCAGGGTCAATGAGAATGGCGTGTCGGGTACCGATTCTGGGGCGACAGACATAGTCTCGTAGCCACTCAGACATCTCGCTCACAGGCCGTCGTCCTGAGTTTCCCCTCTAAGGCTTTCATCTATCCATACGACGAATGCGTCGCATTGATGTGGGATACGCTGCCCGCGCGGGATGTGCCGGTGTTGAATGTCGCCTTCGTGGGTAGTGAAGACCTGGCGAGGTCTCTGGCCAAGTCAAATGATGTCAGAGATATTGAGTCATATGTGCACAAGGAAGAGAGGAATGGTGAGGTTTGTATCATATCATTACTCAGGCCATTGAAGCACCCGGAAAAAATACGGCCACTTCTTTCAGTACTGAATGTGGCTGAAGTAGGGGTTGTGGAAATTGGCAAAGTTGATGCCGCTCTGGGAGAGGTTTTGGTTTCATTCGGTGTTAGTGGAATCCGTAATGGTATAGTCATAATCAATCCAAGTGAAGGGGAGTGGGTGGATTTGGATCAAGTCAGAACTATCCTCTCACAGGCCGGATTAGAAGGATGGTCCATACATGAGTCGTTGCCTGAAGTTCATGATTTACGGGAAGAGTTCTTTCAACATCTGGATAATATGGCGGGCGAGGGTGAAGAGGGGGGTCTGATATTGCCAGTTGATCAGCACTTCAATGTCAAAGGAGTGGGTTTAGTCGCTATTGGATATGTACAAACCGGTTCTGTAAACAAACACGACGAGGTTCTCATTCTACCGGCTAATGAGAAAGGAGTTGTGCGTTCTCTACAAGTTATGGATGATGATGTTGATGTTGCCAAAGCAGGAGATAGGGTTGGGGTTGCCCTTCGCAATCTACGAGAAGAAGCTTTACATCGAGGTTGTATGATTACTCATCCCGATTCCGAAGTCATGATACGTCATGATAAATCGAGTTTGAAAATCAAGGTTGCCCCTTTCCAAAAGAGGGTTTTGCAGGTAGATGATGTAATCCATGCGGCTGTGGATTTGCAGTTCGTGGTGGGGCGGGTTACACATGTTGAGGGACCTGAATTGGGTGTCGATTGGGATAGTCCACTCTGGGTAAGGAAAGAAAGCCTACCTAGCATACTGATTACGCAACTTGATGCTACGCCGATGCGAGTAATTGGAGTAGTTGAGAATATTGAGAGTGTATGAAATG
>CEVL01166855.1_pt1 | contig 12272 bp, 11 predicted proteins | sample 427051 | NCBI WGS metagenome assembly CEVL01 (sample SAMEA2623673, study PRJEB7988) | marine metagenome | biome: marine biome (ENVO:00000447); feature: surface water layer (ENVO:00002042); material: "saline water (ENVO:00002010), including plankton (ENVO:xxxxxxxx)" | depth 5 m
CTGGAAGCTTAAATAAAGTATTATTAATTGGACGATTAGGCGCAGATCCCGAAATCAAGCAAATGGTTAATGGTAAAAGCGTTGCAAGGCTTAGTTTAGCCACAAGTCAATCTTGGAAAGATAAAAATACAGGTGAAAAAAAGGAAAAAACAGAGTGGCATAGAATAGTTGTATTCAATGAAGGATTGGTGAATGTTGTTCAGCAATATTTAAAAAAAGGTGCGCAAATATATGTAGAAGGACAAATATCTACAAGAAAATGGAAAGATGAACAAAGTGGGCAAGATAAATATTCCACTGAAGTAGTAATTCAGGGTTACAATTCATCTCTTACTATGCTTGGTGGTGGAAATCAAAATAATATTTCTTCACAAAGCGATAAACAAACTATTGATGATGCATCGCAAGCCGATCCAAGTGGTTTAGATGATGATATTCCATTTTAGTTTATATGCAAAAGAACGAAATACCTAAAAATCAAAATATAAAACCTATTTCAGTTTATGATGAAATGAGTTCTTCTTATTTATCATATGCGATGAGTGTTATAATTAGTAGGGCTTTACCAGATATTAGAGATGGACTTAAGCCAGTTCATAGGAGAATTATCTATGCAATGCACAAAGGTGGTTTTGATTGGTCTAAACAATTTAGAAAGTCGGCAAGAATAGTCGGTGATGTAATTGGTAAATATCATCCCCATGGAGATCAAGCTGTTTATGACGCTTTAGTAAGAATGGTACAAGATTTTTCAATGAGCTTACCATTAATTGATGGTCAAGGAAATTTTGGATCTATTGATGGAGATCCTCCAGCAGCAATGAGATATACAGAAACAAGATTGTCAAAAATATCTCAATATCTAATTGATGATATAGAAAAAGATACTGTTACATTTAAAAGTAATTATGATGAAACTGAAAAAGAACCCTCAGTTTTACCAGCTCAATATCCAAATTTACTTGTTAATGGTGCTGGTGGTATAGCTGTTGGAATGGCTACTAGTATTCCACCTCACAATTTGGGAGAAATCATAGACGGCACGTTAGCTTTAATTAATAATAAAGATATTAAAATAAATGAATTAATGAAACATATACCTGGCCCTGATTTTCCTACTGGAGGAGTCATTATAGGTAAAGATATAATTAAGCAGGGATATAAGACTGGAAGGGGATCTTTTAAAATTAGAGGTGAAATAATTGTAGAAAATCTTAAAAATGGAAGAGATAGAATAGTTATTACATCTATCCCTTATCAAGTAAACAAATCAATAATGAGTGAAAGAATAGCTGAGCTAGTAAGAGATAAAAAAATTGAAGGTATTAGAGATATTAGAGATGAATCAAATCGGGAGGGAATAAGGTTGGCCATTGATTTAAGAACTAATGTTGAGCCTGAAACAATTAAAAGACAATTATATAAGTTTACTTCTATTGAGAGTTCTTTTGGATTTAATACTTTAGCAATTGTTGAAAACAAACCAAAGACTTGCAATCTTAAAGATTTTTTAGAAAACTTTTTAAAATTTAGAGAAGATGTTGTAGTTAAAAAAACTAAATATGATTTAAAAAAAGCTGAGGAAAGAGCTCATATATTAATAGGATTGTCTGTATCAGTTGAAAATTTAGATAAAGTCATTAAAATAATTAGAGGGTCAAAGACACCAGATGATGCAAAAAAATCTTTATTATCTTTGAAGTGGAAAATTAATAAATCTTTAAAATTAATTAAACTAGTTGAAAACAAAAATAGTAAGAACCAATATTCATTTAGTTCCGACCAAGTAGCATCAATACTAGAATTAAGACTTCAAAAATTAACTGCATTAGGAATTAATGAGATTGAAGTAGAAATTAAAAAATTAGCTGATCTTATTGTTCAATATAAAAATATAATTAATTCAAAGAAAGAACTATTAAAAGTAATTAGTAATGAGCTAAAATTTATAAAAGATAAATTCTCAGTCCCTAGAAGAACTAAAATAATAGATGCAGTTTTAAATTACGATATTGAAGAAACTATTCAAAAAGAAAGTGTAATAATTACAGTAACTCTCCAAGGGTATATAAAAAGAGGGCCTTTAAAAAGTGTAAAACAACAAAAAAGAGGAGGTAAAGGAAAAAGTGGCATTAAAACCCGTGAAGAGGATTCAGTTGTTCAAACACTATCCGTCAATACTCACACTCAAGTTTTGTTTTTTTCTACAGAAGGCTTAGTTTATAGAATTAAAGCATGGAAAATTCCTGAGGGATCATCATCTTCAAGAGGAAAATCTCTATTTAATATACTTCCTTTGAAAAATCATCAATCTATAAGCTCAATCATGCCGTTTCCAGATGCTGAGTCTGAAACAAAAAATACCCATATTATATTCGCAACTGCGAAAGGGAAAATTAGAAAAAATAATTTAGATGATTTCGAGTCAATAAATACATCAGGCAAAATTGCTATGAAATTAGATAGTGATGATAAAATTGTAGGTGTTAAAATATGTAAAGATGATCAAGATATAATATTAAGCACTAAACTTGGTAAATGTATAAGATTTGAGGCAAAAAAACTTAGAGTTTTCAAAGGAAGATCATCAAAAGGGATAAGAGGAATAAATCTACAGGATAATGATAACATAGTATCATTATCTATAATTAATCATGATAAAATAAAAAAAAATGGGAAACTAAACAAAGATGAGAAGTCTGAAAAAAAAGCTAGCAATTCATATATTCTATCTATTACAGAAAATGGTTACGGTAAAAGAACATCACATTTTGACTATCGAGTCACAAATAGAGGTGGAAAAGGAATAATAGGTATTGTTAATTCTCAAAGAAATGGAAATGTATCTTCTTCATTTCCAGTAAATGAGGGTGACGAAATATTAATTTCAACTAATAAAGGAAGAGTTATAAGAACTTCTGTCAAAGAAATTAGAATTGCTGGAAGAAATACCCAGGGTGTAAGAATAATTAAGCTTACTGGTGATGAAAAGGTTGTTTCAGCTATTAAAATAGATGATAACTTGATTTAATGAAAAAAATTGCAATCTATCCTGGTACGTTTGATCCAATTACCTACGGTCATGTTGATGTAATAAATAAATCTTTAAAACTGGTAGATAAAATTTTCGTTGCAATTTCTGAGAGCAATGAAAAGAAATGTCTTTTTTCAGTTGAGGAAAGAATGGCAATAGTTAAAGAAGCTTTATATAAAGATTTAAAGTTTAAAAAAAATAAAATTAACATTATATCTTTTAATAACTTAACAACTGATATCTGCAAAAAATTTAAGTCTAATATTATTTTAAGAGGATTAAGAGCTGTTTCAGATTTTGAATATGAATTTCAGCTAGCTGGTATGAATAGAAAACTTAATAATAATATTGAAACTATTTTTTTAATGTCAGATGTTAAAAATCAAATTATTTCATCGAGACTTATTAAAGAAATAGCTGAATTAAAAGGTAACATAAATAGTTTTACATCGAAAAGTGTAATTAAAGCATTAAAAAAAAAATATGAATAAATTTATATATTTTTTTCAAATTTTTTTTTTAATAATTTTTACTAACAACTTAAAAGCGGAGGAAAATATTATGATATTAAAATTAAAAGATGGTGATGTTAAGATTGAATTGTACCCAGATGTAGCACCGAAACATGTCGAGAGAATAAAAAAATTAGCTGATGATGGTAAGTATGATAATGTTGTGTTTCATAGAGTTATTGATGGTTTTATGGCGCAAACCGGAGATGTTCAATTTGGTAATTCATCTTCAGATACGTTTGATTTAAATAGAGCAGGAATGGGTGGATCTGATTTACCTGATTTAAAAGCTGAATTTAGTGACATACCACATCAAAGAGGCACATTATCTATGGCACGATCTCAAGATCCTAATAGCGCTAATAGCCAATTTTTTATTTGCTTTGCCGAAGCTTCTCATCTCGATAGATCGTATACTGTTTTTGGTAAAGTTATAGAAGGCATGGAGCTTATTGATAACATTACCAAAGGTGATGGCCCTAATGGATCAGTATCAAATCCTGATAAAATTATAAGTTTTAAATCTAAATAGATTTAAAATTTAATGGCATTAAAAAATTTCAGTTTTAAAATTTTTAAAAACCATAAATCAGCTAGGCTTGGTAAAATCCAAACTCACAGAGGAGCAATTGATACACCAGCATTTATGCCTGTTGGTACACAAGCTACTGTAAAGGGAACATTTTTAAGTGATATTTTAAAAACTAATAGTCAGATAATATTATCAAATACTTACCATCTCATGATTAGGCCTGGAGTAAGTAGAATTAAAGGTGTTGGTGGTTTACATAAATATATGAATTGTAAACTACCAATACTTACTGACTCTGGTGGTTTTCAAGTTATGTCTTTATCAAAACTAAATAAGGTGGATAAAGAAAAGGGTGCTATCTTTCAATCACATGTAGATGGTAAAAAATTTATTCTTAGCCCCGAAGAAAGTATTAAAATTCAAAAAGGTTTAAATTCAGATATCGTTATGGTTATGGATGAATGTTTAAAAAAAAATAATGACTATTATAAAACTAAAGTTTCAGTCGATGTATCAACATATTGGGCAAAAAGATCCAAAGTAGCATTTGGTAAAAATCCAAGAAAAGCCTTATTTGGAATTGTTCAGGGTGGCTTATTTAACGATTTGAGAGAAAAATCATTATTAGATTTAATTAAAATTAACTTTGATGGATATGCCATTGGTGGACTTGCTGTAGGTGAAACTCAAAGTGAAATGTTTAAGGTTTTAGATTTTATTACCGATAAAATGCCAAAACATAAACCTAGATATTTAATGGGAGTAGGTACCCCTTCTGACATTTTAGGCGCTGTAGCTAGAGGTATTGATATGTTTGATTGTGTTCTTCCTACTAGATCCGGCAGAACTGGATTAGCATTTACTTGGAATGGCAGAATTAACATCAGGAATTCTAAGTACAAAAATGATAAAAATCCATTGAATAAAAATGATAAAATATTTGATTTGAATAAATACTCTAAGAATTATTTAAATCATTTATTTAATACTAATGAAATGTTGGGTCCTATGTTGCTGACTTTACATAATATTAATTTTTACCAACAATTAATGTTCGAAATACGTAAAAATATTAAAAAAGGTACTTTTTCTAATTTCTACAATAAATATTTTAACAAGTTGTAAATTTTATATATTGATTATGTAAAAAAAAACAATATAAGTAAGCACGTTGGGCCCTTAGCTCAGTTGGTAGAGCAATTCCCTTTTAAGGAATGGGTCGATGGTTCGAGTCCATCAGGGCTCACCATTCTTAACTATGTTTTTAAAGGTGGATATTCAAGAATAACTTCATTCATCCATTCATTAATTTTTTTCATTCTGTTGTCTGGAGATGGGTGAGTACTTAAAAATTCAGGGGGTGTTTTACCTTTGTTTGCCTCTTTCATTCTTTTCCAAACGTTTACAGTCTCTCTTATGTCATAACCAGATAAAGAAGAAAAAATTAATCCTAGGTAATCTGCTTCACTTTCTTGCTTTCTGTTAAATGGATTTAAAATTCCTATTTGAGTTAGTAATCCAACAGTATTAGTGCCAGTGCTTCTATTTACAGTACTAACTTTCCCTCCGGTTAGTAAATCTGTTACTGATGTAACAACATTTAATGCTACATTTGCACTAGCTCTCTCAACAGAGTGCTTCGCAACAGCATGTGCAATTTCATGTCCCATCACCGCTGCCAGTCCATTGGTATTTTTTGTAATATCTAACATTCCTGTGTAGACAGCAATTTTTCCACCAGGCATGCACCATGCGTTCTTAACTTTTTTTTTGTCTATTAATATATATTCCCAATCAAAATTAACCGTAGGGTCAACTGTTCCCGAATTATCAAAATACTTAGATATAGAGTCTTCCATTCTCTTTCCTATCTCACTTATATTGTCTAATCTTGAATCAGTTATAAGTTTTTCTTTTTCTTTAATTTTATTATAAACTTGTGCTGCTTGGGCATTAAGTTTTGCTTCAGGTAACAATTTTAACTGTTTTCTTTCAGTAATAGGTGCAGTAGTGCAAGAAGATAGTCCCATTGATAAACAGCTACAGCCTATAAAATGTAAAAAATTTCTTCTATCCATTTTCAAATAGTTATAATATAAATTAACAATATTCAATATGAGTAAATCAAAAAGGAAAAAAATTTCATTTATAGCTAAACTAAGAAACTATTTTTTTACAGGAATCGTAGTATTAGTTCCAATTGGCATAACATTATATTTAACTAAATTTTTCATTTCAATTTCATCGAAATTAATACCTAATGAAATCAATCCAAATAGTTATTTACCATTCTCAATACCTGGATTAGAAATTTTACTATCAGTTATATTTATTACAATAATAGGTGGCTTATCATTATCATTTATAGGACGTAAAATATTACAGTTAGTAAATGATTTGTTTAAAAAGATTCCAATATTAAGAACTATTTATTCTGCTATCGGGCAAATGACAGAAACATTTGCACCCAAAGCAAAAAGTAAAAAGAGTGTTGTACTAATTGAATATCCCAGAAAAGGTAGTTGGGCCGTAGGTTTTGTTACAAAAGAAAATAAAGGAGAAATATCAAAAAAAACCAATAAAAATTTAGTAAATGTATTTGTTCCAACAACACCCAACCCAACAAGTGGTTTTCTACTTATGTTTCCAAAAGATGAAGTTATTTATTTAAATATGTCATTTGAGGAAGCATCTAAATTTATTGTCTCTGCAGGAACATCTAATCCTAAAAATTAAGCTAAATCATTTATAACATCTGCTTGGTCATATAGTTTTAATAAAGTCTTATATTTATTTAAATTTTCATGACTATTTTCAATTCTTTTAATTTCTTTTTCAGCAAGAATAAATAAATCTTCATTTTGAATTGGATCAGCTAGTTTAAAATTCTTAATACCACTTTGCTTAAATCCAAGTATATCACCATAACCTCGTAGTTTCATATCTTCCTCAGAAATAAAAAAACCATCATTAGATTTTTTTAATATTTTAATTCTCTTAGTTGCATTTTCGCTAAGATTAGACTTGAACATTAATATACAAGTTGAAGCTTTATTTCCACGACCAACTCTTCCTCTTAACTGATGAAGTTGAGATAATCCAAATTTATTTGCGTTTTCAATTACAATTACATTTGCATTTGGAAAATCTATACCCACTTCTATTATAGTTGTAGAAACTAAAATTTTAAATTTTTTATTTAAGAAATCTTCTAAAATTTTTTCTTTCTCTTCACTTTCAACGTTACCGTGCAAGACTTTTACATCGTCATTAAAAATTTTTTTTAAGTAATCATATCTTTTTTTAGTTGAAACATGATCAATTTTACTTGAATCATCAATTAACGGACAAACCCAAAATACTTGATTACCATGTTTAATTTCATTATTTACAAATTGTATAATTTCATCAATTTTAGTTTCTAATTTACTGTAAGTTTTTATTTCTTTTCTAAACTTTGGTTTTTCTCTTATTATCGAAAGATCCATATCACCATATATAGTCATAGTTAATGTTCTAGGAATTGGTGTTGCCGACATTAAAAGAACATCGCAATTATCACCACCTTTATCGGACAAAGATTTTCTCTGCCTGACACCAAATTTATGTTGTTCATCAATAATTATATATCCAAGTTTTTTAAATATAATTTTTTTTTGAAATAGAGAGTGGGTACCAAATACAATTTTAGTTATATTTTTTTTTAAATATTCAGCAGCTACTCTTTTATCTTTAGTTTCTGTTTTACTTGTTAGAAGAGATATATTTATATTAGAAGGATAAATTTTTTTTGCTAATATATAATGTTGCCTAGCCAAAATTTCGGTTGGCGCCATGAACGCAACTTGATACCCAGAATTTATTGCATTAAGAGCTGATATTAAGGCAACTATTGTTTTACCAGATCCAACATCTCCTTGTAGTATTCTAAACATTTTAGTTTTCGAACATAAATCATTATTAATTTCGTTTAATGATCTAATTTGATCATTAGTTAATTTAAAACCTAATTTTTCCTCAATTCTATATGGTGTAATGGGCTTAAAAATTTTTTTTTGTTTCTTAATTTTCTTAATTTTTTTTCTAATTTGAGAAAATACAATTAATGATGATAAAATTTCATCAAAAGCTAACCTTCTATAAAAATTACTTTTTATATTACCTATGTTTGTAGGGTCGTGAAGTTTAATAATAGAATTTTTCCAACTTTCATTTTTAAAGTTTTTAAGAATTTCAGGACTTAACCATTCATCTAGATTAGGTAAGTTTTTTAATACTTGGTTAATAATATTTGTGTAGATTTTTTCAGTAATACCTTCTGTTAAACTATACTTATTATGCTTTTTTAATATTAAATTACTTTCCTGGGATATATATTTAGGATTAGTTATTTGATATGAATTTCTAAAGTAACTAAATTTACCACTAATTGTAACTTCGTTATTTATTGGTAATAATTTTCTTATATATCCCTCATAACTATTAAAAAATACACATTCAATCCTCCCAGACATATCCTCACATATAACTCTGTTAGGTAAATTACGAACCCGTGGAAAGTTGTATTTTTTGACTATTACCTTAACTGTGCAGATCTTACCAATCTGAAGATCTGAAATTCTGACAAGATTAGATCTATCTGTATAAGACTCAGGAAGTCTGTATAATATATCTAAAAGGGAATTAATTTTTTTTTTTTTTAAAATTAAAGCTGTTTTCTTGCCTACACCTTTAAGATTAGTTAAATCTTGAAGTAAATATTCATATTTATTCATATGTATATTATTATAATATAATTCTAATTATGTCCTCAGATATAGATATATTAAAAAAAAGAATCATATTCAGAGCTTCTCACAGAGGATCTAAAGAAATGGATATGCTGATGAAATCATTTACCGAGTCAATTATTGATAATTTAAATCCTAATGAGCTAAAAATTTTAGATAAGCTAGTTGACCTTAATGATGAAGATTTACTAAAAATTAAAACTAATAAATCAACCAAAGACAAAATTTATAAGTTATTTGTTGATTACAATTTTAAATAACTAAGTGGCGGAAGGACTGGGATTCGAACCCAGGAAAGAGTTGCCCCTTTGCCGGTTTTCAAGACCGGTGCTTTCAACCGCTCAGCCATCCTTCCAATTGCATCGTTTTATAAGTATAATTTATAAATTCAACTAAAAAATAGTTTAATTTATTTTATTAACTCATTCTCTAGTATAAATACTTTAAATACTTCATTACATGAAAATTAATAAATTCAACAAAGGTATATTTTACTCAAGCTCAGGTTCATTCTTTTGGGGATTTATTGGAACATACTACTTCCAATACATAACAATTGTTGGAGCTTTTGAGGTAGTCGTTCATAGATGTATTTGGACTGCACTTATTCTTTTAATAACAACAACACTATTTAAAAAATGGAAGATTTTAAAGAAAACATTAATAAATAAAAAAAAATTATTTTTTCTTTTCTTAACATCAATTCTTATTTTTGGAAATTGGACTGTTTGGATATATGCAGTATCAATTAACAAAATTATAGATGCAAGTATAGGTTATTTTATCTTTCCAATATTAAGTGTTTTTTTTGGTTATGTTTTTTTTAATGAAAAGCTTAATAATAAAAGAATTATTTCATTAGTAATTGTTGTTATAGCATCTCTAAACTTACTTACAGAGATGAGTACTTTCCCATGGGTTGGATTTACTGTAGCGTTTCTTTGGAGTACTTATAATTTATTAAGGAAAAAAATTAAAGTTGATGCTGATGTTGGTTTATTTATTGAGAGTATGTTTTTTTTACCAATTGCTTTTGTAATTTTATTTTTTATTTTTAAAAATAACTTAAATGACTTTACTATTTCAAATCCGAGTATGATGTTTTGGCTATTTTTAGCAGGACCCATGACAGTGATTCCTTTATTTATGTATATTAAAGGAGTTGAGTTGTCTGGATTAGGACCTTCTGGAATGATTTTTTTTATTACTCCAACTGGACAGTTTTTACTAGGTTTTTTATATTTTGATGAACCATTTTCTACTCATAAATTGACGAGTTTTATCCTAATATGGATTGCTGTCATAATTTATTTAAAAGATTTATATGATGAAAATTAAAATTTTTTTGCTATTTATTTTTTGCATTAGTTCTAGCATTTCATTTTCTGATGAAGTAACTTTTGATGAGTGGTTAGTTAGCTTTAAAAATGATGCATTAGACCAAGGTATTTCAAATAATACTTTAGAAACTGTTTTATCTAATGCTGAGTATTTACCAAATGTTATTAAGTACGATAGATATCAACCAGAATTTTACGAAGATACTAAAACTTATGTAACAAAAAGAACATCAAATAAAAAATTAAAAAACGGAATTACACTTTATTTAAAAAATAAGGAAGTAATAAATAATATAGAAATAAAATTTAATGTAGAAAAAGAATTGTTATTAGCACTAATGGGCATAGAAACAAACTTTGGTAAATATTTAGGAAAGATGGATATAATTTCATCGTTGGCAACATTAAGCTTTGATAAAAGAAGGAGCGCTTTTTTTACAAATGAATTAATCACTATTTTAAAATTAATCGATAATAATATAATTGACTATCAAACATTATATGGATCTTGGGCCGGAGCTTTTGGAAATTTCCAGTTTATGCCTACTACAATAAAACAATATGCATTGGATTATGATAATAATAATCAAATTAATTTAAAATCAATTGAAGATTCATTTGCTTCAGCCGCTAACTATATTAGTTCAATTGGTTGGAAAAATGAAAATCCATGTTTTATTAAAGTAAATCTTAATCAAAATGTACCAATAAAGTATCTTAATACCTCTGCTAAAAAAATTAGTTTTAAAAAGAAATTTAAATTTTTTAAAAAATATATAGATAATCCCGAAACTATTAATATTGATGAAAATCTATATGCTGCTATTGTTACACCAGATAAAGATATAGTACCTGATTCTGAAATTTTAAAACCAGCGTTTATAGTTTTTAATAATTATGAACTCATATTAAAGTGGAATAGATCATTAAGATTTGCTCTAGCTGTGTGTACACTAAAAAACAATTTTAAAAATGAACTATAAACTTATTTATATTTTATTATTACTAACATCTTGTGTACCTAAAGATCTTAGCGAAAATTACAAAAAAAAGATTATTTTTACTGAATCTTTTTCTAACCAAGGATTTGCATTAATATTTGATGAAAATTTAAAACAAAAAAAAATTATTTCAAAAAAAATTGACAACAGATCTTTAATCATTTTCCAAAGAAATCTTAAAAAAAATACAATTGTTAAAATTACCAATCTGGATAATAACAAAAGTATAATTGCAAAAGTTGGTCCAAAAGCTTCATATCCATTATTTTATAATTCTGTTATATCTAAAAGAATATCATTGGTTTTAGATTTGGATCTTGATGAGCCTTATATAAAAATTAAACAAATTGACAATACCTCTTCATTCATTGCCAAAAAAGCTAAAACTTTTGATGAAGAGAGAAAAGTTGCCAATAAAGCTCCTGTTGACGATATCTCCATTAAATCATTAGATAATAATGGTGACAAAACCTTAGATGACTCATTAAAAATAAATAAAGATTTTAAATATATTATCAAAATAGGTGATTTTTATTTTATAAATTCAGCAAAAAATTTAAAAAAAAGAATAATTAATGAATTAAAACTTAAAGATGTTAAAATATCAAAGCTTACGTCAAAAAATTTCAGAGTTTACCTTGGGCCATATACTAATCTTGAGTCTTTAAAAAATGGTTTTAATGATATAAGTAAACTTGAATTTGAAAATATAGAGATTTTAAAATTATGAAAAAATTTAACTTTAAATACATTATAATCTTCTTTTTTATTACAACTTCAGTCTGTAAAGCTGATTTTGATATAAAGGCAAGGACTGCAATATTGCAAGACTCTTTGTCCGGAAAAATATTGTACGAGAAGGATGCTGATAGGAAAATTTTTCCTGCATCAATGACAAAAATTATGACATCTATAGTAGCATTTGAATTATTACAAAAAGGTGATTTAAGCTTAGATGACAAGTTTTTTGTCTCTGAAAATGCTTGGAGACTTTCTGAAGCAGGCTATTCTTCAATGTTTATAATGGTAGGTGATCAAATATCTGTTGAAAATCTTTTGAAAG
>CEVL01010014.1_pt1 | contig 12254 bp, 10 predicted proteins | sample 427051 | NCBI WGS metagenome assembly CEVL01 (sample SAMEA2623673, study PRJEB7988) | marine metagenome | biome: marine biome (ENVO:00000447); feature: surface water layer (ENVO:00002042); material: "saline water (ENVO:00002010), including plankton (ENVO:xxxxxxxx)" | depth 5 m
GTATCGGGGAGACTGACCGTTGAGGTGATTATCATGGATGACTGGTTAGGACTTCACGACTTCGTTTACTACCGAACAAGAGAACTATTTTCTTCTGTTCTAGAGGATACTTTCCTAGAATCTTCGTCTAATGACATCGCATTCTTTGTCTACACTCTAGTTACATGTTTGGTCACATTTGGTGGAATCATGCTCTCGATGTTCATGATTCTGTGGATTGAAAGAAAATTCTACGCTCGTGTTAACGACCGACGTGGCGCTACAACCGCACTACGTTCTTTGTGGGTTGGAGAAAATGGCGTTACTGCTGGTGAATGGTGGAATATGATTCCATACGGCCTAGGTAAGCCAGTTGGTGCAATCAATAAATGGCTAAACAAAGTTGCTGGAAACAAAGGACATGAGCAAGAAATGGTCAACAGAGTAGGCAACCGTTCATGGTACGGCGTGACAATCTTCCCAGGTTTCTTCCAAAATATTGCTGATGGAATGAAGTTCCTTACCAAGGAGCACATGGTTCCCTCAAGAGCAGATAAGGTGATTTTTGAATTAGCTCCTTTCCTAGTAATATCTTCAACAATCATGATTTTGGGAATGATTCCACTATCAAGTGGAATTTATGGAGCAAATCCAGAACTCTCAGTACTATTCGCATTCGCAATCTTCGGAATTGCACCTCTAGGTGTATTCTTCGCAGGCTGGTCTTCAAACAACAAGTATACTCTACTTGGAGGAATCAGAAGTGCTGCACAATTAACTGCATATGAGATTCCTTTGCTACTGTCAATTCTCGGTGTATGCGTAATGGCTGGTTCATTCAATTTCCTAGAGATTGTTCACTTCCAGCACTCTTCGGGCACTTGGCTATTCTTCCTCATGCCACTGGGCGGAGTTCTATTCTTGGTCAGTATGATCGCCGAAGTCGAGAGAATTCCATTCGACATGCCAGAAGCGGAAGCAGAGCTTGTAGAAGGATGGTGGACTGAATATGGCGGAATGAGATTCGGCCTACTGTTCGCTGCTGAATACATGCGTGTTTACGCTGCAAGTATTCTGTTTGCACACTTCTTCATGGGAGGATGGCACGCTCCATTCGCTGGTACCATTGGTTCAATTCCTTATCTTGGAGATGCTTGGTTAGCAATTCCAGGAATCATTTGGACTCTCCTCAAGGCTTGGTTCATCTTTACAGTAGTATTCGTTTGGGCAAGAACTGCACTACCTAGAATTAGAACCGACCAAATCTTAGAATTTGGATGGAGAATGCTTCTACCACTTGCAGTATTGCAAGTAATTCTTTCAATCGTTTACCGATTGTACTTCTTTGATGCAGGCGCACTATCTGACACAGTTGCTGGCGGATGGTCCTGGGACCTAACTATTCAAGAATTCACAATCCCGTGGGGATTGCCGATCGTTACAACATTGTTCTGGTTGGCAGTATTCGTGGTTTTGATGAAAGATGAGAACATCGAAGAGAATGAGGAACGCATGTACCACATTCGTACGATGACTCCTGCGGGAACGCACACTGCAGGAAAGGAGTGAGGTGAAAACATGGCATCGCATCCACATGGCAAACCAAATTTCAGAAACCTATTCTGGTACCCATTTAAGATAACTGGATTGACCGTTTTGAGAACTTACGAATTCATTGGTAAGAGATTCTCTAGTGGTTATCACAATACTACTCATCCAGAGTTTATCGATGATGGAGATATTGCGCGTGCTGAAAAGACCAAGCATCTCAATGACATCACGGCTCACCACTATACTCCTGATAGAGCAGGTACAGACTTGACTCCAACAATTTGGAAGCCTCAGACGGTCAATTACCCGTATGAGCGTATAGAAGAAATCGAGCCATGGCTATTCGTACCTGGTAATTACAATGGTAGAATTGGTGTAATTTGGGAGACTTGTACTGCATGTAAAATGTGCATCAATATCTGTCCAAACTCTTGTTTGCACATGACTACAGAATTGCGAGTAGACGTTCTAGATAGTGCTGAAGGAGAGTGGGAAGGCTATGGAGCAGAACTCGAAGTAGGCAAATTCGCAGCGGTCGAAAAGCCTGAAGTTGTTGAAACTCTATCCTCATTCAATCTTGCAACTGCTCACACCGATGTACCTGATGAATGGAGATTCGGAGAAGTCCTAGACTTAACTGGCGGCAGCGCTAGTATGCGCTGGAACGATACAGGAGAAGTCGACCAAGTTCCTGTAGAATCATTGTATCCTGCAGATGACCAAATTGTATCTGGAAGAATTGATCTAGGCCGCTGTATGTTCTGTGGACTTTGCATGGAAGCATGTAACTTCACATCATTCTTCATGACTAACGAGTACGACGGAATGTCTGGATTTACTCGACAAGACCTTTGGATGGATGCTGGTAGAACAAGAGTTCTAATCGGCGACCATCAAGAAGCGGTAGATGCTGAATTAGCAAAGAGAGCTAGCAAAGAGCGTGACAAGAGAGCCAAGAAGGCCGCTAAGGCCGCTAAGGCGGCAGAGGAGGCTTGAGCATGGATCTAGCAATGTATCTCGAAGTTGGAATGTTCTTTCTGATGAGCACCATTGTAATCGGTGGTGCTCTTGGCCTGATTTACATGCAGAGAGTTGCACATTCGATGATGTGCTTGATTTTCTGTTTCATGGGAGTAGCAGGAGTTTTCATCCTAATGGGTGCTGAATTCCTTGCAGTAATCCAAATTCTTGTTTACCTTGCTAGCGTAATGTTGGTCGTTCTATTCGGTATTATGCTGACTAGAAGGCAAATTCTTGAGGAGGATTTCGAATGAGACTACTATCTATTCTTGCTAGAGTAGGCCTAGTATTCTTGGGTGCTGTAATTATCACAGCGGTTTCAGCAGATGTTGTCTGGGAAGATTCCTCAAATGAAGAAATCACAACCAGCGACCTAGCATCTGCTTTGTTTGGAGATTGGGCTCTACCTTTGCTTGCTCTCGGATTTTTGATGGCTATGGCCATGGTTGGTGCTGCTTATCTTGTTCGTGACGAGAGATTGGTGAATCTCGAGTGGGAACTTACTGGAGGTGAGAAGGAATGATTGATCCAGCATGGGTATCTGGCCTAGCAGCCATCCTTTTCATAATCGGATTATGGGGTGCATTCAGCAGAAAGAATGCAATTGTTGTACTGATGTGTATCGAATTGATGCTCAATGCAGTAAACCTTCAATTCGTGGCAGCAGCAACTCACTGGGGCGATGTAACCGGATGGGTTTACGCAGTTTTCGCAATCGCAATCGCAGCAGCGGAAGTAGCAATTGGATTAGCTATCTTCCTCTCAATGTATGGACAACATGAGACCATATCTCTAGATGAGGTTAATCTCTTGAAGAACTGAGGTGTTATCATGAGTGGAAGCGAAATCATCGATTATGCCGTACTTATTCCTCTACTGCCATTCTTGGCTTTCCCAGTAATTCTGTTCTTGGGAAGATTGTTCAACGGAACTCCAACTTGGGTCAAGAATGTCAAGGAAGGAGGAATCATCGCACTCGTAGCAATGGGTGCAAGTCTAATCCTAGCATTGTCTCTAATCAAAGAACACATGAATAAAGTCGGTGCAGCAAACGTGTTCACCTGGTTTGAATCATCTTGGTGGAACCCAGAAACCGGTTCGATTACAACCAAAGTATTCGGGTTTGGAGTTTACATTGACCACCTCACTGTAATGTTACTATTCGTTGCAGCATTCTTGTGTTTCTTGATTAACATCTTCTCGATTGGTTACATGAATACCGACCCAATCAACGATAACAGAAACCATCGTTTCTATGCAGAATTCGTTCTGTTTTGCAGCGGTATGTTAGGAATGGTTCTTGCAGATTCTTTCCTCTGGCTATTCATCTTCTGGGAATTGATGGGACTTTGTTCCTACCTACTGATCGGTTTCTATTATGAGAGGCCAAGTGCAGCCTATGCTGCAAAGAAAGCATTCCTCACTACTCGTGTAGGAGATGTATTCCTCGTTATTGGATTAGTAATGCTATGGAATCTATTCGATGGCACTCTCGACTATGACGTTTTGTTCAATGCAGAGAATATCGCTGCAGTCGATTCTGGTGAACTTCAACTTGCGCTTGGAATGATGTTCATTGGTGCGGTTGGAAAATCTGCACAATTCCCACTCCATGTCTGGTTACCAGACGCAATGGAAGGTCCAACACCAGTATCTGCATTGATTCACGCTGCTACAATGGTTAACGCAGGATTGTATCTAGTTGCAAGAATGTTCCCATTCTTCGGTGCAGCCGAAATGGGCGCACTGTCTACTCTGGCAATCGCCATCGCAATCATTGGCGGAATCACCGCTGTTATGGCTGCATTAATCGCCTTCGTTCAGATGGATTTGAAGAAGGTTCTAGCATACTCTACAATGAGTCAGTTAGCATATATTTTCACTGGATTAGGCTCGGCATTGTGGCTAGCTAACAATGGATACGATGACCTAGCAGCATTCGCTATGGGTGCATCACTATTCCACCTATTCAACCACGCCATGGCAAAAGGAATGCTGTTCATGGCATCCGGTTCAGTTATTCACGAAATGCACCATGCTCACCATGAAGTAGCCCACCACGGACATGATGACCATCATGATGATCACCACGACGACCACTTTGACGCCCAATCCATGGAGAATATGGGCGGTCTAGCAAGCAGGATGCCTATCACTGCAACCGCAATGTTTGTTGGAAGTATGTCGATTATCGGTATTCCTCTAATTGGAGGATTCTGGTCCAAGGAAGGAATCATTGCTAGCGCATGGAAGGTTGCATTGAAGGAACCAATTTTCCTTCTACCTGCTATGTTGGTTCTAATCGGTGCAGGAATGACAGGATTCTACATGTCTAGAATGTGGTTCATGACCTTCGCAGGTAAACCAAAGACAGAAGTTGCTGAGCACGTACATGAACAAACGCCGTGGATTCCAATTCCATTGGTAGTTTTGACTTTCATGACATTGGGAGCAATAATCTTCGCTGGAATGCATGCTGGACATTGGTTAGGCGACTTTGAGACTGGACATTACACTAGTTTCGTTGATGGAATCGGATATGAAATGGAGCACGTGTTCCTGAATCATGACCCGTTCCTAATGATACTCACGTACGTAGCAATTGGGCTGTCCCTTGTTTTGGGTCCATCTTTTGCTATGGCACTTTACGGAGGTAGCCTAGATGGTAACCAGAAGGCAAAACCATGGATGCAATGGGCAATCAACCTCTCTGCAAAAATCAACAAGAGGTCAAACTTCGATAACAGCGCCTGGGCTAATTCTAGCCTTGCTAATTCTCTGCACAAGAGATTGCACTTTGATGATGTATATGATGCTGCAATGATGAAAATAGTTGTTGGCTTTGCAAAACTTTCTGCAATCTTTGATACTAGATTTATCGATGGAGTAATCAAGACGATTGAATCTACAAGTCAAGAAGCATCTAGAAGGCTCCGTGCACTGACAACGGGTTCTGCAAGAGATTACATCATGATGACCGCGTTAGGAACGCTGGTCATTTTCATGTTACTATGGGGGGTGGCTTGATTGGGTAGTAACCAAGCACTAGATATCAAGAACAAGGAGTTCATGCTCATAGGTGGTCTACTGATTATTGTAGCTGGGTTGATGGCATTCTTCCCATCCTTGAATGAATCAGACACCACAGTAGATTGGATCAGCCTACCATTGGTTGGTTTCCCAATTATCGTGAGTTGTATTCTGCTAGCATTTGCAAGTCAGGAATCGCGTGCAAGAAAGGAAGTACTCGCTGTACCAATCAGATTGTTTACTTTAGTCGCTTCAATGATTCCATTAGCGATTTCTACAGCTCTGTTCTTCGATTGGCTGATTTTAGTCGATTGGGATTTGATGTACAACGAATATGCTCTTGAGAAAGAATATGTTTGGATCGAAACCATTGGTGTATCTTGGCATGTAGGAATGGATGGATTGTCATTCCCAATGGTTTGGTTGACAACTTTCCTTGTTCCAATCACCATCATTACAACATGGAATGAGAAGGATGGAGCAACATACCACCCTCTCCTATTGATGATGGGTGGCGCTCTAATCGGAGTATTCGTCGCACTTGACCTATTCCTGTTCTATGTATTCTGGGAGTTGACATTGATTCCAATGTTCTTCTTGATTCTAAAGTGGGGTGGCAAAGACCGCAGATATGCTGCTCAGAAGTTCTTCATCTACACTTTCTGTGCTTCAGTGATAATGCTGCTCGGTCTAATCACCTTGTACTTCCTTCAGCCAGAAGGAAGCGGTGCACAATATGGTACAGTCACCGGTAGAACCTTTGACATGACAGTCTTGTTCTCTAATGCAACAGCATACAATATGGGAGACAATGTCTTCCTTGGCAAAGATATGCAAAATGTACTGTTCGCTATGCTAATGATTGGATTCCTGGTTAAGTTGCCAGCAGTACCATTCCACACTTGGCTTCCTGATGCGCACGTACAGGCACCAACTGGGGGCTCGATGCTACTAGCAGGTGTAATGCTGAAGATGGGCGCATATGGTATGCTAAGAATTCCAATCGCAATCTTCCCAGATGCGGTGGTATACTATCAAGATGTGATAATGGCAATTGGTCTAATCTCTCTAGTATGGGGTGCAATAGTTTGTCTTGGACAAACCAACCTGAAGAAGATGGTAGCATATTCATCCGTATCTCACATGGGTGTCATTCTATTGGGTATTGCCAGCATGCAGCCAATTGGTTATGCTGCTGCATTGTTCATGATGTTCGCTCACGGAATTATTTCCCCAATGCTGTTCGCAGTTTGTGGTGCATTCAAACACCATTACCATTCGATGGAAATCGGTGCCATGCGAGGTATGGCAAAGTGGTCACCGTATCTTGCAGTTTACATGATGTTTGCTTGGATGGCAAGTTTAGGTCTACCTTTGCTTGCAGGATTCGTTGCAGAACTGATGGTAATGATCGCTTTCTGGCCTGAATATGGTTGGTGGATTTTACTTCCAGGTGCGGTTCTAGCAATTACCGCTGCATACTACCTTTGGTCGATGCAGAGAACTATCTTTGAAGGTGGAGATGAAGGGCAACCTCCAGAATCTCTCAATGGAGAAACACCTCCAGATATCACTCTTTCAGAAAATATTGGAATGATTATTCTTGCAATATTCACTGTGATTTTCGGTATATTCCCATTCATTGCATTGGGAATGATGGACCAATGGACTGTTGCCTTCTTCGAGGGCGTATTCAATATGGGGGGTATCTGAATGGAAGTAGAAGTATTCAGTACTGAATTCTGGCAGGCATTTGCTCCAGAGGCAATTCTAATCGTTGGATTACTACTAATCTTCATCATTCCAAACCTTGGTAACTCTAAGTTCCGAATACCACTTACTAAAGTACAAGTTCCTTGGTTCTTAGGTGGTCGAAGATTCTCAATTACTGGTTCGCCTGCTATACCTGGAATGTTGGCGACTGCTACTTTATTCACAGCACTGGGAATGATGGTTATCGAATCCGTTGATGGAAATATGGATACTACTACAGTAACTAGCAACGGCCTAGTGATTTTGCAATTGGATAACTTCTCAAGATTCTTTGAGATACTATTCTTAGCAGCTGTTCTTCTTGCTTCAATGGCAAGTTTAGACCGTATTCCAGCACATACATTCAGTGGAAAGAAGAGTCTAGAAGAATTGTATGACAACCGACGCCAGGCTGACTTTTACATCTTGATGTTGACAACCGCAGTCGGTATGTGTACTGTTGCATTAGCACAGGACCTGTTCGTTCTATTCGTAGGTCTAGAATTAGCAAGCCTTGCTACATATGTCTTGGTTGGATTCCACAAGGAGTCGAAAGAGGGAGCAGAATCTGGTGTCAAATATTTCATTGTAGGCTCCGTTGCTAGCGGAATTGGTCTGTATGGTCTATCTTTACTCTACTTAGAGTTCGGAAGCCTACAGTTGGCTACTATCGCTGCTAATTGGGCTGACTCGACTATCCTAGGAACAATTGCTCTGGGATTGGTACTGGTTGGATTTGGTTTCAAGGTCAGCGCCGCACCATTCCACTTTGCTGCACCTGATGCATATGCAGGGGCGAATTCGCCGGTTGCAGGTGTATTAGCAACTGCTTCAAAGGCAATGGGAATGATCGGTCTAGTCAGAGTACTACTAGTCATTGCATTACCTGAAGGAGACACAGATGAAAGTGCCATTTGGCTGTACACTCTTGCCACCTTATCCGTGATAACAATGACATGGGGTAACGTTGCAGCATTGGGCTCAACCAATCCAAAGAGAATGCTTGCGTATTCCTCAGTAGCACATGCAGGTTACATGCTTGCAGCACTTACTGCGGTGGGTGCATGGAAATGGGGAGAAATAGAGGCACCAGGAGATTATGCTGAAGCAATAGTTGCAGCAGTACTGTTCCACCTCTTTGTCCTGGTTGCATTCAAATTAGGAGCATTCCTAGTACTGGGCCTTCTAGAGATGGAAGGAGAAGTTAGCAGACTATCTGCACTATCCGGTCTAGCACGCAGAGATCCATTGATTGGAACTGCAATGTTCATCTTTATGTTGGCACTTGCAGGAGTACCTCCTCTCGCCGGATTTATGTCGAAGTTCTTGGTTATCGCAGGAATTGTATCAACAAGTGTTGGTGAGTTATGGATGAATGGAACAGTTTCATTCTCTGACCTCCATTGGGTTTGGTGGCTTGCTCTTGCTATGTTCATCAACAGCGCAATCTCTGTATTCTACTATCTACGAATTGGAGTTGTAATGTTCCTAGATATCCCAGAGGAAAGCCGCCGTAAGCCTCTACCTTATGGGGCATCCATTAGAATGGCAATCTGGATTTGTTTGGTTGCAACTATACTACTGGGATTATCTGGAGACACACTAATCGATATGTGTTACAGAGCCGCAGACAGCCTAAATCTGGCTTGAATCGAGTCTTAGGCTTCAAGTAGGAAGGGCTTTTCGCTTGACCTATGGGCCGTAGGCGCGAAGAGAAAGTAGACGAGGAAGAACTAGCTCGTCTGATGGGTAACGTAGAGGGTGAATCCTCTAAGATCCGTGTCAAGATGCCTAATAAGAAAGTAAACGAAATGTTTGCAATCGCAGAACAAATTTTGGGTGGTCGTAGAGTCACAGTTTTGTGTGCAGATGGCGAAACTAGAATGGCAAGAATTCCTGGAAAAATGCGCCGCCGTCAATGGGTTCGTGAAGGCGATTTAATCATCGTTTGGCCATGGGATTTCCAAGATTCAAAAGCCGATGTTAAGCACCGTTATACAAAAACTCAGGCAATGTACCTTTCTAGAAAAGGAGTCCTACCTTCAGATGTGGACATCTTCGGAATGAATACTCAAGCAGATGATTTCGATGACGAAGATGGTCTATTTTCATCATCTAATGAAGAAGAAGAACCAGAAGAGGTAGTCGAGGAAATGGAAGATGATGATGACGACGATGAGATCAACGATCTCTTCGGTTGAATCACATCTTTAAATCTTGATTGGCTTCAATATTTGAGGAGGCCAAATCATGGGACGTCACGACGATTGGGATGAAGAACTTTCCAAGGACACCAAACAACGTCGCAATAACCGAAGGCGGCGAAAAATTAGTGCCGACCAAGAATACATGAACAATGAATCTTCACAGTTCATCAAGAGTCTTGATTCATCCAAGGGAACCGGTTGGATGGCTGAGAAAAAATACAAGCGCATGTTCACCGAAATCGAAGAAGGACTTTCTGGAGTATTAGGAGACGGTCCATTCGAGTGGGTAGATCGGCGAGTTTTCGATGCGGTATTTGACCGCCTAACTCTGATGAGTCTTTACAAATTGATGAAATCCGGAATTATCGATACTCTTGATTTTCCAATCGCTAGGGGAAAAGAAGCTCACGTATTTCATGGGACTGGAGAGAGTGGCCCGGTTGCGGTAAAGATATTCCATACCTCTAATGCAGTGTTCAAAAATTTAGTTCAGTATATCGAAGGTGACCCACGATTCGGAGGTCTAAAACGGCGCCATCGTGATTTGGTGGATATTTGGGTCCGCAAAGAATTCAGGAATTTATCCCGATTAGAGAAATGGGGATTAGCGGTTCCTAAGCCATTAGGAGTTCACAAAAATGTCTTGGTAATGGAATACCTCGGCACTTCTACAGCTCCGTCTCCAAGATTAAGAGATGTAAAAGTCATTGACCCTGCAGCAGTGTATGAAGAATTATTGGAATTCTTAGCAGTAACTTGGCAAAAAGCGAATATGGTTCACGGTGATTTCTCCCCTTACAACATAATGTGGCATGGAGATAGGCCAGTGGTAATCGATGTAGGTCAAGCCGTAGTTCAATCTCATCCTAAGAGTCAGGAGTTTTTGGTTCGAGATGTAACTAGATTAGTTGAATGGGCCAATAAGAATGGTCTAGAAATCGAACTGGCAGAAGCGATGTATGATGTCCTTGAGATGGATTTATCTCACATCGATTTGATTGAGGAAGAGGAATAGACCTTACACATGTATTGAATAAGGGCAGGCTTCACGCACATTTCATGCGTCAGTCTCTTCCTAGAGTACCTAAGGGCCGTATTGCGGTCTTAATTGGTGTCAAAGGTGCTACTAGGCGCGAACTTGAGGAAGCAGCAGGATGCAAGAGTATCCATATCGATTCAAACACTGGTGAAATCGATGTCATTTGGCCAGATGCAGGTGGTTATGACCCTGTAAAGGCCCTTAAATTACCAGATGTAATCAAGGCAGTAGGCCGAGGGATGGCTCCTGCAAGAGCCATTCAATTACTTCATGATGATTGGTTTTTTGAGATGGTCGATTTACGAGATCATGTCGGAAAACGTTCGAATCAACAGCGTAGAATCCGTGCAAGAATTATTGGTTCTGAGGGCAAAATCCGCAAGATGATTGAACAACATACCGGTTCTGAAATATCGATTTACAAATCTACTGTCGTTTTGGTAGGCGAAGGTGCAGGGCTTTCTAATGCTAGACAAGCAATTGAAATGTTAGCGAGTGGAAGTGAGCATGGCACAGTTTTGAAATTCCTTGAAAGAGAGAGAAAGAAGTCACGCCTCGGGTCACGTTCACTTGATTCAATTGCGGAGAAAGAGTACTCTTCTAAAACAGATGATTTTGCTGGTTTAGTCCCTGGTCTCAGCGATGTTGCAAATCGCAGAAGTCGTAGATTGAAAGCAGCACAAGTAGACCCTAAAAACGAGGAAGAAGTCCAAGAAATGATGGATTTAGCTGATGATGAAGAAGTCAGTTGGGAGGAGGAGTGATTCTCCTCTTCTGGTACCAAGAAATCGCAAATCCGGTTAACAGAAGTGCAATAATTCCAGGTGCAAAGGACGTAACTACCCCTACTCCTGATACTGAAGCACCGGTTACCATCATGTAGTGGTTATTGTTTGACTCAACCCTTTCATCAATTGCATTATTTGGGTCCACTACTAATCTAAGGTCCCATTGTCCAGTATTTGGTACAACATAGTCCCAAACGATTAGTTCACAAGTGCATTCATCGGAAAGGTTGCCCCCTTCTACCAACACTGTTTGCATTGTAGTCCAATCAACATCTGCACTTCTGTCCGCAGGTGCGGCTTGCAGGTAAACAGTAACAGCGCCACCGTATGCTTGATTTGCTTCTAGCAAACTGGTAATTTCGATTTTACCGTTCGTATCTCCTGGTCTAGCAACTAATCTATCCACGCCAGTTTCGCTGGCGTTCCAAGATAAATCTAGTCCTGGTAAAATTTGGAATGCGCTAGGTATAGTGACCAATTCATTTCCTGCTTCGTCTGTCACGATTGCTCTAACCATCAGATACTGTCTTGACTTGGTCGCCCATGATGACAAACCCATTGTCCCATCTAGGCCGCTTACTCCAAGGTCGATCCAACGTCCTGATTGGTCAGGGGTTGCTCCAACCCCATTTAGGTCAAATCCATATTGAATTTTGGAATTATCGAGGTCAATTCCCGAGCCCAAATCTTGTGCGGAATATGAAATATTAACAGGGCCAACATGGCTAGTGCTCAATTCATCAACTGACCATCCAATACCTTCAGGTTCGGTAACATCAACATTGATGTCAACACTGATAGAAGAGCCGATGTTGCCGACTTTGTCCACAGCACGCATAGAAATCTGGTGCTCTCCTTCTTCGAAAGTCAATGTTGTACTAGCAGAAG
>CEVL01028314.1_pt1 | contig 12184 bp, 11 predicted proteins | sample 427051 | NCBI WGS metagenome assembly CEVL01 (sample SAMEA2623673, study PRJEB7988) | marine metagenome | biome: marine biome (ENVO:00000447); feature: surface water layer (ENVO:00002042); material: "saline water (ENVO:00002010), including plankton (ENVO:xxxxxxxx)" | depth 5 m
GATTTCAAATTTGTCTGGCTAATGGGTGCAGATAACTTGCGACAGATTCCAAAATGGAAAGGATGGAGAAAAATTTTTAGACAAGTGCCAGTCGCAGTTTTTCCAAGGCCTTCATTCTCTAGAAGAGCATTAGGTGGAAAAGCTGCTCGACGGTTTGATAAATTCAGGATTAAGTCAACTCGGGCCCCGAGACTAGCAAACCTTAGGCCTCCAGCTTGGGTTTTTTTGCATACCCAACCTATTACAACATCTGCGACGAGGTTGCGTGAAAGACTTGAGAATTAAGCTTTAAATAATTTATTGGAGTAATACACATAGTCGTAAAAAATAAATATCCCCAGAATGTTGAAACAGTCCTAAACCAAATAAAAGAAGTTCTCGACCAATCTAAGGGTCGTGAAATTAATATAATAAGTTTAGACGAAAAATACACTATCGCTGACTACATGATTGTAGCCAGCGGAACGTCAAAAAGACACCTAACAACTATGGCCAACCAATTACAGAAAAAATTTAAGTCAATTAGCAAACGGCCAGTAGCAATTGAAGGTTTAACTAATGGTAGCTGGGTGTTGATTGATGGAGGAGACATAATTGTTCATTTATTCGACGTCGAAACACGGAGTATGTATGATTTAGATAATCTATGGGCGTCGCAAATCTCTCCCAAAGACAGTATTGTATAAAAAAAATAGGATTTGTGGTAGGATGCAGCAATGAATATTAATATAGTCGCAGTTGGACGGATGACTAACGGACCGGAAAAGGAACTTTGGGACAAATATTACAATCGGTTACTATGGCCAATAACTGCAAGCGAGGTGCCAGACAGTAGGGCAAAACAAAAAGAGTCCCAACTAAGTGAAGAAGCAAAAAGTATAACAAAGGTAATCCCTAAAAATTGTTTGAAGGTCGCACTTGATTTGAAAGGCGATATGATAAACAGCATATCTTTTGCGGGTTTATTTGAAAAATGGATGCTAGAAAGCCAGAATAGGGTCGTTTTTATTGTGGGCGGAGCCAATGGACTGCAAAGGAAGTTTTTGACAGGTGTAGATCACAGCCTAAGTATGGGTCTGCTGACGTGGCCACATATGTTGGCAAGATGTATGTTATTGGAGCAAATTTATCGCACACAGTGCATATTAACCAACCACCCTTATCATCGTAAGTAACTGCTAGTTATGAGTAAAAACCAAAAGAAAGATATGTCAAAAAAAAGTTATAAACCCCTAGTACTATGTATACTTGATGGTTGGGGTACTAGAGAGCCTGCAGAAGACAATGCTATTTTTAAAGCAAATACACCAAATTGGGATAGAATAAAAAAATCCTACCCACAGGCCCAATTAAATGCTTCAGCTGGTGATGTTGGTCTGCCCAAAGGACAAATGGGGAATTCTGAGGTGGGTCACATGAACTTAGGAGCGGGCCGAGTTGTAATGCAAGACTTGCCTAAAATTGATTCGTCAATCGCTGACGGATCTTTGAAAAATAATAAGATATTACAAAAATTTGCTTCCAAGGTGAAAAATGGTTCCAACGTATGCCATCTTATGGGATTGGTTTCACCAGGAGGGATACATTCCCACCAAAATCACCTTATCGAATTAAGTAACATATTGATAGACAATGGCCTAGTTATTCGATTGCATGCGTTTCTCGATGGCCGAGACACACCTCCAAGCAGTAGCAAATTATTTCTCAGAGAAGTAATTGATAAAATAGAAAATAAAACAAAATTTTCTGTAGCCACTATTAGTGGCCGTTACTTCCCTATGGACAGGGATAATAATTGGGAGAGAATAGAAAAGTCATATTTAGCAATCTCTGAGTCGAGAGGTTATACGAGTGCCGATTGTTTTGAAGCTATAGACAAAAACTATAAAGAGGGAATCACTGATGAGTTTATAGAGCCAACTTGTATTGAAGGTTATAAAGGTGTTTGTGATGGAGATGGTCTCCTGGTTTGTAATTTTAGAGCAGACCGAATTCGTCAAATATTATCGGCATTCTTGGACCCAGATTTTACTGAATTTTCTAGGCCGAAATTTGGTAAACTATCAGCCTCTTGTGGTTTAGTTGAATATTCCGATAAACTAAGTAAATTAATGACTAATATTTTTTCTAAAACTGAATTAAACAATATATTAGGAGAGGTCATATCCAATAATAGTATTCCTCAACTCCGCATTGCCGAGACAGAGAAGTATGCCCATGTTACTTTTTTCTTCAACGGCGGACGAGAAGAATTGTTTTTACATGAGGATAGGATACTAATCCCTTCTCCCAAGGTGCCTACCTATGACATGAAGCCGGAAATGTCAGCTATGGAGCTGACAGATAAGTTGTTAGAATCAATTGCGAGCGGCAAATATGGGTTGATAGTTGCTAACTATGCTAATGGAGATATGGTGGGTCATACAGGAGTATTTGCCGCAGGCATCAAGGCTGCTGAAGTTATTGACGAATGTTTAGGAAAATTAGAACAAAAAGTAATAGAGACCGGAGCGACATTAGTGATAACGGCAGATCATGGAAATTTGGAGAGAATGCTTAATGAGGAACAGACAGAACCTCATACCGCTCACACATTGTCTCCTGTTCCCATAATTTTTGTAAGCTCCTCGAATTATGTTAAAGAGCTCAAAAATGGCTCCCTAGCAGATGTAGCTCCCACTGTGTTGGATTTTATGGATATTAAAAAACCATCGGAAATGAGGGGTTCCTCCCTAATCATTAAAACATAGGGCGGTGGGATAAATTGCTTACAATAAGATTTCCAAAACTAGTAAAAGTATCCGCTCTATCTTTAGCCATCTCTATATTTTTATGCAATATAGCAGAAACTCAAGAGCCCAAACCAAACCTTGTTAAAAGGCTAAAAGATGTCAAGAGTGCTATAACCAAGGGTAAACAAAACTCTGCTATATTAGACAAAAAAGCTAATTTGCTTAATTCTGAAGTTTCTAGCTTGAGGAAAAAAAAAGTAAAAATAGCTGAAAAATTAAAAAACGCCGAAAGTAACGTTTTTCGTTTAAGAAGTGAAATTACTAAATTAACAAAAAGAGAGTTGCGTATCCAAGAGCTACTAGACGACAGAAAATCCCAAAACATACAGATATTATTCGCGTTACACAGAATTTCAAAACTGCATCCACAAACCATAATAGGATATCCCTCATCAGCTTCAAATTTAATAAAAACAGGCATACTTCTTAAAAGAGCAGTGCCAGAGATAGAGCGGCGATCTCGGCAATTACATGCTGATTTGAAATTGTTAGATTATACTCGGTCAGAGAAAGCGAGAAAAAAAACTCGATTAAACATAGCCGTCAAAGAACTGAACAGTCATCGCCATAATTTAGATAAATTACTAATTAGAAAATCAAAATCTTACAAACAAACACTTGCTGCGAGGCAGGTAGAGGCTTCTAGATTACACAGGCTTTCTCAGGAAGTATCAACTTTGAAAGAGTTATTCAAAAAGCTAAATTTAGAGAAAACCTCTCACAAACAGTTAATTAGAAAAAAAAGAAAGTACACTAAAACCAATAATTCCTTGCCTAGAAGATTAGATCCTCCGAGCATAAATAATAACAGATCGCTCGAGTTGCCGCCAATAGCCTCAGCACGGGGCAAATTAATTTTTCCAGTAGCAGGAATTATTAAATCACAGACTAGTAGCAAAAAGCAGAAAAAGAAAACCAAAGGAGGTTTGAAAATAATTTCTGGTCCTGGAGCCCAAGTTGTCGCCCCCTACGATGGAAGAGTCGTTTTTGCGGGACCTTTTCGGGGTTATGGAAAGTTATTGATTATAGAGCATGGTCAGGGGTACCATAGTCTTTTATCTGGACTCGGTAAAATCCAGACGACAGTTGGTCAAAACCTTATATCCGGAGAACCAATAGCTGCCATGGGAGCTCCACCAACAGGAAAACCAATACTATACATGGAACTACGCAAAAATGGTAAATCACTTAATCCGGCCCCCTGGCTTTCAAAAAGAAAAGGTTAAAATCAGTCATGGTAAAACAATTTATTGCAAGATATCTCGCTTATTCCTCGTTTCTAATATTAGGAGCCACCTCAGCGGTAGCTAGTGACAAGTTAAATAATAATGAAACATACAAATTACTTAATCTTTTTGGGGATGTTTTTGAACATGTGAGATCGAACTATGTCCGACAAGTATCAGATAAGGATTTAATTGAGGCTGCTATAAACGGGATGTTAATTTCATTGGACCCCCACTCCAGTTATCTAAATCCTGAGCATTTTAAAAATATGCAAGTTCAGACACAAGGTAGATTCGGTGGATTGGGTATAGAAGTGACTATGGATGATGGATATATAAGGGTAGTTTCTCCCATAGACGGGACCCCAGCCTCTAAGGCTGGTATAAAAACTGGAGATCTAATAACACACCTAGATGGGAAACCCATTTTGGGTCTTAGCTTGTCACAGGCAGTTAAACTAATGCGGGGAAAAGTTGGAACCTCCATCAGACTTACAATAATAAGAAAAAATGGCAAAACCTTAAAATTGAAATTAGTCAGGGCAACAATACCTATTACAACAGTTAGGTCAAGAGTTGAGGAAGATCTTGGGTATATCAGGATATCTTCTTTTAGTCAGACTACCGAGACTGGCTTAAAAAAAGCTATGAAAAAATTAACTAAAGAACTCGGAAAAAACTTTTCAGGCCTAATAATTGACCTTCGTAATAACCCTGGGGGACTTCTTAACCAGGCAATCGCTGTAAGCGATGCATTTCTAAATAGGGGCGAAATCGTATCGACGAGAACTCGCGAAAAAAATGATCACAAACGTTTTCACGCTAAGAAGGGAGATTTAGCAAATGGTAGGCCAATAGTTCTTCTAATAAATGGCGGCTCGGCCTCCGCATCGGAAATTGTTGCGGGAGCTCTTCAAGATCATAAGCGGGCCATCGTGCTGGGCACAAAATCATTTGGCAAAGGGTCCGTGCAAACAATCATTCCATTAGAAAAAAATGGCGCGATGCGCTTGACCACCGCTTTATATTACACGCCTTCTGGAAAATCTATTCAAAAAGTAGGAATTCAACCCGATATAGTAGTTAAAGAAACTCTTTTAGCACGACCCATAAATAATTTAACCACGCGAGAAGAGGATTTACGCGGGGCGATTAACAATAAAGGTAATAAATCAAAATTAAAAAATAGCTCAAAGAAACAAAGCTCCGCAAGTTCACGAAAAGATTTTCAGCTGCAACGTGCAATGGATTTGTTAAAAGGAGTAGCTATTCTTAACAAAGGTTAAATTTCTTTTTGTTATATTATGGCCGTTATGGCTGACAATTTAACGGATAATAATAGTAAAGCAAATTTAGATACTGAAACCTCAACAGAAGAAGAGGTTGAGATTGATATTGAGGCTGCAGCTGATAAGCCCCAGGGAGAAAATGTCCAAGATATAGACAAATTGGACAGCGATTCACCAAATAATCTAAACCAAAATGAAGAAGCAGGTATTGAAGACGGCGACTTTTCTGATATGGAAGAATCTGGTGAGTCTCAAGAAAATGATAACCCCTCTGAATCACAAAAGAAAAATAATAAAAATAAGCTAATAATAATTATTTCCTCTGCATTGGCTGCTACACTTATAATTACGGCTATATTAATTTTTTTATTATCAACTGACACAACAGAAGGGAAAGCTGAATTAACTCCTGGATATGTCACTAGCATAAAAATACCCCCAAAATCCCGTAAGCGGATGAAAACTGGTTTGGAATTAAGCAGAGAAAATCAAGCTACAAAGACAAGTTCATTTGCCAAGGTTGATGAAACATCTAGTAACACAAATACAGCTATAAAGAGTGGTTCCGAAAAACCAAAAGATGTTAACGTCACTAGTGAAGGAAAAAATGCTACACCAGGAAAAGTTATTGGCGCAAGAATGGTTCCCGGTCAAGGGCTAGCTTTACCCTCTGTAACTGCCGCAGCTTTTCAAGCTGTACCTGACAAGGAGAAGTCAGAGGCAATTACCGCTCCTGACGAGGAACTTATGGAGTCTATCGAAGGGAAAGCGTTGCCAAAATTATCTGCACGAGGAAAGGCCTCATATCAGGTTTACAATTTCAAATTCACCCCAACTGTAGAAAAAGTTAAAGCTAGTGATGGTGAAAGTATTATAGAGGTACCTTACCCACGGGTAGCTATTGTTATTAAAGGACTTGGACTTAATCGAAATGCAACACTAGCAGCAATTAACAAACTACCCGCAGCTATTAGCCTAGCTTTTAGCCCATACGCAAAAAGCATTGAGCAGTGGGCTGGACTAGCGCGCGGAGCTGGCCACGAAGTGCTATTAGAAATGCCTATGGAAGCAATAGAGTTTCCTTCTTCAGACCCTGGCCCACTAGCCCTTCTATCGGACTTAAAAACAGAAGAGAATATTGCGCGCCTTAACTCTATTTTGGCTTTATCACAGGCTTACGTTGGTGTTATTCAATATATGGGCTCCAAATTCACTATTTCTGAGGGAGCTATTACTCCAATTTTACAAACTTTAAAAAATAGGGGCTTGTTTTATTTAGATGACAATTCAGTAGTAAATAGCTTGGCAACAAAAATCTCCGCTAACATTTCACTACCACATGGATTAATCGATATGTTGGTGGATAACAATGCGTCCGGGATCCAAATTAGAGAAAATCTTAAAAAGCTAGAGAAGATAGCTCAAAACAAGCAATCTACGCTAGGGTTAGCTAAAAAAAATCTCAGTGCACTTGGATTGGGCGAGCCCTATCCTGCAACTATAACCCAGATAGCCTCTTGGGCAAAAACTCTCAAAAACAAAAAAATAGATTTAGCTCCAATTACTTCAGTTTTAAGAGATGATTTTAAAAATAATGTTGATATAAAAAATGAGAAGAAACCTAATCAATAGTTTGGGATATTTAGATGATACAAAGTGAGCAAGAGTCCCTACCCTACCGTCAATGTGCGGGAATAGTTCTGTTTAACAATTCTGGAATGGTTCTAGTTGGCAAAAGAATCGACCAAATTTCCGAAGCTTGGCAAATGCCTCAGGGAGGTATTGACGCAAATGAAGAACCGCTAGAAGCAGCGCTAAGAGAGTTGGAGGAAGAAATCAATACAGCTAATGTTGAAATACTAGCGGAGTCCAAAAATTGGTACCAGTACGACCTACCAAAAAATTTGAGAGGAAAACTATGGAAAGGCAAATATAGAGGGCAAAACCAAAAGTGGTTTGCAATGAAATACCTTGGTGAAGACGATGAAATCCAACCCCAATCTGTAAAAAAACCAGAATTTGATGATTGGAAATGGGTAGATATAGAAGACCTACCCAGAGTAGCTATAAAATTCAAGCAAGATATCTATCGCTCAATCTCGGTTGAGTTTTACGAAATTTCTAAGTCCCTAAGAGAAAAAATCAATTCGGTGTAACCTTTTTGGCCAGTAAAAAAAAAATCACAATAGAACCTTTGATTTGCGCTTGCATTGTTGTTATTTTAGTAGAGATTAAGAGTTGTTGGTATTAGTTTTAGGATGATATCTGGGGCTAAAGTACTTCTTGAAAAGAATCTCAAAAATTTTTTAATGGGAACGTGGGCTGAACTTTATTGGTTTTGGTGGACTGGTTAGTTATATGTCTTAAAAGAGTGATGTAGTTAACAGAGTAACGGGATAAATGACAAAATGAGTAGTGATACTGCGCTTTTAAATAAGAATAATAAGAACAGAGAAGAATTAGATGATGTTGTCGTAAGGTTTGCCGGTGATTCTGGCGATGGAGTACAGATTACCGGTGGCCAATTTACTATAACAACAGCCCTAGCAGGAAATGATCTGACCACCTTTCCAGATTTTCCAGCAGAGATAAGGGCGCCAGCTGGGACGACCTTCGGAGTGTCGGCATTTCAAATCCACTTTGGGTCAAGAAAAATCAGAACCGCCGGTGATTCTCCCGATGTTCTCGTAGCGTTGAATCCGGCCGCATTAAAAGTGAATGTGGGTGATCTCGATAAAGGGGGGCTGATAATAGCCGATACAGGCTCCTTTAACGATAGAAATTTAAAAAAATGCGGATTTGAGAGCAACCCGCTCGAAGATGAGTCACTGGGAGATTACAAAGTCATAGATATTGACATAACTAAGTCAACTCTGGAAGCGGTTAAAGACCTTGGTTTGAGTCAAAAAGAGGCAGTAAGATGCAAAAATATGTGGACACTGGGATTAGTTTATTGGCTGTACGATCGAGATCGCAAACCAACTATAGATTGGCTTAATGAAAAATTTAAAAATAAGCCAGAGATATCAAAGTCCAATATTGCTGCACTGAATTCGGGACACGCATTTGGTGAAACAATGGAGGTGTCTGGTGAGACAACTGCCTATGCTGTCTCAGAGGCGGAAATTGAGACTGGTCATTACCGGACTGTAACAGGCATTGAAGCGGTCTCTTGGGGTTTGGCAGTTGGAGCCCAAAAGACTGGTTTAAAGATGATGTTTGCAGGATATCCTATCACTCCGGCGTCAGCAGTTTTGCACACACTATCTCGACTAAAAAAGTTTAATATAATTACATTCCAGGCGGAGGATGAGATAGCTGCAGTTTGTGCAGCTATTGGTGGATCTTATGCCGGTGCACTGGGAGTTACCGCCAGCTCGGGACCTGGTATTGCTCTAAAGACAGAGGCAATAGGATTAGCCATCTCTGTCGAGTTACCATTAATCGTGTTAAATGTGCAAAGAGCAGGGCCATCTACTGGAATGCCAACCAAAACAGAACAATCAGATTTGTATCAGGCTATATTTGGTCGTAATGCAGATAGCCCCCTTGCGGTTTTAGCAGCCCGTTCACCGGGAGATTGCTTTTATGCTGCTATTGAAGCTGCAAGAATTGCTACAAAATATATGACACCTGTAATGTTACTAGCAGATGGTTTTATGGCTAATGCATCTGAGCCTTGGTTAATACCAGATGTAAATGATATAGATGATATGAAAGTAAATTTTCATTCACAAACAGACAACTTTCATCCTTTTCTTAGAGATGAAAAAACTTTAGCTCGGGCCTGGGCTGTGCCAGGTACTGCTGGTTTAGAACATAGAATAGGTGGCATTGAAAAATCCTACTCGTCCGGGAATATTTCCTATGAACCAGAAAATCATCAAAAAATGACCGATATACGAAAAAGTAAAATAGATAATATCTCTCTTGATATTCCTGAACAAGAAGTAGAACTGGGCAATAATACTGGTAAACTAGCTATAATTGGCTGGGGATCTACATTTGGTCCCATTAACAGGGCTGTTCAGAAGTCAATAGAAAACAAGAAAAGTGTGTCTCATATCCACCTAAGGCACATATGGCCCTTGCCTAAAAATTTGGGCGACTTACTAAAAGGTTTTGATAAGATCCTTGTGCCAGAAATGAATACTGGTCAACTGCTAACATTGATAAAGAGTGAGTATCTTGTTCCTGCTATTGGAATAAATAAAGTGTCAGGCCAACCTTTTAAAGTCGCAGAAATAGATTTAGCTATACATGAGCATCTGGAGAACTAGAATATGAACGTACAATCCCCAAAAGATAAATTACAAGCTAAAGATTATGCTACTGACCAGGAGGTGCGTTGGTGTCCCGGGTGCGGCGATTATGCTATTGTCAAAGCTATGCAAAACACTATGGCTGAGATAGAAGCTAAACCCGAAAATACTGTGTTTATCTCTGGGATTGGATGCGCCGCTCGTTTTCCCTACTATATGGCTACCTATGGTTTCCATACTATTCATGGAAGAGCAGCAGCCATCGCCACGGGCACTAAATTAACTAACCCAGATCTTGACATCTGGGTAATATCTGGCGATGGAGATGCATTATCTATAGGTGGGAATCACCTGTTTCACGCCCTTCGCCGTAATATTGATCTCCAATATATATTATTTAACAATGAAATCTATGGACTTACCAAAGGTCAGTACTCTCCTACATCCAAGGTTGGAACGCGATCTCCTTCAACACCTATGGGGTCTCTAGACAACCCCGCTTCTGCTACAGAATTTGCACTTGGGTGCGGAGCTCGCTTTGTTGCAAGGGGTATAGACACGAAGCAGAAACACCTGCCAGAAGTTTTCAAAAGAGCAAGAGATCACAAAGGAGCTTCTTTTGTAGAGGTTTTCCAAAATTGTATTGTCTATAATGATGGAGTTTATGGCCACTTTACTGATAAAACCGTAGCTGATGATCAACAGATAGTTTGTAGACATGGAGAGCCACTCATTTTTGGTAAAGACAGCGACAAGGGTCTTAGGTTTTTGCCGGAAAAACTCAAATTGGAAGTAATTGATATTGGTAAAGATGCTAAAACCATAGATGACGTGCTTGTTCACGATGAAACTAATAAGTTGATGGCCCAATTACTGGCTAGTCTAAAGTCCCCAGATTTTCCCACGGCCATTGGTGTGTTGTACTGCGAACCAGGGCCTACATATGATGATGAAGTTAAAAAACAGCTAGAAGCAGAAATAGGTGGTAAATCTGACGCCGACTTTAACGAAATATTGAAAAGCGGATCTACGTGGGCAGTTGATTAGAGTGACCATAAATACGTCTTCTATTAATGACTATTTATCCACTATTAAACATAATAGTTAGATTGCTCCTGTTACAGTTTATACTTAGATTTTTTTCTAAGTGGGTTCTTGTAAAGTCACCCGTCGCCTTATTAATAATTGTTTTTGTTTCCCCTTCTAGTAGTGCTGAGACTTTTAAAGCTGGACAAGCATTCCGTGACTGCCCTGTTTGCCCTGAAATGGTTGCAATCCCAACCGGGAAGTTTGCTATGGGCTCAAATACTGGAAAACTTAGGGAAAGACCGCTAACACCAATCTCAATTAAAAAGTTCATAGCTATAGGTAAATACGAACTAACTTTTGACGAGTGGGATGTATGCTACAAAATGCTTGGTTGTTCCACTAAACCTGAGGATAGAGGTTGGGGACGGGGACGAAGACCGGTAATCAATATAAATTATAAAGATATCAAAGAATATTTAGTTTGGATTACTAAAAAAACACAAAATGTATACAGGCTACCTTCTGAAGCTGAGTGGGAGTATAGCAATAGAGCCGGTACAAACACCGAGTATTGGTGGGGTAACAATATGGTTCTAGGCTCTGCGAATTGCCGGAACTGTGGGACACCTTGGAGCGGAATCAATACTTCCCCCGTAGGACAATTTAGACCTAATTACTGGGGCCTGTACGACACCCATGGAAACGTCTTTGAAATAGTATCAGATTGCTGGACACCCAATCACAGTAATGCAAGAAGTGATGGAGCTCCGGTCATAATTAAAAATTGTAATAGTAGAGTAATTAAAGGTGGTGCGTGGTATTATTTACCCAAGGTAGCGCGCTCGGCCTCAAGGGCTCGCAATGACGATAGGGTTTTTAGCTATGTGGTAGGAGTACGTATTGCTCGGGAGATTAAATAACTAAATCAAACTTTAATATCGATAGGGTTAGCTATCCCTATTTCCCCAAAAACCTCTCCTTCGTGATCTAGAATAATACTTTCATCCAAGCGCACATCCAATAGTTCTTTTGAATACGCATTACTGCACTTCTCTGCAGATAAGCAGATTTCTAAAAATCCATATTGTGATTGAGTAAAGGCCTGCGCCTCAAAGGACGAAAGAGACCAAACAGGGACTACTGGAGTCCAATAATATTGATCCTTCTCGGTCCTCTCTATAAAGTTTCTTGAATATTTTGATTTTTCACTTTGCTGGCTGGACTCCTTTTCTTCTAGATTTGTCGCATAAAGAGTATCTTTGGCTAGCTCACCAAAATTTGGCAAACTATTACCAGTTGCTCCTCCAAGAACATCTTCCTTTGGAACCTCCCTAGAAGCACTAGAAGAGGGGTCGATAGACTCAGCACCCACAGTCATATAAACAACCTATTATTTATTATAAGTAAGAATTAAACACTTACTTGAGACTTTATTACTAAATAAATTAGTTTTTTCACTAAAACTTGATAACACGATAGTTCAATCTAGTTAAAAGTCACTAAATATTAAACATAAATTGTTATAATGCTTAAATATCATAGCATAGTCACGAAAACCTAGTAATAGCAATATAGAGAAAGTCTTA
>CEVL01010242.1_pt1 | contig 12158 bp, 16 predicted proteins | sample 427051 | NCBI WGS metagenome assembly CEVL01 (sample SAMEA2623673, study PRJEB7988) | marine metagenome | biome: marine biome (ENVO:00000447); feature: surface water layer (ENVO:00002042); material: "saline water (ENVO:00002010), including plankton (ENVO:xxxxxxxx)" | depth 5 m
CAACCCATATGGAAAGAACAAATGTTTAGGGGATTGGATATTACTGCCTTTACCGCGAGAAAGGATAATAATTACATATCATTTTTAAATCATGATGTACAGATAGAATATGCATATAGATTCTGGAAAGACAGACTTCAAGTTGTTGCAGATAAACCTTTACACGATGTTAACATTGATGATAGGTTGATAACCTCTAACATGTATAAAGATGCTTTCTTTAGTCTGGTATCAGAAACCTTGTTTGGTGATGATAAGGATTCTTTATTCTTAACAGAGAAGATTTTCAAACCTATTGCTTATAGAAACCCATTTATGGTTGTTGGTACGATGGGGACACTAAGACATCTTCATTATTTGGGATATGAGACATTCCCAGAAATGTTTGATGAAAGTTATGACCAAGAATATCATCCACAACGAAGATGGGAAATAATTCTTAGGAATCTTGAATCTTGGCGCCAGTTGAGTCACGATGAAAAAATGAAAAAATACGATAGTGTTAGAGATAAACTAAAACACAACTTTGAAGTGTTTAAAAACGCGAGAGGTAGACATGAGAAAGATACTGTTGGCGTACTAAGTCAACTATCATCCCATAGTGTTGAGATTCACTAATGTACTGGTCACAGGGAGCAGATAAGAAAAGTGGCAGTGTCCATATAACAGAATTTGAAAGAATATTTGTTAGAGAGTTAAAACTACAAAAACCAGATGATTGTATTCTCGTCAATTCTACATGGTTTTCAAAACCAGAGAATGTTGAAGACTTGAAACAATGGTTTGGTTCTAGTCAATTCATCACCACCCCTAGAGTCTTGTTGTATTCTGGTATGGATTGGGAGAACTCCACATGTACAGAGTCTACGCGAGAAGCACATAAGTTCCTTAATGATAATTATGAAGTCATCAATATAGGTAATACAGGCACTGGGCATTATTTTAACTTTTGGTTATCTTTTATTCATAAACATATTGACACTTTCTTTGATTCGTGTTATACTGAAAAACCAAATATAAAGAAACATTTTATGTGTTTGAATCATCAACCACATGAACATAGGATAGAACTTTTAAACATTCTTTATAATGTTGGTTTGTTTAAGCATGGTATAGTTTCCGCTGTTATTCCACATGAAAAATATGAGTTTGAAACTCCTATAGTTTTAAATGAAAATAGACCACCTAAAATAATGGAAAAGGCGAATGAATGGGAGAAATTAAACGAAACGCATTTATCAAATGATATTATTTCTTTGGGAGACCCAGTATACTGGAATAAACATTTCTGTACCGTAGTTACCGAAAGTGTTATGCATAGTGATGTTTTTTTAAGTGAAAAAACTTTTAAACCAATGATAGGATTAAGACCCTTTATTATTTTGGGTGATATTGGTTTATATGACAAACTAAGAGAATGGAAGTTTGATACATTCGAGGACTTGTTTCCACTTTCAAATAAAGTGGGTACAAACGCCCTTGGGGAACCAGATAAATACATGAGAATAGATGCTGTAAATCAAGATTTAACAAACCTTCAACGGAACTATAAACTTGATGAATTAAATATTCTTTACAATGACCTAGAAGACAGATTGATGTATAACAGGAAAAGAGTCTTAGAGGTAATTAATGAAAACTACAACGATATTATGGAGATTAATAAGTTATGACCAACATTGCATTTATTGGATTTGGTAAATTAGGTAAACCTTGTGCTGAGGTGATTGCACAAAAAGGACACGATGTAAGTGTCTATGATACACGCGAAGTAGAAAGTGAATATTGTAACATTAAAGATACAATAGAAGAGGTTGTTAAAGATAGGTTATTTGTATTTGTCGCAGTACCAACACCACATGACCCATTGTACGATGGTTCAGAACCCACTTACCACTTACCACCGAAAGATTTCAATTACGATACTGTTAAAGAGGTAATCACAGAAGCAAATAAACATATGAATGAGAATCAGATATTGGTTCTTATTAGTACTGTATTGCCTGGCACTGTAAGGAAAGAGTTTGTTCCTTTGATTACAAACACGAAGTTTGTTTACAATCCTTACTTGATTGCTATGGGTACAGTCGCGTGGGATATGGTAAACCCAGAGATGGTAATGATAGGTACGGAGAACGGAGAAGAATCAGTAGAGGCACATAGTCTCATTTACTTTTATAATGAGATAATGGAAAACTACCCTCGTTATGAAATTGGAACTTGGGATGAGTGCGAATGTATTAAAGTATTCTATAATACATTTATCAGCGCTAAGATTGGTCTTGTAAACATGATACAGGATGTCGCAGAGAGACAAGGTAATATCGATGTTGATGTAGTTGCTAATGCCTTGCGAGATAGTACGCAAAGAATCATGGGCCCAACCTATATGAAGCCTGGAATGGGAGATGGTGGTGCATGTCATCCAAGAGACAATATCGCACTTAGATATATGGCGCAAGAATTAAATCTGGGGTATGACTTGTTTGCTGAAATAATGAAGGCGAGAGACATACAAGCAGAAAATATGGCTCTTACAATACTTAAACATGGAAACAAAATTGGATTTACATCCGACTCATATAAACCAGATGTTCCATATACAAACGGCAGTTACAGTCTACTAGTTCAACATTATGTAAAAGAACACGGTGGATTCATTACACCTCTTTCTTCACACCCACATGTGATTGTAAAGGTACATGAGTCTGATTTAATAGAAACCGACTTTGAGGGGGTCGTATTTGACCCTTGGAGAAGTCATGTGGGAATAAATGTTGTACACTACGGAGATACGAGAAATGAAACAACGAACAAAAAAGAAACTACACAAATTTCTGAAAGCTGGGAGACTAACCAAAGTGATCAAGATGGTGTTGTCGGAGGCCTCGGAGAAGACCGACTCTAAACTTGATGAGATAGAGCAAAAAGAAAAAGAAAAACAAGAAGCTCTTGAAAAGAAACTCAAAAAGATGAGAGAACGAGACCCATTTATATATGACTAGATTAGTTGGATACGGTTGTTCTTTTACTGCTGGTGCGGAATTAGCAGACCATGATATGTTGGGATGTGACATAGAGACAATCGATAACTTAAAAAGACAAGGATTGGTTTGGGATGAAATATGGAAAAAGTTGGGTCACGATGTTGACCCCTTTGCCGATTTTCACGATTTATTTAGAACCGTCAAACTTGAAGAGATTCCTAATTTAAAAGAAGGGGAAGATATTTGTAGGTCAAGAAGTTGGGTTAGATACCTCGCGGAACTTAGGGGACATGATAGATATAAAAATCATGCACAGGGAGGCACCAGTTTAACAACAGCAATATATTTCTTAGAAACTGATATTATTAATGGATGGGTTAATCCAGATGAAGATGAAATTATTGTACAGGTTCCACACATATACAGATGGATGACATTTGATATAGATGGTAATTTTAGTCAAATCAGACCAGAAAATATATTTGAATCTATGATAAAATTTAAACAGCAACATGACAATAACTTCATGGCAAGTGAAAGTGCTTATCTTGTTAATGAAATGAATTATTGGAATTTAACTTGGAGATACTACCAACAATTAAAACATTTACATAACATGGGTGTTAAATTCTTTTTTATAGAGTCACCGCCACTAAGAATGAGAGACCAAGTAGTAAGTGATGTTGATATATCACAGAAGGCACATGAATATGTAAGAGAAGATTTTGAAAAGTATTGGAATTGGATTGATAGTAATGCAATAGATACGAAACCAGTTTGGCAAAATTGGACTCGTTCTAAAAGACATGGAAACAATCATTACTTTGAAAGAACACAAATTGATATTGCGAGATATTTAAATGATAAGTTGGGGAATTAGTGCTTGTACACATGACGCTTCTTTAGCGGTTGTTAGAGATGATGAGATATTGTTTGCCTCTCATAGTGAGAGATTTAGCGGTATAAAAAATGATGCATTTCTCAATCCAGAAATTATCATGGAAGCGAAAAAATATGGTGAACCAGATTTTGTTTATTGGTACGAAAATCCTTGGTTAAAATGGACAAGGAAAAAATACGCGAAACAACAAAGACCTTGGTTAAGTCCTAAGAAATACTTAAAACACTTTGGAGTCAAGGCGCCTTATTATACCACGCACCACAAATCACATGCGGCTGCTGGGTACTACACTTCACCATTTAAAAGTTCTGCTATATTAGTTATTGATGCTATTGGAGAGTGGACTACTACATCTATATGGAAGGACATGAAGTGTATTTGGACTTCTAGGTATCCTAATTCATTGGGATTGTTCTATTCCGCGATGACAGATAGAATTGGACTGAAGGCAAATGAAGATGAGTATATTCTTATGGGTATGGCTGCATATGGTGACCCAAATAGATTTCATCGTGATATTAAACGATTACTAAAAGAAAACTTGCATAGAGGGTGTAGATGGTGGAACCCAGATTTAAAAGAAGAGGATTATTTTGATGTCGCAGCTGCTACACAAAAAATTTATGAATGGGAGTTTAGAAAATTATTGTTTACAACTGCAAGATTAACAGATGAAACTAATTTAGTTTTCATGGGTGGATGTGCCTTAAATTGTTTGGCGAATAGATTTATTCCAGAATATTTTTCTAATCATTGGATTATGCCCAATCCAGGCGATGCTGGTTCTTCTATTGGTGCGATTGCAGCTAGGGAACATATAAAATTAAATTGGAAAACACCTTACCTTGGATACAATATAGAAGGTACATATCCAACTAATGACCTACTGGCAAATCTTGTCGCATTGAAAATAGTTGGTGTCGCAAATGGTAGGGCAGAGTTTGGGCCAAGAGCATTGGGGAATAGAAGTTTACTCGCAGACCCAAAAGGTTCTCAAATGAAAGATGTGGTTAATAAGATTAAAAAGAGACAGGAGTTTAGACCCTTTGCACCAGTTATATTAGAGTCAGAAGTACACAAGTATTTTGATGTACCAGAAGGATTCCAATCACCGTACATGCAACATGTCGTTAAATGTAAAGAACCAGAACTGTTTCCCGCCATAGTACACAAAGATGGAACCAGTAGAGTCCAGACTGTTAATGACGAACAACACAGTGGATTATCTCAGTTGTTAAGGAGATGGAAAACACATAGTGGACATCCTATCCTTCTAAATACTAGTTTGAACATCAAGGGCGAACCAATCGTCAATGATGAAAAAGATGCAGCTAGGTTTGAAAAGAAGTATGGAGTTAAAGTGTGCGTGAGATAAAGTATCATAATGATGAAACCATAAAAGTTGATGGACTACATTTCTATGGATGTTCTTTTGTTGCTGGACAAGAATTATTAGATGAAGAAATGGGTAGTCCTATGTCTATACCAGTAGAACAGATGGCTAGACAGAAAAATGAATCTGTCGAACAGTATTATAAAAGAAAATTATCCAGAGAACTTTTATTTAAAAAGAAGATAAAACTCGAAAGTCAATTAGCATGGCCTCAATACATGTGTAATACATTGAAGGTCAGATGTTTTAACCACGCGACACACGGTGCATCTATGACTGAAATAAAAGGAAGACTTTTTAATGATGTCATAGAAGGAAATATATCATCTTCTGAAGCGGTGGTTGTAGGACTTACTGGATTTGCTAGAGAAATGATATTCAGTGAAAATACAAGTGGACAGGAAATGTGGAAGACGAGAGAAGGTGGAGTTAGGAGTATGGTTGTTGCTACTGACTATGAACGAAGGGGTGATAATGACTTTGCTAGGAAGTATATGGACTTGAAAGGAACTTTCACTTTATTTTATTATTTTCTTCATGAAATATACAGTATTATCAATTTATGCAAAATAAATGACATAAAATTTTACTTAATACCTATGTTAGACCGTTTTGAGTCAGAATTTTACGAAAAACAGTTTGACTTTGATATAAAATCTCAAGAATTTAGTTCTCACATAGATTTCCTAGAATCAGAAATAGATAAGTATATAATAATAGGAACAAAGGTTGACCCTTTAGGGGGCAACATCATTAAGAGACTACCAAGGGGCCATCCTTGTATTGAGAGTCACGAAAAATATGGTATCAAGGTTGGTAAGAAGTTATTAACATGAGTAATATACTGAAGTTCCCTAAAAAACACAGATGGGAACCTACTGGATACAGAATAAATTTATATACAGAAGAGGACATTTATATCGTTCTTTTATGTCTTAACATATCCGATGATCTTGATGACCCAAAAAAATGGGTCAGGCAAGACCTACGCACCCTAGAACCAGAATTTGTCATCGATAAAATGTCTGACTGCCTAGACAATCAAATAATATCAGACCCATGTAAAAAACAAATACGCAGAATTATTCAGTCTGCTGAAGTTCTGCCATTATCAGCACTAAGAGGAGAGACTATGTAATAGAAATCTTTATGATGGAACTCAAATTTATCAATCAACCATCTGGAGAGATACCAAATGCCAAGACGCAAAACCAACCTTCAAGTAATCGAAAATTTAAATTCCGATGTGAGAAAAGTGAAGGAAAAATCAACCTTAAAAATGCGTATAGAGGATTTAATTACAGTCGATGCAATCACAGAAACCCAAGGACACTTTTTCTCAGAATATAACAAAGATGCTAAAGCAATGTTACTGCATGGATGTGCTGGTACAGGAAAAACATACATTGCTCTGTACAAAGCATTAGAAGAGGTTTTACAAAGAGGAAACCCATATAAAAAAGTTGTTATCATTAGGTCTGCTGTGCCATCAAGAGAGATAGGACATTTGCCGGGCGATGAAACCGAAAAGACCGCTGTTTACATGCAACCATATATTGACATGTGTTCCGATTTATTCCCCAAAAAACAACAATCGTTCCAAAGATTAATGGAACAAAAATATGTAGAGTGGATGATTACATCGTTTGTTAGGGGTATTACACTAGACAATTCAATTATCATAGTAGACGAATGTCAAAATATGAATGATATGGAGATAAATTCAATCATAACTCGCGTGGGACATAGTAGTAAAATACTGTTTTGCGGAGACTTTAGACAAACAGACCTATATAAGAGAGGCGATTTAAGTGGATTGCAGAAATTCATGGTAATTGCTGAAAATATGCCTTCATTTAGGACTTTAGAGTTCGATACAGACGATATTGTTAGGTCAGACCTAGTAAAAGAGTACTTAATGGCGAGAATGTCATACGAAGAGGAATATGGTACTTGACATTTGCTTCAAAGGCTAGTATAATGGTCACATAATATAGGATTTTTACATAATGTTTACACATATTGACAAAAAACATGATTTCCCCCAGTTAATGAGGGAAAATTTTGAAGGAAAACGCACATATGTAACGGAAAATGGTGATAGATACCCTTCTATCACCACCGTTCTTGGATATAAGATAAAACCCGCCATAAAAGCATGGAGAAAGAAGGTAGGAGAACAGACAGCGAACAAAATATCGCGTCAATCGTCTGTTCGGGGAACCAAAATTCACGGTGTTTGTGAGGATTATCTTAATAATAAGGAACTTGATACTAAAATGTTGTCCTTTGTAGAGGAAGATATGTTCGATAACATGCGCCTTTACCTTGATAAGATAGATAATATACACGCGATTGAACAATTTTTGTACAGCGACCACCTAAGACTCGCTGGACAGGCGGATTGTATCGCTGAGTTTGAGGGAAAATTGTCTATTATTGACTTTAAGACCTCTGCTAAACCAAAAACCAAGTCATATATAAAGAACTATTTTGCTCAATGTGCTGGTTATGCCATCATGTTTGAGGAAAGAACAGGAATACCCATTACAAATTCAGTAATTATCATTGGTGTAGCGAATGAAGAACCACAATTATTCATAGAACATCGTGACAATTACACAGAATATTTGCTAGAATGTCGAGATTTGTACGAAAATAACGCTTGACTTTTGGCCTGTGATTTGGTATTATAAATAAATTAACTCGATGAAACAAATTGAACGGTTAACAGGACGGGGGTGCGAATCCCCCCGCCTCCACCAATCAATCCTTATAGACTCGACTAAGGGGGCGAATAGGATCGACTGGAACTTATTAGGGGAGTGGAGAGTTCGGTGTCGGAGCTACCGTAAGTGCGACAAAACTATAAACGCAGAAGATAATACTGCTTATGAGGGATACGCTTTAGCGGCGTAGTCTGCTCGGGGTTCGGGGACGCCTATCAACAGAAGTCCCCATTTTTATCTCATAAGAGAAGGAGGAAGATATGTGGTTAATTACAGGACTTATTATCGGAGTCGTAGTTGGAGCATGGATTAAAGACCGAAAATCTTGGTTAGATTTTCTTGACACTACATTTGACAAGCTGCCGTTTTAACAAACTAACAGTTTCAAATGTACAGTTGGTTTTTAACCGCCGTGGTTACAGTATCATTATGTATGATTCCTGTACCCGCCTCGGACTATATAATTGAAGACAGGGATATCCACCATTATGACCCAGTAAAGGTCATTGATAAACAGGAAATCGCTTGTCTTGCAGTTAACATTTATCATGAAGCAAGGGGCGAAAGCAAAGATGGACAAATCGCAGTTGCTTTCGTAACCTTGAATCGTGTTAAAAGTAACTCATATCCAGACACAATTTGTGGCGTTGTTTATCAAGGATACCACAAACCGTCTTGGAGAGATGAAACAAAGATGGTTCCAATCAGGCACCGTTGCCAATTTAGTTGGTACTGTGATGGTAAACCCGACATGGTACTAGATTTCGAGATATACGAAGAAATCATATTATTGGCAATTGATGTAATGGTTAATAGATACGAAGATAATACAGAGGGAAGTTTGTTTTATCACGCGGATTATGTGGAACCACACTGGGCGCAACACATGGCGAAAACAGTAAAGATAGATAATCATATTTTTTATACCGCGAGTTATTGATGTCGAAAGTTCATAATTTTATCGTTACAGGCGGATGTGGATTTATAGGTTCACATCTCGTAGAGGCATTAGTCTTACACGGACAAAATGTTCTTGTAATTGATGATATGAGAACTGGCAATTATAAACTCAAAAGTAATCAAGTTGAATATCTACATCAAGATGTTGCATCCGCAATCCCAGTTGGGAAGTTTGATGCGATATTTCACCTAGCCGCCACGCCTAGAATTAGGTTATCTCAGAAAGACCCATTTGGGACTATCACAAATAACTTTAATTCAACTATGGTTGTTGCCGAGTATGCACGAAGAGAACGAATTCCTTTGTTTTTCGCTGCCTCTTCTAGTACTCGGTTTGTTCATCACCAAGAAAACCCTTATACTTTTTCTAAGTGTGTAAATGAAGAAGTCTTACAACTCTATCACAAGGAATTTGGTTTAGAATACCATAATCTATATTTCTACAATGTATATGGCCCGCGAGAAGCTGACTACGGAGAATATAGTACAGTAGTTCGAGCATTTAAAAAATGCGTGGAGAATAATGAACCTTTAAGAATTTTCGGTAGTGGTAGAAAACAGAGAGACTTTACTCATATACATGATGTCATTGATGGCATACTTCAATTGTTAACTACAAAGAATAAACCAAAGAATGTACATCTAGGCACTGGTAATCCAGTGAGTATAATGGATATTGCAAAAGCATTTGACCATGATTTTATTCACGAATTCGATAAGAAGGGTGAGGCAGAAATAACTGAGTGTGAAAAACCTTACATTGATGCTCAGTATGATGTTATTGGATATATCAAAAAATGGAAAAGTGATTTTGAAGAAGAACGAATATTACATAATGTAAACAAGGATTTAAGAAAAGTGGAAGAAAAATATGCCAAAATTGATAGTGGACAATGACAAACAAGAAGAAAAGGTTAGTGATGTATTTATGGTCACTAAAGAATTTCACACATCAGCTGAGTTCTCACAACACATAGAAAAGAAAGCCGTTCAGGCGGGAAACTATATTGATGTTCTTGTTGAATACTGTGGTAGAAATGAAATCGAAATAGAGAGTGTTAAGAAATTACTTACAGCATCTCTAAAGGAAAAAATCAAAGCAGAAGCAATTGGACTTAACTTAGTTAAGGGACAGAAGTCTTGTAAGTTACCTATATGATTGAACCCTATGAAGTTTATAAACTGTACCTAGCGATTAAACTTCATTTCACTACTAAGTCATATGATGTAGTGAAGTATAAGGGTAAAGTTAGAGTAAAACCAGAGACCTTTCGTAAAAGGAAAGACATGGTATCTATAAAGAAACTTGCTAGGGATTATAAACGCGAGGAAATAATAGATTTTTTAGTCGCAAATTTTGTATCTGGAGAGCGATGGGGTGGATTGTTTGATATACAGGCATCCAAAAGATATGAAGATTGGAAGGCAAAGAAGAATCAGAGAGAATATCTCTTTCAAAGGGATGTCTCAAAGATACTACTAGAGATGGAAAAACAAAAAGTTGGCGCTTTTTTTGAAAAAAATGGAAAACAGGGCTTGACTTTTCGTCTGTACTTTGGTAGAATGATCGAAATTGAAACTCTTGTTATATTAGATAAGATTTTCGATTTTGTAGAAGAAACGGATGATGTTTTACTAGAAGATGTTGTACTGCTGGTTAAAAAATATCGTCCTTTCATAAAGGTGACTGACTCTATGAGAGAAGTCGCAAAAACGCTTACTCAACCTGTATAAATAGGAGTGTATATAATGAGTAGGAAACTACGCCCTCAAGAAGATGAGAAGCGTATGCGGAGAGTACCTAGTGAAGATAAGACTAGGCTTGACAAATACAAACATCTCGTGTATAATGAGGAAATGTATGAGTCTGAAGAGTTCTTGGACGATTTAGACAAAAAAAGTAAAATACAACGCAAACATAAACCAATATAACGCACAAGGAGAAATATATGTCGTTTAATACTATAGAAGAGCTACGCAAGTCGCGTGGCAACTTTGACACCCTTCTTAACCAAGTTGAGAAGATGTCTACAACTACCACTGAGTCTAATGACGATGGTAGGGAATGGAAACCAACTGTTGACCAAGCTGGCAATGGGTATGCAGTCATCCGATTTTTGCCCCCAGCAAAAGGTGAAGACCAATATTGGGCACGACTCTGGACTCATGGTTTTCAAGGGCCTACTGGTAAGTGGTACATCGAAAACTCTCTCACAACACTAGGAAAACAAGACCCTGTTTCAGAACTGAACAGCGAATTGTGGAATAGTGGTGTTGAGTCTAACAAAGACATTGCTCGCAAACAAAAGCGCAGACAGTCTTTTTATTCCAACATTCTTGTTGTGAAAGACCCATCGAATCCAGAAAGTGAAGGTAATGTATACCTTTATCGTTATGGTAAAAAAATCTTCGACAAAATTCAAGACTTGTTAAAGCCTGAATTTGAAGATGAAACACCAGTAAATCCTTTCGATTTCTGGGAAGGCAGAAACTTCAAACTGAAGATTCGTCAAGTTGAGGGATTCCGAAACTATGACAAGTCGGAGTTTGAGTCTGCACCAACACCAATCGGTGCTGATGAAGAAATTGAAGGAATTTGGGCGAAACAACACTCTCTTGCAGAGATTGTAGACCCATCTAACTTCAAGTCTTATGAAGACCTTAAATCCAAATTGGATATGGTTCTTCAAGGTGCAAGCAAGGTTCCTACTGCTTCAACTGTTGCAGCCCAGACAGGCGACATTGAAGATGACTTGTTTGCGAAACAACATTCTGAAACTACGGTAGTCTCCAATGGTTCAGATAATGATGACGATGCAATGTCGTACTTTGCAAAACTTGCTGACGATAGTTAATATCTCAGATTAGTTATGCGAGGGGCGGCATAAATAGTGTCGCCCCTTTTTTTATGGCAGAAATTATGGATGGAATTATATTTGGTGGACAACTAGAAGACTTTGCTGGGTCAATTCATAAAGAAGATTCAAAAAACATCTCAATAAGAAGAAGTTCAGGCGGACACAAGATTGCCACTTTTTTAAGGCAGAATGGTTACAATGTTGAAGTTATAGATTATGTCCACAGATGGAAAATAGAACAACTCAAAGAATACTTAAAACCTAGAGCAGAGAAGTGCAAGTTCTTTGGATTTGGTTCTACATTCTTTTTAGATAGTCCAGTTGTTAAAG
>CEVL01006320.1_pt1 | contig 12137 bp, 11 predicted proteins | sample 427051 | NCBI WGS metagenome assembly CEVL01 (sample SAMEA2623673, study PRJEB7988) | marine metagenome | biome: marine biome (ENVO:00000447); feature: surface water layer (ENVO:00002042); material: "saline water (ENVO:00002010), including plankton (ENVO:xxxxxxxx)" | depth 5 m
TTTAAATTAATCTTCTCTATTGTTTTTCTAGAGTTAACAAATAATCTACAAATATGTCCGATATAAAAAAAATAAAAGATGAATATTTCAACAAACTAAGTACCGATCTAGATCTAGAAAGTATAAATAGAATTAAAACTGAATTATTCGGAAAAAATGGTAGAATTTCTAATTCATTCAAAAAAATTAGTTCTTCAGCATCCGAAGAAAAAAAAAAATTAGCATCAGAATTAAATTTTATAAAGGATGAGCTACAAAAAAAAATTAATAATAAACTTCAAGAAATTGAAAATAAAGAAATTAATTCCAAACTTCAAAATGAAAAAGTAGATATAACTTTACCAGAAAGAGATATTAATCAAGGAAAAATCCATCCGGTTTCACAAGTGATTGACGAAATATCATCAATATTTTCAGAAATTGGTTTTAGTGTTGAAGAAGGCCCCGATGTAGAGGATGAACATTATAATTTTACGGCACTAAATACTCCTGATAATCATCCCGCAAGAGATATGCATGATACTTTTTACCTAAATAAAAATAAAAAATTACTTTTAAGAACCCATACTTCTCCAGTTCAAGTAAGAACAATGCTTAAAGGAAAACCGCCATTTAAAATAATAGCACCGGGAAGAACTTATAGATCAGATAGTGATCAAACTCATTCACCGATGTTTCATCAGGTTGAAGGACTTCATATTGATAAAAATATAAATATGGGACACTTAAAAGGTTGCTTGAATTACTTTATAAAAGAATTTTTTGAAGTTGATAAACTACAAATGAGGTTTAGACCAAGTCATTTTCCTTTCACTGAACCATCAGCAGAGGTTGACATAGGTTATGAATTGAAAGATGGAAAAATTATTATAGGAGAGGGAAATAAATGGCTAGAAATATTAGGATGTGGAATGGTCCATCCAAATGTACTCAAAAATGTAAAAATAAACCCAGATAAATATCAGGGATATGCATTTGGTATAGGTATTGATAGGCTAGGAATGCTTAAATATGGAATAAATGATTTAAGAGCTTTTTTTGAGACAGATTATAGATGGTTAAATCATTTTGGATTTGATCCTCTTGATGTTCCGTCAAATTATAGAGGCCTTAGCAGATGATACTTACAATAAGTTGGTTAAAAGAACATCTAGACACTAAATATAACGAAAGTAAAATAATCGATAAGTTAACAAATATTGGACTTGAAGTTGAGAGTTATGAAAATGTTAGTTCTGAGCTTGATAGTTTTAAAATTGCTAGAGTCGTTAATGCTGAAAAGCATCCAAATGCTGATAGATTAAAAGTATGCGATGTTGATATAGGTCAAAAAGATACAATCAAAGTTGTTTGTGGAGCGCCAAATGCAAAAAAGGATCTTTTAACAATTTATGCAGGTCCGGGTACAATTATTCCAAAAAATAAAATGAAACTTTCTGTAAGTAAAATTAGAGGTGTAACCTCATATGGAATGCTATGTTCTGAGGCAGAATTAAACCTTTCAAATGAAAGTGAGGGAATTGTAGAACTTAGTAAAGATAAATATTCTAATAAGGTTGGTAAAAAATTTTTTAAAAATATAAATGAAAAAGTAATTGAATTATCAATTACTCCAAATCGTCCAGATTGTTTAGGGGTCAGAGGTATAGCAAGGGACCTAGCCGCAGCTGGAGCGGGAAAATTAAAAGATATTTCTAAAAGTAATATAAAAAAAACAGGACCCCAAAATATCAAGGTTTCTATTAAAAAAGATAAAAATCAAGCTTGTACTATTTTCGGAAGTTGTTTGATTAATGGAGTATCAAATAAAGAAAGCCCTAAATGGCTGAAGGACAAAATCCAGTCACTCGGTCAAAAACCGATCTCGGCTATAGTTGATATAACCAATTATGTAATGTTAGATCTAAACAGACCACTTCATGCTTATGATGCAGATAAAATTGACCAAGAAATTATAGTTAGAAATTCAAAAAAAGGTGAAACATTTGAAGCGCTTGATAACAAAAAATATGAATTAGAAGATAATATGTGCGTAATTTCAGATAAGTCAGGAGTTTTAGGTTTAGGCGGTATTATTGGAGGAACGCGCTCAGGTACTGAATTTAATACAAAAAATATTCTTCTAGAGGCAGCATATTTTAATCCTAGATCAATAAGAAAGACATCTAAATTGCTCAACCTAGACTCTGATGCAAAGTTTAGATTTGAGAGGGGGATAGATCCAACATCTATTGAAATAGGATTAACACGAGCAGCGCAGTTAATAACTGATATCTGTGGAGGAAAAATAAGTAAATTTGATATTCAAGAAATTGAAAAAGAAAAAAAAAATAAAATTAAATTTAAATTACCATTGTTAGAGAAAATCGCAGGCTTTAAAATTCAAGATAAAGAGATTTTAAAAATTTTAACTAATTTGGGTTTCGAGATTAAAAAAAAAAAACATGAATTAGAATTAAAAGTTCCCAATTGGAGACCAGATATAAACCAGCCAATTGATATTGTAGAAGAGATAGTAAGAATAAAAGGATATGAAAATATTAAAACCTTAGATCCAGAGAAAACCAGAATTAAACCTACTTTAAATAAACGACAAAAACTTTTCCACTTTCTTCAACGTTCAGTAGCATCTAAAGGATATTATGAAACTATTACATGGTCTTTCACCGATTCTAAAATTAATCATTTTTTTAGAGAAAATAATTATGAAATTAAAATTGTAAATCCAATAAGTTCAGACTTAGATGTTTTAAGAAATTCTATTTTTCCAAATTTAATGTTCTATTTAAAGAAGAATCTAGATAGAGGTTTTAAAGATCTATCTCTTTTTGAGATAGGTCCAATATTTATAGGTAACCAACCGGGACAACAATTAACTGTTATTGGAGCTATTAAATCTGGAAAGTTATCTAGATTGAGTTGGAACGAAAAAGAAAGATTAGTTGATGTTTTTGATGCAAAAAAGGATGCTATACAGACATTAGTTGAAGCAGGTTATAATAGACAAGATTTTTTTATTAGAGATAAATCTCCATCGTATTATCATCCTGGAAAGTCTGGATCAATTTATTTAGATAAAGATGATATTGAGCCTGTAGCTTACTTTGGAGAAATTCATCCAAATATCCTTAAAAAACTTGATATTAAGACTGAATCTTTAGTTAATTTTGAAATATATTTAGACCATTTAAAAGATAACAAAATAAAAATTAAAGATAAAAAATCTAATTTTGAATATTCAGACTACCAAAAATCAGAGAGAGATTTTGCTTTTGTTGTAGATAAAAATATAAAAGTTCAAGATATAATAGAATTAATTACCTCAATTGATAAAAATTTAATTAAATCAGTAAAAGTGTTTGATGTTTATGAGGGTAATAATATTCCAGCTAATAAGAAATCAATAGCTTTGAATGTTACCATTCAATCTTTTGAAAAAACTTTAAATGATAGTGATTTAGAAAAAATAAATAATTTAATAATTTCTACTGTTGAATCAAAATCTGGTGCAAAAATTAGATCCTAAATGTCTATTACAATCGATAACATTAGAAATTTTGCTATTATTGCTCATATAGATCATGGAAAATCAACAATTGCTGATAGAATAATTCATAAGTGTGGAGGTTTATCTGACAGAGAAATGAAGGCTCAGGTCCTAGACTCAATGGATATTGAAAGGGAAAGAGGAATAACTATAAAAGCGCAAACTGTTAAACTAAACTATAAAGCTAAAAATGGTAAAAATTATGTTTTAAATATCATAGATACCCCAGGTCATGTAGATTTTAGTTACGAGGTAAGTAGATCTTTATATGCCTGTGAAGGTTCAATATTGATTGTTGATAGCACTCAAGGAGTGGAGGCACAAACCTTAGCAAATGTTTATCAAGCACTAGAAATTAACCATGAAATAATACCAGTTTTAAATAAAATTGATTTACCTGCATCAGATATAGACAAAACTAGTAAACAAATTGAAGATGTTATAGGTATTGATACATCTGGAGCTGTGCCTTGTTCTGGTAAAACTGGAGAAGGAATAGATAAAATTTTAGAGCAAATTATAAGTATTTTGCCAGGACCAAAAGGTGAAAAAAATAAACAATTAAAATGTTTGTTAGTAGACAGTTGGTACGACACTTATCTGGGTGTTGTAATTTTAGTAAGAGTTATTGATGGAAAAATTTCTAAGAGTATGAAGATTAAAATGATGTCCACCAATCAAGATTATTTTGTTGAGAAAGTTGGAGTTTTTACTCCTAAACCAAAAGATATTAAAGAGTTAAATGCAGGTGAGATTGGCTTTATAACAACTGGTATAAAAGTATTATCAGATACAAAGGTTGGAGATACTATTTGTGATGCTAACAGCCCATTAGATGAAGCTTTGCCTGGATTTAAACCAAGCAAACAAGTTGTTTTTTGTGGTTTATTTCCCGTTGATAGTTCTGAGTACCAAAAATTAAAAGATGGTTTAGCAAAACTTCAATTAAATGATGCAAGTTTTTCGTTTGAACCAGAATCCTCTTCTGCATTAGGTTTAGGTTTTAGATGTGGGTTTTTAGGATTATTGCATCTTGAAATTGTAACAGAAAGACTTGAAAGAGAATTTGATATTAATTTATTAACTACTACACCAGGCGTTGTTTACAAAATTCATATGAATAATGGCAAAATTGAAGATTTGCAAAATCCCTCAAATTTACCAGACCCTACTTTTATAAAGTTTATCGAGGAACCTTGGATAAAGGCTACAATCATTACCCCAGATCAATACTTAGGGTCCATAATTAAAATGTGTCAAGACAAGAGAGGAGTTCAGACTAATTTAAGTTATTCTGGAAATAGAGCAGTTTTAAATTATGATTTACCTCTTAATGAAGTGGTATTTGATTTTAATGACAGATTAAAATCTATGACTAGTGGCTACGCTAGTTTTGATTATGAAATAATAGGTCACAAAGAAGGAAACTTGGTAAAAATGGCCATTTTAGTAAATGGAGAACCCGTAGATGCTTTAGCAATGATGATACATAAAGATTTTGCACAATCAACCGGAAGAGAGGTTTGTGAAAAATTAAAAGATTTAATACCAAGACATAATTTTATGATACCAATTCAAGCAGCAATAGGAGGTAAAATTATTGCAAGAGAGACTATTAAAGGTTTTAAGAAAGATGTTTTAACCAAAATTCATGGTGGTGGAGCAATGGATAGAAAAAGAAAACTTTTAGAAAAGCAAAAAAAAGGAAAAGCAAGAGCAAAGCAATTCGGAAAAGTAGAAATACCCCAAGAAGCTTTTATTGGTGTATTAAAATTGAATAAGGAGAAGTAATTATTTTTTTCTCAATTTTTCCAACATTTTCAATATCTGTATACTTATTTTGTTATTTTTATTGATATTTTTTTGAAAAATATATGAATTGAAAGCTAGATTTATCTGGTTACTTTTTTTTATATTTATAATTCTTTGTTTATTATTTTTTGTAATTTTAATTAAACCACTCTGTTCTACTTTTTTTGAAAATATAAATTCACACTCCATTTTTCCTTTAGATCCAATTATTCTCAAATAATTGGTATATGGTAAATTAAAACCCCAATTAAATTTATAAAATAATTTATTATTAATTTTTGATAAAACATTTCCAGATATGTCAACTCCATTATTTTTCAATCTTAAAATATTTTTTTCTAATATTTTCAATTTTGGATTATTAAAAAGGAAAAAAGGAATAGATAAAGGATATACTCCAATGTCATTAAGCGCTCCACCTCCAAGTTTATTATTAAATCTAAAATTTTTTTTATCATTAAGAGGAATTGTAAAACTAGATTTAATTATAGAAATTTCACCAATTTCTTTTTTTTTTATAATTTTTTTTATTTTAATAAATAAAGGATGATGAATATATTGATAAACTTCAAAGATTTTTAATTTTTTTTTTTTACATAATAAAAGTAATTTTTTAAAGTCTTTATAATTCAAACATATTGGTTTTTCACAAATGACATTTTTATTATATTTTAATGCTTCTAAACTATTTTTAAAATGATTTTTAGAAATTGATGAAATATAAACTATTTTAATATCTTGATCTTCCAAAAATTTTTTCTTATCTTTTATTACTTTAGTATTTTTTAAAAATCTATTATTTATAATAATATTTTTTGAAGTAAGTATTTTTTTTGGATTTATATTTTTATTTTGTCTTATACTTGGAATCACCTTATTTTTAAGATGTGAGCTGAAAGACCAAAACCCAAAGTTTACTTTCATTTTATATAAAGGAAACTAATCCTCTTAGATGTGGATTAATTAATGCGTTTTCTAAAATTAGTTGTTTTATCTGTTTTAATGTTATCCATTTAAAATCATTTTCAATTTCTAATTCATTTTTTGATAAATTGTTTATTATAATTCCTAGATTTCTTTTATGTTTTAATCTCCCACCTTCTTCTGAAAACCATTGTTTAAAATATACTTCACAATTATTAGATTTTGGCTTCAAAAAAAATTTTAAATATTTTGGTGAATTTCCTTTGTGAGCCCTACTAATGTTACTAAATGTTGCTTGAAGTGTTGGACTAATTTGAATTAATCTGAAATTTCCTGGTTCGAATTTTGCGTTTACTAGGTAGTGCGGAGTTCCATTTATATTTTTTCTCATTAGACCTAAAATCCCACCTTTAAAATTAGGTTCTGTTAAAATTGGCTGGTCCCAACCAACTTTAACTTCTCTTTTATAAGAATTTATCACTCTCAATCCTTCAACTTTAAAAAATTTATTAGATTTATGAAAAATATTTTTTTTTGAAAAGGACCAATCTTTACAATCTTTCAGGTCAATTTTTTTAACTCTTACTTTTGAGTTTTTAATTATATTTGAATACCAATTTTTAATATTTTTTAAACTATGCTTTGGTTTTTTTATTGAAAAAAGCTCATTTCTTAAGATAAGTATTTTTTTATTTTTAATCTTCATAAAATATTAGGAAATGGAACATGTGTAATAAATTTTCCACCTCTTTCTATAAATTTTTTTTCTTTTTCTAAAATTTCTTCTTTAAAATTCCAAGCTCCTAGAAAAGCATAATCAACATCATCTTTCAAAGTTTCATCTGGTTTAATAATTGGAATATGAGTACCAGGAGTAAACTTACCTTGTTTAGTGATAGTTGTGTCAATAAAGTAGTCAATAAAATTAGATTTCAAACCACAATAATTTAGTACGGTTGCTGATTTATATGTTGCACCATAACCTATTATTTTTTTATTATTTTTTTTTATATTTTTAAATATTGATATAAGTTCATGTTTTGATTTTTGAACTTTCTCACCAAACTTTAAATAAACATCAATATTTTCTATTCCATAAACTTTTTCTTCATTCAAAAATTTAAAAACTTTATTTGATATTTTTAAATTATTTCTCTTTTTTTTTATAAAAATTCTATTTGAACCACCATGAGTACTTAACTTTTCTATATCAAATACTTCTAAACTAGTTTTTTCCAAAATTTTAATTATTGATGTTAAAGAGAAAACATAGGCATGTTCATCATAAAATTGATCATATGAACCATTTTTTATAACTTCAATTAAAGATGGATCTTCCAGTACGAAAATACCCTTATTGCCCAGGGTTTTTTCTATAGCTAAAAATGTTTCTTCTAAATTATGAATGTGACTTATAGTATTTGCAGAATATATAAAATCAAAATTACCATATTCTTTTATAATTTTATCACTTAGTTTTAGAGTCCAGAATTCTGGAAAAGTTTTTATTTTCATTGAATTAGTTATATCTGCTAAATTTTTACAGGGTTCTACTCCAATAACTATATTTTCACTAAAATTTTTTAAAAAAACACCATCATTACTTCCAATTTCTAAAATGGAATTAGGATTAAATTTTTTTTTAATGCTATTTGATAATTCTTTATAAGCTTTTTGCATTGTTTTTGACATAGAAGCTCTATGCGCGTAATTTTCATTAAACATTTTTTCTGGAGGAACAAACTCACCTAAAGAAACCATTTTTGCTTGCTCATCAAAAGTAACCTTTAGTTTATACATAAATTCTTCCTTTGGATTTTTTGTATCCAAAAAATTGTTTGTAATTGGTTGCTTGCCTAAATCTAAAAATTCAATTTTACTCATTTTAAAATTTTCTTTAATTTACTAATATTGATACTAGTATTTATTCCAACCAATTTGATATTTTTTTTTAATAATTTGCCTTTCAAAACTGTTTTTTTAGTTAATTTTGCAAATTTATAAGCTGATAAACTTTTTCCCCCAACATTAATAGTTCCAGATTTATTTATCAGTTTAAGAGTCAATATAGCTGCTTGTGTTTGTGTCAAATAGCTTGAAATATAATTTACATATGCTTTTTTATGAGGAAAAATATCCTTAGTCATACAAATTCTAAGAATTAAATGTTTTTTTAATAATTTCACAGCACACTCCCCACCTAGTTTTGACCAACCATAATTATTTATTGGTAAGAGGCCATCATTTTCAGAATAATTCCCTTTGATCCCAGGATAAACAAAGTTGGTCGATATATAAATCATTTTAGTGTTAAGCAGTTCACAGGCTACAGCAACATTTGATGTTCCTATTATGTTAATATTAATGCTGTCAATGATTTTATAGTTATGTTGTGACATGGGGCTAGACAAAGCTGCTGAGTGAATTATATAATCGGGTTTATTTTTTTTTATATAATTAATCAATAAATTTAAATTATTTATATTTAATTTTTTTTTATTTGGTGCAATAATTTTATATTTTTTATTCTCTGTAATTATTCTTTTTGCAAAATTTCCATTACCTCCAGTGATTAAGATTTTTTTCATTTTTTTAATTCTGGTAATTGTAAATCTTTTTTAGAAATAATTGGACGTTTGATTCTCCATTTAATTTTTAATTTTTTATCATTCCAAATTATCCCTTTATTTGTTTTATAATCAAAAAACTTTGTTAAAAAATAAATAATAATATTTTTTTTTTGTAAACATTTATATCCATGTGCAAATCCTTTTGGTATGTATAAAGCATCTCCTTTCTTCAAAGTTTTATAGGTAATTTTTCCAAAATTTTTTCCTTTTTTTAAATTAACACAAACATCTAGTATTTTCCCGTCTAATAAATATATTAATTTTTCTTCTTCAAGAAGTGAATCATAATGTAGTCCTCTGACAACATTTTTCTTTGAATTAGTTAAAATACTATATACAAATTTTTTTTTGAATTTTTTTGGAAGAATTTCAATAAGGTAACCCCTACTATCTTTATATTTTTTTAAATTAATTTTTTTTGGAGACATTATTAAAACTAATAATTAATTATATTTTTAAGATATTTTGAATAATTTGAATTTTTAAATTTTTCAATTCTTTTTAAAATATTAAATTTTTTGATCCATCCATTATTATATGCAATTTCTTCTAAACAACCAATTTTATAACTTTGCCTTTCCTCTACATTTTTAACAAAATTAGATGCACTATGGAGATCATCAAAACTTCCAACATCCAACCAAGCTGAGCCTCTACCTAATTTAATTAAATTTAATTCTTTTTTTTTATGATATATTTTTATTAAATCTACAATTTCTAATTCTTTTCTTCTTGAAGGTTTTAATTTTTTTACATATTTAGATACCTCTTTATCAAAAACATATAATCCTGTTATAACTAGATTAGATTTTGTAATCTTGGGTTTTTCAAGAATTTTTTCAATTTTCCCTTTATTATTCAACTCTACAACTCCATATGAACTTGGATTTTTACTTGGATATAAATATATATTTGCACCTTTTTCTAATAAAAAAGAATTTTTTATTAAAGGTGTTAACATACTTCCATAAAAAAAATTATCTCCAAGAACTAAAGCCACAGAGTCATTACCTATAAATTTTTTTCCTAAAATAAATGCTTCTGGGATTCCATTAGGTCTTATTTGTTCTATAAACTTTATTTTAATTCCTAGATCATTTTCATCTCTTAGTATTTGCTGGAATCTTTTTTTTTGTTTTGGATTTACTATGAACAAATAATCTTTAATTCCACAAAGCATTAATAAAGATAAGGGATAAAAAAACATTGGTTTATCATAAATAGGAAGTAATTGTTTATTACTAGATATTGTTGATGGAAATAACCTACTGCCTGTACCACCGCATAAAATTATTGCTTTTTTAATCATTTAAACCAACCCTTTTTCCAGAATAATTTTTTTTAATAGATTTTACCCATTCATGATTTTTTAAGTACCATCTAATTGTTTTATTTAAACCTTTATCAATATTATTTTTAAGTTTGTATTTAGTTTTTTTATAAAATAATGAGGAATTTAAAGCATATCTTAAATCGTGACCGGGTCTATCAGTGACAAATTTGTAATAATTTTGTTTTGTCATATTTGTCTTTTTCATTTTTTTCATTATTACAAATATTTTTTTTGCTAACGAAAAATTATTTATTCTAATTTTAGAACCAATATTAAATCTATAGTAATTTTGTTTTAGATTTAGAATTTTCATTATAGCTTCACAAGTATCTTCTACATAGATCCACTCTCTAATATTTTTTCCGCTACCATAAATAGGTATTGACTTATTTTGCAATAAATTAAAAATACATGTCGGAATAAATTTTTCTAAATGTTGATAAGGTCCATAATTATTACATAAATTTATAATTGAAATACATGTTTTAAAAGTATGATTAAATGATAAAGCAACTAAATCTGAAGAAGCTTTTGAGGATGAATAGGGCGATGTAGGCTTGTAAGGAGAATTTTCTTTTGAGGGATTATAATTATTAGATCCATAAACTTCATCTGTTGAAATATGAAAAAATTTGCATTTGCCGTTATTTTTAGAATAATCTCTAAAAATTTTAAATAAGTTAATAGATGAAATAAAATTGTTTTTTAAAAAAAACAATGGATTATCTATAGATCTATCAACATGACTTTCAGCTGCAAAGTTAATAATAATATCTGGATTGATTTGAAAAATTAATTTTTTAGTTAGTTTATAATTTATTAAATTTATTTTATAAAATTTATATTTATTCTTCTTCAACTTAAATTTTTCAGAAGATGATACTTTTGATAATTTATCAAAATTATGAATAGAGAATTTTTTATTAATTAAACTATTAATAAAATTTTTACCAATAAATCCAGATCCACCAGTTATTATAATTTTTTTCATTTATTTTATATTTGGTCTATAAAAAGATTTTCTATTAAAATAAGAATTTATCAATCCAAAAAATCGCGCTTTATAAATTAAAAATTTATTATGATTTACTAAGTAAAAAAAACATAATTTTATTAAAGCCCTAAAACAAGTTGGTAAAGTGTTTAAGAAAGCTAAAATAATTCCTTTTGTTTTCTTTAAATAATAAAATTTTGACCACATATAATGCCAATTTCTGTTTTCTTCAATTTGATTATTATAAATTTTATTATGGGAACCATATAAATGTTTAAATTTCAAAGGAACATGTAAAACAGGTTCTCTCTTTTTTAAAAATCTTTGAATTAAATCAGTATCTTCAAAATATAAAAAAAATTTTTCATCATACCCTTTAACTTTTAAAAAATTATTTTTTTTTACAAATAATATGGGTGTACCAAAAGGCTTTTTTATTAAAGAAATATTTTTAATTTTATTATTTGATGGTATCAGTAGTCCAAATCGATCTTTAAGTTTTTTTGCAAAATTAATAAATTTTTTAATCGCATTTTCTTTAAAAATAATATCTGGAGACGAGAATAAAATATACTTACTTTTTGCAATTTTTACACCAAGGTTTGCAGCTTGACCAAAACCATTATTTTTATTTATAATTACTTTTACATTTCTATACTTTTTTTCTAATTCTTTTTTCAATTTTTTATCTTTTGAATTTTCGACAACTATAATTGATGTTTTGTTGCTTATACACTTAATAGATTTTTCAATTATATTACTACTTTTATAAGATACCATTATTACTGTTACTTGATTTTTCATAAATCTAAAGGTTAATATTAATAATTAGTTTAGTATATAAAAGATTTAGGAGAGATGGCCGAGTGGTTTAAGGCGCACGCTTGGAAAGTGTGT